>Ga0210040_10004045_pt1 | contig 19388 bp, 28 predicted proteins | sample CryGeyCG12114_NA_FD_185462 | JGI IMG/M metagenome (GOLD analysis project Ga0210040, IMG submission 185462) | Groundwater microbial communities from aquifer - Crystal Geyser CG19_WC_8/21/14_NA (SPAdes) (version 2) | ecosystem: Environmental > Aquatic > Deep subsurface > Groundwater | place: USA...
CTATCGAAGAACACGATTACAACGTGTGTGGGGGGTTCACTTCGCTTCCATTCCGAGATTCCGACACCGAAAGTCAAATGTTCGCATCATCAGCTGCTGAAGAAGAACTGACATCTAATAATCCTAAGAACTTGGAAATGTCTGTCCAATTTAGGAATACCCCTGAACCTGACAATGTCAATTTTTCCAAGAAAAGATTTCCATATTGCATTGTCTGGACTCCAATTCCTATCCTCACGTAATATTTTAGATATTATACGCAAGACTAAATTAAAAAGCTCACAAAGTATTTATTTGCACATGAATTATTTATTATGACTCAGCTGGATGTTCCCTGTGATCGGACATATGGGGATTTGTTATTCAACGGGTGTCATCAGAGATTTTGCTGGCCCTTATCATGTTTCAGAAGATGACATGGCATTCGGATGGCCTACGAAGTATTGGATTCTTGACCCCGAATTAGCTCAAGGGGGCAAAACAGGCTGGGATCGAGCCGTCTATGAAGCCAGTGAAATCTACAAACAGAGAATGCACAATTTGATATGTGATAATTGCCACTCACATTGTGCTGTTGCTTTAAATCTTATGAACTACAAAGACAGTCAATCGTGGAATATGGTTTGGCTAGCTCTAGGTATCATACTACATGGGAAATATGTCAGTTTTGGGGGATTCCTTAAAACTTGGGTACCATTTATTTTATTATTGACTATTATACTTTGTCTGTGTTTTGTACGATTCTGAAATTTTAACGTTTAGTGAGTACTCAAGTCCTCCATTCACAATAGCTATGCTATTATGTGTTTACCATTACACTTATGTTAATCTATCTCATATTTCTATGTCATATTTCTCCTATCAAACAATAATAAAGGGGATTTTAAAACTTTGAAATACACTAGTGATCCGTATAGTCCATAATAACTGTATAAGCAACAGTTTGAATGATCAGTCGGACAAATAAAGTTTTATATTGTTGTCATTATTTTAATCCCTTGTCCAATATGTGCCATTGTTTTTTCTAATGGACAATTTGTAATGCTATGGAGTACGTCACAAAAATCTATGTCATTTTGGCGCTATTGACTTGTTTACTTCAAGAGAGAAACGGTGTTCAAAATTAAAATTAGATTTATTTTTAATTTTTAATGGAGTTCAGTTGTGATGAGAGTAATTTAATCGAAACCAAATCGAATTGAACAAAAAGAAGAATGTCGACTGCCGGGTCTGTGTCTATTCGGTCTACAAAACAGATCCCTTATTTGTTTTGGTTTTCCAATGAGCATTCCTCTTTCACCTTGCCGGTAAGTTTACTCGCATTGAACGACTATATAGCTTTGAATTTGCATTCTACTGAGCCACTCAGTCAGTGAATGGTTGTTTTCTAATTGGTTTGTATCTGTATCAAGGAACTGGATTCAATTTTTCGAATCTTCAATTATGACTTGGAAATTTTAAGACACCGTCAGGTTCACTGGGTACGTTATGTTTTTGAAAAAATGTCAATAATATGATACTATTTCGTATTCCTGTATTTTGATGAATTTATGTCTGGTTGGTAATGAAATGTAATTTTTTCCATAGCCCTACATGATTCTGAAATTTCCGAATGAAGAAGGTCCTCGTAATATCACGAGCCGAAGTGCTTTAATTCGTTCTTGCTATGAAGTATGGTCTTCCGAAACTAATATGTCTGAACTACATGCTAATTTCAAAACTCAAATGTACAATCATGTTCAACCATTTCTGAAGAGCTCCTTTCGATTTAGGGTTGAGTCTTATAACAAGACATTAGCGGCTGCTAAAAAAGTTGAGCTAATAGAGGTATACGCCTATTTTTTTGACGTGTATACGTATCAGCTTATCTATTATATAGTTAAAATTATTTTCTATAACAGGATGTGTAATTTTTTTTGCAGTCATTCAACTACATGCCAATGGAAGGAGATGTGAATTTGACTGACCCTGAGTGTAAACTGCATCTCATTCTACAATATGCTCGTGAAACAAAGCCTGATGAAGAGGCTGATCCATCTCATGTGTATTTTGGGCGTTGGGTAGGTCATATCGCTACGACTTAATATGTATAGCGTTGTAGCATGAGGGAGTTCTAATATTTTTCAATTTGAAATCGAATCTGTGGCATTCTGATTATTTATCATCCCTGTCAAAATCTGTTATTCGTGTTGTTATATATGTGTAACTTCCCAAAGATCGCAGATGGACAAAAGCAGTTAGTGTCCAGGATAAATTTGAAGGAAAGGAAGTTCATAGGGAATACATCTATGGATCCCCTTCTTTCTATTATCATGGCTAATATGTCTGGTATTAGACCGTATGATCTAGTCTTTGACCCATTTGTTGGAACTGGATCTCTAATCGTAGCCTGTGCGTTAATGGGAGCGTATGCATTTGGCTCTGATATTGACTACTTGATGTTGCACGGAAAAACGAGACCTACTAGAGCCAACCATGTAAATAAATATTTAGATTTATTTATTACTAATCCTACAATAGGCTTACTTTGTTCATTTTATAGTAGTTAGTAGTTGCAGTTACTTTCTATTTAAACAAGTGATGATTTCGTTTTTGCAGAAATTACGAGGGAAGGATGAAAACGTGCTTGCTAATTTTAAGCAATATGGAGTATTTTCCAATTATATTGACGTATTAGTAGCTGATGCTTCAAGACAAGTATGGAGAGATGATTTACGTTTTGACTGTATTATTACTGACCGTAAGAGGCTTTTGTTTTTATGTTATGTCTATGTGTTTTACATTTATCATTTTATAAAGTTGTAAATTTTTATGCTAGTGAATATTCTATTTGCTAGCCACAAAATGTTGGCTTTCGCTGGTTGATTGAATATAGGAATATTAAAAGTAATAATGGATCATGTTAAATTGCAAAATCCTTTTTGTTTTTGAATCCTCGATATTAGCTCCGTATGGTGTGAGGGAACCTACAGAAAGAATTGGAACAGAAAAGGACTATAAAATTAAAGAAGAGCATATAGCGAAACACATTCCATCGAAAGTAGACTACTCATTGAAGGAAATTATATGTGATTTAATAGACTTTAGTGCTAAACGTCTTACAATCGGCGGTCGACTTACGTTTTGGGTTCCCATCGCCAGGTATTAGTTATTATAAACTTTGATGAGGATTATGTTTCAAAATATAATGTATAGTATTTTAGTCTTTTATAGTTCGTTTGAAACATGTGGAAATGTTTTAAATCGAAAAATTAATGTTTGCTATCTTACTATGTGAAGATCATGTTTTTATCATTAATGAATATTTTTTCCCTGTACCTACACAGAGCAAATTACAATGAAGATAAATTACCTAAAAACGCTAGCTTCAAGTTGGTATCTAATTGCGAACAAGTGTTGACAACTGTAACTTGCAGAAGGCTGCTTGTCTTTGAAAAAATAAGCGAGCCTGAGGTAAAGCATTATTTCATATAAATGTTTCCATTTTGCCACCAAATGGGTGAATACATTTCGATCTAGCCTGAGCCTCGTATGGATTAAATAAAATCTCATATGTTGGAAATTGAAATCATAATGATTACATTTTATACAGGATGGCAACTGCACATATATGGACTCTTCTGCATTAATGTATCGGTTCCACGCGTTTAGCTCTGAAAATGGGCTTACTCGGAAACAACGAAAACATGAAGCACATTCCAATTTCGGCTGTCTAACTAAACGAGGACAAGTAATTAACAAAGAAGTTGTTGAGCAGAAATAATTCTATGGCTGAATGTTTTCGACGAAGATTTTGTGATTTTTCTAATTCACTATTACTACTATTACATTTTATATATTTTTTTGTGTCGAATAAATGGTGAATTTTAACAAATTAACATGCAAAAAGGGGTCAGTGAGTGTGCATTCAGCAAAGGCAAAAAACAAAGGACCAGAAAAGGGGTAGATAAAGAGCCACAAAAAAGGCCATACATACAGAAAGACAGTACAGTAAACGCTACTGACAGTCTGACAGAGTCTGACAGTGTGCGTCACACAGCCAAGTGTGTTCCATTTTCCATTTCATTTAATCCAATGCACTGCTATACTATGCCAATTGTTAATTCGCACGCACATTTGCAAATTCTTAGAGGCTTGGTTTATAGTAATCTACTTCTATGGAGGCTACCATATACAGCTACAGCAGCTTGCAACGAAAGCTAAAAGAGAGGGACCACAATAATAGCATCCGTAGCGGTGCATTCAAAAAGAGCCGGGATCCTTGCAGATTGCAGTGACTGTGTAGAACTACAAAACAATGCGAGAAATGGGCGCACTTTTAAGGACCACCACACAAGAGGGTTCTTTCTACTACTACTATAACTACACAATGTATTTACACACAGGCTATTTGTGATTGAAAGCAACTCTCAAGTTAACGTAGGCACTCCTTAAATCTTTTGTTAGTATTATTAACTAATTCTGGCAAGGGGACTTAGGGGTTAAGGATACTTCAAACTGCAGTTATATTTTATTTAGCAAAACTTTATAACAGTGAGTTTAAAAGTGTCAATTTGTGTGTGTTGTGCGTCAACTTGCGTTTTGCTGTTGACATTTTGAACCCGTGTTATGTTCATTGGGAATTGGGTCTGAATTTGGTTACGTTTTCCTAAATAATACCCTAAATGGATATGGATGCATCAAGGGATCAAAGAACACTGGAGTTTTGACAAACATGATGGTGTCACTTGTGTTGAACGTTTAGACATATTATGATAACGTTAACGTGGTTATAGTACAGAACAGACGTGTGTCAATTTTAAATATGGATAGAATATCTAGCCAAGTTTCGCTTGGTACTTCGAGAAAAGACCACAAAAAGAAAGTTAATCGCGGCCGTTGGACAGCAGAAGAAGACTCACGTTTAAAGGATTTGGCTTCCGAATATGGAAACGATTGGAAAGCTATTTGCGCATTTTTCCCTGATCGTAGTGAAATGCAATGTGCCACCCGATGGACCAAGGTTCTGAGTCCTACTTTGATCAAAGGCCAGTGGACTAAAGATGAAGATGACAGAGTTGTTCAACTTGTCAAACTTTATGGAGCAAAACGATGGACCCTTATTGCCAAAAACTTGCCTGGCAGGATTGGCAAACAATGTCGGGAAAGGTTTGTCAGTCGTAGTAGCACAGTAGAATAACATATTTCAAATAACAACAGCAGTAGGTTTACTGTTTTCCTTTCCTTTTCTGAAAATTTTTAATGTCAATTATAATTTAACATTTCAGATGGCATAATCATTTGAATCCGATGATCAAAAAGACAGCGTGGACAGAAGAAGAAGATAATTTGATACGGAGTTTGCATGTGAAGTGGGGTAATCAATGGTCTCGGATTGCCAAATTCTTGCCTGGGAGAACTGATAATGCCATTAAAAACCATTGGAATTCAACGATCAAACGAGGGGAACCTACACCAAAAACTGTCACAAATAGCAAACCCATGGGTAGCAAGAAGCGAAAAAGCCGAATTATTCAGGATTCAGGTTTTGTAGAGCAACCATCATTTGGTAAGATTATCCTCTGTAGTATGCAAGTGTACAGCATTTTCAGCGAAGGAAATACCTAGAATTATAATAATAAAATGTATACTAATTACAAATGTTTCTTGGTCCACTTTAGAGGGATCATGGGTGGAGACTAGAAATAGTAATGCAGAGAACGAAAGCCCCTTCGTTGCCCGACCAGAGTCGTCCAATTCAAATTCTTTATTCGATATCAATAGTCATAATCATCATTCCCATCACCACATTAGCACAGGGAATAATGCATTCCCTATTTCTTCTACCCCATTTCGAGAGAATTACATAATTCCTGATATTGTAAGTCTCTTTTGTATTGTAAATCACGAGATTAGAAAGTGTTCAATAGTTCACTTGATTTTATGAGTTATTGATAATATATTATTTTTATTACAGAATGAGTCTCCCCTTGTGGAATGTCTGAGATTGAGTCCTGCAAAAATGTTTAGCCAAGAGCTTCTGCAAACGCCCAACCAGTACAGTAAACATTCACATTCAGGTAAGCGCAGGTGTTGCATTGCAATGCATTGACATTGTAGTTTTGTACTTCTCCGTTGTCAAGTTTGCGATTCCGTGAAAATGTATCTATAGTGTGGTGAGCTTAGCCTACTATGCTTTTGTGACTAAACTTGATGTCTTTTGTATTTAGACTACTTCTCAATGCGTGAATCTGAATCCTCTTCTAATGCTCATGAATCTACAAAGACGCCTACTCCGTTGAAAAAAGCATTGGCCGACATGCGGGCTCAGCAGATTTTAAGTCCTCCAAAGCTTGAAGATCTTGCAGACATAATTTGTCGTGCTACTGAAAAGCACAGTCCTGAAACCCCATCTAAATGCTTGAACATGGACTCCCCTACTTCCATGATATATGACTCACTAATATTTGGCGATAACAACCGGACCCCCAAAAGTATGGTCAACAACACTGTCAACTCATCGAATAGTTATATTACACAACTAAGCTAGACATTGCTCCTTTACTTTCTTTTCTAACTTTCCTATCTACTTACTGGCGGTTGGTTGGTTAACTTACTATTTTTTCAATTCTGTCATAGGTTCAGGACCAATGGGTGTAGTTTCAGGTGACAACGAATCCATCGAACCTGGCCCTTCATCTTCATTGTCTCTCAGTATGATTCCCGCATGCTTGAAAAATGAGGGAACCACAACCCCGAAAAAACAAAAACGAAGGGCTGCTAAACGCATTGAATTTGCGTCTGAAGAGGTACATTAATTTAAACGCAGTCCCTCCCGCAGGTTTGCCATTTAGTATAGTACAAATTAACATGAAGAAATTTTAATTTACTCAAAGATAAACAAAATTAAAGGGGAGTCCGACTACATGGACGACGAGTTTGAAATCGCCGGCACGGATTACTTCTGCCGAACGTAGTGAATGGAATTGGTGGCTAACCACCTTGGGACAAACTCCCTCTCAACTTCAACTTACTCAGCTAGCCAGAAAGTTTTATCATTGTTAGTTAGTAATATTATTAGTGTTTATGTTGAAAAATTTGATGCACTTTATTGTAGTTTTGATTGCATAACTAATAACTATTCGGTGCATGATTTTTATCGCAAAAATTGTTTGTTGTGCACATTAATTAGCACAGTCCCAAAGATTTTTTTTCATATTCTTATAACTAAATATAGGTTTACTTTTATGAAGGACTTTGTCCTTTTTTTATATTTTAATCATGTAATATACTTTGTTGCTGGTGGTGGATGAAAAATGCTTTAGCTAATGGAAAATTGAAAAGCACATTTATTATACTCTATGTAAATTATTTCCTTCTGGTGAAGTGGTACTTGTATTTGTTTAAGAATATTGATTGAATTTACGTGTATTGATCGTAATATACTGTCATTTAATGTAATCTAATCTAAAAAAATTATTGACATTAAAAATGTTTAATGCTCCGCAGCTTTATGTAAAATATCTTTCTTTGTCATATTTCATAGTCTGGGTGGAAGAATCGTATTGCGAGATTGCAACGGTTTGCTGCAATCGTGACTTACACAATTCCTAATGCTTCCATAGAAAAAGGAGATGCGGCAGGGAATATTTTTCGAGTGAGATAGAAGGACTATAATAATAATTTGTTTATTTTATGTCACCCGCTGACTCAATTGATTAAGCTGTGCGAATTAGCTATTGTTGAGAGATAGATTTTCTAAAAGTTAGACCAACAAATGCATAAAGTGTCTCCATTATTTTTGAGCTCTTTATTTGCAAGCCATCTTTTCTGTCGGAGTAACCAACTTTTACATTCAGAACAATGGATCGTCGTGGGTTGATGAGTTCGAATAATTTTGTTGACCTGCAGTGTCAATTGGAACTGGACGTACGTCTCGTTTGATTGATTACTACAATTGTACATTATAAACTGTGTATTGTAAATTATTAGTGTGTTTATAATTTTATTATTTCGACCCAAAATTTTAGCCCAGACATAAACGACGGAGAGAGCTCCAATTTCAAGTAACATCAAATTTAATCAACCGTCTAGGACTTTATGGGGAACTGGAAGGACATACTGGCTGTGTTAACTGTCTAGATTGGAGGGGAGAGTAAGTTGACAAAATATATCCAGGTTTTTTTTTAAATAGTTTGAGTTTAAAATATATTTTAATGGCAATATTTTTAGCCTATTGGCTAGTGGATCTGATGATGTTCATGTACATATTTGGGACCCATTTCGAAAGAAAAGTCTTCTACGGTTTAACACCGCTCACAATGGCAATATCTTTAGCGTTAAGGTAAAGACTCTATAGTGAAATGTGTAGGATGCTAAATGTTCGCTTATTTTCAATTCAATTAATGACTGTCAATTAACAGTTTCTCACAACTAATGAAATTGTCACGGGAGCTGGTGACCACACTGTGCGTCACTTCAAAATCGATTGTGAAACCCCGCTGAGAAAATGTACGTGTCATAATAATAGAGTAAAACGAATTGACTCTGAGAAATATGGAAGCGAGTTCCTTTACTGGAGTGGTGGAGAAGACGGTGTAGTTTTGCAGCACGATTCTAGAGAACCTCATCAGTGTTGGAACCATAACCAGTCAGGAGATCAGGTTGGCGATGGACCTTTTGAGCAAAACGTATTGATTGATCTGAGAAAAGAATACGGACCAAAAGCGGAAGTGAAGTGCCTGGCTGTCAATCCTTTAAATTTCAATTATATTGTTGTTGGTGCTAACGATCCTTTGGTCCGATTATACGATCGTCGAATGATGCATCGGAATCATACTCCAATCAAATATTATGTTCCTGGTAAGGAAAATTTAATTTTTAATTACAAAATAACTCTGCTTCTATACAATAACTGACTGACCTTTTGACTGAATTGAAATAGGTCATCTTCCATGGAAGCTGTTGGAGTACAAACGAAAATTTCGTTCTTTAGCTGCAACTTATGTAACTTTTAATGAAAATGGGAGTGAACTTTTGGTGAATTTGGGTGGCGAACAAATGTACCTTTTCTCAATGAACAGCGAAGCAACTACATTGCAAGACGTAGATGATAAGGTTACAAGGTTTTTGGCTCCTTTCAAAAATGGGTTCGCTTCAAATGCTGCAAATATCAGTTCTTTGTCACCAAATGTCCAGGAGTGGAAAAATCAGGTAGATTTGGCTTGTAGCATTTCCTCACTCATCTGCTTGCCTGCCTATACTGGCATTATGTTGCCCTGTTTATGATCTTTTTTTACACTCGCAGGCTAACGTTTGTTATGAAAAAGGAAATTATTTACTTGCTGTACATTTGTATAATGAAGCTCTTCGATTGGCTCCCCACTCTCATATACTGTTAGCGAATAGAGCGGCTGCATTCCTCCAAAGAAAATGGTACTGTCTGAAATTAATGTTACATTTAAGGGTTAAAAAAATGTTGTGCTTTGAAATTTGTATCAATTGTATGATTTTGGAAAACAGGGATGGAGATGTTTATGCAGCTCTTCGAGATTGTATCGACGCATTACACATTGAGTCAAATTATGCGAAAGCCCATTTGAGGTTAGAGTTTTCATTCAGTTTTGTTTTAATTTTCTCCATTTCAAGGTTACCTCTTTGTGTTTATTTGTAAACTTTATTTTGTTATTGCATACTCCCAGGATGGCCCACTGTTTAGCAGAACTAGATCGTCAAGATGACAGCAACTCGTCTCTTGAATCATTCCAGCAAAGATTTCCGACTGAAGCATCTACTTCCCGACTATTTAAAAAGTTGATGAACGACTTGAATGACAAAAAATTAAAAAACAATGGTAAAAAAGTTGTCAAGAAAGAAATGGGAGAAGAATCTGTTCCCAAAGTAGATTTCTCACAACGGTTTTGTGGGCATTGTAATACAACCACGGATATCAAGGAAGGCAATTTCTTTGGAACTGATTATATTATTGGAGGCTCTGACGATGGTCGATTTTTCATCTGGAACAAGCATACTGCTAACATTGTCCGAATTTTGAAAGGAGATGAGAGTATTGTGAATTGCCTTCAGCCTCATCCAAATAGTTTTTTCTTGGCGTCCTCTGGAATTGACTCAACTGTGAAGACTTGGACTATCAAAAATCAAATAGTAAATGAAGATATTCTTCAATTCACGCTATATATACCATGGTATAAACAAATAGATTGATTAACGTCATGCATTTTTTATTCTATGAATGCTAGGACGAGTCGGAGGAAACTGACGAGCTTGAGGTGAAAAACATGGAAGACGCAGCCCTTGCAAACCAAAAGAGAATGACTACTAACCCTTTCGAAGTTATTCTTATGAATATGGGCTATGCTATTAACCCAGACAGCAGTGGTAGCAGTACTACTGATGATCATGATCACGAGGAAGTTCCGATCCAGTGCAACCCTACATAGAACTATTATGTGTTAGTCTATGGTGACTATAGTGTGATGTGGCTATTGACTATCATAGTTCAATTTTAAAATTATTATAAACAATCTTGTATAAAAATGCGAGAGTTATTACTGGTTATCTATACCCATGTGGAACACTTTTAGATGAATTATGTCGTGCCGTATAATTTCCTTGTGGAAGCGGCATAGTGAGGGTACCCATCCGGCATTGACAAAGTAACATCATTGCTTACATGACCAGTCATGATATTTTAAAACGTCACTTACAACGCTTGGCTGGATCTTTGTTCTATCCGGATAAGGCTGTAATGTAATTTAGCACCAAGATGCATTTGGACCCAGTCTACGCTCACTATCAAGAAAATTAGAAAGGAATTCTTCTTAGAGCATGGTTGAGCCTATGCATATGCTAACTTTAAAGTAAATCCGCTTAACGTTTGACGTCAAGATTGCATAGATTAGATTGTAATATTTTAGAAGGTAATATGGTATTACTAGTACCTGAGACCCAAATGCATCTGTATGCCAAATCCGAGTGGAACAGGGACTGGTCAAACATTGTTACTATCTACTAACCGCTTTAAGATTATATATCCGCTATATATTCGCAGTGCAAAGATTCAGTAGTTATTATGTGTTTTCGAAGTCTAAGCATAACACTGTATAATCAATCAAACCAAACGTTATAAACCAAATATTATATACTACGACCCAATGTTATTTATTATTCACTATAATTTCGAAATTTAAACAATGAACTCTATAGTAAACACCTACATAACGCCATAAAAATATATCATGATTATTAACCTATGCTGCGCACGCAATGAAATTAAATAGTCATAATATTTCGTCTTTATTGTGATTTATTGTTTTCGTTATTTCAAAATCACTACCGACAGATCTACGAACTATACATTAGGTGAAAGGAACAAAAAAAATCACTTGGGACCAGCTTTGCTGAGTTGTAGTCTCGGAATAATATTCATTGACATGAGTTCTTGAAATAACAGTTTGCACGCATACGGGATTTTTATCGAATATACATCAGCACTAGATTTGCACCCATGACACCTAAAGATAAATGATATGACCTTCTATTACTTTTTCACATCTTAACGGTGCTGCTGGTTATTATGGCCATTCATGTATTGGTTTAATCTTCATGTTAACTTACCAGCCAGAATAGCCCATGATGCCGCACTTGTTACATACATCAACGTCGAAAACGTCACTAGATAACATCAGTCTTTCTAGAAGGAGCATAGATGCCCCGTAACCTATGAGACAGTCTCTTTCCATTTCTCCTAATCGAAGGCCCCCTTCTTTGGACCGACCTTCAGTGGGTTGACGGGTTAATACGGCTCGAGGACCTCGAGCACGGGCATGCATCTTGTCCATCACCATATGCTTAAGCTTTTGATAGTACACCTTTCAATGCCAACAAATCTCGAATCAGTCGAGTTCATGTTTGCAACAAAAATTCTTCATTCACTGTTTTAAAACTACCACTTACAGGTCCAGAGTAAATGTAGCCCACAAAAGGTTCGCCAGTTATGCCAGAGTAAAAGAAATCCTTCCCTTGGTAATTATAGCCATGACGAACCAAATCTTCACAGACATCTGTGACTTTGGATCCCCCAAATGCAGTTCCATAATGAAAGCATCCATCTAATACACCAGCCTTCCCTGACAATAATTCAATCAATTTTCCCACTGTCATTCGAGAAGGGAACCCATGTGGATTCATGATTACATCTGGAATTATTCCATAGTCGTTGAATGGCAAATCTTCTTGTCGGACTATCAGTCCTGTCACACCTTTTTGACCATGCCTTGAAGAAAACCTAGCAAAAAAAGTTGTTTAGCCTCAAACCCAAAAAGTCCTTAAATTATGCTTCACAGCAGATGATAACGAAATCATAGTCAACAAAGCTTACTTGTCACCCAGCTCGGGTCTCCGTGTCTGCCTCAAAAGTAATTTGAAAATATAGGCATCATCGTTATTGGAGGAAATCATAACTTTCTCAACATAAGATGGCATCGACCCTTTGTAAGTAATTGGTACATCCTTGTACTCGGGTTGATTCTTTCCATCATCACCTGCCACTGGAGTTTGCGTTACTGTCGGCATTGACTTATTGATCAGAACCTAAAAATAAATTTGATTCTATTCAGCACTACAGCACTAGCCACATCCAACATTTTTTCCAATTGAATGCAATAAAAAGGCGGTTGTTGTCTAGACCAGCTTAAATTCATGAGGCAAGACTTGAGCGCTCTCATAAACTCTGTTTATCTAGTTTACTTTAGCAGTAGTGTTAGTGAAGAAAAAATGAGCAGCTTTATAGAAAAAAGTTACTCTTCAAGTCCACTGCAGTATGCAACATAAAATAATTTGATCACAAATACTTTAGCATTTACCTGCTTATTGTCAACTTTACAACCAGGAATAGCGATGCCATCCGAATCCAACGTCTCATGCCGCCAAATCGGCTTTTTTGTTTCTGAATCACACAAAGGTCCCATTACGCGATCAAAACTCTGATTCGCATACCGCTTGAGCACACATTTGGAGTTCCGGTAAACTAAACAGCGGCCATAACCTTTAAACCAAAATTAACAATTAATAATTGACGTCACTCAGCTGCTGCTAGTAAAGGCAAATGATCAACTCCACTCAAAAGCATACCTCTATCCACAGAAGCTTTATTTAAAATCAAAGCGTCTTCAATGTCATAACCACTGTAACTCATAACACATATAATCGCATTTTGGCCAGCAGGCAGCTCCTCAAAATTTATCAACTCCAAAGTTCGAGATTTAACCATTGGTTTCTGAGGGTATACCAAATTGTACATGAGTGTATCAATTCTGTTCCTTTGATTTAGACCAATTGTTCCTGCAAGTAGATGAAATTATGAAGTGAAAAGCTGTCATCATTTTAAAACTGTCTTTTTTCCAAACACAAACTCTTCTACAAAAATACTATATACATAGGAAATTCAAATCCTTGCATTTACCCATTGCCTGTTTCCCCATTGCACACTGGTAGGTGTTTCGAGGACTTTGATTATGATGAGGATACGGTACAAGTCCAACACATGCTCCAAGCAATGTAAAAGGCTCAATTTCCAAATGCGTGGTGTCCGCTTGAATTAAATGCTCATAGAGAGCAATGTAGCTATCGTTCTCCTCGTTTACATCCAAATATTCAATAATTCCATCGTGTAAAAAGTCCTCAAAATTCCTCAGCCCCATCTTTAACTCGTTCACATGTTTTTGTGTCAGCCTTGGCCGTCCGGTTTTACCATCCACAATTATATATGGTCGACAAAGCCTACCCATATCTGTACTGATGTAAATAGCCTTGTGCTTAAAATCGGGGTAGATTGAAACGAATCCGGAAAGGTAGCCTAGACGTCTCATCCTTCTAAAGGTGCTGATTAGTCTTTCATGATTCCGGATGAGACCAGCGATCCCTCCGTTTAGAAAAACAATAAAACTGTTAGGCTCATGAACTTCAGCTCCACTCAACAACATCACATCTTCCACTCCAAGATTATACAACAGTCTGATTACAGGCTCTTCTTCTATTTCTGTCGTCACGTGCGTCATTAAAGCCAGATTTTTTACCAGGCCACAGGACTGTAGGAAATATTAGCAACAATATTTATAGAGACGCCAAAAACTTTTACAAAAAAAGTTATTTCCTACATCAAAATTCATGAAATTCATAAGTCTAAATACTTGATACCTCTCCTTCAGGAGTATCAGATGGGCACATCATTCCCCATTGTGATGCCTGTAATGATCTAGGACCAGATACTTTCCGAGTTTTTTCAAACTGTGAGTTAACTCTGGTCATCATTCCCAAAGCAGAAATGTAAGACAGTCGAGACAATACTTGGGTTACACCCTGCCTCTCCATTTTGAATCTTTTGATAGTCCAATTGCCCTAAAAAATATAGGCCATTTAATTTATACAGTAATCTTATATATAAATCCTAGGTATTTAGGTAACTAAAAAATAACTTCAGGAAATCATATTTATATAAATGTACGATATTGTCATATTTCCTTAAACATTATGATTAGAGGAAAAAATAATGAACAATCATTGGGGATACCCCCATTTATATTGCGACAAACAACCAGAAAAGTTTCATTACGTAAACTCATCTTTCTCACGTCGCATTATGTTTGAATTTCTATTAGAATGAGAATGGTCCCTGTTTCTTACAGTGGAGATGGCAGCCTCTAAGCCATTGGTGAGTTGATCCTGCCTCATATGAGTGACAACATCAAACACGGCAGCTTTCACTCGAGGAATATTTTTATCTGCTATTAACTTGAGCTGTATAGGAGATAAAATAAATACACGTTTACGATAAAGGACCACTATATGAACATTGATGTGCATGAATAGAAAAGTCAACACAAAATAATGATGATATATATCAGTACTCACTTCCCAATTGAATTTTTTAAATAAATCTTCAAACAGCAATGCAACTAATGAGCCAGCTAGTTCCATCCGCTTGTTTCCATAATAGTCCCGATCATCAATCATGGAAGAATCATTTTGAGCTTGAATCACTCTTCTGAGCATAAGGGAAGTGTACATTGCTTTCAATTTAAAATTAAAATTTTCTACCTGTAAAATAAACAAAATATTCATTTTCACAGAACACGCAAAATTTGGAGCATATGGAAAATGTGAAGATGTGGTACACAATGTGTTTCTTACAGGCACATGAGCTAAAATTGTAGTTGCAAGTAGATCAATGACTTCATCTTCAACGGTTTTTTTGCCCGCTTGGCCAGACGGTGGTCCGAACCTTTTTTGTCGAACTTTTGTAGCTAAATACTTTATAGCCTGGGACTGCGTAAAGATTGAGGCTTTGTGACATTCTTCAATTGATCTCATCAATGCAGAAATAATAATTTCTTCAGTTCCAGTTAGTTGAATCATCTCTTGGTCACTTTCAATTCCCATTGCTCTTAAAATTATGGGAACTAAAATGTCCTACAAATGAATAAAATGTTGGTTAAACACACAACGAAAGAAATTGAGTAAAATCCAGAACAAATAATGGCCTCACATCTTGGAGAGAGTTGTGTCGAAGAAAATATTTCCCTTGTTTTACAACAATGTTTGTGCGAGATTTTTTCTCATGAGTGCTGCTGGTTACTTGACACGTGACATCTCCTCTCCGATCTTCCTCCACTATCATACGGTTTTTAGACAGTTGCTCTTGAATGAGAATAACCTTACAACAAATGCAAATTTTCATTAATGAGTGCAATTTAGGAACAGCAGTACAATTTAAAGTGAAATAAATTTAGTTTTACCTTTTCAGTCCCCTTCACTATAAAGTAACCACCAGGATCATATGGACACTCATTTAATTTGGCAAGTTGGGAAGCGGTTTTGCCAGTGAGGACACAATTTGAGCTTCGCAACATGATCGGCATTCTGGAAAAGATGAATATCATTGGAAATGTTGAATATTAAAAAACGTATTATGCTTAAAGCATGGTGAAGGAGCATACCGGCCAATGGGAAGATTGTTTCTAATGACCCTTTGATTTCCCCTGATGTATTCTATGTCGACAGTGATGGGGGCAGCATATGTTATATCTCTCAGACGACATTCGTGGGGTGTAGTGGGAGTGGATATGTTGAACCCTTCTTCGACATCAGGGGTACCTACGTGGACGTTCAGGTAACGGAGATAAAAAGCAGGATCAACATCGCAAACCACCTTTGCGTTTGCCAACACAATCTTCTTTATTTCTACGTTGATGAAATAGTTGAAAGAGTCAATATGTTGCTTCACAAGTCCTTTAGTTTCCAAAAACGCAGGAACCAGTTTCCATTTGTCCTACAAATACATTAAATAATCAAAAGTAAGAAAAAGAAGGGTTTAAATTCTCTATTAGTTTTAATTGAAATAGGCCAATATTTTTTACTTTAATTACCTCAATGTTTTTAATGGGTTCAGAGATTCTGGGGTCAACATAACATGTTTTTTCTTCTTCAAATTTGACACCCATTTTTTTAATCGAAGGGAGCTCGACGAAACTAACTATAATGTAAATAAATCAACTTGTTTACAGAAATCAGGAGGGGGTGAATAATAGCTATCATCTATTATTCCTCATCTTCTGCAGCCTCCGCCTTTGCCTGGTACTTGTCCATAGCGTTCAGAAAGGAGCAATAAAGAAATTCAGGCCAGGATATAAAAGTGAGAAAAACCTTCAAAATCTCTGACGGTGTCAAATCACCAAAACTTGTGTAAATTGTGAATCCTTCACGAATTAACCTTGGTCCACAACCGGGAATCCAAGACTCGAGCTGAACAATAATAGGTTTTCTTCTTGACACTAAATGTTGTCGAACAAAATACCAAAACGGGAGTAGGTTGTCTCTGCCAAGAACCCTTAAAGTTTCTTGGTTGACTTCTATTTTCAAAAAATGAACAGTTTGTTCATCAAAATCGTTTCTTAAAATGCATCTCATGTGTCGGCGCCCTTCAACAGGTAACTTTCTCTGCCAGGGTATAAATGACTGTCGGGGGAAAGTTTCAATTTCTTGGTACTTAAAAAACAGTTGAAATAAAACACTGGACGCTCTGTATCTGAATAAATTAGTGCTAGGGGTAGCTCTGAGAATCCAGTTAGCTCTTGGCGCTATCACAATGTAAAATATTGGTTCAGACCATCCATAGCCTTCCTCAAAAAGGGCGGTTCCAGTCACATAACTTTTGATTAGAAAATTTAGAGCAGCTAAATGTGGGAGTGCCCCAAAAACATAAAGAGGTGGCGGAAATTTTCTACTTTCAACAGTAACACCTGGATGAGTTTGTGGCTCCGGTATACGAACCTGGTTTAGGTGATTGTAAATCCGATGGCCACCATCAAATCGATCAAGATGACACAACCTTGGGAATGTTACATAGTTCGTAGGCACAACTTTCAAATCAGGAGGAAGCGTCCAATCCTTTTGCTGTTCAGCAAACAAGCTAAGAAGATTATTATCCTGAAAGCAAGTGAGATGATGAAAACCAAAATGTTCTACCAACTTTTTTGTGAGAAGCCCTATTCCAGGATTAATTTCAATAGCTGGACAGGAAACATCAAGGTTTTCAGATGAAAGTTTACTGCAAATAGAGTTGGCAACAGCTTCGTCCACCAAGTATATTGAATCGGGAGTGCTCTTGCCAATAGACACCAACTTGGAAGGAAATTTAGTAGACTTTAAAGTGCTATCAGGCCCGAAAATACTTGGTAATTGCAATCTTAAGTATTCGACCAATTGTTTAGATATTTGAGGTTTCTTTGCAGTTGGAGCTTTTTCTGTTTTAACTTTTCTTCTAGTTGACACTGCTGAGGCTGACACCGATTTGACGAAAAGAGGTTTGAAAAGTTCTAGGCCATTTTTAAGGACCAACATTAGTTACGAATTACGAACAGAAATTCAGATATTTCACATTTCCAACTAATCAAAACATTAGCATCTTACTAAAGCGAAGAGATGCTTTGCTTAGTGTTATTAATATTTATAATATTATATTAGTTTGTCTCTACCTATCCTCTTGCTTTCAGTTTTCCAGTTTACTCTATTTTTGGTATCTCATCGCGTGCCGGTTTCAAACTGCTCGCGGTTAAAATCATAAAAACATGTTACAAGTTCGCAAGCACAATGCGATGCACAACACAAACAGACTTTATGACGGAAGACTTTTCTGCATCTAATCTAATCTACTTACTTTTTAAATACTTTTTTACATTATCTATTTTTTACACTATCTTTTATATAGATCTACTCTTTAATTTATCTAACTAGCTCCACAGTCAACGTGACATCCATCCATTCATTATTTTCTTCTACCTTTTTTTCCCAATAAATCTTTTTGTAGAAATAATCAAAGCATGTATTAGTTTTGTGGTTTTAACGCCCGGTCGGCATTTTAGTCCATCAAAAATGAGGCTTTAAAATATTTTAAGTCTCCAAGAAAGAAGATACTTTATTCATAATGATTACTAAAAACAGAGTTTATTTAGGTTCGGTTTTTTGCACAGCATACACCATACACTACTCCAAGCCCTATGTGGGTAAAGAACCCAAACAGCCGTAAAGATAGTAAAGAATTTACTTTTTTATTTTCTTTTTTTATTTATTTTTTTCCTGCGTGCAGATGTATTTATAATGTTTAATTACCATCTAATTATCGATTATTTGCTCACGTCTAGGAGATGATAGACCAAAATACATTATGGGTGTGTAGATGAAATTGTCCATTTTACCTAAGACAAAATGCATTTTTCATGTTAAATGATTTTATAATTATCTTCAGAATTGCAGTTATAATGCAAAAGTAATAATCAAATCAAGATAAATGCAACTCATAGTCTCATGCAAATCTTTAACTTCGACTTCGACCCACACTCTCTAAAATATTACGTAATGATACTAATCAACTTCTATGCGTCCACCGGTTGTTCTAATTAGTCAAGTTAGTTATTATTTATTGTCATCATTAATCGTTTCGATTCTTCAGTGTTATATAGTAATCTACTTCTATGAATCATTTATGATTATTGCACTTTTAACAGAAACTTGGGGAATATTGAGACACGCCGCTCGCAGCATACTGCACGCATTCATATAGTAGTGGACTGTGCTGTGAGACTATGGGAGAGTGCAATGTGCTACATGCTAAATCAAAGTGGTGTAGTAGCGTCTAAAAGGTTTAGCTATCATAAACTAGAAGAGTCAGTACTTTGATTCTTTAGAAATCCAAACAAACAAACTGAAATAAAAAATGCTCAAAATTTAAATTTAACTGTATCCTCAGTTTTATTTTCGTTTCGTCTTCACAATCTCATTGCCGTCATTTGTTTGGAAAAGATTGCCACAAAATTCACTACAGTCTGAGTCGT
>Ga0210040_10004046_pt1 | contig 19380 bp, 15 predicted proteins | sample CryGeyCG12114_NA_FD_185462 | JGI IMG/M metagenome (GOLD analysis project Ga0210040, IMG submission 185462) | Groundwater microbial communities from aquifer - Crystal Geyser CG19_WC_8/21/14_NA (SPAdes) (version 2) | ecosystem: Environmental > Aquatic > Deep subsurface > Groundwater | place: USA...
AGGTGCTCGAGCAGCTGCCCCGGGTCCCGGGCGCCGAGCCCGACGAGTCCGACCCGGCCGTGCCGGTGACGCTGGCGGTCGACCCGGCGCTGCAGGAGGAGCTGTCGGTGATGGCGGCCGGCCCCTACCAGGCCGGTGACGAGGACGGCACCGGCACCGCGGACGCCGCCGACCTGCTGGAGCGGCTGCGCCGGGTGGCCGGCGAGCACCCCGTCGTGGCGCTCTCCTACGCCGACGTCGACGCCGACGCCCTGGTCGCCGCCGGTCAGGGGGCGGTGGTCACCCGCAGCCTGCCGGGCACGCCGGAGGGCACCGCCCGCCAGCCGGTGGACGGCGACGGCGCCGTCGTGCCCGCCGACCCCACGGCGCCGACCACCGGGGAGGCGGCCGAGGACCCCGACCAGACATCCGGCGAGGCATCCGACGAGAACTCCGACGAGGGCGCCGGTGCCGCGATCGTCTCCGACGTGCTGGGCGTGCAGCCGCGCACCGACCTGGCCTGGCCGGCCGACGGGACGCTGTCCCCGCAGACCCTGGACACGCTGCAGGCCGGCGACATCAGCACCGTCGTGCTGGCCGACGGCGGCCTCACCGAGGGCGGGCGCGCCGTGGGCGCCGACGGGGAACCGGCCGCGGCCCGCAGCTCGCTGCCCGCCGCAGCCGGCGACGTCGCCACCCTGGTGGCCGACACCCGGCTCTCCGCCCTGGTCGCCACCGCGACGCCGGACGCCGACGGCCGGCTCGTCGAGCAGCAGTACCTGGCCGAGCTGGCCGCCCTGACCGCCCAGGCCCCTGCCGGCGATCCCGCCGCTCCGCAGACCGTGCTGGTCGCCCCGCGCCGGGTCGACCCGGACCCGGACGCCGTCACCGCGATGATGACCGACACCTTCACCGAGACCTGGCTGGCCGCGGGCGCGATCACGGCCCTGGAGTCCGGCCCGGAGACGGCGACCGGTGACCTGGTCGGGGGCTCGGCCGGGCTGCCCGCCGACGGCATGACGCAGATCGCCGAGACCTCCCGGATCCGCGACGACTTCGCCGCCGCCGTGGTCGGTGACCCGGCGACGGTGCTGGCCGGCTACGACGCCGCGATCGCCCGGGCGGCCTCGGCCCAGTGGCGCACCGACCCGGAGGGCTTCGCCACCGCCACCGCCGACCTGCGCGACACCATGGCGCAGCTGCGCGACCAGGTCAGCCTGCTGGTGCCGGTCGAGGGCACCTACACGCTGGGCTCCAGCGACGCTCCGCTCGTGCTCACCGTGCAGAACGACCTGCCCTTCGCGGTGCAGGTGCGGCTGGAGCTGCGCGCCCGGGGCAACGTCGGGCTGACCACCAGCGACATCGGCGTCACCACGCTGGAGCCCTCCTCGCGGACCACGCTGCGGGTGGAGGCCCACGTCGACCAGTCCGGTGGGTTCGCCGTCACCGCCCGGCTCACCACCCCCGGCCGGGGGCCGCTGGGCGACGCGGTGCAGCTGCAGGTGAAGAGCACCGCCTACGGCTCGATCACGCTGGGCATCACCTTCGGCGCCGCGGCCCTGCTCGCCCTGCTGTTCCTGCGCCGGGGCGTGAACTTCGTGCTGGCGCGCCGCCGCGGCGAGACCGGCGACGACCCGGCCGTCCTGGACGACGTCAGTGGCGTGCCGCCGACCCGGAGCCCGGTGTGACCGGCCCGAACCGTGCCGACCCGCGCAGGGACACGGCCGAGCCACGCGGGGAGACCGCCGAGCCGCGCAGTGAGACCGCCGAGCCGCGCAGTGACCGGGCGGCCCCGCGGGACGACCGCGCCGGCGCACGTGCGGACCGGCCGCGACCCGCGGCAGCGCTGCCCCCACCGCCGTACAAGAACGTGACCCCGGCACCCGCGCCGGGCGGAGCTCGGCCCGCCGACCGGTCCCGGCCGCCGCTGCCCCCGCCGCCGGCCGCGCGCCCGGCGGGTCGGCCGCCCGTCCCGCCCGTACCGCCGGCGCCACCTGCCGCGTCCGGCCGTCCCCGTCCGCTGCCGCCGGTGCCGCCCGTGCCGCCGGTCACCGGCGCGCGGCCGGCAGCGCGGGCCGACGTGCCCCGCCGCCGCACGGCGCTGCCGCCGGTGCCACCGCCGGCCCGCCGCCGGTTCGTCCCCGGACCCGACGACACCCAGCTCATCCCCGCCTTCCCCCCGGTCCAGCACGTCCCGGACGAGGACGAGGCGACCGAGCTGCGCGAGGGCGCCCCCGGGGTCAGCGGCGGCATCCTGCGCGCCGCCGGCACCATGGCCGTGGCGACCCTGGTCAGCCGGCTCACCGGGCTGCTGCGCACCGTGGTCATCGCCGCGGCGCTGGGCGTGACCCTGGTCAACGACGCCTACAACACCGCGAACACCCTGCCCAACCTGGTCTACGAGCTGCTGCTGGGCGGGGTGCTCTCCTCCGTCGTCGTCCCGCTGCTGGTGCAGGCGCAGGAACGGGACCGCGACGGCGGCGTCGGCTACACCCAGCGGCTGATGACCGTGGCCACCGCAGGCCTGCTGGTGATCACCGGACTCGCCGTGCTGGCCGCGCCGCTGCTCACCCAGCTGGCCGACATCAGCGGCAACGACCGCCAGGTGGAACTGGCCAACTGGCTGGCCCGGCTGCTGTTGCTGGAGATCGTGTTCTACGGGCTGGGTGCGCTGGCCGCCGCGGTGCTCAACTCCCGCGGCGTGTTCGGCGCCCCTGCCTGGGCGCCGGTCCTCAACAACCTGGTGGTCATCGCCACCGGGGCGCTGTTCATCGCCGCCAGCGGCCCGGGCGAACTCACCCCGCTCACGATCACCGACCACCAGGTCTGGCTGCTCGGCATCGGCACCACCGCCGGCATCGCCGTGCAGTCCCTGGTGCTGCTGCCACTGCTCCGCAAGGCCGGGGTGCCGCTGCGCCCGCGCTGGGGCCTGCGCGGCACCGGGCTGGCCGAGGCGGGCTCGCTGGGCGTGTGGGTGGTGGCCTACGCGGCGATCAGCCAGGTCGGCGTGATCATCGCCATGCGGGTGGCCAACGCCGCCGGCCGGGACGGCGGGCTGGGGTCCAGTGCGTTCGCCATCGCCAGCCTGCTGTTCCAGATGCCCTACGGGATCATCGGCGTCGCGCTGCTGACCGCCCTGCTGCCCCGGATGAGCAGGGCCGCCGCCCGCCAGGACCTCGACGGCGTGGTCGCCGACCTCACCCTGGGCACCCGGCTGTCGGCCACCGGCCTGCTGCCGGTCACCGCCGTCCTGGTGGTGCTGGGCCCGGCGGTGGCCACCGTCGCGTTCGGCTGGGGCAACACCAGCGTCGAGGAGGCCCACGCGATCGGCGTGGCCCTCGCCTTCGGTGCCTTCGGGCTGCTGCCCATGGCGGTGACGCTGCTGCAGCTGCGCGTCTTCTACGCCATGAAGGACGCCCGCACGCCCACGTTCATCCAGCTGGCGATGGTCGCCGTCCGGGTGCCGCTGCTGTTGCTGGTCCCCGCGCTGGTCGAGCCGGAGCACGTCGTCGCCGGGCTCATGATCGCCACCAGCACCACCTACCTGATGGGCTGGCTGGCCGGCAGCATCGCGCTGGAGCGCAAGCTGGGCGTCCGCGCCGGTCCGGACGCCGGCCGGACCGTCGCCCGGATGGCGCTGGTCTCCCTGGTCGCGGGGGTGCTGGGCTGGGTCGCGGTGTCGCTGGCCGGCCGCTCGCTGGGGGAGTCGGTCCCGGGGTCGCTCGGGACGGTCGTCCTCGGTACCGTTGTCATAGGCAGCGCGGTGGTCGCGGGTGCCGTGGTGGTCGGCGTCCCGGAGGTCCGGGCCGCGCTGACCGGGGTCCGGGCCCGGCTCGGACGTCCACGGTGACCGCAGTACCGGGGTGCCCGATCCGGGGACGCCGTCCCCGGCAGTGAACGAGCAGGGGGTCGGCAGCGTCCGTGACGTCGACGACAACCGGCCTTCCCGACCGCTACCGCCCGCTGGACCAGGTCGCTCCGGACGAGGAGACGCCCACCGGCGTCATCCGCTCCTGGCGCGCCCGTGACCGCGTGCTCAACCGGGACGTCGCGCTCCGCGTGCACACCCCCGGCGGCCCCGCCGCCCGGGAGTGGATCACCCGCGCGCTGACCGCCGGCGGGCTGGCCACCCCTGCCCTGGCGATGGTCTACGACGCCGCCGAGGGCACCGGGGGCAGCGAGCCCGGCGGCGCCGCCTACGTGGTCAACGAGTGGATCGAGGGCACCCGGCTCTCCGACCACCTGACCGGCGCCGGCCCGCTGCCCGAGCGCGACGCCCGCGCCGTGGTGCGCCGGCTCGCCGAGGGCGTCGCGGAGGCGCACCGGGTGGGCCTGGCCGTCGGTGGCCTGACGCCCGAGCACGTGGTGCTGCGGCCCGGAGGCCTGGTCGGGCTGCTCTCGGTGCCGGCGGCCACCGGCACCGAGAAGGGCGACATCGCCGCGCTGGGTGCGCTGCTCGAGCTGTGTCTGACCGGCCGGCGCTCCGACGTCCCCGGCGCCGAGCCGATGGCCATCAGCTCTCCCGACCTCGCCGCCCTGGTGCGCCGGGCCCGCTCCACCGACCCGGCCACCGGCCTGTCCAGCGCCAGCACGCTGGTCTCGCTGCTGACCGAGCGGCCCCGCCCGAGCACCGGCCCGCAGGAGGCCGTCCGCCCCGACAACGTCACCGACAGCGGGTGGATGCGCCGGCTGCGCGACCGGCGTGACCTGGCCGATGCCGCGGAGGCCGACGGCGACCGTCCGGTCCGGCTGCACCCCGACACGCTGCCGCCGGTGCCCCGCGCCGGCCTGGCCCGCCCGCTGGCAGCCCGGCCCTCCGCCGCCCCCGCGGAGGAGGACGACCTCGACTGGGGCGAGACCTTCGCCGGCGAGGACGACGAGACGCCCCGGCGCTCCGCCCGCCGCCGGCTCGCCGTCATCGGCCTGCCGCTGCTCGCCCTCGCCCTGGTGATCGCCTTCGCCCTCTGGTTCGGCAAGAACGTGCTGTCGGTGGCCGGCGACGTCGACGACGTCGACGGCTCCACCCCGAGCACCGGCGTCACGGCCGGCGCCTCCTCGGCGGGTCCCGCGCCGGCCGCCGGCGCTCCCGCCACGATCGCCGCGGCCGCCGTCTTCGACCCCTTCGGCGACGGCGAGCCGGAGAACGACGACGACGTCCCGCAGAGCTTCGACGGCGACCCGGCGACCAGCTGGGCGACGCTGAACTACTCGGGCTCGGCCGAGTTCGGCAACCTCAAGCCCGGCGTCGGGGTGGTCTACGACCTGGGCAGCGAGCAGTCGCTGGCCGGCGTCACGGTCACCACCACGCTGCCCGGCGCCACGGTCGAGGTGCGCACCGGTGGCACGCCCGACGACGACCTGGACGCCTTCCCCGTCGCCACCAGCGGTGAGCTCACCGGCACCACCGAGCTGACCTTCGACAGCGAGGTCTCCACCCGCTACGTGCTGCTGTGGGTGACCGGGCTGGTGAGCACCGACGACGGCTTCGCCGCCGACCTCGCCGAGGTCGGCGTCACCACCGCCGGTCAGTGACCCGGCCGACCGCCGTGTGGCCGCGCCGGTGGGGAATGCGGGTCCTACCCTGTCCGTTGTGCCGCCCGTGACGACAGACCAGCCCGCTCCCGGCCCCGCGGTCACCACCGACCCGGCGCACCCCGCCATCCCCCCGGCGGAGCACGACGGGGTCCGCGACCTGATCATCATCGGATCCGGCCCGGCCGGGTACACCGCCGCCACCTACGCCGCGCGGGCGAACCTGCACCCGCTGGTGTTCGAGGGGTCGCAGTTCGGCGGCGCGCTCATGACCACCACCGAGGTGGAGAACTTCCCGGGCTTCCCGGAGGGCATCCAGGGCCCCCAGCTGATGGACGACATGCGCACCCAGGCCGAGCGCTTCGGCGCCGAGCTGGTGCCCGCCGATGTCACCGAGGTCGACCTGACGGCCAACCCGAAGATCGTCAAGGTCGGCGGCGAGGTGCACCAAGCGCACGCGGTGATCGTGGCGACCGGCTCCAAGTACCGGTACCTCGGCCTGGACAACGAGCAGCGACTGCTCGGCCACGGCGTCTCCGCCTGTGCCACCTGCGACGGCTTCTTCTTCCGCGACCAGGACATCGTGGTCGTCGGCGGTGGTGACTCCGCGATGGAGGAGGCCACCTTCCTCACCCGGTTCGCCAAGTCGGTCACCGTGGTGCACCGCCGTCCCGAGCTGCGCGCCTCCAAGATCATGGTCAAGCGGGCGCAGGACAACGAGAAGATCCGCTGGGCGCTCGGCAAGCAGGTCACCGACGTGCGCGGCGAGGCGATGGTCTCGGCCGTCGAGCTGACCGACGTCAGCACCGGTGCCACCGAGGAGCTCCCGGTGACCGGCCTGTTCGTCGCCATCGGCCACGACCCGCGCACCGAGCTGTTCGTCGGCCAGCTCAAGCTGGACGACGAGGGCTACGTCGTCGTCGACCACCCCACCACCCGGACCAACGTGGACGGCGTCTTCGCCTGCGGCGACGTCGTCGACCACATCTACCGGCAGGCCATCACCTCAGCGGGCACCGGAGCCGCCGCGGCGATCGACGCCGAGCGCTGGCTCGCCGACACCTTCGACGAGCGCTGACGAAGTCGAAGGACCCCTCTGCCCCCCACGCTTCGCAAGCTCAGCGCGGGCCCCTGCAGAGGGGCCGGAGCGGGGCATAGAACCACCTAGCCGCCGGTTGACAGCAGTGCACATCCGAGCAACGACAGGGAGCACCACCATGGCAGGCAACACCGTGACCGTCACCGACGCCAGCTTCGCCAGTGACGTCCTGGGCAGCGACAAGCCCGTGCTGGTCGACTTCTGGGCCGAGTGGTGCGGGCCGTGCAAGATGGTCGCCCCCGTGCTCGAGGAGATCGCCGCCGAGCACGCCGACAAGCTCACCATCGCCAAGCTCAACATCGACGAGAACCCGCAGATCGCCCGCGACTACCAGGTCATGTCGATCCCGACGATGACGGTGTTCCAGGGCGGCAAGCCGGTCAAGAGCATCATCGGCGCCAAGCCCAAGGGCGCCATCCTGTCCGACCTCTCCGACTACCTCTGACGGAGGGCCCGCCTGGCTCCCCAGGCGGGCTGTCGCCGCACCGAGACCCGCCCGTCCCACCGGACCGGCGGGTCTCGGTCGATCGCGGCCCGGTCACCCGGACGAGCTGCGCCGGTCACCCGCTCAGGCACCGGCCGTCACCCCGTGGACGCACGGACGCCGTCGACCAGCCACAATCGTCCCAGGACCCGTAGTACCCCGACCCACCCCACGACAGGAGCGACGACCGCCGCATGGACGTCCTGCGACCCGGCAGCACCGGCCCGGCTGTGGCCGAGGTGCAGGCGGTGCTCAGCTCCCTCGGCCTGCTCGACGGCGACGTCGCCCAGCCGGCCGCGGCGGGGTACGACGCGGCCACCGAGCTCGCCGTCCGGCACTTCCAGCAGGTCCGCGGCCTGTCCGTCGACGGCCGGGTCGGCGACGAGACCTACCGGGCGCTCAGCGAGGCGCGCTGGTCGCTGGGTGACCGGCTGCTGCGCCACGACGCGGAGCACCCGGCCCGCGGCGACGACGTGCGCCGGCTGCAGGAGCTGCTGCTGGAGCTGGGCTACGACGCCGGGCGCGCCGACGGGATCCTGGGTGCGGAGACCGAGGCCGGTCTGCGCACGTTCCAGCGCGACTACGGGCTGACCGCCGACGGCACCTGCGGCCCGGCGACGCTGCGGGCGCTCAAGCAGCTCGGCCGCCGGGTCACCGGCGGCCGTCCGCAGCTGCTCCGGCAGAGCGCGTCGATGGTCGAGTCCGGGTCGCACCTGATCGGCCGGATCATCGTCATCGACCCCGGTCACGGCGGCGAGGACCCCGGCTACACGGCGGGGGAGACCACCGAGGCCGACCTGGTCTTCGACCTCGCCTCCCGGATCGAGGGCCGGCTGGCCGCCGCCGGGGCGACGGTCTACCTCACCCGTGGCCGCACCGGCGACCCCGACGCCGGCGGCCGCACCGCCTTCGCCAACGAGGCCCGCGCCGACCTGTTCCTCTCCCTGCACATGGAGGCCCACGGCTCCGCGCACGCCCGGGGCGTGGCCAGCTACTACTACGGCACCGGGTCGGGGGCCAGCTCCACCGTCGGCGAGCAGTTCGCCAACCTGGTGCGCCGCGAGGTCATCGCCCGCACCGGCATGCTCGACTGCGGCTCGCACCCCAAGACCTGGGACATCCTGCGGATGACCCGGATGCCGGCGGTGCGGATCGACTGCGGCTACCTCTCCCACCCGGTCGACCGGCTGCTGCTGCTGGACGCACGGCTGCGCAGCACGGTGGCCCAGGCGGTCGTCGCCGCCGTCCAGCGGCTCTTCCTGCCGGCCGAGGCCGACCCGCCGACCGGCACCTTCCTGCTGCCGCCCCGGCTGGGCTCGCCCGGCTGACGACGGACCTCCGCCAGGACGCCACGGTCCGGCGGTACGGACCGCGGCATAGACTGCGACAGGTGACCCCCCCTGTGCCCGACCCGTCGGTCGGAACCGGTCAGGCCGGGGCGCACTCCAGCGGTGCGTCCCCGCACGTCTCCCCGCGGCACCCGCGGCTGGACCCCCTGGCAGACCGGTACGCAGCACGCACCCACGGGATGAAGAGCTCGGAGATCCGGGCGCTGTTCTCCGTGGTGAGCCGCCCCGAGGTGGTCTCGCTGGCCGGCGGCATGCCCGCGGTCACCGCACTGCCGCTCGACGCGGTCGGCTCGATGATCGGTGAGCTCGTCTCCGGGATGGGCGCCCAGACCTTGCAGTACGGGTCCGGACAGGGCGACCCCCGGCTGCGCGAGCGGATCTGCGACGTGATGGCCCTGGAGGGGATCATCGACGCCCGGGCGAGCGAGGTCGTCGTCACCGTCGGCTCGCAGCAGGGTCTGGACCTGGTGACCCGGGTCTTCGTCGACCCCGGTGACGTGATCCTCGCCGAGGCGCCGTCCTACGTGGGCGCCCTCGGCGTCTTCCAGGCCGCCCAGGCCGAGGTGCGGCACGTCGCCATGGACGACGACGGGCTCATCCCCGAGGCGCTGGAGCAGGCGCTGCTGGAGTGCCGGGCCCAGGGCCGGCGGGTGAAGTTCCTCTACACCGTGCCCAACTTCCACAACCCGGCCGGCGTCACCCTCTCCGAGCCGCGGCGGGACGCCATCGTGGCGATCGCCGAGCAGTACGACCTGCTGATCATCGAGGACAACCCCTACGGCCTGCTCGGCTTCGAGAACGAGCCGATGCGGGCGCTGCGGGCGCGCAACGAGGAACGCATCATCTACCTCGGCTCGTTCTCCAAGACCTTCTCCCCGGGCCTGCGGGTCGGCTGGGTGCTGGCCCCGCTGGCGGTCCGGGAGAAGCTGGTGCTGGCCACCGAGGCGCAGGTGCTGTGCCCGCCCTCGCTCACCCAGTACGCCGTCGCCCGGTACCTGGACACCCAGCCCTGGCGAGAGCAGATCAAGATCTTCACCGAGCTGTACCGGGAGCGCCGGGACGCCACGCTGGAGTCGCTGAGCGCGCTCATGCCGGCCGGCACCACCTGGACCAAGCCGGACGGCGGGTTCTACGTCTGGCTCAAGCTGCCGCACGGGCTGGACGCCAAGCTCATGCAACCGCGCGCGGTCGCCGCCCACGTCGCCTACGTCCCGGGCATCGGCTTCTACGCCGACGGCCAGGGCCGGGAGTACATGCGGCTGTCCTACTGCTACCCCGAGCCGGACCGGATCCGGGAGGGCGTGCGCCGGCTGGCGCGGGTCATCGAGGCCGAACTCGACCTGCACTCCACCTTCGACTCGGTCGACACCGGCACCTTCCGCGCCGTTCCCGCCCCGCCGCCGGTCATCGGACCGGCCAACGCCGACCAACCCGAGGACCTGCAGCCATGAGCGAGCCGGCCGCCGCACCGATGCCGTCGTCCACGAAGAACCCGCTGCGGGCGCTGGTGCTCGCCGGTGGGCTGACCTTCGAGCGCGAGGTGAGCATCAACTCCGGCGGACAGGTGGTCGAGGCGCTGACCCGGGCCGGCGTCGAGGCGGAGCTGCACGACGCCGACGCCGAGCTGCTGCCCGGGCTCGCGGCGACGCCGAGCGACGCGGTGTTCATCGCCCTGCACGGCGCCACGGGTGAGGACGGCGCACTGCGCGCGGTGCTCGACCTCGCCGGCGTCCCCTACGTCGGGTCCCCGGCCGCCGCGTGCCGGCTGGCCTGGGACAAGCCGGCCGCCAAGTCCGTCGTCCGGTCCGCGGGCGTCGGCACCCCGGACTGGGTCGCCCTGCCGCACAGCACCTTCCGGGAGCTGGGCGCCGGCGCCGTGCTGGACCTGATCGTCGCCCGGCTCGGGCTGCCGCTGATGGTCAAGCCGGCCTCCGGCGGCTCCTCGCTGGGCGTGCAGAAGGTCGACCGGGTCGAGGACCTGCCGGCGGCGATGGTCAGCTGCTTCGCCTACGGGGACACCGTGATGGTCGAGCGGTTCGTCGACGGCGTCGAGCTGGCCCTGTCCGTCATCGACCTCGGCGACGGACCGGAGGCCCTGCCGGCGGTGGAGATCGCCCCGGAGTCCGGCGTCTTCGACTACACCTCCCGGTACACGCCCGGGCTGACCGAGTACCACTGTCCGGCCCGGGTCTCCGACGAGGTGGCCGCCCGGGCAGCAGCGGTGGCGCTCCGGGTGCACGACGTGCTCGGCCTCGCCGGGCTGTCCCGGACCGACGCCATCGTCACCCCGGACGGCGAGGTGCACTTCCTCGAGGTGAACGTCTCACCCGGCCTCACCGAGACGTCGATGTTTCCGATGGCCGTCGAGGCGGCGGGGTACACCCTCGGCGAGGTGCTCGGCCGGCTGCTCACCCGCGCAGCCCACGAGGGCCCCATCACGCAATGACACTGCCGTCCTGGCGGACGGCACCGCGGCCAGGAGCGGTCCCGGCTCCGGCTGAGCCGTTGGCCGCTGCTCCTCGGCGAGCCTCCGGCCCGCGTCGTCACACCGGAGCGGCTCCGCCGCGCCGACGGTTACGTCTGTGACATAACCGTCGGCGCGCTCAGCTCTTGCTGCGTCCGGTGATGTCGGGGGCCATCATGCCGACGATCCGCTGCAGGTCGTCGACCGAGCCGAACTCGACCACGATCCGGCCCTTCGCCCGGCCGATCTGTACCTTGACCTTGGTCTCGAAGACGTCGGACAGCCGGCCGGCGAGGTCCTCGACGCCGGGAGCGGTGATCTTCCGGTTGGTCCGCCGGGCTGCGGTGGGGGACTCGGCGACGGCCATCGCGACCGCCTCCTCGGTGGCCCGGACCGACATGCCCTCGGCGACGATGCGGGTGGCCAGCGCGTCCTGGGCGTCGGCCTCCGGGAGCCCCAGCAGCGCGCGGGCGTGCCCGGCCGAGATGACCCCGGCGGCGACCCGGGTCTGCACCTTCACCGGCAGCTTCATCAGCCGGATCGTGTTGGTGACCTGCGAGCGGCTGCGGCCGATCTTGCTGGCGAGCTCCTCGTGGGTGGCGCCGAACTCCTCGAGCAGCTGCTGGTAGGCCGCGGCCTCCTCCAGCGGGTTGAGCTGGACCCGGTGGATGTTCTCCAGCAGCGCGTCACGCAGCATCGCGTCGTCCGTGGTGTCCCGGACGATGGCCGGCACCGTCTCCAGACCCGCAGCACGGGACGCCCGCAGCCGGCGCTCGCCCATGATCAGCTCGTACTGGCCGGTGCCGGACTCGCGGACGACGATCGGCTGGAGCAGCCCGAACTCGCGCACGGAGTGGGTGAGCTCCTCCAGCGCCTCGTCGTCGAAGACCTGACGGGGCTGCTTGGGGTTGGGGACGACGTCTCCGACCGGCACCTCGCGCAGGTAGGCGCCGGGCACGCCGGCGACCTCCTCCAGCACCCGGGCGGGCAGCTCGAGCACCGACGCCGTCCGGCCGAAGTGGGCAGCCGGCGGCGTGGCACCGGTCTGCTCCACCGCAGCCGCACCAGCCGCCTCGACGGCTTCAGGCGCCGCAGACGCCTCAGACGCCTCAGACGCCTCGGTGGACTCGGCCGGGGTCGCCGCCCGAGCAGGCGCGCTGGTGGGGATGAGGGCCGCCAGGCCCCGGCCGAGACCGCCGCGCTTCGTCACTGGTCCTCCTCGCAGGTGCCCGTGCACCGCAGGCGCGGCCGGGCGGGGTGCTGGGTGCGCACGGTGGTCATGTGGCGTGCCGCCCGCCGGCGGACGGCTGGCCGAGCACCATCGCGGCCACCGAGGGGTGGGACGGCGGCGCGGCCACCGGCGGCGGTGGTGGTGCCTGGGTCTTCGGCGGGGCCGCGGGCAGCGCCACGCCCCGCTGGGCGAACTCCCGGGCCGCCTCGACGTAGCTGGTCGAACCCCGGGAGCCCGGGTCGTAGGTGAGCACCGACTGGCCGTAGCCCGGCGCCTCGCTGACCCGGACGTTGCGCGGGATGACCGCCTTGAGCACCAGGTCGCCGAAGTGGTTGCGCACCTCGTCGGCGACCTGATCGGCGAGCTTGGTCCGTCCGTCGTACATGGTGAGCAGGATCGTGCTCACCGAGATCGTGGGGTTCAGGTGCGCCCGCACCAGGTCGATGTTGGACAGCAGCTGCCCCAGGCCCTCCAGTGCGTAGTACTCGCACTGGATCGGGATGAGCACCTCGTCGCCGGCCACGAGCGCGTTCAGGGTGAGCAGGCCCAGCGACGGCGGGCAGTCGATCAGGACGTAGTGCGGACGTTCCTCAGCCGGGAGCTCGTGCAGGTACGCCTCGATCGAGCGCCGGAGCCGGTGCTCACGAGCGACGACGGAGACCAGCTCGATCTCCGCACCGGCCAGGTCGATGGTCGCCGGCACGCAGAGCAGGTTCGGGCTGGCACTGGTGGGGTGGGTGACCTCGGCGAGGGTGTTGTCCCCGATGAGGGCGTCGTAGATCGACGGCGTCCCCACCGAGTGGTCCACGCCGAGCGCCGTGCTCGTGTTGCCCTGCGGGTCGAGGTCGATCACCAGGGTGCGCAGGCCGTACATCGCCAGCGCCACCCCGAGGTTGACCGTCGAGGTGGTCTTGCCGACGCCGCCCTTCTGGTTGGCGATCGTGACCACCCGGATCCGTCCCGGGGCAGGGAACGGTTCCTGGTCGGCGGCGTGCAGCACCCGGGTGGCCCGCATCGCCTCCATGGCGATCGGGCTGTCGAAGTCGGCACCGATCGCCACGTCAGCGGCGAGGCTCGTCCGCAGTCGCTCGCCCGGGTCCGTCATCGGTGCATCCTCCTGACCGCCGTGTTCCACGTGGAACGCCGTCTGTGTTCCACGTGGAACGGAATGCTCAACCGGCCGGACGCGGCGATCGGGGACCTCCCGCGCGCGTCATGACCACCACGGTAGTGGCTGCCGCTCCGAGGTCGACACCGACCGCCCGGGTGTGCACGTCGCGCATGCCGGCAGCCTCCAGTTCGGCCACCAGGTCGGGCACCTCGGCCGCCGCGCGGGCGCCCACCAGGGCGATCAACTGGGCACCGGGGGCCAGCAGGCCGCGGCACCAGCCGACCAGCCGGGGGAGCGGGGCGACCGCCCGCGCGGTGACCACGTCCACCGGCCCCACGCTGCGGACCACGGAACGCTCCTCCGCCCGGCCGCGGACGATCCGCCAGGGCATCCCCAGGGCGGTGACCACGTCGGTGAGGAACTCCACCCGCCGGGCCATCGGCTCCACCAGGGTGAGCGTGAGGTCCGGCCGGGCGAGGCCGAGCGGGATGCCCGGCAGACCGGCACCACTGCCCACATCGACCACCCGGGCACCCTGCGGCACGGCCTCGGCCAGCGCGGCGCTGTTGAGCACGTGCCGCTCCCATAGCCGCGACACCTCACGCGGCCCGATCAGGCCACGGACGACGCCGTCACCGGCCAGCATGGCGACGTAACGAGCGGCCGCGTCGGTGGCCGGCCCGAACAGCGCGGCCGCGGCGTCCGGAACTTCCGGAACCAGCTGGTTCTGGAAGTCGGCGGCGGGTTCGTCGCCCTCGGTCACGCGTCCGGCAGGACCACGACGCGCCGGTTGGGCTCCTCGCCCTCCGACTCGCTGTGCACGCCGGCCGCCGCGGCGATGACGTCGTGCACCACCTTGCGCTCGAACGGGTTCATCGGGGCCAGCCGCTCCGCCGTCCCGGTCTGCGCCACCCGCTCCGCCGCCGCCGAGGCCAGACCGGTCAGGTCCGCCCGCCGCTTCGCGCGGAACCCGCCGATGTCCAGCATCAGCCGGCTGCGCACACCGGTGGACTGCGCCACGGCCAGCCGGGTCAGCTCCTGCAGCGCCTCCAGGGTGGCGCCGTCCGGCCCGATCAGCGTCTTGAGCTGGCCGCCCACCACGGCCACCGAGGCCCGGTCGCCCTCGACGTCCAGGTCGATGTCGCCGTCGACGTCCAGGATGTCCAGCAGCCGCTCGAGGTAGTCGCCGGCCACGTCGCCCTCGCGGACGAGCAGGTCGCCCCCGCCGGCGGCGTCGTCGTCGGACTCCTCGACGTCGACCGGCTCGACCACCGCGTCGTCGGAGGCGGGGTCGGCGTCGGGCAGGGCGGGGTCTCCGCTGTCGCCGAGCTGGGGCAGCACCGCGTCCGAGGTCGCCTCGGCGGTGGTCAGGGTGTCGCCGGTGTGGTCGTTGGCTGCGGTCACGAGGTCCTCCATGGTCGTGCAGGCGGCCGGGCGAACCCGGTGGTCAGGGGCGGGCAGGCACGCCCAGGGCCGCAGGCCCGGGTGCCCGCTCGGTCAGCGGCGCTTGCGCTTGCCGCGGTTGGCCGGCCCGGCGGCCGACCGACTGCCGGTGGCGCCGGTCCGCGGACGGGCTCCGCCGCCGGACGGTCGGCCGTTCGCCGCGCCGCCGGACTCGCCGTCCACGGGGACGGCGCCGTCGATGGCCCCGTCGCCGGGAGTGCTGCCGATCGTCGGCGCGTCGACCACCGTGCCGTCGGCGTCGACCGTGGAGGCGGGAGCGACGGTGGCCGGGCGGCCGCCCTTGGGGCGGACCGGCTTGGCGCCGGGCTTGGGGGCGAGCAGCTTGGGGTCGATCTGCGGCTTGTCGGCGGCGGCCTTGGCCAGCGCGGCCGGCGACCCGGGCGGCGGCAGCTTCTTCAGGATGTAGAACTGCTGGCCCAGCGTCCACAGGTTGTTGGTGAACCAGTAGAGGAGCACGCCGACCGGGAAGAAGAAGCCGGAGACGAAGAGGCTCAGCGGCATGCCGTAGAGCAGCAGCTTCTGCACCATCGCGGCCTGGCCCTCGACCGGGCCGGAGCGCTTCTGGATCTGCTTCTGGGTGAAGAAGGTCGTGCAGCACATGATCAGGATCAGTGCGAAGCAGACGATCCGGATGCTGGTGGTGGTGACGCCCTCGAGGCCGAGGATCTGGCTGGCCTTGGGCTCCTGCATGTTGAACGAGGAGGAGATCGGCGCGCCGAACAGGTCGGCCTTGGCGGCCTGGTCGGTGAGCTTGTCGTCCCAGCTGTAGAGCCCGTCCTTGCCCGGCGCGATGCGCCGGAGGACGTGGAACAGCGAGATGAAGACGGGGATCTGCGGGAGCAGCGGCAGGCAGCCGGCCAGCGGGTTGACCCCGCGCTCCTTCTGCAGCGCCATCATCGCGGTGCTGAAGCCCTGCTTGTCACTGCCGTACTGCTTGCGGAGCTTCTGGATCTCCGGCTGGATCTCCTGCATCGCGCGCTGCGACTTCACCTGCTTGACGAACAGCCGGAACAGCAGCACCCGGATGGTGACGACCAGGAAGACGATCGCCAGGGCCCAGCTCAGCCCGCTGGCCGGGTCCAGGACGTTGCTGAAGAGCGAGTGCCACGTCTTCATCACCCACGCGATCGCGGTGTACAGCCAGTCAAGCAACGCCAGCCTCCTGCTGCGCAGACCGGCCCGAGGCCGGGGTGGCACCGGGAGGACGACGGACGTCGTCTCCCCCCGGCGCCGGGGTGGGGAACAGGTGCGGCGCCGTCGAGCACGACGACCGGGTGGGGCCGGGAGTTCCGCCGCCCGCAGCCCGGGGCGGAACCAGGTCGACCCCGCCGGGATGCCACGGTGCGCACTTGGCCAGCCGGCGCACGGCCAGCCAGCTGCCGCGGGCGGCACCGTGGACCTCGAGCGCCTCGGCGGCGTACGCGCTGCAGCTGGGCTCGAACCGGCACCGCGGCGGGAACGCCGGACTGATCGCCCGCTGGTAGAAGCGGACGGCGGCCAGCAGGGCCCGTGCGGGGGAGGCGGTCACGGCCGCCGCGCCCGCTGGGCTGCGCGGTCGCCGAGCAACCGGTCCAGGCCGGCGTCGAGGTCGCGGCCGAGCACCGCGGAACCGGCGTCGGCGGCCTCGGGGCGGGCCCGGACGACCAGGTCCGCGGTGGCCGGCAGCCGGTGCAGCTGGGCGCCGACCAGGTGCCGCAGCTGGCGGGTCACCCGGTGGCGGCACACGGAGTTGCCGACCGTCTTGCCCACCACGAAACCGGCCCGCGGCCCGGCCGCGGGGTCACCAGGACCCCCGGCCGGGCCGGCGGGCCTGTCGGGGAGGTAGTGCAGCACCAGGGTCGGGCGCCCGGCACGTCGGCCGGACCGCACGACCGCGGTGAACTCCGGCCGCCGGCGCAGGCGTGCCTGCGCAGGCAGCACGTCAGGCGGAGAGCTTGTCGCGACCCTTGCCACGGCGGGCGGCGAGGATGGCGCGCCCGGCCCGGGTGCGCATCCGCAGCCGGAAGCCGTGGGTCTTGGACCGGCGACGGTTGTTCGGCTGGAACGTGCGCTTGCTCACGAGGGACTCCCACTGCTGACGACGTCGGTGCGGCGCGGGCCCGGACGGGCCAGGCACGCGAGGGACGGGCAGGTCGTCGGCCCGCGGGCCGCACGACCGGCACCCGGACCCGGGGCTGGTCTGCTGTGCCCGTACCCGGGGCAGCACCCCCGTCCAGCAGGGACGCGCACCGGGACCTGTGCACAGACTCCGACCAGCATAGCCGAGACGCGCGGCGCACTGCCGCGGGCTCCGGTGCCGGCCGGACCGGTCATGGTCCACCCCCGTCCACCCTTCCCCCCGGCGGACACGCCGGGCCCGGCGCCCGGATCGGGTCCGCATGCCCCCGTCGTCATTGCCCGGCTGTGGAGAAGGCTGTTAGCGTCCCGGTCGCTCCGCGTTGGGCGGCTGGTCGCCGGCGAGCCTGCCGGTCCGGTCACCCGGGGCGGTCGCAGCACCCCTCTCCACCGCCTCGACCGGGCGCCGACCAGCGAGGACGCCGGGATCTCCAGCCGGTGCCCCCGTCCCGAGGGCGCCGTGTCGCCGGGCGTGCACAGACTGTGGACACTCGTGTGGACAGCACGCCCCCGGACGTCCACAGCTGGGGAGCGCACGGGGGACGCAGCAGGCCCTCCACCGCCGACCCGGCTGTGGACGGTCGGTGGCGGACACGCCTTGCGCAGCGACGACAGAAGGCACGGGAAGGGACACAGTCGATGGCCGACTCCACGGTCGACCTGGCGACGGTCTGGGACCAGATCCGCGAGCGGCTCGCCACCAGCCTGTCCCCGCAGCAGAACGCGCTGCTCAAGCTCACCCGGCCGCTCGGCCTGGTCGAGGACACCGCGGTCCTGGCGGCGCCCAACGAGTTCACCCAGACGGTGCTCGAGTCCCGGATGCGGATCCAGCTGGCCGAGGCGCTGTCCTCCCAGTTCGGCCGGGCCATCCGGGTCGCGGTCCAGCTGGAGGACATGCCGGAGCAGTCCACCGCCGCGCAGCCGCACCGCGCCGAGGACCCCGCAGACCGCCGCTGGGCGCCGGCCGAGCGTGAGCGCCCCGTCGCAGCGGTCCCCTCCGCCGACTGGTCGGACGACGACCGGATTGCGCAGGACCAGCTCGCCCAGGACCGCATCGCCCACGACCGGGCATCGGCGGAGCTCGCCGCCCGGGAGCGCGCCGCCCACGACCGGGCCGCCGAGGACCGGGCCGACCGGGACCGGGTCGACGACGGCCGCAGCGCCTTCGGGGTGCGCGCCGACGCCGTCCGGGCCGAGGCGTGGCTGCCCGAGTCCGGGGACGGCCGGGACTGGTCGCGCGGCTCAGGTGCCGAGGAGGGCACGGGGGAGTGGCCGGCGCCGGACAGCGGCCCAGGGGTCGGTGTGCAGGCGCGGCTGGCCCCCTGGGACCGGGAGGCCGACAGCGGCGACCCCGGCGGTGGCCGTGGCCCGGCCGATGACCGGCGGCCCGCCGACCGGGCCGGCCGCGGCTCGGGCGCCGTCCCGCTGTTCGCCGACCGGCGGCCGGCGGGGCTGGACCCGGGGCTGAACGCCAAGTACGTCTTCGACAGCTTCGTCATCGGCAACAGCAACCGGTTCGCGCACGCGGCCGCCGTCGCCGTCGCCGAGGCCCCGGCCCGGGCCTACAACCCGCTGTTCATCTACGGCGACTCCGGGCTGGGCAAGACCCACCTGCTGCACGCGATCGGCCACTACGCCGCGCGGATGTTCCCCAACGTGCGGGTGCGTTACGTCAGCACGGAGGAGTTCACCAACGAGTTCATCAACCTGGTGCACTCCGGCCGGGCCGAGGACTTCCGCCGTCGCTACCGGGACATCGACTTCCTGCTGATCGACGACATCCAGTTCCTGGAGCGCGCCGAGCGCACCCAGGAGGAGTTCTTCCACACCTTCAACACGCTGCACAACGCCAGCAAGCAGATCGTCATCACCTCCGACCGGGCGCCGAAGAAGCTGACGACGCTGGAGGACCGGCTGCGGACCCGCTTCGAGTGGGGCCTGATCACCGACGTCCAGGCGCCGGACCTGGAGACCCGCATCGCGATCCTGCGCAAGAAGGCGTGGGGGGAGCGGCTGCAGGCCCCGGACGCCGTGCTGGAGTTCATCGCCAGCAAGGTGCAGACCAACATCCGCGAGCTCGAGGGCGCGCTGATCCGGGTCACCGCCTTCGCCAGCCTGAACAAGCAGCCGGTCGACCTGGCGCTGGCCGAGCTGGTGCTCAAGGACCTGATCAGCGACGAGCAGGGCCCGCAGATCACCGCGGCGATCATCATGGCGGCCACCGCGGAGTACTTCTCCGTGACGATGGAGGAGCTGCAGGGCTCCAACCGCAGCCGCACGCTGGTCAACGCCCGGCAGATCGCGATGTACCTGTGCCGGGAGCTCACCGAGCTGTCCCTGCCGCGGATCGGGGCGTCCTTCGGCGGCAAGGACCACACCACGGTCATGCACGCGGTCAAGAAGATCACCGGCCTGATGAGCGAGCGCCGCGCGACCTACACCCAGGTCACCGAGCTCACCGCCCGGATCAAGAGCCGCGCCCGCTCCTAGGCGACGTGCTGGAACGGCCCCGTCGCAGGGGCCCATCGCGAGCTTTCGAGTGATGGGGCCAC
>Ga0210040_10004047_pt1 | contig 19373 bp, 16 predicted proteins | sample CryGeyCG12114_NA_FD_185462 | JGI IMG/M metagenome (GOLD analysis project Ga0210040, IMG submission 185462) | Groundwater microbial communities from aquifer - Crystal Geyser CG19_WC_8/21/14_NA (SPAdes) (version 2) | ecosystem: Environmental > Aquatic > Deep subsurface > Groundwater | place: USA...
TGCTGCTCGATTCAGTCCGTGAGACTTGCCATTCGGTATGCGGTGTTTGTGCGGTGAACATCGGGGAGGTCTAGCTGGATCCTCCCTGGGGCAACCCTTCGCCAACATTGCTATCGCACACCCCTGTCATTCGAGCGGTCAGCACGAAGGAATAGGCGGCTCCGGCCATTGTAGCCGGCACCATAAAGGTGGGCATCATCTTCAGCAGATCGACGACTTTCGGCGCAGATGCCGCTGCCCTACTTCCGTACAGGAAAAGGATCGCCGGCCAGCCGAGCAGACCGCCGACACCCCCTCCGATGAGGATGATAAGCCGCCTGCGCTTGACTCTCTCCAACACGAACCGCGCGAGGGGAACCATCACGATCGAGATCGGCAGCATTATGACAAATGCGAACGGTGCCAGGAAAAGTGCCGTCACAATGCCCCATAGCGAGGACCAGACGATACCTCTGGATTCCGCTGGCGTGCAGAATGTGCATGCCCCGAGTTCTGAGATCACTGCTGTAGGAGCGCTACACAGGTATAAGGTCAGCGTAAATGCTATGGCCGCCGCAACATTAGCCATCAAGAAAGTCCGCATCCCAATAGGAGGACGCTTATCGCTGGAATCTGTTGATGAAGCTTTCGCATTGCCTGCGGCGCTGCTCGTTCGATGAGGCCTCATTTGCCGAACTCCGAAACTGACTGAAAGTGACGACGCACTGTATGTATCGTTCTGCTGCCGCGCTGCCGAGACACTTCCTACAAGTCAGCCTTATCCACCCGCTCGATGAAGAACGTACAGTGAGCCGTTCGCGTCGGTCGCGCCTAGACGTAAGCGATTCAACCTCGTCATGCCATGCCGCTGTAGAACACTTCGCCGCCACGAAAGCCGGCGCTTTCCAGCAGCTCTTAATTTCGTCAGTCCGGCACCATGCTCTCCATCTGATGCAACGCCGTTCTGGAAGCTGCGCTGCGTCGGGGACCACACCGGAGTGCAATGCAGATCTGGCCTTGCGTTCCAATCTGCGCTTGAGATCGAAAGCGATTCGATCGAGGCACTGATCCACGAGGATGAACGGCGCACCGGGCGCAAGTCGGCGACGTGCCTCCCGGAGGGTGTCAACTTGCTGCCATCATCCGCGATCGATCCTAAGGTGAGAATGCACGTCGCGACGTCAAATGGTCCGGACGGAGCATCCTCGACAGTGCCTTCGGCAAGTGGCATCCGATCGCCCGCGACCACACGCGCCGGATCAAGCATCGCGGCTGCGGGATGGACGCCGTGAAAACGCCATCGGGGCTCGATCCCGCGAGATACTTGATTTCGGGACCCCGCCGGCACCCACCATCAGGCTTTGGCCATCACCTGGTACGCTCTGGCCCGCAGCACGCCGACCATCTGCGACACCCCACCATGCCCCGGCGCGAAAGCGGATGGCCCTTGTTCAATGTACTTCCGGACCGGTCCGGATCGCCGAAGTTCGTGTTCGAGTCATTCATCGGTCGACTGCGGGGCGGGAGGGTTGATTGCGCCGTATTGCCGGGCGACGCCCAGACTATGAGAGACGGGTAGCCCCGGTGGACGTCGGACCGCGCTGGCCTAGTTTTGAACGACGAGATTCGGGTCTTGAGGAACCAAGGATCATGCTGGCCGGCTCCTACCTGGAGCAGTGCGGGACGGCTAGTCGCCCGTGATTGTCCGCTAGTGCGCGGGGCGATCGTCGCCCCCAGTTCGTACTGCACCGGATTCAGGCGAGTGGCGATCTCAGCGGCAACACCGATGCACTCCTAAACACCCGCATAATCTCGCGCGGCGGAGAGCGCTTCTCGGCTGCGAGATTGGGCGTAGTTGACCACCCTGTCGCCGTCCACGCTGACGTGCAGATTTGCAGCAACGAGGCCCGACACATGCTTGAGCACGTCCTGCGTCGCAAGCTTCGAAACCTCGACCAGGCGTTGAGCGCTCGACGTGGAGCTGCCCATGGTCATGGTCGAGGCCGTGCCGATCAGGGCTCGTCGGGCACATGTACCAGTATGTCGCCGGGCTGACACTGCAGATACTCGCATATCGCGTCCAAAGTCTCGAAGCGCACCCCGCGGACCTTGCCCGACTTCAGCAGGGAGAGGTTCCCTTCGGTGATGCCGACGTGCGCAGCAAGATCCCTGGAGCGGACCTTGCGCAGGGCGAGCATCACGTCGAGCCGAACGACGATCGCCATCGCGGGACTCACACGATCGCGCGGCTGTCTTCTTCGAAGCGGATGGCTTCGTCGAAGAGCCGGGCGATGAAAAAGAGAAGGGCACCGATGACCAGGTCAAGAATGCGCCTGTCGTCGATGCTGAACACCACTGAGCCGCTTGTGCGCGCTAGCCAGCTAAATGACTGCAGAAGCGGGGGGATGGCGAGGTCGGCGACGACGGAGAGCAGGTAGAACAGCGCGAAGCGGCGGAAGTGCCGGGTCATGTCACTCGCGAACACCCGTTCCCGTTCCACCGCCCGGAGCATGTTCGCAAGCGAGGCCAGGCTCGCGACCGCGAGGGTCACTACCACGGCGGAGGAGGCCATGCCCCACGAATGCGGCAAGCCTTGAACGTCCGCCTTGACGACAGCGCTGCCGGGTAGGGCTGAGCTCGCCACCGTGAGCAGGATGAGTGTTCCGGCGGCTGCGACAACCACCATTCGTAGCCGCCGAGCATGGCACCGGTTCATCGTAACAAGCATGTTGCACAGCATTCTTTAATTGTTTAACGAAAAGAAATGTTCGGGAAATCGAAATTAGCGAGGGGATCGAGCCGGCGCAAGCCGGCCGGTTTCGTCGCGCTACGGGGTGTCCATCGCGGGGCCGGTTCGGGGCGTCCGTTGCTGGTAAGGTCGGCGGCGCAAGCGAAGCGGTCGTTTCCGGATGGCCATGGACCGGCGACGGGACCGGCCGCCCGTCGCCTTCCATTGCTGCTGGGGTTGGCGATCTCGATCGCCACGCCCGCCGCGGCGACCCGGGAAGACGACTTGCGGAGCCGAGCCGATGCGGCGCTGGACGCGTGGCGGATGGATGAGGTGATCGCGGCGCTGCCTCTGCTGCCTGATGACGTGGAAACCGATTACATACGCGGCATAGCGGCGAACCGTTCGAACCACGTGAAACGATCGGAGCGCCTGCTCAGCCACGCCCTGATCGGCTTGGAGCGCACCCGTCCGGACAGGGCGGCCCGCGCGCTGCTCGTACTTGCCGACGACTACCGGAAGAGCTCCTCCTATGCCGCGCAGGCAAGGGCGCTGGAACGTCTCATCACCCGTCACGCCGACCGCCTTGCACCTGAGGTGCTTGCGGGTGCAAGGACCGACCTGGCGCTTTCGAGTGCTCTCAAGGACGCTCCGCCGCAGACCATCCGCTCCTCCGGACCGGTCACCCTGCCGATCCGCAGAAACCCGGTCGGAACGCTCGACGTCGACGTGATCGCGGAGGGCGTGACCGGGCCATGGATGCTGGACTCCGGCGCCAACTACTCGATCGTGAGCGAAAGCTTCGCCAAGCGACTGAAGCTCGAGGCCGCCGGCTCGATCACAGGGGTTGGCAGCATCACCGGCATCGACGTCGACAGCAGGGTCGCGATAGTGAAGGAGCTGCGTCTGGGAAGCATCACGGTGCGGAACGTCGCAGTGCTCGTCGTTCGTGACGAGCTTCTGCACGTGAAGCTGCCGACGACCGAGTATCAGATAGACGCGGCACTCGGGTTCCCGGTGTTCCAGGCGCTCGGCAAGGTCACGATCCGCGGCGATGCGACGATCACGGCTGCCCCGAGGTCGGCGCCGCTCGTCGATGGTGCGACGATGTACATGAACGAACTCACCCCCGTCTTGGCGCTGACGACACAGGGCAGGTCGCTACCGTTCACGCTCGATACGGGCGCGAACTCAACCGACCTCTGGCATGCCTACTGGGAGACGGTCGGTGATGACGCTTCGTCGTGGCCGCACCGGACCCGGCGGTCATCGGGTCTGGGCGGGGCGAAGACCTTCGACATCGTCCTCCAGCCGGAACTGCGGCTGCTGGTGGGGAACGACGTCGTCATCCTCAAGGACGTGCCGATCGAAGCGGGCGACCAGCACGGCGCCGGCGATCAGCCCATGTTCGGCAACATAGGCCAGGATCTCTGGAGGAACGCTGCAGGGTTCACCATGGACCTACGTTCGATGCGCTTCCGCCTTGAGCACTGAGCCAAGGACGCCGTTGAAGGAAGACGTGTCTGACGCGACCTCGGTGCGAGTTGCGCAAACTGGCCGGCGATCAGATCGACGACCATGACGCCCATCCGCACGAACGTCGTCCGGAACACGTTGCACGAGGTGCGAACGCCCAAGATTGTTGACGATGTTGAGGAAGAAGGGGCGCTCGTATCGCGACCAGCCGCCCGTAGTCTCGGGAGTTGTTGCCACTCGTGCCGCGTCGGTGCGCTCGAGGAGGCGAGCACGACGGAAGCTCGCGACTCATCACGACGGGCACGAACGAGAAAGCGTCCACCAGCGGCCTGCTACGGTGAAGTCCGACAACGAACGGCGGGAATCTCGGGGCGAAGACCAAGTGGTTTGCATGCCGCCTTCGTAGGCAGCTTAAACGTTGCCCTTCCTTGCTGCCTGTCGCCTCTCCTCGTGCATGGTGAGCAGCGACTTCATCATCTCCTCGTCAGGCCCCGACATGACCGCGAGAACCTCGGCCTCGTCGCAACCTGCGGCGGTTAGATATGCGTGACCCATGTTCGAGTCGATGTAGATCGCCTGGCCCGGACCGAGGACGACCTCGTCGTAGTATTCCGTGCGAACGATGATCTTGCCGCTCAGCACGTAGATGAACTCTTCTCCCGGATGCCTTACGAGCTCACCGAACTCCTCCGGCGTATGGGCCCTGATCCTGGTATAGGCCGGTATCATGCGCTTTCGACGCAGCTCCGTGCACAGATAGTGATAATCGTAGTTGGCCGTCTGGACGCGGACGGAGCTGGCGACATCGCCGATGCTGCGGCGCGCGGTCACCGCGGACGAGGCATCCTCCATGCCCTCGGCGAAGAGTTCCGACATCCTCATTCCGAGCCGGCGGCTGAGCTGTTGCAGCTTGTCGTAGGACAAGGTCAGGCGATCATGCTCGATCTTCGAAAGCGTCGATATGGGGATGCCGCTCTTTGCGCTCATCTGCTTGAGCGTCCAGCCTTCCCGGTTTCGCAAACCCTTCAGGAGATGTCCCAACGTCGGCGGCGAGTTCGACACGAAAATTCTTCTCCGGATGTTGACGGTTTTTCCGATCAGGCTAACACTAGCCTCGCCACATTGCAGCAAGACAGTACCGGGACAGCGCGGCGGGAGCAAATGCTCGCAACGGAGTAGCATTGGGATGAGGATCTTTCAGGCGGTGCTCGCCGGAGCGTTGGCGCTGGTCGCCGCAACGGTGCCTGCGCAGGAACCGACGCAGCTCGGACCGCCGACGGCCCCATCCGAGCTCGCGTCGGCCCGCCCCCTCTCGACGGCCCCTTCACCGGTGCGGCCGCTCACACGAGAAGACGTCGATGGATGGCTCGACGGCTACATGCGTTCTGCGCTGCGCACCGGCGACATCGCCGGCGCCGTCGTCACCGTCGTCCGGAACGGCCAGCTGGTGACCGCAAAGGGTTATGGTTTCGCCGACGTAGCGCACCGCCGACCGGTGGATCCGTATCGCACGCTGTTCCGCCCGGGATCCGTCTCCAAGCTCATCACGTGGACCGCGGTGATGCAGCAGGTGGAGCTCGGACGCATCGACCTCGACCGCGACGTCAACGCCTATCTCGACTTCCGCATCCCGCCGCGCGACGGCAAGCCGATCACCATGCGCCAGATAATGACGCACACGGCGGGCTTCGAAGAAGCCGCCAAGGACATCATCGCCTTCGCGCCCGCCCGTCCGCCAGCGTTCGAACCCTATCTCAAGCGCTGGACGCCGGCGCGCATCTTCGACCCCGGCACCACGCCCGCCTATTCGAACTGGGCCACCACGCTGGCCGCGTACATCGTCCAGCGCGTGTCGGGGGAGGACTTCTACGATTATACGGAGCGGCACGTTTTCGCGCCGTTGGGGATGAAAACCGCCACCTTCCGCCAACCGCTGCCCACGCGGCTCGCTCCGCTCATGGCGACGGGGTATCCGCGCGCGTCCGAGCCGGCCGAGCCCTTCGAGCTGATCGGGCCGGCGCCGGCGGGATCCATGTCCGCCTCGGGGGTCGACATGGCGCGCTTCATGATCTCGCACCTCCAGCAGGGTCGTGGCCTGCTGCGTCCGGAGACGGCCCGGATGATGCACCAGAGCCCGCTCGGGCATGTGGATCCAGCGTCCCTTCTGCCACCGCTCAATCGGATGCAGCTCGGGTTCTTCGAAACGAACGTGAACGGTCGCGAGGTGATCGGTCACCTGGGCGACGTGCTCAACTTCCACACGGCCCTGCACCTCTTCATGAACGAGGGTGTCGGCATCTACGTCTCCTTCAACAGCCTCGGGAAGGACGGGGCCGCCAAGGTGGTTCGGGTATCCCTGCTCGAGGATTTCGCGGATCGCTACTTCCCCGGTGCTGATGCGACCGGCTTGGTCGACGCGGGCGCCGCGGCGGCACACGCCCGGATGATGGCGGGCCGCTGGGACGGCAGTCGCCGCGGAAGCAGCAACTTCTACGCCCTGATCGGGCTCATGGGACAGGTGGAGGTCGCGACCGGCCCGAAGGGCGAACTGGTCGTGCCCGCGCTGGTGGACGCCAGCGGCGCTCCGCGTCGGTGGGTCGAGGTCGCCCCGTTCCTCTGGCGCGAGCGCGGTGGCCACGAGCGGTTGGCGGCACGTGTGGTGGACGGCCGCGTCGTGCGCTGGAGCGCCGACGGCTTCGCCCCGTTTATGATGTTCGACCCTGCGCCGGCGTTCCGCTCCTTGGCGTGGATCAGACCGGCCTTCCTCGCCAGTGTCGTCGTGCTGCTCGTCACGCTGTTCGGCTGGCCGATCGGCTGGTACGCCCGGCGCCGCTACGGGTCCGCGAATCCGCTATCGGGCACGGCCCTGAAGACAGATCGAGCGGTGCGGATCATGTCCGGACTAGACCTGCTCGTTCTTGCCGGCTGGTTCGCGTTGCTTCTCGCCATCGAGGGCAACGAGACGCTGCTCTCGGCGGGCACTGACCCCATCCTCTGGCTGCTTCAGGTCGCCGGCGGCGTCATCTTCGTGGGCGCGGTCGCAATCGCCGGCTGGAACGCATGGTCTATCTGGCGCGGGCTACGTTCCTGGGGTGCCCGGATCCGGAGTCTGCTGGTGCTGATCGCGACCATTCTCGTCCTCTACGTCGCATGGGTCGCTGGACTCCTCTCGATGACGGTGAACTACTGATGCTGACCATGGGAGTCGCGACGGAGACGCTCCGCTTCGTCGAACCTTTCCGCATCTCCGGCCACGTCTTCGACGGAGCGGACGTCGTCGTGGTTACGCTGAGCGACGGCCGGCATCGGGGGCGCGGCGAGGCTTCTGGCGTCTACTACCTCGGGGACGACGTGCCGCACATGCTGGGAGAGCTGGAGCGGGTACGCGACGAGGTGGAAGCCGGAGTCACCCGCGAGGCGCTCCGGCGCGTGCTTCCGCCCGGCGGCGCGCGCAACGCCGTCGATGCGGCGCTATGGGACCTGGAGGCCAAGCGCACGGGTCGGCCCGTCTGGTCGCTTGCGGGGCTGCCGGAGCCCAGACCCGTGCGTACCACCTTCACGCTCGGTGCGGACACGCCGGACGCGATGGCGGCGGCCGCGACCGGACGCCTGCGGGACGCGCGGTCGATTAAGGTGAAGCTGACCGGCGATCTCGATCTCGATCTGGCGCGCGTGCGTGCGATCCGGGCGGCCCGCTCGGAGGTCTGGCTGGGCGTGGACGCGAATCAGGGGTTCACGCGTTCGGACCTGCCCACGCTGGCGGAGGCGCTCGCGGCGGAGCGCGTGTCGCTGCTCGAACAGCCGCTGCCGCGCGGTGAGGAAGCCGCGCTCGAAGGCTACCGCTCGCCCGTCCCGATCGCGGGAGACGAGAGCCTGCTGTCGCTTGCCGACATCGAGAAGGCCCCCGGCCGCTTCGACGTGGTCAACATCAAGCTCGACAAGTGCGGAGGGCTGACCGAGGGCCTGGCGATGGTGGCCGAAGCGCGCCGCGCCGGGCTCGGGGTCATGGTCGGCACAATGATCGGCTCCAGTCTCGCCACGGCGCCTGGCTTCGTGCTGGGGCAGCTTTGCGATCTGGTCGATCTCGATGGGCCGACGTTCCTGGCGCAGGATCGCGACCGGGCCGTGGCCTACGCCGATGGCGACTTGTTCGCGGGGCCCGAAGTGTGGGGTGCCGCCGCGTGACCATGGCGCGCGACGAGCCGACCTGGTTCGGCCAGCCGCGCGGGCTGACGATCCTCTTCCTGACCAACATGTGGGAGCAGTTCTCCTACTATGGCATGCGTGCCTTGCTGGTCTACTACATGACCAAGCAGCTGTTGCTGGGTCAGCAATGGTCGTCCATCGTATACGGGACCTATACCGCCTGCGCCTATTTTACCCCGATCCTTGGCGGCGTGGTCGCGGACCGGCTGCTCGGTAAGCGGCGCGCGATCATGGTCGGCGGCAGCATCATGGCGGCGGGGCACTTCATGATGGCGTTCGAGCCGCTCCTCTACGTGGCGCTCGCGACCATCGCCCTCGGCAACGGTCTGTTCCTGCCGAGTCTGCCCAGCCAGATCGACGACCTCTACACCCCGCAGGACCCTCGGCGCGGCTGGGCATACAACGTCTACTACGTGGGCGTGAACGTCGGCGGCTTCCTGGCGCCTCTCATCTGCGGCACGCTCGGCGAGACGCTGGGCTGGCATTACGGGTTCGGTGCCGCCGGACTGGGCATGCTCGCCGGGCTGGTCGTCTACAGCTGGGGTCGACGCCATCTGCCACCCGAGAGGGAGCGTGCGGCCGCCGCGCTGCCCAGCGCCCGATCGATGGGGATGGACCGTCGGACGATCCTTGCGCTGTTCGGGGTCATGCTGGCCGTTACCGTGTTCCGGGCCGCCTACGAACAGGTCGGCAACACGGTGGCTTTGTGGACCGACCAGGGCGTCGATCGACGAGCGGGCGGTTGGCCGATCCCGATGACCTGGTTTCAGTCGCTCAACTCGCTCTTCGTGATCGCCTTCACGCCCGCGCTGCTCGCGTGGTGGCGACGGCGATCAGGGCGTGGCGCGTCGCAGTCGTCGGCGCGGCGTATGGCGACTGGAGCCCTGATCGTTGCCGGCTCCTATGCTCTTATTGCCGTTGCGACTGCGCTCGCAGGGGACGCGCCGGTGGGGTGGCCATGGCTCGTCGCGTTCTTCGCCGTCCTGACTCTCGGCGAGCTGTTCATCCTGCCGACCGGGCTTGGATTGTTCGCTCGACTCGCTCCGCCGGGTCTGGGCGCGACGACGGTGGCGGCATGGTTCCTGGCGATTTTCACTGGAAGTCTGGCGGCCGGGTTCGTCGGCACTCTGTGGAGCAGGATACCGCCAAGCGGCTTCTTCCTGGTGCTCACCGCACTCGCGCTCGCGGCGGCGACCCTGCTCACCCTCATGGCTTCGTTCGTCACTCGCGTCGAATTGGACGAAGTTTCGGCAGAAAGGCTTTGACTCTGACCTGATCGGGTTCATGTTCTCCAATGAGAGAAGCGCGCTGACTGCCGCTCGCACGGGGACGCGGCAAGAGCCGACCCCAACGAGAAGGGGATGATCACCATGAAGAGAAGAGCTGCCTATCTGATCGGAAGCGCGGTCAGCCTCGCGATGTCGAGCATGGCCCAGGCAGCCGGAGCCCAGGCTTCGGGTCAGAGCGAACCAGCCACGCCGTCGATAGGGGCGGCTGGTTCGGGAGGAGAGGTGGGCCGTGCCGCGGTCGACCAGAACGAGGTCGTCGTGACGGCCCAGCGGCGCGCGCAGGTGCTTAGGGACATTCCTCAGTCCGTATCGGTCGTCACCGAGGCCACACTCGAGCGCCAGCAGGCCAATACGTTCAGCGACTATCTCAATCTGGTGCCGGGCCTGCAGCTCAGCCAGTCGACGCCGGGCGAAGGACGCCTGATCGTACGGGGCCTGGATACGGGGGGTGTGGCCCCGACCGTCGCCGTGTACCAGGACGAGTCGCAGTTCGGATCGAGCAGCGGCCTAGCTAACGGCGCGACCCTCGCCGGCGATTTCGACACATTCGACGTAGCTCGGATCGAGGTGCTGCGCGGGCCGCAGGGCACCTTGTACGGCGCGAGCTCGCTGGGCGGCGTGCTCAAGTTCGTGACCAACGCACCTCGACTCGACAAGTACGAGGCGCGTGCACGGGCAGGTATCGAGGCCACCCGCGGCGGCGAACTGTCGTACGTCGGCAATGCGATGATCAACGTGCCGTTGGGGAGCATGTTGGCGCTCCGCGCCTCGGGCGTCTACCGTGACAACGGCGGCTTCGTCGACTCGATCGGTTCCGGCGGGTCGCGCATGCGCGGGGACGTCAACGGGTCGCGGGTCTACGGCGGCCGCGCATCGCTCCTTTTCCAACCAAGCAGCACCTTGTCCGTGAGGCTGAGCGCGCTGGTCCAGAACATCGATACCGATGCCCAGACGCTGGAGGAGAGCGATGCGGCGACGCTTCGGACCCGCTACGGTCGCCCGACCCAGTCCATCTTCGTCTCCCCGTTCCGGGACGTCGCCTATCGTCTTTACAACGGAACCATCAACTACGATCTGGGCTTCGCGGACCTGATCTCGTCGACCAGTTACAGCACGCAGAAGCAGAGCCGTCGCGAGGACATCACCTTCCAACTGAGCCCGACGGTCGGTGCCGTCTTCCCGGTTCCGGCCCAGGGCCTGACCCCGGAAAGTCCATTGGCCAACGAGCTGTACCTGGCGCAGGACACGGATCTGGAGAAGTGGACGCAGGAGGTGCGGGTGTCGTCGTCCGACAGCGACCTGCTCGACTGGACGCTGGGTGGCTACTACACGCACGAGAAAGGGCGGATCCGGCAGCAGTATGTGGCGGTGGTTCCAGGGACGCTGACGCCGATCACGTCGCTACCCGCCGGGACAATCAGCGTCTTCGCGGGTGGAGCTCCGACGACCACGCTGCCGCTTCTCGCGCTCGTCGAACTGCCGTCCAAGTACGAGGAGTATGCGGGGTTCGCGAACGTGACCCTGCACCTGGGCGATCGCTTCGACATCGATCTGGGGGGCCGTTACAGCCACAATGATCAGCGCGCGACTCAGAAGCTGAGCGGTCTGCTGGTCGGGGCTCCAGCCGGCACGGTCGTGCTCACCCAAGACGCGTCGGAGGATGTGTTCACCTATTCGGTGGCGCCGAAAATCAATCTTGGTCGCAATGCCTCCCTTTATGCGCGGGTGGCGAAGGGCTTCCGCCCGGGCGGGCCGAATGCGCTGGCACCAGGAGCGCCCGACAGCGCGCGGTCGTACCGGTCCGACAGCACGATCAACTACGAAATCGGGGTGAAGGCCGAGACGGCGGACCGCACCTTCGGCATCGAACTGGCCGGGTTCCACATCGACTGGGATCGCATCCAGATTCTGACGACGATCCAGACGAGTGCGGGTCCGTTCAGCTACAACGGGAATGGCGGCAAGGCGAAGAGCGACGGCGTGGAAGTCACGGCGACGGCTCGCCCGATAGAAGGTCTGCAGTTCAGTTTGGTCGGAGCCTACACGAAGGCGCGCCTGACCCAGGACTCGCTGCCGGCCGGCGGTCTAGACGGCGACCGACTGCCTTTCACACCGCGTGTGGCCGCCAGTGTCAACGGCGACTACAGCTGGGATCTCAGCGGGGGAGTCAGCGCCTTCTTCGGCGGATCGCTACGCTCTCTGTCCGAGCAGAGCGGCCCCTTCGACGTGGCATACCGCACCGTCTTCGGACGTCGCAGCATCGTTCCTGCATACGAGGTGGTCGACCTGCGCGCCGGCATCGACTTCGGACGTTTCACGGCCGAGATCTACGCTAAGAACCTCGGCGATGCGGACGGCAAGCTCTCGGTCACCGCGCTCGGCGTGTACCCGCCCGGTCCGGACGGTTCGCCGACCGTTGCCACGGGCTTGATCCGTCCCCGGACGGTCGGGCTCAGCCTCACGGCCGGCCTGTGACGACGGCGTCGGTGCTGAGCGAACGAACGGCCTCGACCCCCGTCGGATCGACGGCGCTGCCGTCTCCGTATCTTCTCTTCCTGGGTGATACGACCGAGCCCGGCTACGCGAAGACGGCGTTCGGGCTTCGCGACTGGGCGCCGGAGCGATGTGTCGGAGAATGGACGCTGCCCGGATGTACAGTCACGACGGGCCTGGTGAGGCTTCCTCCCGCCGAGGCGGTTTCGCGAGGCGCGCGGGCCCTCCTGATCGGGGTCGCCAACGCGGGCGGCGTCATTCCGGCAGCCTGGCTCGACGCGCTTCACGCGGCGCTCAGGGCCGGGCTCGACATCGTGTCGGGCATGCACGCCAGGCTTGGCGATCTGCCTGGGATCGGGGAGGCGGCGCGCCGGCACGGGCGACGTCTGGTCGACCTCCGCATTCCGCCATCGGGTTTGCCGATCGCGACCGGGCGTAGGCGGAGCGGCCGTCGCCTGCTGACGGTGGGGACCGATTGCGCACTGGGCAAGAAGTACACGGCCCTGGCGATCGCCCGCGGTCTGAGGGAACGCGGGGTGGACGCGGAGTTCCGCGCCACGGGGCAGACAGGCATAATGATCGCGGGGGCTGGGATCCCGATCGATTCCGTGGTGGCGGACTTCGTCGCCGGCGCTGCAGAACTGCTCAGCCCGGATGCGTCGCCCGAGCACCTGGACGTCATCGAGGGGCAGGGATCGCTGCTGCATCCCGCCTACGCGGGCGTGTCGCTGGGCCTGCTCCACGGCAGCCAGCCCGACCTGTTCGTCGTCTGTCACGCGCCCGCACGTCGTGAGGTGCTGGGCCACCCCGGCTTCGCCGTCCCCTCCATCGAGGCTGTGATCGAGCGGACGGTCGCGCTGGGCCAGGTGACGAACCCCGCGATACGCTGCGTCGGAGTGAGCCTTAATACGGTGGGAATGGACGCGACCGCCGCCGCCGAGGAGATCGATGCCGTCGCCGGTCGGATCGGCCTTCCCGCAGCCGATCCGATCCGAGGCGGAAAGCCTTTTGACCGACTGCTGGACGTCTGCTTGTGAAACGGCTGCTCGCCATGACCGCCCTGCTCGCGCTCGCCGTGCCGGCGATGGCGGCCCCACCCGAGCGTTTCCGTGAGCGCGTCGAGGCGCTGCGGCGAAGGACCGGAGTGCCAGGCGTCGCGATCGCGATAGTCGAGCACGGACGCCCGACGCTGGTCCGCGGCTGGGGCGTGCGACGTCTGGGCGGCAACGATCCGGTCGGCCCGAACACCATCTTCCCGACGGGCTCCACCGGCAAGGCCTTCACCGTGGCCGCGCTCGCGACGCTCGTCGATGCCGGCAGGATCGGCTGGGACGACCGGGTGATCGATCGGCTGCCCGACTTCCAGTTGTACGATCCCTGGGTCACGCGCGAGATCACGATCCGTGATCTCCTGGTCCATCGGAGCGGATTGGGCCTGGGTCAGGGGGATCTGCTGTTCGTGCCGCGGAGCAGGCTCTCCCGCGTAGAGGCGGTGCGACGCCTCCGCTTTCTCAAGCCCGCCACCAGCTTCCGCAGCGGCTATGCCTACGACAACGTCCTCTACATGGTCGCGGGCCAGCTTATCGAGGCCGTCACGGGTCGGAGCTGGGAGGATTACGTCCGCGAGCAGGTCCTGATTCCCGCAGGCATGACGAACTCGACCACTGACAGCGAGCGCCGCTTCGCCAAGGTCGATCGCGCTCTGCCGCACGCGCGCCTCAACGGCGGGCTGCGCGGGGCGGGCGACCAGATGGTGCTGGACGAGCGCGACGAGCTGGCACGCAACGCGGCACCTGCCGGCGGCCTGGCGATGAGCGCCTCGGACATGAGCAAGTGGCTGACGGTCCAGCTCGCGCACGGGCGGCTGCCGGGCGGTGGCCGGCTGTTCAGCGAGGCGGCGCACGAGGCGATGTGGACGCCGGAGACGATCCAGCCGGTCGACCCGGTGCCGGCTTCACTCGCGGCGACCCGACCGACCTACGCGCTTTACGCGCCCGGTTGGGAGATCCAGGACTATCGCGGCACGCGGATCGTCTGGCACGGCGGCGCGGTGTTCGGCTTCAAGTCGGCGGTGGTGCTCATCCCCGATCGCGGCGTGGGCTTCGCGATCGAGATGAACAGCGAGGACGGCGAACTCGCGCGCGGGTTGATGTACGAGTTGCTCGACCACTACCTGGGCCTGCCGCGCATGAATTGGCCGGAGCGCGTCATCGCCTACAAGCAGGAGCAGGTGGAGCGTGCCAAGGCGACGATGTCCGCATCACGCGCCGCTCCGGCGCGTGTGGGTCCCTCACTTCCGCTCGCGCATTACGACGGCATCTTCACGGATCCCTGGTACGGCGACATTGCCGTGACGGGCGACTCGGAGGGCCTCAGGATCGAGTTTCGATCCACCCCACGAATGGCGGGTCGGCTAGAGCATCATCAGTACGACACCTTCGTCACCCGCTTCGACGACCCGGCGCTGGAACCTGCCTATGTCACCTTTGCGCTTGACGCCGACGGTCGGGTAGAGCGGGTCACCATGAAGCCGGTGTCACCGATCGCGGACTTCAGCTGGGATTACCAGGACCTCGCATTCACGCCCAGGGTGAAGCCATGACCGATGCGCGGACGTTGCACCGCGGTCTGCTGACGCTCGATGCGCATCTCGACGTCCCGGTCCACTTCTCTCGACCGGGCTGGAGTTTCGGCGAACGTCACCGTCTCATCGACGACGTTGCGCAGGTCGATCTGCCGCGCATGGAGGATGGGAACCTCTCGGGCGGATTCTTCGTGCTCTACGCCGAGCAGGGCTCCCTGGAAGCCGACGGCTACGCCACCGCGCTTGCCGCCATGCGTCGGCGCTCGGACGAGATCGATACCATGCTGGCCGCCTTTCCGAGCCGCATCGGTGCCGCGCTCACTGCAGCGGACGCACGCCGATTGCATGCTGAGCGGCGCTGCATCGCGTTCCGGAGCATCGAGAACAGCTACTTCCTCGGCGACGATCTGGCCGGACTGTCCGAGTTCCACGCACGCGGCGTCCGGCTCGCCGGGCCCGTCCACGCGCGCACGAACCAGTTGGCCGATTCCGCGACCGATGCCGCCCGCTGGGGCGGTCTCAGCCCGCTGGGGGAGGAATGGGTGGCGGAGATGAACCGGCTCGGCATGGTGATCGACGCCAGTCACGCCTCGGATGCGGCGTTCGACGCCATGCTGAAGCGCTCGGAGACGCCCCTGGTCCTTTCGCACTCCGGTGCCCGCGCTCGATTTGATCATCCGCGCAACCTGGACGATGATCGACTGCGGATGCTTGCACGCGCGGGAGGCGTGATCGGCTTCACGACCATTTTCCTGTCTACGCTGCGGCTCGGCAGTGAGGGACGCGACCTCTTCGCTCGTCAGGGGCGCATTGGCCAGCTCGACCCGGACGGGCAGCGCGAACTCGCGCGGCGCTGGAATGCGCTCAAGGAGGTCGAGCCGATGTGGGATGCGACGTTCGACGACTACATGGAGGGGCTGCTGCATGTCATAGAGGTGGCGGGCATCGACCATGTCGGTTTCGGAGGCGACTGGGATGGCGGTGGTGGACTGCGCGGCTTTGAGGACGTGACCGGCCATCCCAGGATCACGGAACGGCTTGTGCGCCATGGCTTTTCGGAAGGGGATCTCGTGAAGCTCTGGAGCGGCAATCTCCTGCGCGTACTGGAGGCGGTTGAGCGTCATGCGCGATGACGTCGACACCGTCGTTACCTTCTTGGTCAGCGCGGACGCGGAGCCGAACCTCATCGGCAGCGTGACCGGGCTGGTCGCCGAGCACGGGTTGACGCCCCTGGCGCTCACCATGCGGCGGAGGGAGCGGGAGGTCCATCTCGATCTGGTCCAGGACGGGATCAGCCTGGAGCGCGGGGCGACCCTAGCCGAGAAGATCCGCAGCATCGTTCCCGTCCGGTCGGTCGAGCTCCGCTACACATCCAAGATCAGGGATTGACTGACTTGACCCAGCCCCGCATCGACTCCGCCGCCATCGACGCTGTACTCGCCCCCTTCGACCGGAGCGACGCGCCTGGGTTCGCGGTCGGCGTCGCGCTCGGGGGGCGGCCCGGCTACCGCCGTGGCGTGGGACTTGCGAGCGTCGAACTGCCGGTAGTGCTCTCGCCCTCCATCCGGATGCGGATTGGTTCGACCAGCAAGCACTTCACGGTCCTGGCCGTGATGCTGCTCGCGGAAGAGGGGCGGCTCTCGATCGAGGACTCGCCACGTCGCCATCTGCCCGATCTGCCCGGATGGGCGGACGCGATGACGGTCAAGCAGCTGATGGCGCACACAAGCGGGATGCGCGACAGCCTCGACCTGATCCTGCATTCCGCCGGGCCGGGCGTCGGCGCCGCGCCGGACCATCAGTTCAAGGCCATCGCCGCGCTCGACAGCGTGAACTTCCCGCCCGGCGAGGGCTGGAACTACAACAACGGCGGCTACGTCCTGCTGGCGACGCTGGTCGAGCGGCTGAGCGGTCGGACGTTCGCGGACTTCCTGCGCGAGCGCATCTTCGGTCCCGTTGGCATGAACGATACGCTGCTGAGGGCGCTCGACACCGACCTGGTGCCGAACAGCGCGACCCTGCACCTGGCGTCGCCTACGGGCGGGTGGACGCGAGGCGTGTTCGGCGTGCCGATCGGAGGCGAGGGTGGCATCGTGTCCACCATCGACGACATGCTGCGCTGGCTGGCGCACATGAGCACCCCGGTGGTGGGCACGACCGCGACCTGGGCCACCATGCGCACTCCGGTCGCGACGCACGGCTACGGCTTGGGGCTGACCATTGGCACGCATCGCGGGCTGTCGACGGTGCACCATGCCGGCGCGGTGATGGGCGGTTCTTGCCAGATGCTGAAGGTGGTCGACCACGATCTCGACGTCATCGTCATGACCAACGGGCTTGGCAGCCTGAAGGTGATGGAGCTGGTCGACGCAATCATCGACAGTTGCATCCCCGGCCTGCCGCCAACGCCGGAGGAGAGCGCCGGGCGGACGGTCGCGGGCATCTTCTACTCCGCCGCGACCGGGCGACGCATTGGTCTCGAGGAGGCGGACGGCGCACAGGCGATCCGTATCGACGGCATGACGCTGCCGGCCCGTCGCGACGCCGAAGGCGCGCTGAGCGTGCCGCTGGTGCCGACCGACATGCGCCTCACGCCTGCTGCGGACGGGCTGTCGCTCACCCTGGACGAGTATGGCCGCTCCGACATGCTGCACTTGATCGAGCCTCCCGTCGACACGTCCATCGAAGCGCTGGCAGGCGAATACGGGAGCGCTGCCGCCGGTCTACGGGCCTCCATCGCGGCGGACGAGGACGGGGCTGCTCGGCTCATTCTCGAGGGGAGCCTGGGGAGCACGAGCTACCAGCTGACATCAATCGGTCCGGACCTCTGGGAAGGCCGCGCGACCGGTGCACTCCCGCTGGCTCTCCTGATCGAGGTGGACGAGGAAGGCTTCCGGCTGACAAGCGGAAGGACGCAGCGGCTTCGGTTCGCGAGAACTGCGTGAGCACGGCCTACCCGACGCGCGGCCGCGCCGCCTATGCGCTTGGCGTCTTGGCGCTGCTCGGCTTCGTGCTCACCACCGACATGACGCTGACGGCGCTGCTGGTCGAGCCCATGAAGCGCGACATGGCGCTGACAGACGTCGAGGTCGCGCTTGTGCAAGGCACCGCCTATGGCCTCGCCCTGGGGGTCGCGTCGCTGCCGATGGGCCGCTTGATCGATCGCTACTCGCGCCGGGCGCTGATCGCGATCGGGGTCGCCGGCTGGACGGGGGCGCTGATCGCGATCGGTTTGGCGGGCGACCTCGCCACCGTGTTGGCTGCGCGTGCGGTGTTGGGCATCGTCGCCGCACTGGTCGTGCCCGCCGCCTTCTCGATCGGGGCGGATCTCTATCCGGCCGAACGTCGGTCCGTCGCGACGAGTCTGCTCGTGGTCGGCCAGGCGTTGGGGCAGGGTTTCGGAATGTTCGCGGGCGGTAAGGCCTATGACGCGCTGGACGTCGGTGGGGCAGGTCCGTTCGACCTCTCGGCTTGGCGACTCATCTATCTGGCCGCGGCGCTGTTGGGTGCCTCGCTCCTGGTGCTGCTCGCGGGCATGGACGAGCCGGTCCGTCAGGAGCATAGGGCGCGACCGAGCAACCTGGCGACGGCGGCGCGGGAGCTGTGGAGCTACCGAGGCTTTCTCCTCCCGCTGCTGTTCGGTCTTCTGTTCGTGCAGGTCACGATCCAGGCGGCCTCGATCTGGGCCAGCCCACTCCTGATCCGACGCGGACAGACCCCTGGGCAGTTCGCCGGATGGATGAGCGCGATCCTCCTGCTAGGCGGGGCGGCGGGCGCTCTGGCCGCCGGCTGGCTGGGCGAAACCGGCCGCCGCCGTGACGGGCGTGCGGGCGTGCTGCTACCAGGCGTCCTGTTGAGCGCCGCGATCGCTCCTGCGTCGCTGTTCGCGCTCGCCGGCAGCCTTGCCCTATTCGGCATCCTGTTCGCCTTTCAAGTGTTCGCAGGTGCCGTCGTGGCGACCATCGGCGTGATCGCGGTGACGTTGGTCATCCCCAACGAGATAAGGGGGCTCGCCCTGGGCGCCAACACCTTCGCGGCCGCCGTTTTCGGGGCGGCAGGCGCACCAGCCGCGGTGGCGCTGCTGAGCCGGCACTTGGGTGGGGAGCAGCATCTCGGACTCGCATTCGTAGAAGTGTGTGTTCCGAGCGGGATCATGGGTTCGCTCTGTCTCGCTTTGGCTCTTCGCAGCAGGGCAGCGCCTGCTCGAGATGTCGGTGCAGGTTTCCCCATCGTGGACGAGGTCTGAGTTGGAATGTCGACGCGGGCCGCGTCCGTCCGCGATCTGCCTGTCGCAAAGGAGCCTGGGCGGGGTCGGGACGAACTTGGCTATCGAAAGCCCCGACCGAATGATGCTTGAGCCCGCTGCGGCCGTTCAGTGATCTGGCCGGATCGGATTCGAGGGTCGTGCTCTGGCCGGGCAGGTGGGACATGCGCTCCCGACTTCGAGCGCGCCCCGAGTGCACGTGAGGCGCTCGCCATATGTGGAAGTAAGAGCAGGAAACAGGTATGTCGGACGATGAACATCCGGACCAGCCGCATGAGGCGTCGCGGGAACGCGGACGGCGAGCACTATGGGTGAGCGTGATGCTGCACGCGACGTTGGAGCACTTCGGCGGGA
>Ga0210040_10004048_pt1 | contig 19372 bp, 6 predicted proteins | sample CryGeyCG12114_NA_FD_185462 | JGI IMG/M metagenome (GOLD analysis project Ga0210040, IMG submission 185462) | Groundwater microbial communities from aquifer - Crystal Geyser CG19_WC_8/21/14_NA (SPAdes) (version 2) | ecosystem: Environmental > Aquatic > Deep subsurface > Groundwater | place: USA...
TTTTTTATTTTGACATTTCTACTTTTTAGCCATGCCGCAATGACGTCGAAACGAAACCAAACAAATTCTTATGTTAAATGCTTTGCATAAGATTCGTTTCACCTTCCATTGTTTTGCAAACGCGTCTATACTTGTATACCAGCATTATTCAGTCACATCTTTCAACTCGAATTTCGTAACTTTAACTAACTATAATTACGCAATCTTCAGAACAACTCTAAACAGTTGATGGCTTTGTCTGCATTTTCCGTAGCATTTTGCATCCTCTCATCAGACAATACGATAACATTAAAGGTATACTTACCTAAATAGACGCACCATAACTAACTATAGCTAACTCTACAATCTTCATTTTCTATTCAATCCAATTGTTTTCCTAAAGCTGCTAATTTTCCCTGCCGACTTGATGAATTCTTGTATTCCATCTACCTACGGTAATGATGTTATTGTCATCTCAGAATACAATATAAGTTGCAATTCGCAATCGTTGAGCTAGTTACAAAAGGAGACGAATATTTCGCTCAACCCATAGTACTACATCGTTAAATACTACTGCAGAGAGAATTCAGTCTCCTGGAGTTTCCATTTCTCGACGTTACAAAAAATTCCCTTCCCTTTCTAACTCACAAACAACTGCAGACTACTTGTACTACTCCTGGAGAGGGAGAATTCTAGTACAGCACTGCTAGCTAACTAACTAGCCAGTCAGTCTTTACGTTCGTCTCTTGCAGTCAACACTTTCACTTTCGTTCTCCGATTTCTTGAAATCATCATTCTCACTTGTTCTTTCATTCTAACTCACTTATCGCAAAAAAAAATACGGATTTTTTTACCAGGACACAATTTTTGCTGAATTGTCTAAAAATTTCCATACGAGGAAGGAAGGAAGTTCTTCGCATGTATAGTCTGTTACACAATATTTGTGAAGCTAATAGAGATATTTAGACAGAATTGTGCTTACTTTGTGTGAAAAAAGCTTACTTTCCTGACATTTCACGAATGACGAGTGAAGTGAGAGTCTTATAATGTAAGTGAGTAAAAGGAAGTGTATGCTTTGTACTCACTCAGTCAGCAAGTGCAGTATTGGAGACACAGTGTGGATGTGAATTCATCTATGGGTACCAATGTGTATGTACCGGACATTTTTTTGTGAAAGACAAATATCTTCATTGCAGTAAATAACCTAAAGTTTGTAAAACTGGGAGCACGAACCGAATTGTTTGGAAAGAAGTCAACGAAACTTTTGTTTTGTGAAGTTTGTACTTATTTAGGGACGATTAATTTCTTGTTCCTTGGTTTTCCTCATCCATCGTGTATCATATTAAAATATCGGAATAAAGCTGCCCTGTGGTTCCTCTTCAATGTAAGTGAATAAAATAGTTTTTTAATAATCTAGCCTTTCATTCAGCATTGTGGACTGACTGATGCAGTTATTAAGTTACAGTTCAAATCATATACTTTTGCTAACCGCAGAGTAACCGGTTGAGAGTATTATGCATAGTGGGTAGTTTGTTAGCTAGTTAGTTAAGTTACTCTAAAAGTCAGTGACAGAGTCAGACTCGGTATAAATTAAGTGTAAGCGTAAAAAAAGGTCCAATAAATCAGAGTGAAAATTTTCACATCTACTTTCCATTGTAATTAGTCAAATTAAGTGAAGTGTGAAGAGAGAGAAAGAAGAGGAGCGCAAAAAATGGTTTGGGACGGGTGAGAAAGAGAAAAATTAATAAAAGAAAGAGGGGGAGACCAGAGTTAACCCTTCAAAAAGCACAAGATTTATTTCTCGTGGTAGCAAAAAAAGAAGGGATAAGGAACGCAATTGTCCCATGCTGGCATGTGTTGAGGAGACAGACACAGAAGCGAGTCAGTTGTAATGAAAATGAAGACAAAACTACAACACAAGAATTTTGACATATTTTTTCCTCTAATAATAATGATGACATCAATTCCTCATAGTTAGTTAGTTACTTACTTTTATAGTTTCATCCGGACCGACGCAACTCACTTGTTAGTTCATTTACTAACGCACTCTCTTGCTTACGGAAAGTTGCAATTAATCACACGAACCTTCCATGTCAATTTCTCAAATTAATTCCACTCATGTACTACCTAGTATGTGTATACTGAAACACTTGAGCACTGCTGTTGACATTTTCAGATTCTTCTCTAATCAAATTATAATATGGGTGAATGAGTGACTCCCAAACTACAGGCCATGTCGGAATTCATAGCTCCCATCATTAGTAGCAATGAGTTAATTTTAGCTCATTTATATAAACCTTGTTATATACTATTCCAATTTTTTGCAGCAAGCAGTGCATATCCAGACTCAGACAAATTTTTTTTGTCCCAATTAGAGAATTTTTATGCAACTGACTTTTAAAGGCCGGATAGGGTTTTTGTAGCACATCATAAGTAGCCCAATGAACTTTGCAAAACCAACGGAATATAAAAGGGCTCATTTGATTGTAATTAAACAGTCGGTGCATATGTAACAGTTTTTGCGTGGGAAAAATGTGAGCAAATAATGATAAAAATAGAGTCAAGCTGCTATCGAACAATGTAGCAAAATTAAAGTATGGAGAGAGACGTTTGGATTTGGTTTCGAACAATTCAAATCTTCAACGCCTGATTTTAGAAAATGATACCGTTCAAATATTTAAAAATGCTTGATGTTTTTGCAAGATTTGTAAATTTATTTCTAGAGAATTTAAAGACATGTATTTGACGGTTGTCACTTCAACTTAAAAAAACTTGTGATTATATAGAAAGCTGTCGAAATATAAAATAATAAATGAACAAATAGATCCGTCATCAGACAACGGCAACTACCAAACACTTGAGTTTACATTTTGGCAAAACGAAAGTGTTGAAACGTTGATTGATGTTGACAATTACGAAAGAGCAATGGAAGCTTGACTCCACTTTCTTGAATTTCAAAGGAGCAAGTAATGTTAATATGTACATCAAAGCATGTAATTCCTTTGTTCATATCCAATTGTTTTTTTTTTGTGATTTAATCTTTCAAAGAGAACTCTGATGCAGATTCATGTGTGCTTAAATATGCATTTTTAACACTTCTAAAAATGGGAAAACAAAGTAGTTTTTTATCTCTTGCCAACTTGAAGGATAAATTAAAAAAACCTTAATAGTTCTACAATCCAATTAGTTAGCCATGGTTGTTGCATAGAATACCAATATAAAACATGGATTTTGAATTATAGGTCTTACCTGAACCAGACGATGTGAAAAAAGTGTACATTTCCGTTTTTATCATAAGTTGAGCTCTCAATTTGACGATCATGGAAAGCCGAAGAAGCCTATGCATCGTTTTTCTACTAATTCTCATGGAACTACTTTTATACGGTAAGTACCATTTCCCGTTTCTAACTCTCTTCCTTACGGCTTTTACTGACTGAAGTGTCACCAACAGTTATTCCCTATGTTTTCCATGAAAAAGGGAAAGTCTATTCATTCTAAATGTAACTCTAACTTATAAAAAATTTGGGCACAAAAGCCCTTTGGGTGTCCCATTTTCTCCAAGTCTTCCTAAAGTCATGGTTATACTCACTTAAACCAGTTTTAGCGATTTGAGCAAAAATGAGCACCTTCCTTTTCTTTCTATTTGAATACCTTGCATTCACTTACTTGTGAGTTAAATATTGATGCTCTTGTATTGTATAACTATTTCAAGTTTAAAGAATTTAATATTACTTAAAATCGTGTTCACCTACTGAATGCAAAACACTTTTGAAAAACTTGGTAATAATCACAATATATCTATTTGGATTTCATTACGAAAAAAACTTTTCACCATAATGCAACCTAATCCTATTAGCTGAACAACATTCTTATTTCTACCTTACATACTATAGCTAACTAACAAAGCGAATATTTATAAATGTTAAGCTCATTATTGCCCCCATTTAGCTCATACTCAAGAAAACATTTTTGTATGCAGTTAAGCTCACTACGTAAACAAAAATCAAAGCGTAATTATTAATAAAATAACCTCGACACAGAGATAGAATGTACTAAATAGCAGACTGGCAAAAACCAATCTGATGGTTGCAAAGCATTTCTTCTTCGGACGCAATTCTATGATTTGGCCACCCGGTACTTGGGAACCACAAAATCTTATCTCAATCTACTAGCTATAGGGCCCACTTTAGTTAGAACGTGCATAAGAATGGACTTTGTTCGTCTTATAGCACAAAAGGCAATTGAGAAAAACATTGAGCTGGTTACATACTTACTAACTAACTACCATCACTCCAAGCCACAGTAGTCTCCATTACTCACAAGGAGTCAGTTTCACTCACTCAATGAAATTAGGAAAGAAAGGGGATCTGATTTCAATTCGATTTCGTTCTCCTGCTGACTAACTCCACTTCCTATTCTCTTTGTTGATGGACAATCAATTGGTATTGCTGGAGATGAGAAACGGACGTTTATCGTTGCAACGATGAAAGGAAAGTTACTTCACGGGTGCTTAGTTACATGCTCATCTTGTTAAGTTTCCTAGGCCTTACTCACCATTAAGCCAAGGAGAGCTAGAAAATAGGATTTGTTTTTACCAGTAGTCTATTGAAAATCTCTTTGAACAGCTATTAAAAAAGAACAGCTATAGAAACATTTGCAATTTTGTGTTGATTATATTAAATTTTTGTGAATGCCAAAAAATTACTTTGGGTTACCTTTTTTTCCTACCTGATCGGCTGGCTGGTCAATAATAGCAAGTTTCTATAGCTATGTATACAGTGGCAATTAAAAAGAGCATATATAATGGGGTGAGGGAATGTATTCAAGTGGTTTCCAGTTTTTCTCCCATTTGGTTAGTTTCACTTTTCATCCTGTTTAGTATGGTAAACAAGTTGCTCGTGCGTGCACAGTGCGTGCCTCAATTTAAGATTTGTAGTTGCGAATAAATGCATAGGGTTTTATCCTGTCACTAACACACGATACCAACGGCATTTGTAATGCTTCACGCTTCCTATCCATTTTAGACTCATTTCTTTCAACCGATTGAGTTGCTAATATACATTGGTTTTGACACCCAAATCACTAGTGCATGTTATTTCAACTTGTAAATGCAGACTTTATGAGACAAAGTACGACATATTTCAGTTCCGCTATTACTTTCAGTGAAAACATTTTTTCACCTTGCTCAGTACATTATTTTGTGAATTTAACTTTAAATATATCATTTCATAAAACCGATTCAGCTGTACAAACCATGATTGTATATACATTTTAAAGTCTTGCGGAACCAAACTATTATGCATAAATAAAATTGAATTTTACTGTGAGAAAAAAGAAGTGGATCCGACATACCAAAGATGATAATGATCATCTTATCATCATGAAGTTGACTAAGCTTTCACCTTTCCATCATCTTTATTACATTTACGGGGAAAATGGGGGAAAAATTCAGTGGGAACAACTTTTTTGCCTTTTCTTCTGGTTGGTCAGCCCCACGTACAGATGATCATACTGTGGAGGGAGAAACTTTTCTTTTTATTATTATATATTTCCTTTCCCTGTGCTTCGTGCCATGTGCAAATGCAATGAACGGTGGTTCTGAGGGGTAAAGGATCTCTAACTTTCCAATAAACGTTCCTATTCTTGTCATACCAGAAAGCATCATAAAATAATCGAGACTCTCCTGCTATAGAATTCACATACACTAACTAACTAACTATTCCAAGTGTATTTCTAAGAAAATATCCTGTCAACAAATCATGAGCTTGCCCATTCTATTCTCTATGCCCCATTCGCCTATTTAATCCACGCATTTCACAGGAACGCACTCCTTCATGGCCAAAAAATGAAAACAGCACATAATATAATAGCCCACAATTCATAACTATACGGACTCCTGTTACTCTATATCCCACTGGTAGTTTTGGTTGTGCTCCCATAAAAGGTTTTCACTCACTCAGTCAGTTAGACGAGTAAAAATTTGCTTCCCTCTCATCATGATAACATCATCCGTGTTCCCAAAGTTAACTGCAGATAAGAGGGCCTTCCATTCTTCTCTCACCCAAAACTTTTAACTTTCTCCTGGTGAAAGCTCTAATGTCTTTCATGACTGAATGAGCGAATAGTGGTCTTATGGTCCATGTATGTATCCAATGAATGATCTCTCCTTTATTCCCAACAGTTATTCCTTTCATCAGCATCCTTACCATTTTAATGTGACTTCTTCCCATAGCGGAAAACTTTTATAACCTACTACAAGTATGGAAAAAACTCAGCCCTTACCGACTAACTCAGTATATAAGTTACAAAAACGAGGATGAATTTCACATACTCTGGCAAATGAAATGGAATTCAAAAAGAGGGAGAAAAACCATTCATATAGTGTATTATTGTTGGATATTGCATTACTAACTAACTAACTAGCTCACTGTAATCTGCCTGTAGTAGAGTTAGTTAGCTAGTAGTACAATAAAGTTGTTAATTATTATGATGATTTCCATAAAACGGGAATCAAGTATGCATTAGGGAAGATGCAGTTAAAAGGAGCAGTGTGGAACACGCTGTACAAATGTCTTTTTCCAGGAGCAGTAATGACTACAGCGTTGGAAGCAGTGTACAAAAATTGGTGGTCGTAGCAAAAGCTGTGTGTATGATGGTGTGGTGAACAGAAGTGTGATGAAATGAGAAGGCAATCATTTAGTCATTACAGATCCTTTCAGCATGGTTTGTGGTACGCAAAATAATAGAAAGCAGAAGCACAGATAATTTATTGAGCATATTATGTGAGGTGTAGCATGAAAGTAGTAGTGGTTCCACTCACTATCAAAAGATCTAGGAGCAAGAGTAGGAGAAGAAAAAAAACGTGCAAGTTAAAATGAGCTCAAGTTGGTCTCTTATTTTTCCCAGAGGTCGGGAAACTCACTTTTTATTATACGAGCAAACTAACTAACTAACTAACTATATAGAGCAGTAAAATCTCCAATGATAAAATGGTTTGATACATACAATAGATAGTTAGTTAGTTTGTTATGCTGGGTTTTACTATGTCGTCTGATTAACTTAACTTACTGACTGAGCGAGAATTAATATTGTAAGTTTTAACAATAGGGGATATATGGTTTTAGAGGGCGTGAAAAGATTCCTGATTTTGGACAGTTTTTGGTTAGTTAGTTAGTTGTGTGAGCATGTATACCTGACGAGAGATTTATGGATGGCATTTGCAGTAATAAAGAAAGTTTGAAAATATGCGAGCTATAAAAATGGGCCAATAATTTCCAATATCTTATTACACGAAGTCTATCAAGATGACAAACTTCACCGTCGTAACTCCTTCAGGCTCGTTTCCCTAATATTTTTCATATAATAAATTCGAGGGGAGAGTATTTTCTTCTTTTTTCTAACTCATTCTCATATTATGTTTTTATGTCTTACTGCTATAAGGTGAAGCCATTAAAAAACATCTTCACTATGAGGCTACAGTTTTAGCCAAGATCAATGGGGTTTATTGGATCATAGTAAATAAGGGACGTAGGTATGAATTTATTATTACGGGAGTGAATTCATAGCTCGCAAATTTTGATCAATCATAGTTTTGGATCAACCCTCGTGAGTCTGTAAATATATTTTTCATGTCATCTACCTAGTTAATTTGAAGATGTATTGTCTATCATCAAGTTTTGGTCCCATAAGTAAATCAGTGTTTCAAAACTTTTAGCAAACTTAAGTGGAGCATTTTTTGCATGAGAAACTTGTTTGTAAAAGTTGCGTGAGATTTTTTTAGTTCACATCGAACATGACAAATGATTACGTTCCATGTTTTTGCAAAAAGTTGAACCTCATTATCGAGCTTCATTTTTTTTCTCGATAATTGAAAAACTATTGTTAATCAAAATAAAAGATACACTACATTATCAATCAGTCGTTGGTTGTGGATTCATTTTTTTTTGCGTTGTAGTATAAAGTTTAGGAAATAATTATTCTGACTAAATAAAATATTCAGTATGTGCATGTTATAAATTTCAAGTGTAGTTCTCAAGTGTGCATTCGAACATTTTCTGATTACATTTTCACTCCGCACATAGCAACTCACTGTTTTAGTTCGAAAGCCACCTATTACATGAAAAACGAGCAAAGTATCATAAAGGATAATTACTCGGTGTCCGTAGAATATGTTTTTATATTGTGGTAAAGAGACTTCTATATAACGAGTTTTTAATGATGTGGATTAAAGCTTTTGCATTCATTCGCTCCTGCTCAACCCTGTCATTCAATACAGATTACTTATTCAATGTTACGTAGCATGGCATATGGAAAACCACATGCAGTAAGCCAGCCGCACTAATGCGATCAAAAGTACGAAAAGTCTCAATGTTTATAAATCAACTGATTGAAAAAAAGCGAAATATCCTTCAAAAACTGATTACACTTTATAAACAGTTTAGTTAGTAAGTACGCACATGTAGAATTTTTTACCTAATAAATGAGCTAGAACAAGATTGTTTTTCACTCATAACATGGGTTCACCATTTTTAGGCCAATATTTGCTTTTCCCTGGTAAGTAATAGGCGATACTATGGAGAAAGTTAGTATTCAAACTTTCGTATGCAATACATGAATGCACCCCATGAACGGTTTCAAATGCTCAAACTATGAAATGATGAATGTGGTTAAAAGTCTAATAGCTGTACTGTAGCAGCGGTATCGGTATGTAATACACTATGAATTATTGGATGAGTGAAATAGTGTTTGGTTAAACGAAAGGTGACGTGTGGTGCAGGCTAACATATTGACTTCCCGTACAAAATATAAGTTAGCTTGGCATGCGAAGGCAACCCACTTTAGCATAAATATACTAACTAACTGACTAACTGTAACTTAGTATACACATTGCACTTTTCCATAGCTAGCACTTACTTGAACCCTTGTGCAGAACTTAATGATCAGTCACTACTACACAACACTGTGTAAACATCCCATTAGCAAGAGAAAAAAAATTTGAATTGCATTTAAAAACGAAATAAAAACCGGTGCACCCAGTAATATGAAATGTTGCTGTCATGAACTCCATGTTAAATTAATAAGCTTGCGTTAAAAATGACTTTTGTTTGACCTCATGTGATTTTACATCTGTAGCACATGCACTTAATCGTGCTCCCTTTCTTGTAATTACACAATACATGCAAATTTCACATTCTCAGAAAGCGTGACTCCATTTGTACGATGTAATATGAGAAAGTTTGAGGCCATTGATTTGTGCATTCACATTACAAGGAATGAAACATGTGGAGAAATGAATGAGCCCGCTTCCGTCGTCCACTCTGGTCAATAACGATACAAGATTTCCCAAACACGAAAATACTATTTTTGCATTCCTTTTCTCAGCAGACCATGTAATTTATTGTGAGCCTATATTTAGAAATCCAAATTCCATTCCAGAAGCAATGAAATGCCATAGAGATGTATCAAATTGAATTATGCATCTCAAACTTGCATTGTAAAGCTTGCCCAATCGAGCAGTAGCAGTTCCTGAATCATTTTTCATTGTATTTCATATTTGGTTCTAATAAAGTCATTATTTGGGTTTCCGTGTTAGCACGCGCTTAGAAATGTGAAACGTGTGTATTATTTTTTAGTAGTACCCAACACACTTACATGAAATTGGAACGATATAAAAGGAAAATTTTTTACGAGTTATTAAAATAACAAAAGCATGTATTTGTTCAAATATTTAAAATGCAAGAAATGTTTAAACATTACTTCAGTGTTAGTTAGTCACCTAATAAGTTTAGTTACTGTTTCTGTACTTAGTAGGAAAATTTTTAAGGTTCCTTTGCTTGAAAAAAGCTCATTTTTATAGCAAATTCCGTTTACATCCATATGGAAGAAAAAATAAGTATTTGCACAACAAAATTTCCAAATCCGGTTTCTCTCTTGGTGGTCAAATCGGATGGGTACTTACATAGCTCCTTAATATGCTGTGATCCTGATGAAAATGGAGTTGATAAGTCTTGCGTAGCTGGAAAAAATGCGAGTGTAGATAAGGACGTAGGCAATAAATAACGTGAAAGGAAGTTCCTAAAGGATGTGTCACGTCTCTTTCTCTAAGCCGGCTCATGTTTTAAGCGTAAAAGGTTGAATAATTCATCATCTTCCATGCTCTTTCTGATCGTGTATCATTTTCAAAACATTTCAAGGAAAACTTTCCTTTCTATAACAAGGCTGGAAATCATGAACTCAACCTAAACTTAAAATTTTCGTTCTTAATATTTATAAATACTGAGAATTTAAATACAGATTATTTTTCCCTCTTTTTAGTTCAACCTTGAAATCTATCTGGCACACAAAAATTTTTCATTTCATTCACCTAGTAAGCTGCATTTGCTTTATATAAGAAATGGTTGGTAAGCATATTGTTATCATATGTATTTTCATCCTTATTAAATAATTTTCATCCGCATAGAGCGCAGGAAAAAAGTTGAAAAGTAAGATTATAACTTTCATTTTGATTGTCATTGGTATCAAAGTCAGAAGGCTCGTCTGGGACCAAAGTTTCTAAAACTCATGTTCCTTTGCTCACTTGCTAACTGACTTCCCGTGTTTTCCCACGCGTCTCAAATAAGACGATATGCTTTTCTAGTTCTAGTTCTTCATATATTTCCATCCATTTTCGTATTCGCAGGCATTTTCTGTTTTTAAGTTTACGCGAAACTGTCGCGTTTAAATTTTTCTTTTGTTTGGCTTATGAGGAAGAATTTATGTTGCAAGAGACTCTAGCAGCTCCAGTTTTTTGGTCATTTATTATGGCAACTAACTAACTATTTGCTAGCACTGATTTTTAAAAAAAATTTCACGCTCAATTTAAAGGATTTGTCAAACCTATCTTTTCAGTTACTAACTTGCTACTCAAAGTTGATTTAACATTAACTGCATCTTTCTGTTGGTGATTTAAAGAGCAGACAGTCATTTTGATTATTTGGTTACATTTTCCGGAGAGGGCAGGTACAATTTAGTTTCCGCTGTAACCATAAGCCTGACCTCTCAATCCTGAGTGCCAATAAAGGTCATGTTATGCACGCGTATTTCATGTAAATACTCCATGGGGAAGAGTTACTCACACAAACTGTTCGGTTTCTGTTTACATGCCTAGCGTGCAAAACCAACGAAACCACACAACAAAATCCAAGTAGGTTGTTAGCTTGTCATATGTTGCAAATTCCTAGTTTTTCCACTTGCCAAAATATTTACCCGCGCAAAGCAACTTGCAGCCTATATTACATCAAAAGTTTTACAGCCTAAAAGTCTAAAATTGCTTCCTCATTTGTCTTTTGAATTTCCTATGAGCAACATTGATTCATTCAAAGCAGTCGTGCATAATTTTCAAAGAGATTTCATTATCCTTTGTGCACTTAAAGAGTAAATCATATTTCACAGCTCGACATAAGCACACCATAAGCTAAGTAAGAAGCATTTAATGCCGAAACACTTGCTGAGCACTCTGCGTGAAATTTGCCAGTTTCAGTAGCAAAAGCGACATCACTCCCTTGAGATTACCCAGAAATGTCCAAATACTCAGCACATCTCCTGTATCCTTCCCAACTACAACCAAAGTAGTCAAACCAAATATATATATATCTACACAAACGTGAGAATCGGGATCATTTTTGACTAATTCATTGTTTTAACCTAAAGCGTTTCTGTACAGCAAAACCTGCAGCATAAGTTTATGCAAGAAAAACATACTCACTCGGCAGTTAGTTTGATAATACATTACATCTGGCTTTATATATTGGATAACATTGGAATTTAAGCGATTATAAAAAGTTATGAAGCATTTATTTAGCAAAATTCCATCCGTTTTTCCTTCAAGTGAACCAAATAATTATTTACGGAACCCTTGATATGGATTAGAATCATTTAGCTAACAAATCTTTCTCATCCAGCTTAGGCCAGCACAATGTATGGAGAGAATAGGGGTATTCACGAGCACCGGGGTAACGGGGTATAAGGGTTTTAGGGTAACTTTTTGTAATGTATTTAAATGGAGAAAAGTTACCCTTATACCCTTATACCCCGTTACCCCGGTGCTCGTGAATACCCCTAATATATTCAGTCAAAACAGAAAGAAAGATTAGAATCCCAACAATGGGAAACATGAATCCCCTTTGTTTCAGCGATGGTAACTGCTAAGGATGTACACGTACCGTGCCAAAGTGAACGTGCGGCATGGTGAGAGCAATAAATTAAAGTTTTCAACTCTACATCAAAGGGAACAACTTGTTTTCCGAATTAATCGAAACCATGAAAAAGGAATTCAACCCTTTGGTCACTGCTCTGTTGGCATGTTTTCCTCTCCTCTGTATTACTTGTATAGTTGTGCTTGTTAAATTCCTAGTTTTTTAGTCCCAACATTGAATATGATTTCTGTGGCTGTGTACATACTATACACTATACAGTGGAGTTTTTCTTTTTTTTGTGTTTTTGGTGGCATTATTTTTTGTTTATGCATACCGTACCGTGTTTTTGCTGAATTTGATGGGAAAGTTTTCCTTTCATATGACATTTAAAATCAGTAAACCATCCTGTGTATTATTCATACCACAATACTAGTTTGCGGCACATTTTAGACTTTCTCCTTCCCATTGTGTTGATAGGATGGCGAGACGATACATTTATTTACTGTCATTTATGTGTTGGTGTCACAATAGTGATGTATACACAAAGTCTGTGGTCAATGAAAGCAGACATGAAAAATTGTTGTTCCTGTTTCCAGTCAGCCCAAAGCTCACCGAAAGTGAAATAGTTTGAAACCATAGTGGGAGACCGTAAACCATTGCTGAGAATACATAGAAAACCGCATTACTTGGCATTTAGTTTACAATGAAAATTCTCAACTCTTTTTTTCCCATATCATAAAAATGAATGAATGAAGAGTAGTACTTATACATACATTGGGAATTCTCTTTACATTGTCATAAACCTGCGGCTGATATGCACTTTATCATTCTGCACCGCTGAATGTTGTATATCTCGGGTTATAGATTCAATAAGCGCAGAGGGTCAATATTACATACATGATGAAAATCATTGAATACAGATTCTTTGTATTCATCTCACAACAGTGGTTCCAAACGTGCTTCGCACAGTATCTGCCTCTTTGCTCATATCTACCTTGTAAATCATTGGAAAAGGTGTCCCTAGAGGCTATAGGTACAAAGCTTATGGCCCATTCAAACAACCGGATTTAGGTCATCCTTTTAACCTATTGCTACTTGCAAGAAAAGGACCAAATTCTTCAACAAGAGAAAAACTTCTTTTGCTTACCTAAAATCTGTATGTACGCTCTAAAACTCCAAGTGCGTACACGTACAGTATTGAAAAGATGAGTGGAATTTGCGTGCGATTTGCCGATAACTAACTAACTAAACCCTCTATCTGTATAAATACATTGGAAGCTGTCACTATGTGATAACTTATTGGTCATATGGAAATTCTTGACCCATTGACATTGATCTGTACAAGTAAAGTAGAGACAATAATATTTGCGTTTGGCTCCACTGAATGAAGATAACTCAAGAAGTCAAGTTGACAGGACACTGACTTGTGACAAGTACCTTTTCCCATTGCCAAGTATTTCTAGCTGTCGAATTCAAATAGTTTGTTGGCAATCCCATTTTTGTATCAATTCTGTCGAAATAAAATTCACGATTTTTTTCGCTGGAACGACACACTTTTAGTTTGCACTTAGATGCCATAATTTTTGCTGCCAGCCAGGTTAGCTATATGCTATTCACTGCTACTGAGAACTGAATGCAAGTTTTTTTTGGATAACGTGTGTGTAACACGTTTTCAGTAGAGCACAATGGGCATTGATTTTCATAGAGAATGCGTTAAAGATACTGGGGAGTACTGACTTACAGTATAGAAATTATTTGCTACTGCCATTAGTTTGACTGCTAAAATGGTCCCTGTTTTTGGAATCAAAGTTATATTGTAAACTCAAGAAAGACAGCCACATTGCCAGAAACCAATGGAAATCTGTGTAGTAATGTAACGATAATCTAAATTTATTTCGTGATTATCAAGAAAGCTGCTCCTATATTTGCCGTTGATGTTTCCAAATGCATTCTCTATGATGGTTGCGTTTGGTTGCAAAACTAAGGGCCTATGCTTATAGAGTTCATTTTAGAGAGCAGCAGTACTAAAATATGTGTATGGATACACGGATGGATGGGACCAGAGCTCACCGGAGTGTGAAAAGGAGAAACCACATTACATTTATTACCTCCCTTTCTCCGGTTTTCTCTGTTTCATGAGACAGATGGTTTCCAATCCTATTTGGAATAGACTTCTCCTTCTGCTTCAGGTTTCCACACAAGATGGATTTCCTTTTCGTCTTCTAAGTCAACGGAAAGAGCAAAAAAAAGTGCACAGTCTCATTTCAATACACGTATTGAGTATATGAGAACTAACCCCAAGAATAAAATTTATGAACACTATAAATGTCCAAAACCGTAGTTTCTTCACCAAAAAGAGCTTTTCTATAAATGCTATTGGACGATACAAATATGTAATGCTTATATTTCAAAGAAAAATCTCTTTCCAACTCTTCATTTAATCCAAACCTAGTCCATTGCTATTGAATTTCTGTATCCATCTTTCTGATTGGAAGTTCCTATTGATTTTTCAACTCTTACGGTCCACAGAACATAGCAATGCAATCAGAATTCATATTTATCGTGAAACAAATGTTCACATTTCTCCCTCGCTCCTCCAAACCTCTTTTATCTGGGGTGTTTACGGCTGTTTAAACACACATAGTGTGCCCGATCAATCATCCAAAGGAGAGAAAAAAGCAATTCACAATGTACTACCAAGTTCCTAGTCACAGGAAGTCAGTCAGTCAGTCAGTTACTCTATAGTTAGTTAGTTGCAATAATAATGCACATGTATGTTTCATGCAACCAAACTCACTCACACACTAACTACAGCCCGAAAGGGAAAAGGATGGTTTCCTCTGTCGTGTGTGTGTACACATTCTGGGCCGCTCATCGAAACGAAAAGATTTATTACATTAGTGATGGACCAAAGTCCCAAGGGAAATCTAAGGGTTGTACTGCATGTGCCACCCTTATATAAAATGTCCTTGTAGTGCATACAATCTTGTCCCGGTGCGTATGGTTTGAACTTGTCTCTATAATCGTATCAATAATCGCAATAACATTATTATATTGCTTATGGCAGTTAGTCGGAGTCACCAACTAACTAACTAACTAACTACTACTGTTTACGATTTGAAATGGTTTTTTTTTTGTTTTAACACTAATAACTAACTTGCAGTGAGTATTTTGATATAATTAATGGGATGGATTGAAAATAAAAGCATGAATGAGGGTTTTTCGGTGCTTTAGTTAGTTAATGTGGCAATGCTTTCATTGGGTTTTCGGAGCCAGCTTTAAATCACACTGTTTATTTAAGATCCAGTGGCTCTTATTTATTATGAAGTAATAACTACCCGTGGTGTTTACTACAGCCTCAGATTACACTAGTTGATAAAGAGGAGAAGGAAATAGGGCGGAAAAGGGAGAGGAAATACACACATAAGATGAGATTAATGTGGACGAAAATGATGGCTAGGATTTAGTGTGTATTATGAGGGTGAGCGAAACGAGGGGAGTCAACAACTGTCTATGCAATCAAATCATATTTATGAATTAAAAGGACCATTCTGCCACATGACCATGGGATGACTTACCCATTTTATCATTGATATTGTTGAGCTGCACGCAATGTGAGTTAGTCTCTCGGAAAAATTATTTTTGATAATCACACAACTGCCCTTTTATGATATTATTATTAGATACACAGTATAGATTTCAGATGGGGGAGTTAGGGGCATCTCAAGTGTCATTCATATTCCCTGGATGGATTTTGCTGTTGCAAAATCGATAGATTTTAATGTCATTATTTAAAATTGTAATGCGATGCCAAATTGTAAGTAAATATATGAAGGCAGTATCTTGCTTTTAAACTTTAATACAAAATAACTGACTGAAATCTTTACTTTCATCCTTTTGCATTGTTTACAGATATAAGTGAAAGGTTTGTTTTGTTTATTTCATAACAGCCTTAAGTAATGTATTGCTTGTACAGTTTATCAGATTCATAATGACGGGTAAATCCTATTTCATAATCCCTTGTCACTGTCCTTATTCCCCTTCATAATATAATTAATTGAAGCTATTAGATTTACACTGTGTTTAGAGATGACCCGCAGCAAAAGTTTATCTTGCATCATTATTGTTGTGTTTATCAGCCGCACGAACTTTTGGAGAAAAGATATTTTTGCTACTGCTATATGCAATGATAAACATTTATACAGGATTTTTCATTTTATAGCTGCATAATATTTGTAGAGTGCAAAATTAGTGCGAGCTTGTGTTTCGTTAAGCTTGCGATCTAATAATTTCATCTTTTAGTAGTATTACTCATGATTTCAAAGTTTTAAAACTGAGTTTTCTTGGCAAAATTACTTTGACATATCCCATATGTGGAAGAGGTTCCAATTTTTTCAAATACGCTACTGACTGGTACTTACTAGCTAACTAGGGTGAATAAGTGACTATCTAAGGACATAAAAATTTGCATTGGAATGATAACTTCAAAGAAGACTAGTGCTGCAAAAAGAGATATGAAAAGTGGCAAATGAAAAGTCATATGTGAGTCATTTCACTTAAAGTAGAAACCAGTAGTTGTGAGTGGACTCGAAGAAAGAAAAAAATAGGAAAATAAAAGGTTGAAGTTTTTAGCGTGACACGACATGACGTTTAAACTAAAAGTAAGAGCATAGAGTGCTGTAGTTTTTGAAGTGTTTCCATCATCTGTAGCTAGCTCTCACTTTATATAAAGGTATAAATGGAAAAGGATGAAAACTTTTGCACTAAAGAGCTGTACCGTACCTGAAAGTTTTTCCTGTCCTCTTCCTTTCTTTTGTACGCATAAGACCTCAGTCAGTCCTTTCCGGCTCACACTTTTATTTCCATCACGGAAGTTAAAGCGCCGTGAAAATGGGATTCTCCCAACTATAAAACATGATGAAATACTCACTATAAACTCGGATGGCACATTGTTAGTTAGTTAGTTGGTAGTAGTTAGTTACAAATCTCGAAAAGTGACAAACCAAACTGAAATGTCTGGACAAATTGTAAACACATTTGTGTGTAAAGTTTCCCTACTCCAATTCTTCATTTTTGATTAATCGTGCCATTTAACCTGACATCATATCTGTTTGTCTATTATATCATTAAGGATTGATAGTTAGTGTGTGCGTAAGGTGTAACTAACTAACTAACTATCAATCTAACTGTAAAGATTAAGCGGCAACCTGAAACCTATAGATTAAGTATTCTGGCAGTTAATTTGTCAAGTGTACTAACTAAATGTTGTGAATTTGAGAGATCACAAAGTTATTGTGATGCTCCACTCTAACCTATAAATTTGGTTTGCATGTAAATGAAATTGAGTTAACTGAACTTGCCTATTATAGCATTCAGTTGACAACATAATAGAAAGGATTGGAAAAAAATCTGGATTACTTCACGCTCTCATTTTAGCGATAACAAGCTTTAGTAAGAAATTGAGGAGTTTTCCTCACATCATAACTTTGCCTTAAAACTTTTAAATCCCTTCATTCGTCACGTAGGTGAAATAAATAAGAAGCTGGGTTTATGTACATTTTTATCACAGGTGCAAAGTTGTCTGGAAATTTTAAATTGTCCACTTTGTGTTTACTTATTTCCACTCTAAAAGTTGTGTGTATGGGAGTCTTGGAAAGTTTATCAAATGGGTTTTCGGGCTGCACCTGGGGAATATTAGATTTTCGGAACGTACATAATGACCTCTTCAACTAGATATCCAGTTTTTCATGGAACGAACTAAAAGTTCACCATATTATTGTTTTTCGCAAAAAGTAGCTTTGTAACCGTTTTTGGTTTGTTCCAAGCAGCATTTGAAAGTAAGTTTGTCCCAATGCTGGAACACATACCTAACGCAAGTTGTAGATTGTTGTAACTATACTGTTATATAACTTTTTAGAATCTCGCCGAATTCCAGGCTGACGCAAACAATAATTGGAAGTGTCATAAAATAAGCTTGCCAAGCAATCCTCATAAATAGCATGCGTAGGTTCACTGACTAGCAAACTATAAGCGTTGAAACTTGCAGTGCTTTTTAAATCTTTCTATCGTAAATCGTTGATCAAACAAAAACGGATGTGCTTCAGTTTTCTCCTTGATTTTTCTTTAAATTTTTTCATTATAACTTTCAATTTCAGCTTTCGTATCTCCTTTTTCACAATTTTTTGTATCCTCTAATCTGACTGATGAAAATCTTGTTTAGCAAATAATTACTATGTTCTCGTTTCTCTGAAAAGGATGCATTTAGTGTTTTTCAAAACAAAATACTTGAGAGAATCCGCCCATACTAAAAAGTTTTAGTATCAAAAGAGTTTGATATTACTTTGAGAATTCAAGGAACAATGATAGGAATTAGACAAGTTGGCATTTTTGTCACCCCCCTTGACTTTCAAGTGAACAGATTTAGTTAGATAGTAATTACTTCACCCTGAACTCCGTGTCAATCGAAAGCTTCAATTAGATGCGATTCAAACTTTCTTCAGTCCGTTTCTAACTAATTAACTGACTTTAGCATTTATTATGCACGCAGAGCTATTTAAAAAATCTCTGTGAGTTATAATTTTGTTCACCATGTAACTTTCTTTTAGTTCATTCAACTATATAGAAAACTAATGCTTACATTCACAAAAGATAATAGTACAACTGAACTGGCTATAGATGGCAATTATCTCCTTATGGTAACATTAAGCATACAAAAACGGCGGTGAAAATAAAATCTGATGATAATTTCGTTCTTTCTGAAACATTTAGACCGTCATATTGTATTACATAAAGAACAACCAGGTTTTATTGGAATATGGGAGAAGGAATTAATTCTAACTGGAGAAAATGAAAGTAGGGAGAATTCGTTTAGTTTTTCTTTGACGTCCACAAAGTGATAAAATACGGACTTCTTAGCATAGTGAATTAAATGATAAAACTTTAATGAAATACGGAACACTGCGGGGCTCAAAACTGTCATGAAAAACTATCCCATGCATGAAGGAGAGTGAATAGACTGTAAAAGAACTATAAACCTTTCTTCCGTTTCTATAATGCGGGCATATGGCATAGTTAATATCTACTTTCCAAAAATACAGAAAAAAATTTCAACCAAACTATGTCCTCTAACTACTAACTAACTAATCCTTAAAAAGTTGCAGTAGAAATAATATTGTCTAATTTCACATTATATGAAATTACGCATGGCAAAAAATTAATTG
>Ga0210040_10004050_pt1 | contig 19369 bp, 18 predicted proteins | sample CryGeyCG12114_NA_FD_185462 | JGI IMG/M metagenome (GOLD analysis project Ga0210040, IMG submission 185462) | Groundwater microbial communities from aquifer - Crystal Geyser CG19_WC_8/21/14_NA (SPAdes) (version 2) | ecosystem: Environmental > Aquatic > Deep subsurface > Groundwater | place: USA...
CAGGCCGCCCGGGCCGCTGCATCGGAACCGGGCACCGCCGCACCCGGCTGGCTGGACCGCCGCTAGCAATTCCGCGCACGGAACGAACCGGACCTTGCGGCCTTTTCATGAAGGCGACAGGGGACTGACGGATGGGGTTGTTCGAGCCCGGACGAAATTGCTGGGGAGTGGCGCGCGCCGACAATGCGGCGGTGATTATCGACGCCTGCGATTATTATCGTGTGATCCGCCAGGCCATGCTCCAGGCCAAGCACCAAATCCTGATCATCGGCTGGGACTTTGACCCCCGGATCAAGCTCGACCGGACAGAGGACTCCAACGCCGACGAGAGCCTCGGTGATTTCCTGCTGCACCTGTCGGAGACTAAGCCCGACGTTCCGATCCTAATTCTCAAGTGGGACGTGGGGGCGCTGAAGACCTTGTTCCGCGGCCGGGCGATCGTCTGGCTGGCGCGGCTCGCGGCGCAGAAGGCGGTCCGCTTCCGGCTCGACCATGCCCACCCGGTCGGCTGCAGCCATCACCAAAAGATTGTGGTGATCGACGATTGCTTTGCTATCTGCGGCGGAATCGACATGACTGGAGATCGCTGGGACCGGCCGGCCCATGCCGACGACGACCCTAACCGAATCCGGCCTAACGGCGCCCCTTATGGCCCGTGGCACGACGCTACCATGGCCGTGGACGGCGACGCCGCGGTGGCGATCGCTGCCATCGCCCGTGACCGCTGGCACCGCGCCACGGGCAAGCAGCTGCCCGCCATCGAGGATGCCGGCTGCATCTGGCCGGAAGGGCTCAAGCCCACCTTCGAGAAGGTGGAGGTGGCGGTGGCCCGCAACGGCGCGGCTTACAACCAGTGGCCCGCGGTGAAGGAGGTGGAGGCGCTGTTCGTGGACATGATCGAGCGCTCCGAGCGGTTCATCTATGCCGAGAACCAGTACTTCACCTCGCCGGTGATCGCGGCCGCCATCATTCGCCGGCTGGAGGCGCGGAACCCGCCGGAGATCGCGCTGGTCGGGCCGTTGAAGGCGGACGGCTGGCTGGAACAGGTAGCGATGGACGGCGCCCGCGTCCGGCTGGCGCAGCTGATCGGCCGCCGCGATCCCGGCAACCGCTTCCGCATCTTCACCCCAAAAACGCAGGCCGGCGACGACATCTACGTCCATGCCAAGCTGATGATCGTCGACGACCGCATCCTGCGGGTCGGCTCGTCCAACATGAACAACCGCAGCCTCGGGCTCGACAGCGAGTGCGACCTCGCCGTGGAGGCCGACAGCCCGGCGGAGATTGCAGCCATTGCCGCGCTGCGCACCCGGCTGCTGGCCGAGCACTTGGGCGCGTCCCAGCAAGAAGTCGCGGCCACCTTCGAGCGCACCGGCTCCCTGCTCGCCACCATCGAGGCGCTGCGCGGACCCGGCCGCAGCCTGGCGCTGCTGCCCGTGGCGCAGCCGTCGGACGCCGCGACCTTCATCGCCGATCGCGAACTGCTCGATCCCAAGAGCCCAGACCGCATGTTCGAGGGAATGACCCGCCGCAGCCTGTTCGAGCCGGTCCGCCGCCGCTGGCGCAATCGCCGCAGCCGCATCCGGCGCACTGCTTTGCCCGCCTGATGGGACGACGGCCGGCCAAGCCCAAGCCTAAGAGCCTGCCGACCCGGCTGGCCCAGGTGCTGGAGACCCGCGGCTGGAGCCCAGTGACCATGCTGAACCGGGCCGACCGCCTGCTCGGGGCCCGCGGCGGCGCCCGGCTGGTCGGCGGGGGCGTCCGCTATGGCTCGCACGATCGGCACCTGCTCGACGTCTGGGTGCCCCCGGCCAAGTTGCTCAAGCCGGAGGGCGGCTGGCCGGTGGTGGTGTTCTTCTATGGTGGCGGCTGGCATTCGGGACACCGCGCCGACTACGGTTTCGCCGCCGCCGCCTTCGCCGAAGCCGGCTTCCTCGCGGTCGTGCCCGATTACCGCCTAGCGCCGGCGGTGCGCTATCCCGGCTTCCTGTGGGACGCCGCCCTGTCGCTGCGCTGGGTGGTGAAGAACATCGCCGGTCATGGCGGCAACTCCGACCGCATCGCTCTCTCCGGCCACAGCGCCGGCGCCTACATCGCCGCCATGCTGGCGCTGGACACCCGCTGGCTCGACGGCGTCCACCTACCTCCCGACACGATCAAGGGCGCGGCGCTGATCAGCGGCCCCTACGACTTCGCGCCCTTTCGTGAATACCGCGGCCGCGCCGCCTTCGCCCACTGGCCCGACCCGGTCGAGACCCAGCCCATCACCCACGTCCGGCCCGACGCACCACCGATCCTGCTGCTGCACGGGCAATCCGACCGACTGGTCTATGCCAAGAACAGCCGGGTGCTCGCCGCCAAGCTGGAGGCGGTCGGCGCGCCGGTGGTGCTCAACATCTACCCGCAAGCCAACCACGTCGATCCGCTGATCGCCCTATCGCGCCCGTTCCGCTCGCGCCTGCCGGTGCTGGAAGACGCGGCGACTTTCTTGCGCTCGGCCACTGCGCTTCCCACCTCCGCTGCAGAGTAGAGCGGAAGGGACATCCACATTGGAGCAGTGGCACGGGACGACGATCCTGGGCGTGAAAAAGGACGGCCGGACGGTGATCGCCGGCGACGGCCAGGTCAGCATGGGGAACACGGTGATGAAGCCGAACGCCCGCAAGGTCCGTCGCATCGGCAAGGATGGTAAGGTCATCGGCGGCTTCGCCGGTGCCACGGCCGATGCCTTCACCCTGTTCGAGCGGCTGGAAAAGAAGCTCGAGACGCATCACGGCCAGCTGATGCGCGCCGCGGTGGAGCTGGCCAAGGACTGGCGCACCGACAAGTTCCTGCGCAACCTCGAAGCGCTGATGATCGTCGCCGATGCGGAGGTCATGTTGATTTTGACCGGCAACGGCGACGTGCTGGAACCGGAGGCGGGGATCGCCGCCATCGGCTCGGGCGGCAATTACGCACTGGCCGCTGCCAAGGCCCTGGCCGAGTACGAGCCCGATCCGGAGACGCTCGCCCGCCGCGCCATGGCGATCGCTGCCGAGGTGTGCGTGTTCACCAACGACCGGCTGACGGTCGAGACCATCTAGGACCTTCATGAACGACAATCTGACCCCCAAGGCCATCGTCGCGGCCTTGGACGAACACATCATCGGCCAGGCTGACGCCAAGCGCGCGGTCGCCGTCGCCCTGCGCAACCGCTGGCGCCGCCAGCAGCTCGGCCCCGAGCTGCGCGACGAGGTCACGCCCAAGAACATCCTGATGATCGGGCCGACCGGCTGCGGCAAGACGGAGATCAGCCGGCGGCTGGCCAAGCTGGCCGACGCGCCGTTCGTGAAGGTGGAGGCGACCAAGTTCACCGAGGTCGGCTATGTCGGCCGGGACGTGGAGCAGATCGCTCGCGACCTGGTCGAGGAGGCGGTGCGGCTCGAAAAGGAGCGCCGCCGTGAGCGCGTCCGCACTGCCGCGGAGGAAGCGGCGATGGATCGCTTGCTTGATGCGCTGACCGGCAAGGGCTCGTCCGAAGCGACCCGCGCCAGCTTCCGCCAGCGCTTCTCCGACGGTTCGCTGGGCGAGGCCGAGGTCGAGATCGAGGTGGCCGAGGCGCCCAACATGCCGTTCGAGCTTCCGGGCGGCGGTGGCATGGGCATGATCAACCTCAGCGAGATGATGAGCAAGGCGATGGGCGGCGCCCCCAAGAAGCGCCGCAAGCTCAAGGTGCCGGCCGCGTTCGAGAAGCTGGTCGAGGAGGAAGCCGACAAGCGGCTCGACCAGGATGACGTCAACCGCGTGGCGCTGGCCGATGCGGAGGCGAACGGCATCGTCTTCCTCGACGAGATCGACAAGATCGCGGTCAGCGACGTGCGCGGCGGCTCGGTCAGCCGTGAGGGCGTTCAGCGCGACCTGCTGCCGCTGATCGAGGGCACCACGGTCGCAACCAAGTACGGCCCGCTCAAGACCGACCACATCCTGTTCATCGCGTCGGGCGCCTTCCATGTCGCCAAGCCGGCCGACCTGCTGCCCGAGCTGCAGGGCCGTCTGCCGATCCGGGTCGAGCTCAAGGCGCTGACTGAGGAGGATTTCGTCCGCATCCTGACCGACACCCGCGCGAGCCTGACCGAGCAGTACCGCGCGCTGCTCAAGACCGAAGAGGTGCAGGTCGACTTCGCCGACGACGGCATCCGCGCCCTCGCCAGGATCGCGGCCGAGGTGAACGAGGCGGTCGAGAACATCGGCGCCCGCCGCTTGCAGACGGTCATGGAGAAGCTGCTGGAAACAGTCAGTTTCGAAGCAGAAGACCGCCGCGGGGAGTCGCTCAGCGTCGATGCGGCCTTCGTCGACCAGCAGCTCAGCAGCATCGCCCGGGACACCGACCTGAGCCGCTACGTGCTCTAGCGCTCCGCGCTTCGATACCGCCAAGTCAGCCCCTGGGCGAACGGCGCCCAGGCACTGACCTTCACGCCCGCCAGCCGCAGCTGGTCCGCTGCCCAATTGTTGCAGGTGTTGAGGGCGCTCGCCCGGCCTCGGCCAAGGTAGAAGGCGTCGTCCGCGCCGTAGCCTGGATGATCGATCCGCTGTGGCCGGCCCTTGGTGTTCAACGTCAGCTGCGCCCGCACCGCCGCCCACAATCGACGATACTCCTCGGGGCGCAGGCGAATGGCAACCAGGTCCGCCCCGGGGTCCATTGCCCGATCGACGTGCATCACCCGCTCGCCGCCGGTGATTGCCGCCCACGCCGCGCGCGGCGTCAGGTCGGCCCAGCTCTCCGTTTCCAGAAACACCCGCCGCTCGCCGGCGCCGAAGCCGAACCACTTGGGCCGGGCCGGCGCAGCGGCGAAATCGCGCGCCGGGAACAGTGGCCGCCAGTCGAGCCCCTGCGCCATGGCTGGCATGACGATGTCGACGTGCACGCCATTGCTGCGCAGGTAGACCGTGGTGCCTTGCGCGGGCTCCTTCCAGCCGCCGTTCAGCGGGACCAGCGACCCGATCAGCGCCCCGAGTAGGTACAATGCTGGCATGGCCAGCACCGTCAGCAGCAGCCGGCGCGGCCGGGAGACACGGGAGCGGCGACGGCGAGCCATAGGCCGCAAGGCTAGCAGAGGCGGCGCGTCCGGCAACGCCGTTGCGATTCATTCCTCGCCCAGGATCACCCGCACCGCGCGTTCCGGCTCATCCCAGATCGGGAAGTGCCCGCTATGGTCGAACCACACCAGCCTGGCGGACGGAAACGCCGCCTTGGCTCGCGCCGCCTGCCGCGGCAGGCACAGCCGGTCGTGCCGTCCCCAGCCGATCACCACCTCGCCGGAGCCCGGCGCCGCCGGTCCGGTCTGCATCGGCCCGGTCGACAAGTCGGTCACCAGTGCATCGAAGGTCGGGGTGCTGGCATAGCTGGTCAGTTCCTCGGCCACCGTCGCTCCATCCAGTGCCCAGGGCCGGGCCGACAGCTGGGCCAACAGGGCGGTGCGGCTCACCGCATTGCCGGACATTGCCCGGATCTGCGCCTTGAGCAGCCGCAACAGGTTCACCGACGCCGTAATGGTGGTCGCGAATAAGGTCCGCTCCCACCCTTCCCAGAAACCCCCCGGGTCCAGCGCCACGCACCGCCCGCCATGTCCCTGCCGCGCCAGCTCCAGCACCAGCCGCCCGCCGAGCGACTCGCCGGCCATGTCCACGTCTCGCAGGTCCTGTTCGTCGATGAACCGGCGAACGCTTCGCGCCAGGCCGGCGAAGGTGCCGCTGTCCCCTTCGGCGGGTGACCGCCCGTGGCCTGGCAGGTCGAACAGGATCAACTCGCGCCGCTGCCTCAGTACCTCGAGCACCGGCGTCCAGCTGCTGATCTTGCCGCCCAGTCCATGGATCAGCAGCAGCGGCGGCCCGGCGCCGGTTCGTTCGTGATGGATCGTCATCGCGGCCCAACGAACAGCGGCGCTTTACGGCGCATGCTTGCCTAAGCCCGCCCGTCCGCCTAGATGCCCCGCCGGGTCGGAGCGTAGCGCAGCCTGGTAGCGCATCACACTGGGGGTGTGGGGGTCGCAGGTTCGAATCCTGTCGCTCCGACCATCATCTCGGCTTCAGCCAAGCGTCCGGGGGACGCTTGCGCCGCGGTGATCCTACGTCGACCCAAGGGCATCATCCGAGTTTATGTCGAGCCTTCTTCTCACCACTGCTGCCGCGGGCGCTGGCGCAAGTGCCAACAGTCCCGCCGCGTTCGCCATCGGCCTGCTCCCGTGGCTGCTCGTGTTCGTCATCTTCTACGTGCTGATGATCCGCCCGCAGCAGAAGAAGGTGAAGGAGCACCAGGCGTCGGTCGCCGCGATCAAGAAGGGCGACGAAGTGATCACCGGCGGCGGCATCCGTGGCCGGGTCACCCGGGTGATCGACGACAGCGAAGCCGAGGTGGAGATCGCGCAAGGGGTCAGGGTGCGGGTGGTCAAGGCGACCATCACCCAGGTGCTGACGGATGCTGCCAAGCCCGCCAACGACCAAGGCCGCGCCTGACATGCTCGATTTCGCGCGCTGGAAGGTGTGGGCGATCACGCTGACGATCCTCGTCGGCATGCTGTTCGCCGTGCCCAGCCTGCTGCCGCAAAAGGCGCTAGATCGCTATCCGGCCTTCCTGCCGCATAGCCGCGTCAGTCTGGGCCTCGATCTCGCCGGCGGCAGCCAACTGCTGCTCGAAGCCGACGTGGCCGACGCAGCCAAGCAGCGCATCACGGCGATGGAAGAGAACGTCCGCACCGAGCTCCGCAACGACCCGCGCGTGGAGATCGGCGACATATCCACCAACGGTGGCCGGATCAGCTTCATGGTTCGCGATCCCGCCCAGCTCGACACTGGCGTGGAGCGGATGCGGACGCTGGCCCAGCCGGTCGGCCTCACCGGCACCCGCGCGTGGGACGTTCAGGCATTCGACGGCAACCGGGTGGTGATGACTCCCACGGCGCAAGGCTCGGCCGAAGCGCTCAAGAATGCTCTCACCGTTGCGCGCGATGTCGTCCGCCGCCGCATCGACCCGTCGGGCACGAAAGAAGTGACCGTCATCAACCAGGGCGCCCAACGCATCCTGGTGCAGGTGCCTGGTGTGCAGGATCCGGAGGCGCTGAAGGCGCTCATCGGTCAGACCGCCCGCTTGGAGTTCAAACTCGTCGACCAGAGCGCCGATCCCGCGGCCGTTGCGCAAGGCCGCGCCCCGGCTGGCAGCCAGGTGCTGCCGCTGGCGGACGGCACGGCCAACATCGCCGTGCAGCGCCGCGTCATGGTATCGGGCGAGCAGCTGGTCGAGGCGCACCAGGCGTTCGACCCGCAGAGCGGCGCACCCAACATCTCGATCAAGTTCAACGCTGCCGGTGCCCGCCGCTTCGGCCGCGTGACGCAGGAAAATGTCGGCAAGCCGTTCGCCATCATCCTCGACGAAAAGGTGTTGTCCGCGCCCAACATCAACGAGCCGATCCTGGGCGGGCAGGCGTCAATCAGCGGCAACTTCACCACCGAAAGCGCCAATGCGCTGGCGATCAGCCTCGCGTCCGGCAAGCTCCCGGTGAAGCTGAACGTCGTTGAGGAGCGCACCGTCGGTCCCGATCTCGGCCGCGATTCGATTCAGAAGGGCATCATCGCGTCCGTACTGGCGGTCATGGCGGTGATCGTCTTCATGCTGATCACCTATGGCCGCTTCGGCGTCTACGCGACCGCTGCCCTGATCGTGAACGCCCTGATGATCCTCGGCATCATGGCGATCTTCAACGCCTCGTTGACGCTACCTGGCATTGCCGGCTTCGTGCTGACCATCGGTGCGGCAGTCGATGCCAACGTGCTGATCAACGAGCGCATCCGCGAGGAAATGCGGCGCGGGCGCAAGATCCTGGATGCGCTCGACACCGGCTACAAGGAGGCGTCCACCGCCATCTTCGACGCCAACATCACCAACACCATCGCGGCAGCGCTGATGTGGTACTTCGGCTCCGGCCCGATCCGCGGCTTCGCGGTCGTACTCTTCATCGGTATCGTCACCAGCGTCTTCACCGCCGTCAACTTCACCCGCATGCTGGTCGCCTTGTGGGTCAAGCGGCGGCGACCGCGCGAACTGCACATCTGAGGATTGCCCCCATGCGGCTGTTGAAGCTCGTCCCCGACAACACCAACATCGACTTCATGCGGTGGCGCAATCTCGCCCTCATCCTGTCGATCATCGCCACTGCGGCCAGCCTGATGCTGGTTGGCGTGCGCGGGCTCAACCTCGGTGTGGACTTCGTCGGTGGTCAGATGGTTCGGGCCACCTTCCCGCAGGCCGTGCAGGTCGACCAACTCCGCGATCAAGTCGGGGCGCTCGGTCTTGGCGAAGCGAGCATCCAGGAATCCGGCGGCCCGACCAGCTACCAGATTCGCCTGCCGCGTCCTGAAGGCGGCGAGGCTGCGGCCAACGCCGCCGCGTCCAAGGTACGTCAGATGTTGGGAAGCCAATACCCCGGCAGCCGAGTCGACTCCGTCGAGACCGTGTCGGGCAAGGTGTCGGAGGAACTCGCCACCGACGGTGCGCTGGCGATCGGCCTGGCGATGATCGGCATCGCCATGTTCATCTGGTTCCGATTCGAATGGCAATTTGGAGTCGGGGCGTTAGTGACGCTGTTCCACGACGTGTCGATGACGCTAGGCTTCTTCTCGCTGACGCAGCTACAGGTCGACCTCAATGTGGTCGCCGCCATCCTGACCATCGTCGGCTATTCGCTGAATGACACGGTGGTGATCTACGATCGAATCCGCGAGAATTTGCGCAAGTACCGCAAGATGCAGACGGTGCCGCTACTCAACCTGTCCCTGAACGAGACGCTCAGCCGGACCATCGTCACTTCTCTGTCGATCCTGCTGGCGCTGGGCGCGCTGATGATCTTCGGTCCGGAGGTGATCTTCGGCCTGACGGTGGCCATCTTCCTCGGCATCTTCGTCGGCACCTACTCGTCGATTTACATCTCCGCTCCCATCTTGGTCTGGCTGGGCGTTCGCCCCGACAGCTTTCTGCGGGGCGAGGAAGGCGAAAAGATCGAGCGGCGCGGCGATGGCGCGGTTGTCTGAGCCCGGGACAGGGCGGGTTCATCTGCCTTGCCGCTTAACGGCGCTTTCCCTACCTTCCGGCCAGCGTTAGAAGGCTCCTCATGCTAAAGCTCTCCCGGGTCGCCGCCGCGCTTGTCGCCTGCGCGATCATCCTTCCCGCCGCCGGATGTTCGCGCAACCGTGCGAAGAGCGACGTCAACTATGTCGCCAGCGACGTGAACACGCTTTATGGCCTGGCCAAGGAACGGCTCGACACCAGTCAGTATGAGGAAGCGGCCAAGCTATTCGACGAGGTCGAGCGGCAGCATCCTTATTCCGTGTGGGCCCGTCGTGCGCAGCTGATGAGCTCGTTCAGCTACTACATGGCGCGCAAGTATCCCGAAGCGGTCAGCTCCTCCCAGCGCTTCCTGACCATCCATCCGGGCAACAAGGACGCGCCTTACGCGAGCTATCTGATCGCGATGAGCTACTACAACCAGATCGCCGACGTCAGCCGCGACCAGAAGGTCACCCAGCAGGCACTGGACAGCTTCAACGAGTTGATCCGCCGCTATCCGGAAAGCCGCTACGCGTCTGACGCCCGGCTGAAGCTGGACCTTATTAACGACCATCTGGCGGGCAAGGAGATGGAGGTCGGTCGCTTCTACCAGCGGTCCGGCAACTGGCTGGCCTCGGTGATGCGGTTCCGTTCGGTGGTCGACAAGTACCAGACCACCAGCCACACGCCTGAGGCGCTGATGCGGCTGACGGAGAGCTATCTGGCGCTCGGCGTTCCGGAAGAGGCGCAGAAGGCGGCGGCGACGCTCGGCCGCAACTACCCCGGCACGCCGTGGTACGGCCATGCCTACGAGCTGATGCAGCGCAAGGCGCCGCAGCGCACGGCTTCCGCCGGCCAGAGCTGAGCGGCGGGGGCGGGGGCGGGGAGTGCTGCGGCAACTCGTCATCCGCGACGTAGTGCTAATCGACCGGCTGGAGCTGGACTTCGGCGACGGTCTTGGCGTCCTCACCGGTGAGACCGGTGCGGGCAAGTCGATCCTCTTGGATGCCCTTGGGCTGGCGCTGGGAGCGCGGGCCGACAGTGGCCTTGTTCGCTCGGGCCAGGATGCCGCCGCGGTCACCGCCGCCTTCGATCTGCCGGCGGAGCATCCGGGCCTGGCCGTGTTGGACGAGGCCGGGGTCGAGGCCGAGCCGGGCGAACCGTTGCTGCTCAGGCGGCAGGTCAAGGCCGACGGCGGCAGCCGCGCCTTCGCCGCCGGAGCGCCGGTGCCCGCGGCTACCTTAAGGGAAGTCGGCGGGACGCTGGTTGAGATCCATGGCCAGCATGGCGACCGCGGGCTGCTCAACCCCCGCAGTCACCGCGACCTGCTCGACGCCTTCGGCAGGCTCGACAGTCGGCCGGTGACGGCCGCCTGGGCAGCCGTGCAGCGCACCGAAGCCGAGCTCGTGGCGGCGCGGCACTCCGCCGAGGAAGCGGAGCGCGACCGCGACTATCTGACCCACGCCGCCGAAGAAATTGCTAGGCTTGCCCCGGAGCCCGGCGAGGAGACGGCGCTCGCCGAACAGCGGACCGACATGCAGTCGAGCGCTAAGGCCGGCGAGGCGCTCCAGGGGCTCGACGAGCTGCTCGGCGGTTCGGACGGGGCGCTGGCGCTGCTCCGCGCGGCCGCCCGCCGAATCGAGCGCGGCGCGGCCGACCACCCCATGTTGGCGGAGGCGCTTGCCGGGATCGACCGGGCCGTCATCGAGACCGCCGAGGCCGAGGACCGGATCGGCCGCGCGGCGGAGGAACTGGCATTCGACCCGCAGCGGCTGGAGCTGGTCGAGACCCGCCTGTTTGACATCCGCGCGCTCGCCCGCAAGCACCGGATCGAGGCTGATGGGCTCGCCGCGCTCGGCGCCGACATGCAAGCTCGGCTGGCGCTGATCGAAGCGGGTGGCGAGCGGCTAGCGGAGCTGGCACAAGCGCTGACGAAGGCTAGGCAGGTCTACAGCGACGCCGCGATGGGTATCCGCCTGGCGCGGCTGGACGCCGCGACCCGGCTCGATGCCGCCGTCAACACTGAACTTGCGCCCCTCAAGCTGGAGGCCGCGTCGTTTCGCACCGCCCTGACCGACGGAACGCCCGGTCCGGGCGGCAGCGACCGGGTCGAGTTCACCGTCTCGACCAACCCCGGCGCACCCTTTGGCGCCCTGACCCGCATCGCGTCGGGCGGCGAGCTGTCGCGCTTCATCCTCGCGCTAAAAGTAGCCTTGGCGGAAGCCGGCGGCGCCTCCACCATGATCTTCGACGAGATCGATCGCGGGGTCGGCGGGGCGGTCGCCAGCGCTATCGGCGAGCGCCTGTCACGCCTAGCGCAGCGCAGCCAGTTGCTGGTGGTCACCCACTCGCCGCAGGTCGCGGCCCGGGCCCAGCATCACTATCGCATCGAAAAAAGCCACGGCGACGGCGGCACCCGCACCACCGTGCGCAAGCTCACTGCGGAGGAACGCCGCGAAGAGATCGCGCGCATGCTGTCGGGCGCCGCCGTGACGGAAGAAGCGCGGGCCCAGGCGGCCCGGCTCCTCGAAGCCGCTTAGTAGAAGCTTCTAGTAAACACGCGCCTTGGGCTTGATGTAGCTGACGTCCTCGGTCAGCGTATATTCGTGCACCGGGCGGTAGTCGATCGCCACGCCGCGCCCGAAGTCGCCGCCCCAGCCGTCCATCCACGCGATCGTGTGCTTCATCCAGTTCGCATCGTCGCGGTTCGGGAAGTCCTCGTGCATGTGCGCGCCGCGGCTTTCCTTGCGGTTGGCGGCACAGTGCATGGTGACGACAGCCTGGCCGAGCATGTTGTCGAGTTCAAGCGTCTCGATCAGGTCGGTATTCCAGACCAGGCTGCGGTCGGTGACCTTGACGTCCCCCATGCCGCGGAACACCGCGTCGATCTTCTCCTTGCCCTCGTCCAGCGTGCGCTCGGTCCGGAACACGGCGCAGTCGGCCTGCATGGTGCGCTGCATTTCGTTGCGCAGGCGCGCGGTAGGCGTGCCACCATCGGCGTAGCGGAACTTGTCCAGGCGGCCGAGCGACAGGTCGGCGCTATCCTTGGGCAGCAACGCCTGGGCCGCCCCGCCTTTAAGCACCTCGCCCAGCCGCAGCCCCGTGGCGCGGCCGAACACGACCAGGTCGATCAGGCTGTTGGAGCCCAGGCGATTGGCGCCGTGGACCGACACGCAGGCCGCTTCGCCGACCGCGAACAGGCCGGGCACGACCGCGTCCGGATTGCCGTCGCGCAGGGTGACGACTTCGCCATGATAGTTGGTCGGGATGCCGCCCATGTTGTAGTGAACGGTCGGGACCACCGGGATCGGCTCGCGGGTCAGGTCGACGCCGGCGAAGATCTTGGCGGTCTCCGTGATGCCGGGCAGGCGCTCGCCCAGGATCTTCGGGTCGATATGATCGAGGTGAAGGAAGATATGGTCCTTCTCCTTGCCAACGCCGCGGCCTTCGCGGATCTCCATCGCCATGGACCGCGACACGACGTCGCGGCTGGCGAGGTCCTTGGCCGACGGAGCATAGCGCTCCATGAAGCGCTCGCCTTCGGAATTGGTAAGGTAGCCGCCTTCGCCGCGCGCGCCTTCGGTGATCAGCACGCCCGCACCGTAGATACCGGTCGGGTGGAACTGCACGAACTCCATGTCCTGCAGCGGCAGGCCGGCGCGCAGCACCATGGCATTGCCGTCGCCGGTGCAGGTGTGGGCCGAAGTGGCGGAGAAATAGCAGCGGCCGTAGCCGCCGGTCGCCAGCACCACGGCCTGGCTGCGGAAGCGGTGGATGGAGCCGTCCTCCATGCACAGCGCCACCAAGCCGCGGCATTCGCCGTCGACCATGATCAGGTCGAGCGCGAAATATTCCACGAAGAAGTCGGCGTCATACTTGAGGCTCTGCTGGTAAAGCGTGTGGAGCATCGCGTGGCCGGTGCGGTCGGCCGCCGCGCAGGTGCGCTGTGCGGCCGGACCTTCGCCCATGTTCTGGGTCATTCCGCCGAACGCGCGCTGGTAGATACGGCCGTCGTCGGTGCGGCTGAACGGCAGGCCGGCATGTTCCAGCTCGTACACCGCCGCCGGCGCCTCGCGGCACAGGTACTCGATCGCGTCCTGGTCACCTAGCCAGTCGGAGCCCTTCACGGTGTCGTACATGTGCCAGGTCCAGTGGTCCGGACCCATGTTGCCGAGGCTGGCCGCGATCCCGCCCTGCGCTGCCACCGTGTGGCTGCGGGTCGGGAACACCTTGGTGATGCAGGCGGTCTTCAGCCCCTTTTCGGCCGAGCCCATGGTTGCGCGGAGACCCGCGCCGCCGGCGCCGACAATCACGACATCGTAGACGTGATCGACAATCTGATAGGACATTTAAGCGGTTGCTCCGAAGGCGATCTTGGCCAGCGCAAACAGCGCCAGTGCCCCCACTCCGATATGTAGGAAGAGACTGATGAGATGCCACATCATGCGGCCGCCTTCGTCACCCTGGTAATCGTCGACGATGACCTTGATGCCTTCCAGGCTGTGCTCGAAGTTGAGGTAGACGAACAGTGCCATCGGCACGAACCCCAGCGGGCTGCGCAGCCATTCGCGGATGGTCGGCTGGCTGTAGTCGGGCAACAGCAGCATGGAGGCGATGAACCACAGGCCGAGCAGGACCAGCGCGACGGAAGTCACCCGCTCGCGGATCCAATGCTCGCCGCCGTGCCGCGCGCTGCCCAGGCCGCGCACCCGGCCCAGCGCCGTCTTGCCTTCCGGAACCGCATTGCGGTCGTGGCGTCCGAGGTCCTTGGGTCCGGTCATGCGCGCACCAGTAGAATATAGGCCCATAGGGCAATGGTCAGGACGGCCGAGCCGATCCACGTAGCGATCGCCATCGACTTGTTGAATTTGAGCTCGAAACCGGAGCCGGTATCCATGACCAGGTGGCGCAAACCCGAAAGCGTGTGCTGGAAGAAACTCCAGCTCAGGCCCACCAGCACCAGGATGCCAAGCGGATGCCCGGCTGCGGCGGCGAAGGTGGCATGGCCGCTGCCGCTGCCGGCCAGCGCCAGCAGCCACCAGGTCAGCACCAGCAGCCCGGCCGTCGACAGGGCGATGCCGGTCGCGCGGTGGAGGATGGAGGTCGCCATGTGCGGTCCCCACCGCCAGATGGTCAGGTGGGGAGATAAGGGACGGGCCGTGTTGCGCGCCATGAAGCTCACTTCAGCTAGAGCAGGAAACGTCGCTGCCGCTTACGGGGGAGCGGCCGCAGAGGCAAGGCAGCCGAAGGTCCGCCCGTTCTAACCGCCTCTTAACCAATGGCCTGCCACAAGGCGCCCACAACAGTGTGGCAGATGAGTGGGAACGAGTAGATGAGCGGACGGCGCACCACGGAGCATGACTACGACCTGTCGCGGGGCCTGCGCTTCTACGACAGCTCCGGTGACCTGCCCGCGCGCGCCGCCGACCTGTGGTCCAGGATCAGCCATGCCGAGATGGAGATCGCCCGCGAATTCTGGCGCCGCTATCGCAGGTCCGAGGAGCTCAAGGACAGCATTCCCGACGCCCAGCTGGAAGAACTGGCCAAGCGGATCGTCCCTTATCTGCGCGACAAGTTCGTCCGAGTGACTGAGACCAGCTGGGTCGCCACTGCCCGGAGCTATGTGGAGCGCGCCCTTGGCGCGGAGCTCAGCCTGTCGACCCTGCTGGCGGGCCTCAATGCCGAGACCGAGGCGGCCTACGCCGCCATTCGCGCCAGCATCACGGACGAGGCCGAACTGCTGACCGCCTGCCGCACCCTGTCGGAGGTGGAAGCGCTGGAGATCGACGTCTTTGTTCACCATACGGTGTCGATCACTCGCGCCGGGCATCGCGTGCGGCGCGCCGACGAGGCCGAGGAATTCAAGCGCAAGGTGGTCAGCGTGGTCACCCGCTGCGTCGGCGAAAACGAGCAATTGCGCAGCCAGGCGACGGTAACGGCCGGCGCCGCGCGCGGCATGCTCGGCAAGACCAGCGAAGTCGCCGCCGCCGCCGAACAGTCGGCCGTTGCGATGCGTGAAGCGGCGCAGACCGCCGCCGGCCTGATCCGCGCCATCGAGGACGCCCGCACGGAGGTCGAGACCGCCGCGGGCATTGCCACCCGCGCCAGCGACCAGGCCAGCCAGGCGGTGGAAGTCAGCCGCATGCTGTCGTCCCACGTCGAGGCGATTGAATCGATCCTGGGCCTGATCCGCGACATCGCCGGGCAGACCAACCTGCTTGCCTTGAACGCCACCATCGAGGCAGCCCGGGCGGGCGACGCCGGACGTGGCTTTGCGGTGGTCGCGCAGGAGGTGAAGAGCCTCGCCAGCCAGACGGCCCGCGCGACCGACGACATCACCGCCAAGATCACCGCCATCCAGCAAGCCACCCGCCAGACGGTGGACGCCAACGGCAACATCCAGAGCACGGTGGAAGAAGTGCAGACCAGCGCCGACCGAATCCGCCAGGCGATGGAGCTGCAGGCCCAGACGGTGACCATGATTACCGCCGCGGTGGACGAAACCGCGCTGGCCGCCGACTCGATGAGCTCGACCATCGCCGCCATCCGCTCCGACACGGAAAGCGTCGCCCGCGACATCGACCAGGTGGAGCAGGGCTTCGGCCGCTTCGCCGAGCAGGTCGGCGACTTCCGCAACGTCACTACCGAGTTCACGGCCAAGTTCGCGGCCTAGGCGAGACACCGAGCGCAGCGCAGCGATTGCCCGCAATCGCAAGCTGCGCGTAGAGCTGTCGAGCCGCGGGCGGCCTGCAAACGAAGTGTGACAGGACCGACGGTGCGAATTTACTTCGCGCCGGCTCTACCCGACGCTAACGCACCCGCATGAACATCCTCCTCACCGGCGCCAGTCGCGGCATCGGCAAGGCCGCCTCCGACTTACTCACCGCTGCCGGCCACAATGTCGCCGGACACTCCACTCGCGGCGGCGACGGCCTGCTGGCGGCCGACCTGGCCGACCTGGCGGCGCCGCGCGCCTTGTGGGACGCTGCGGTGGACGCCCTCGGCGGTCGCATCGACGTCCTCGTCAACAATGCCGGCGTTTACGAAGGGATCGCCGACGACGCTTCGGACGCCGAATGGCACGCGTCCTGGGATCGCACCATGCGGATCAACCTCCAGGCCTCGTCCGACCTCACCCGGCTTGCCATCGCCCACTTCCGGGAAATCGGCGGAGGCCGCATCGTCAACGTCGCCAGCCGCGCCGGCTATCGCGGCGACTCGCCCCAGCACTGGCATTATGCGGCGTCCAAGGCGGCGATGATCGGCGTCACCAAGACCGTGGCGCGCGGCTATGCGGGCGAAGGCATCCTTGCCTTCGCCGTCTGCCCCGGCTTCACCGTCACCGAGATGACCGAGGAATATCTGGCCAGCCGCGGCGGCGAGAAGATCCTGGCCGAAATTCCGCTCGGCCGGGTCGCTAGCGCGCCCGAGATCGGCGAGATCATCCGCTGGCTGGCGACCGACGCCCCGCCCAGCGCCACCGGCAGCGTGATCGACGCCAACGGGGCCAGCTATGTCCGCTAGCCTGGCGCTGCTCCTCGCTGTTCAGGCGATCACCATCCCGCTCGGCAAGCCGCCACCCCGCGTCGAACCGCCCAGGGCGCCGATCGAGCGCTCCGGCCCGGCCTGGTTTCGCGCCTGTGGGGACTCGACCGACTGGAACCGGCCCGCACCGCCAGTCCGAATCCACGCCAACACCTACCTCGTCGGCACCTGCGGCATCTCGTCGATCCTGATCACCGGCGACAGGGGCCACGTCCTGATCGACGGCGGCACGGAGCAGGGCGCCGACCTCATCGCCGATAACATCCGCAAGCTCGGCTTCAAGCTCACCGACGTCCGCTACCTGCTGCACAGCCACGAACATCTCGACCATGTCGGCGGCCTTGCCCGGCTGCAGCAATTAACCGGCGCGACCGTGGTCAGCTCGGTGCCGGCCCGCGCCGTGCTTGCGAGCGGCGTTGTCAGCACCGACGATCCGCAGGCCGACATGAGCAAGCCATTTCCCGACGTGGCGGCCGGCCGCACGATCGCGGACGGCCAGGCGCTGCCGCTCGGCAACCTCTACCTCACCGCCCACACCACGCCGGGCCATACGCCGGGCGCGCTGACCTGGACCTGGGAAAGCTGCGATGGCGCGGTCTGCCGCTCGATGGTCTATGCCGACAGCCTGTCGCCGGTCAGCAGCGACTCCTATCGCTTCTCCGACCACCCGGCCTACCTCGCCGCCTATCGCGCGTCCCTCGCCAAGGTCGCCGCATTGCGCTGCGAGATCCTGCTCACCCCGCATCCGTCGGCCAGCAGCATGAAGGAGCGGATGGCCGGCCTCCAGCCGTTGTTCGATCCCACCGGCTGCAAGGCCTATGCCGCCCGCCTGACCCAGGCGCTCGACGGGCGCCTCGCCAACGAAGCGGCCCCCAAGTGAGCTGGCGCGTCACATTGCCCTGCACCCGCGCGCAAGGCGAGGTGGTCGGCTCGGCCGACGACCTCTTTCCTGGCCACGACAACCCGCCGGTAGTGGTCGCCGACGAGCCCGACGAACATCGTCCGGACAAATGGCTGATCCACGCCTATTTCGAACACGAACCCACCGCCGACGACCTCACCCTCCTGCGGCCGCTGGCCAGCGGCGAGCCGCAGGTGGAGCAGCTCGCCGACGAGAATTGGGTGGTGCGCAGCCAGCAGGGACTTGAGCCGATCCGCGCCGGCCGCTTCTTCATCCATACGCCCGCGCACCCGCCCCGGGACGACGCCGTCAATTTCGAGATCGACGCCGGGCTGGCGTTCGGCACGGGGCAGCACGCCACTACCAAGGGCTGCGTCGAGGCGCTCGATCGGCTCGAGCGCGGCGGCGCCCGCTTCGGCAACATCGCGGACATCGGCACCGGCACCGGCCTGCTCGCCTTTGCCGCGCTGCGCCTGTGGCCCGAGGCGCAGGCCATCGCCACCGACATCGACCCGATCAGCATCGCCGTCACCCGCGACAATGCGCTGATCAACCGGGTCCCGCTCGGGAAGGGCGGGGGCGAGCTGCTGCTGGCGGTGGCGGATGGGATGGATTCGGCCGAGCTGGTTGCCCGGGCTCCGTTCGACCTGCTGATCGCCAACATCCTCGCCGGGCCGCTGATCGAACTCGCTCCCGCCTTCGTCGCCGCGCTGCGGCCCGGCGCGACCGTGGTGCTCGCCGGCCTGCTCGACACGCAGGCCGAGGCCGTGACCGCCGCCTACACGGCGCACGGCTGCCGCGTCACCGAAGGCGGCACCGGCGAGTGGCGCCTGATCGCGCCGGCGCCACCAGGCGACCGCAATCACCGCCAGCGCCGGCAGCAGCCAGTCGAACCACGGATCGGCCTTGGCCCACACCCGGCCGTCCAGCCCGCCCCACCACGGCATGTTGGCGCGCAGGCCGCCGCCGAACCGCTCGATCCAGCGATATTCCGCCTGGGTGAGCTCCCGCGCCACGGCCCAGGCGATCGCCACGCAGGCTCCGGCCACCCGGCTCCGCGTCAGCCGGTCGACCAGCGCCTGCAGCGCCAGCGCCAGCGCCACATGGCCGAGCATGCCCAGCAGCACGCCCTCAGGCCTCCGCCACGATCCGCTGCCATTCCTCCTCGCCAATCACCCGGATGCCCAGCTCCTCGGCCTTCTTGAGCTTGGACCCGGCGCCCGGCCCGGCCACCACCAGGTCGGTCCTGGCGCTGACAGTGCCCGCGGCCCGAGCGCCAAGCTTTTCCGCCTGCGCCTTGGCCTCGTCGCGGCTCATGGTCTGAAGCGAGCCGGTGAACACCACCGTCTTGCCGCTCCACTCGGTCTCGCGGGCCTGGCTGACGTAAGCCGCGGGTCGTGCGAGGGCGAGCAGGTCGGCGACTTCCGTGCGGTTATGCTCCTCGTGGAAAAAGTCGTGCACCGCTTCGGCCACCACTGGCCCGACGCCCTCCACGCTCGACAGTTCGGCAATGCCGTTTTCGCCCGCAGCCGCGGCCTGCAGCGCGTCGATCGTCCCGAAGCATTTCAGCAGGTCCTTGGCGGTGACGATGCCGACGTGCCGGATGCCCAGCCCGAACAGCAGCCGCGCCGGATCGAATCCGCGCCGCGCATCGATCGCGCTCAGCAGCGCGTCGACGCTTTTCTCCTTCCAGCCTTCGCGACCGAGCAGGTCGGCGCGATGCTCGGCCAGCCGAAATACGTCGGCCGGTCCGTGGAGCCAGCCAAGCGCCGCGAATTCCTCGATGCTCTTTTCGCCCAGCCCGTCGATGTCCATGGCCGCGCGGCTGACGAAATGCTTCAACCGCT
>Ga0210040_10004051_pt1 | contig 19365 bp, 18 predicted proteins | sample CryGeyCG12114_NA_FD_185462 | JGI IMG/M metagenome (GOLD analysis project Ga0210040, IMG submission 185462) | Groundwater microbial communities from aquifer - Crystal Geyser CG19_WC_8/21/14_NA (SPAdes) (version 2) | ecosystem: Environmental > Aquatic > Deep subsurface > Groundwater | place: USA...
GGGATCCCGTTGCGGGACAGCACCTCCGCGGTGCCCTCGGTGGCGAGCACCTCGAAGCCGAGGTCCACGAGGCGCTTGACCGGCAGGACCAGCGCGCGCTTGTCGCGGTCGGCCACCGACACGAAGCCCCGTCCCGAGGAGGGAAGCCCGCCGTAGGCGGCGGTCTGGGACTTGGCGAACGCGGCCGGGAAGTCGACGTCGATGCCCATCACCTCACCGGTGGAGCGCATCTCGGGCCCGAGCAGGGAGTCCACCACCTCCCCCGACGGCGTCCGGAAGCGCTTGAACGGCAGCACCGCCTCCTTGACGGCCACGGGCGCGCCCAGGGGCAGCGCGCCGCCGTCGCCGCGCTCCGGCAGCATCCCCTCCGCGCGCAGCTCGCGGATGCTCGCGCCGAGCATCACGCGGGCGCAGGCCTTGGCGAGCTGCACCCCGGTGGCCTTGGCGACGAAGGGCACCGTGCGGCTGGCCCGGGGGTTGGCCTCCAGGACGTGGAGGACGTCGCCCGCCAGCGCGAACTGCACGTTGAGCAGGCCGCGGACGCCCACGCCCCGGGCGATGGCCTCGGTGCAGCGGCGCACGCGCTCGAGCTCCTGGCGCCCCAGCGTCGCGGGCGGCAGCACGCAGGCGGAGTCGCCGGAGTGCACGCCCGCCTCCTCGATGTGCTCCATCACGCCGCCGAGGTACATCTCCTCGCCGTCGAAGAGCGCGTCGACGTCGATCTCGATGGCGTCCTCGAGGAAGCGGTCCACGAGCAGCGGGTGGTCGGGGCTGACGACGACGCCGGTGCGCCGGGCCCGGTCCACGTACCCGGCGAGCGTGGGCTCGTCGTAGACGATCTCCATCCCGCGGCCGCCGAGCACGAAGGAGGGGCGCACGAGCACCGGGTAGCCGATGTCGGCCGCCACGGCCACGGCCTCCTCCGCGGAGGCCGCGGTGCCCCACCGCGGCGAGGTCAGCCCCGCCCGCGCGAGCACGCGCCCGAAGGCGCCGCGGTCCTCGGCCAGGTCGATGGCCGAGGGCGAGGTGCCGACGATGGGCACCCCCGCCGCCTCCAGGCCGCGGGCCAGGCCGAGCGGCGTCTGCCCGCCGAGCTGGACGACGACGCCGACGACCTCGCCGCTGCGCTGCTCCGCGGCGACGACCTCGAGCACGTCCTCGAGCGTGAGCGGCTCGAAGTACAGCCGGTCGGAGGTGTCGTAGTCGGTGGAGACCGTCTCGGGGTTGCAGTTGACCATCACGGTCTCGTACCCGGCGTCCCGCAGCGCGAAGGCGGCGTGCACGCAGGAGTAGTCGAACTCCACGCCCTGGCCGATGCGGTTGGGGCCGGAGCCGAGGATGAGGACCTTGCGCCGCCCGCTGGCGACCACCTCGTCCTCGGCGTCGTAGGAGGAGTAGTGGTACGGCGTCGTCGCGGCGAACTCCGCGGCGCAGGTGTCCACGGTCTTGTAGACCGGGCGCACGCCGAGGGCGTGGCGCACGCCGCGCACGACGTCCTCGGGCATCGAGCGCAGCGACCCGACCTGGGCGTCGGAGAAGCCCGAGCGCTTCGCGCGCCGCAGCAGGTCGACCGTCAGCTCGGGCGCGCCCGCCAGCTCGGCCGCGAGCTCCTCGATCCCCGCCATCTCCTCGAGGAACCAGGGGTCGATGCCCGTGGCCTCGTGGAGGGCGTCGACGCCCACCCCGGCGCGCAGGGCCTGCTGCACGGCGACGACGCGGCCGTCCGTGGGCACGGCCACCTCGGCCATCAGCGCGTCGAGCTCCGCCGGGCCGGCGGGCGCGCCGTCCCAGTGGAACGACGAGCCGCGCTTCTCGAGCGAGCGCAGCGCCTTCTGCAGCGCCTCGGGGAAGCTGCGCCCGATGGCCATGGCCTCGCCGACGCTCTTCATCGTCGTCGTCAGGGACGCGTCGGCCGCGGGGAACTTCTCGAACGCGAAGCGCGGCACCTTGACGACGACGTAGTCCAGGGACGGCTCGAAGCTCGCCGGCGTCTTCTCGGTGATGTCGTTGGGGATCTCGTCGAGCGTGTAGCCGACGGCCAGGCGCGCGGCGATCTTGGCGATGGGGAAGCCCGTCGCCTTGGACGCCAGCGCCGAGCTCCGCGAGACGCGCGGGTTCATCTCGATCACGACCATGCGCCCGTCGCGGGGGTCCACGGCGAACTGGATGTTGCAGCCGCCGGTGTCCACGCCGACCGCGCGGATGACGGCGATGGCGACGTCGCGCATCCGCTGGTACTCGCGGTCGGTCAGGGTCATCGCCGGCGCGACGGTGATCGAGTCGCCGGTGTGCACGCCCATCGGGTCGAGGTTCTCGATCGAGCACACGACGACGACGTTGTCCTTGGCGTCGCGCATGAGCTCGAGCTCGTACTCCTTCCACCCGAGGATCGACTCCTCGAGCAGCACCGAGCTCGTGGGGCTCGCCCGCAGGCCCGCACCGGCGAAGCGCTCGAGGTCCTCCTCGTCGTGGGCGAAGCCCGAGCCGAGGCCGCCCATCGTGAACGAGGGGCGCACGACGACCGGGTAGCCGAGCTCGGCGGCGGCGGCCTTGGCCTCCTCGAGCGTGTGGGCCATGGTGCTGCGGGCGCTCTCGGCGCCGCAGCTCGCCACGATCTCCTTGAAGACCTGGCGGTCCTCGCCCTTCTGGATGGCGTCGACGTCGGCCCCGATGAGCTCGACGCCGTACTCGTCCAGGACGCCGTTCTCGTGCAGCGAGATCGCCGTGTTGAGCGCCGTCTGGCCGCCGAGCGTGGCGAGGACGGCGTCCGGGCGCTCCTTGGCGATGACCGCCTCGACGAACTCGGGGGTGATCGGCTCGACGTAGGTGGCGTCGGCGAACTCCGGGTCGGTCATGATCGTCGCCGGGTTGGAGTTCACGAGGACGACCCGCAGGCCCTCCGCGCGCAGGACCCGGCAGGCCTGGGTGCCCGAGTAGTCGAACTCCGACGCCTGCCCGATGACGATCGGGCCGGAGCCGATGACCAGGACGGACCTCAGGTCGTCGCGACGGGGCATCAGGCGCTCTCCTCGGTGCTGGGCTCGCTGCGCCGGTCGGCGCCCTTGCTCGGGCTCTCGGGGCCGGGGGTGTCCGGGGTGCGCTCCGGGGCGGCCATCAGCTCGCAGAAGCGGTCGAACAGGTACCCGGCGTCGTGCGGGCCGGCGGCGGCCTCGGGGTGGTACTGGACGCTGAACGCCGGCGCGTCGAGGCAGCGCAGGCCCTCGACGACGCGGTCGTTGAGGCACCAGTGGCTGACCTCGGCGCTGCCGAACGGGGTGTCGAAGGGCTCGCCGATCGGGGCGTCGACGGCGAACCCGTGGTTGTGCGCCGTGATCTCCACCGAGCCCGTGGCCGTGTCGAGCACCGGCTGGTTCACCCCGCGGTGGCCGTAGACGAGCTTGTAGGTGCCCAACCCCAGCGCGCGCCCGAGCAGCTGGTTGCCGTAGCAGATGCCGAAGAAGGGCACCCGGCGCGCGAGGACGTCGCGGAGCACGCCCACCTCGTGCTCGGCCGCCGCGGGGTCGCCGGGGCCGTTGGAGTAGAAGACGCCGTGCGGCTCCAGCGCGAGGACGTCCTCGGTCGTCGCCGACGAGGGGAGCACGTGCACGCGGACCCCGCGCTGGGCCAGGTGCCACGGCGTCCTCGACTTGATGCCGAGGTCGAGCGCCACCACGGTCAGGGGGCGGCCGTCGGCGCCGCGGCGCGGCTCGCCGACCGCCTCGACGACGTACGCCTGCGGGGTCGTGACCTCGCCCGCCAGGTCGGCGCCCGTCATCACCGGTGCGTCGAGCACGCGCACGAGGAGCTCCGACGGCTCGAGCCGTCGCCCGGTGGCGGGCTCGCGCAGCGCGTCCCCGGAGAAGACGCCGGCGCGCATCGCGCCCCGCTCGCGCAGGTGCCGCGTCAGGGCGCGGGTGTCCACGCCGCTGATGCCGACGACGCCCTGCTCGGCGAGCTCGTCCTCCAGCGCGCGGCGGCTGCGCCAGCTGGACGGTCGGCGCGCCGGGTCGCGGACGACGAAGCCCGAGACCCAGATGCGCCGGCTCTCGCCGTCCTCGTCGTTGACGCCCGTGTTGCCGATGTGCGGCGCCGTCATCACGACGACCTGCCGGTGGTAGGAGGGGTCGGTCAGCGTCTCCTGGTAGCCCGTCATCGCGGTGCAGAAGACGGCCTCGCCGACCGTGGAGCCGCTGGCCCCGTACGCCCGGCCCGGGAACGAGCGCCCGTCCTCGAGCACCAGCACCGCCTCGGGCGGCGCCTGGGCCACCGCCCGGGTCCCCGCCCGGGTCCGGCCCGCGGCAGCCCGCGTGACCGGCTCCGCTCCCGTGCTCGTCCTCGTCACCGGTGTCCTCCCTCTCGTCCCTCGTCCGTCTCGTGCGCGCCCGTCTCCGGGGCGTCCGTCTCCTGCTCCTGCGCAGCCCGCGCCACCGGCGCGCCGGGGCCCTGCGCCAGCAGCTCGGCCAGGGCGGCCACCAGCGCGTCCGCGTCCTGCTCGTGCCGCAGGCGCAGACCGGTGTCCAGCTCCAGGTCGTCCCCCGGGCCGAGCAGCCACGTGAGCACCACCAGGCCCTCCCGGTCCACGTACTTGCCGGCCATGCCGCGCTCGCGGCGCACCCGCAGCAGCCGGTCCACCGGGAGCCACAGCACGTCCTCGCCCTCGCGGGCCACGGACACCCCGGCGCCGAACACCGCGACCTCGCACGCGCTGCGGCGGCCGAGCCCGTGGGCGACGACCCGGTCCAGCCAGTCCCCGCCCGTCGTGGAGCTCACGTAGACGCCCTCGCACGGCTCCAGCAGCGCGGGGCCGGGGTCCTCCGGCGCGGGCGGCGGTGCGGGCAGCTCCGCCTGGCGCCGCGAGCGCCGGCGCCAGCCCCACCACATCAGGGCCCACAGCACGGGGATGACGAGGAGCACGAGCAGCCCCGCCGTCTCCTCGCTCACCCGGGCTCCCCCGCCGGGCCGCCTCCGGGGCTCACGCGGCGCCGTCGCCCACGAGCGCCCCGTCGAGGACCACCGGGCGCCCCCGCAGCACCGTGGCCACGACCCGGCCCGGCAGCTCCAGGCCCCGGAAGGGGCTGTTGCGCCCCTGCGTGGCGTGGCGCTCGGGCTCCACCGGGCGTCGCGCGGACGGGTCGACGAGCACCAGGTGCGCCGGCTCGCCCTCGGCCAGCGGACGGCCGTGGTCGGCGACGCGGCCGATGCGCGCCGGCGAGCTGGACAGGACGCGGGCGACGTCGGCCCACCCGAGCAGGCCGGTCTCGACGAGGGCCTCCTGCACGACCGACAGGGCCGTCTCCAGGCCGGTCATGCCCATCGCGGCCGCCGCCCACTCGCAGTCCTTGTCCTCCATCGGGTGCGGGGCGTGGTCGGTGGCCACGACGTCGACGGTCCCGTCGGCGACCGCCTCCCGCAGCGCCTCGACGTCGGCGCGCGTGCGCAGCGGCGGGTTGACCTTGTAGACCGGGTCGTACCCGCGCACGAGCTCGTCGGTCAGGAGCAGGTGGTGCGGGGTCACCTCGGCCGTGACGTCGACGCCGCGCGCCTTGGCCCACCGGACGATCTCGACCGACCCCGCCGTGGAGACGTGGCAGACGTGCAGGCGCGAGCCCACGTGGTCGGCCAGCAGCACGTCGCGCGCGATGACGGCCTCCTCGGCCACGGCCGGCCAGCCGCGCAGGCCCAGCACGGAGGAGACCACGCCCTCGTGCATCTGGGCGCCCTCGGTCAGGCGCGGGTCCTGGGCGTGCTGCGCCACGACGCCGTCGACCGAGCGCACGTGCTCCAGCGCCCGGCGCATGAGCACCGGGTCGGCGACGCAGCGGCCGTCGTCGCTGAAGACCCGCACGCGGGCGGCCGAGGAGGCCATGGCGCCCAGCTCGGCGAGCCGCTCGCCGGCCAGGCCGACGGTGACGGCGCCCACGGGGCGCACGTCCACGAGCCCGACCTCTCGCCCGAGGCGCCAGACCTGCTCCACCACGCCGGCGGTGTCCGCGACCGGGTCGGTGTTGGCCATGGCGTGCACGGCCGTGAACCCGCCGAGGGCAGCGGCGCGGGAGCCGGTCAGCACCGTCTCCGCGTCCTCGCGCCCGGGCTCGCGCAGGTGCGTGTGGAGGTCCACCAGGCCCGGCAGCGCCACGAGCCCCTCGGCCTCGACCACGCGCGCGCCGGCCGGCGCCTCGAGCGAGCCGCCCGGCGCCGCGCGCGCCACGCGACCGCCCTCGAGCAGCAGGTCCGTGGCCGCGCCCCCCAGCAGGGACGCGCGGCGCACGAGCAGGGCGGGCGCCTCCCCGCTCCCCCGCGCGCCGACCGGGGTGGCGGTGGTCGAGGTGGGCGTGTCGGCGCTCATGCGGCGTCCTCTCCGGCGAGCAGCAGGTACAGGGTGGCCATGCGGACGGCGACGCCGTTGGAGACCTGCTCCACGATCGTCGAACGCGGGCTGTCGGCGGCCTCGGCGGAGATCTCCAGGCCGCGGTTCATGGGGCCGGGGTGCATGACGAGGGCGTGCTCGGGCAGCAGCCGCAGGCGGCGCCCGTCGAGGCCGAAACGGCGCGTGTACTCCTGGGCCGAGGGGAAGAACCCGCCGCCGCCCATGCGCTCGCGCTGGACGCGCAGCACCATCACGGCGTCCACCTCGGGCAGGACGGCGTCCAGGTCCCAGCTCGTCCGGCACGGCCAGGCGTCCACGCCCACGGGCAGCAGGGTCGGCGGGGCGACGAGCACCACGTCGGCGCCCAGGGTGCGCAGCAGCAGGACGTTGGAGCGGGCGACCCGGCTGTGCAGCACGTCGCCGACGACGGCGACGCGGACGCCGTCGAGGGCTCCGCCGGGGCCCGCCCCCGAGTGCTCGCGCAGGCGGCGGCGCAGCGTGAAGGCGTCCAGCAGGGCCTGCGTCGGGTGCTCGTGCGTGCCGTCGCCGGCGTTGAGGACGCCGACCCCCGACCACCCCGCGTGCGCGAGCCGGTGGGCCGCGCCGGACGCGCTGTGCCGCAGGACGACGGCGTCGGCCCCCATGGCCTGCAGCGTCAGCGCCGTGTCCTTCAGCGACTCGCCCTTGGACACGCTGGAGCCCTTGGCGGAGAAGGTGATGACGTCGGCGGACAGGCGCTTGGCGGCGGCCTCGAAGGAGATCCGCGTCCGCGTCGAGTCCTCGAAGAAGAGGTTGACCACGGTGCGGCCCCGCAGCGTGGGCAGCTTCTTGATCTCCCGGGCCTGGGTGGCGGCCATCTCCTCGGCGACGTCGAGGAGCGCCAGCGCGCCCTCGCGGTCGAGGTCGGCCGCCGAGAGGAGGTGCCTCACCGCGGCCCTCCCGCGGGCTCGTCCCGACCGGGTGCCCCGACCGGCGGTCGCGGCTGCCCCGAGCCGCTGATGACGACGGCGTCGTGCCCGTCCACCTCCTCGAGGAGGACCTGGACGCTCTCCCCGGCCGCCGTGGGGAGGTTCTTGCCCACGTGGTCGGCCCGGATGGGCAGCTGGCGGTGGCCGCGGTCGACGAGGACGGCGAGCCGGACGGCGCGGGGGCGCCCGAGGTCGGAGAGGGCGTCGAGCGCAGCGCGGACGGTGCGCCCCGAGGCCAGGACGTCGTCGACGAGGACGACGACGCGGTCGTCGACGCCCCGCGGCGGCAGGTGGGTGCGGCCGAGCGCGCGGACGGGGTGCCGTCGCAGGTCGTCGCGGTGCATCGTCACGTCGAGGGAGCCGACGAGGTCCTCCACCGGACCGGCGCCGGGCTCGGCGGCCACGAGCCGCTCGGCCACGCGGCGGGCCAGGTGCGTCCCGCGGGTCGGGATGCCCAGCAGCACCAGGTCGTCGGCCCCGCGGTTGCGCTCGAGCACCTCGTGGGCGATGCGGGTGAGGATCCTGCCGATCTCCGGGGCCTCGAGCACCGGGCGCGCAGACGCCATCGCGGCGACTCCTTCCCCGCCTCTCGGGACGGAGGTTGAAGGACGTCGGTCGCGGGTGAACCTAGCAGCCGGGCGCGCCCTGCTCGGACGCCGAGCGGCGGCCCGGCGAGGGGCTGCGAGAGCCCGTCCGGGTGGCGCTGGGCGTCCGACCGGTGGACGCGTGAGCCCGGACGGGGGGCGCTGCTTGACGGTTCAGTGACGCTGAGTGACGATCAGGGGAGTCGGCCGGTGCGGGACCACCTCGCGCCGTCGCCCGGCTCACCAGGAGGGGTGCAGTGGCATCGGAGTACGCGAAGGTGCTCGGCAACCGGCTGCGGTCGGTCCGGACGCGCCAGGGGCTGTCGCTGCAGGGGGTCGAGGCCAAGTCCCAGGGCCACTGGAAGGCGGTGGTCGTCGGCTCCTACGAGCGAGGGGACCGCGCCGTCACCGTCCAGCGGCTCGCCGAGCTCGCGGAGTTCTACGACGTCCCGGTCACGGCCCTGCTGCCGGAGACCACCCCCGGCGAGACGGCGCTCCCACCGCCCCGGCTCGTCCTCGACCTCGAGGCGCTGCGGCGCGTCCCGCCGGAGCAGTCCGGCCCGCTCCTGCGCTACCTCGCGGACATCCGCGAGGCGCGCGGGGACGAGCAGTCCGACGAGATGCCGATCAGGGTCGACGACCTGCGCTCGCTCGCCGTCATCTTCGACCTGCCGCCCTCGGCGCTGACCGAGCGGCTGATCGGCTGGGACGTCCTCGACGAGGAGGCGCGCCGCGCCGTCGCGCTCCCGGACCTCTAGCCCCGGGGGCGCCGGCCAGGGACTCCCAGCCCGGCCGACCTGAGCCCGGCGCGCCGGAGCCGCGGCCCCCTGCGGGGTGCCGCGGCTCCGGCGCGTCCGGACGTCCCCGGCGCACGGGCGGGTCGACGACCTCAGGCCAGCAGCGCGGGCTTCATCTCGAGCAGCCGGCCGAGGACGCCGTTGACGAAGCCCGGGGAGTCGTCCGTGGACAGGGTGCGCGCGAGCTCCACGGCCTCGTCGACGGCCACGGCGTCCGGCACGTCCCCCCACAGCAGCTCCGCGACGCCGAGCCGCAGGACGCCGCGGTCGACGTCGGGCATCCGGTCGACGGTCCACCCCTGGGAGTAGGTGGCCAGCAGCTCGTCGATCCGCGGGAGGTGGGCCACCACCAGCTCCACCAGCTCCACGGCGTACTCCGGCATGGCCGGGGCGCCGGGGTCGGACGGGTTGGTGGACGCCAGCCGCTGCGCGAGGAGGTCGAGCGGGCGCAGGCCGCGCTGCTCCGCCTCGAAGAGGACGTCGAGGGCCCGCTTGCGGGCCTTGCTGCGTGCCGCCACGTCAGCTGACGCGACCGAGGTAGTCACCCGTGCGCGTGTCCACCTTGACCTTCGTCCCGGTCTCGAGGAACAGCGGGACGGCGATCTGGTAGCCGGTCTCCACCGTGGCCGGCTTGGTCCCGCCGGTGGAGCGGTCCCCCTGCAGGCCGGGCTCGGTGTAGGCGACCTCCAGGACGACGGAGGTGGGCAGCTCGACGTAGAGGGGCTCGCCCTCGTGCATGGCGACCTGCGCGGTCGCCCCCTCGAGGAGGAAGTTGGCGGCGTCGCCGACCGTGGTCTCCGAGACCATCAGCTGGTCGAAGGTCTCGGGGTCCATCCACACGAAGTCGGCGCCGTCGCGGTAGAGGTACTGCATGTCGCGGCGGTCCACGGTGGCGGTCTCCACCTTGGCGCCCGCGTTGAACGTGCGGTCGACGACCTTGCCCGAGAGCACGTTCTTCATCTTCGTGCGGACGAAGGCACCGCCCTTGCCGGGCTTGACGTGCTGGAACTCCACGACGGACCAGAGCTGTCCGTCGATCTTGAGCACGGTGCCGTTCTTCAGGTCGTTCGTCGAGGCCACGGGAGTCCGTCCGTCGGGTGCGAGTGGTCGGCCCGGAGGCCCGACGTCGTCGGGGCCGTGGCGCGGCGGGCGCGCGGTCGTCCGGGGCAGTCCCCCAGGCTACCGCCGTCCGCGCGCCCGCCCGCCCGGCCGGCCGCCTCAGCCCGTGAGCGCGGTGAGCTCCAGGGCGATCCCGTCGGGGTCGCGGAACTCGAGGATGGCGTAGCCCCCGACGTCCTTGACCGGCTCGTGGGCGACCCCGAGGCCGTCGAGCACCCCGGCGGCCGCCTCGAGCTCCGAGCGCTGGGCCACCGTGAACGACACGTGGTCCAGCCCCACCCGGTCCTCGTCGAAGCGGTCGCCGGACGCGGCCACCGGTCGCAGGCCGAAGAGCCCGCCGCCGAAGGCGTAGATCACCCCGCCGAAGAGGAAGCCCAGCTGCTGCCGGGTCTGCTCGTCGGCGTCGGCGGGCACCTCGAAGGCGACGTCCCAGCCGAACACCGCGTCGTAGAAGGCCCGTGAGCGCTCGATGTCCGTGACGGTCACGCGCAGGTGGGCGTACCCCGTCGGGGACACGCGACCGAGGTTCTCGGTCGGGGTGGGCGTGCGGTCGGCGGTCGGGGTCATGCCTCGGACCGTCGCACGGGGCCAGGGAGACTGCACCCGGGCCGGTCAGTCCCGGCTGATGCTCGCGTAGGCGGCGGCGAGCAGCTGGGGGTCGGGGCCCTCGAGCCGGGTCGGGCGCGCGACGTCGTCGAGGACCACGAAGCGCAGCAGGTCGCCGCGGCTCTTCTTGTCCCGCCCCATGGCCTGCAGCAGCTGGGGCCAGCGGTCACCGCGGTAGGTCAGCGGCAGGCCGAGCGAGCCCAGGACCGCCCGGTGCCGCGCGACCACCGACTCGTCCAGGCGCCCGGCGAGCGCGGCGAGCTCCGCGGCGAAGACCATGCCGACGCTGACGGCGGCGCCGTGGCGCCACGCGAAGCGCTCCGTCAGCTCGATGGCGTGGCCCAGCGTGTGCCCGTAGTTGAGGACCTCGCGGTCCCCGAGGTCGCGCAGGTCGCGGCTGACGAGCTCGGCCTTGACCGCGACGGCCCGCTCGACCAGCTCGCGCAGCACCGGGGACGCGGGGTCCCGGACGGCCTGCGGGTCGGCCTCGACGCGCTCGAGGATGACCGGGTCGGCGACGAAGCCGCACTTGACCACCTCCGCCATCCCGGCCAGCAGGTCGTTGGTCGGCAGCGTCTCCAGGGCGCCGAGGTCGCACAGGACGCCGGCCGGGGGGTGGAAAGCGCCCACGAGGTTCTTGCCCTCGGCGGTGTTGATGCCGGTCTTGCCGCCGACCGCCGCGTCGACCATCGCGAGGAGCGTGGTCGGGACGTTGACGAACCGCACGCCCCGCAGCCAGGTCGCGGCCACGAAGCCCGCGAGGTCGGTGACCGTGCCGCCGCCGACCGCCACGACCGCGTCGCTGCGGGTGAAGGAGGCCTGCCCGAGCACGCCCCAGCAGAACGCCGCGACCTGCGCCGACTTGGCGTCCTCGTCGTCCGGGACCTCGGCGAGCAGGGCCTCGTACCCGGCGGAGCGCAGGTCCTCCTGCACGGCCTCCCCCGTCGTCCGCAGCGCTCGGGGGTGGACGACGAGCACCTTGCGCACGCCCTCGCCGAGCATGCGGGGCAGCTCCCCGAGCAGCCCCCGGCCGACCAGCACCTCGTAGGGCCGCTCGCCGCCGACGGGGATGCGGGTCACGGGGGCCGGGGCGGTGCTCTGCTCGCTCACCGGGCGACCCTAGCCAGGCGCGGGGAGCCGTCGCCGCCCACGGGGAGGACGAGCTCCGCCTCCGTCGCCGCGACGAGCCGAGGACCTGCGGCGACGCTGCGTGGTCAGGACATCGTCCTCCCCGTCTGCGCCCGCGACACCCGCCGGAGGCCTGTGGACGAGGCGAGCGGCACGTCGCCGCGGGGCCCGACGCTGCCCGCCGTGGAGGGTGGAGGGGCGCTGCTGGACGAGCTGGCTCGACGGGGCGGCACCGCGCGCTCGGGCTCCCTCGCCCACGTCACCGGCCGCGGCGGCCTGGAGCGGGCAGTCGCCGGTGGCGAGGTGGTCCGCCTGGCGCGCGGGGTCGTCGGGCTCGCCGGCGCCCCGCCTGCGGTCCTCGCCGCAGGAGCTGTGCGCGGCACCGTCTCGCACGCGAGCGCCGCCCCAGCTCTGGATGGTGGAACCGCTGCACCGACCGACCAGGGTCTCCGTGACGGTGCCCCGCCGGGCCCACCGCCGGTGCCCGCCGGGCACCAGGCTCCACTACGCGGAGCTGGGCGGTGACGAGGTCGACGGCCCGGTGACGGCGCCCCTGCGGACGGTCCTGGACTGCGCGCGCTCGATGCCCTTCGCGGAGGCGCTCGGCGTGGCCGACGGCTTCCTCCGCCGTGGGCTCGTCGAGGGGCCAGAGCTGCGCAGCGCGGCCGAGGGCCTGCGCGGGGCCGGACGCGCGCGGGTGCGCGCGGTGGCCCGAGCAGCGGACCCGCGCAGCGACAACCCCTTCGAGTCGGCGCTGCGCGCCGTCGTGCTGGGGTGCGGGGCGGGCGACTTCGTCCCCCAGGTCCGGCTGCGCGTCCCACCGCTGGGCCTCGTGCGCCCGGACCTCGTCGACGAGCAGCGCCGCGTCGTCCTCGAGGCCGACAGCTTCGCCTGGCACGGCTCGCGCGCGGCACTGGTCCGCGACTGCGAGCGCTACGACGCGCTCGTCGTCGCGGGCTTCCTCGTCCTCCGGTTCTCCTGGGAGCAGGTCGTGGGACGTCCGGAAGAGGTCGCCGACGCCGTGCGAGCGGTGGTGGCCCGCGTCGACGTCGACCGTGCGGCGCAGACGGGGAGGAAGAAGTCCCGGCCCCGTTGATCGCTGACGCGCTGACCTGCGCGGACGTCGCGAGACCCTGACTTCTTCCTCCCCGCCGGCGACCGGTGGGCCGTGGGAGCATCGCGCAGGTCTGCCACCCCTGCCCCGGAGGACTCCTCGTGCGCGTGCTCGTCCTGAACGGACCGAACCTCGGCCGCCTGGGTCTGCGGGAGCCGGGGATCTACGGCTCCACGACGCACGCCGAGCTCGCGGCGGAGCTGGTCGCGCTGGGCGCCTCGCTGGGGCTCGAGGTCGAGGTCCGCCAGAGCGACGCCGAGCACGAGCTGCTCGGCTGGCTGCACGGCGCGGCGGACGACGGCGTCCCGGTGGTGCTCAACCCCGCGGCGTGGAGCCACACGTCCGTCGCGCTGCGCGACGCGTGCGCCATGCTCACCGCCCCGCTGGTCGAGGTGCACCTGTCGAACATCCACGCGCGCGAGGAGTTCCGGCACCACAGCCACGTCAGCGCGGTCGCGACCGGGGTCGTCGCGGGGCTCGGCGTCGGCGGCTACCGCGCGGCGCTGCGCTGGGTGGCGGAGACCTCCGGCGCGTCCCCCGGTGGGCCGGGCTCCTCTCCCGACGGCCCGGCGGCCGACGAGTGATCGTCCTCGTCGGCTTCCTCGGCGCGGGCAAGACGACGGTCGGCCGGCTGCTGGCCGACCGGCTGGACCTGCCGTTCCGGGACGCCGACCACGTGCTCGTCGAGCGCGAGGGGCGCTCTGTCGCAGACATGTTCGCGACCGACGGGGAGCCGGCCTTCCGGGCCCTGGAGCACGCCGTGGTCATCGACCTGCTCGACGGCCCGGACGTCGTCCTGGCGCTCGGCGGCGGGGCGGTCGAGCACGCGGGGACGGCGCAGGCGCTGGAAGCGCTCCCGCAGCGGCGGCCCGGCGCCCGGGTGGTGCACCTGCAGGTCTCGCTCGCCGAGGCGCGGGCGCGCGTCGGCGACGACCGCGGCCGCCCGATGCTCGTCCGCCCCGACCTCGACGCCGTCCACGCCCGCCGGGTGCCCGGCTTCGCGGCCGTGGCCACGCTGGAGGTCGCGACGGCGGGGCGCACGCCCGCGGAGGTGGCCGACGCCGTCGCCGCCTCGCTGGCCTGACGCGGACGGCACGGGCTCCGCGGCACGGAGGTCCGTCAGAGCCCGGCGGCCCCCACCAGAGCGGCGACCCCGGCTGAGGCGGAGGTGGCGGCGAGGACGAGGCGCGCTCGGCCGTGCACGACCGGCACGAGCAGGGCGCTCCCGGCGACCAGCCACGGCAGCACGGCCGAGGACGGCGAGGTGCTGAGGGTCGTCCACCACGCCTGGACGGGAAGCACGAGCGCCACCAGCGCGACGGCCGCGGCCGCCGTCCTCGTCGCGGCGGGAGCGCGGCGGCGGACCGCCCGCGCGCAGCAGCCCCCCGCGAGCACGACGGAGCCGGCGGCGGCGGCGAGGACGGGGTCGACGACCGCCTCGCCCAGCAGCGGTGCGACGAGCAGGAGGGTCAGCGCAGCAGCCCGGCGAGAGCCCGCCCCCGTGCCCGGGTCCGTGCCCGGGTCGGACCTCCGGCGCAGCGCTCCGACACCCCAGGCCGCGGTCGCGCCCAGGACGGCGAGCGCCAGGAGGCTCACGAGCACGGGTCCGCCCGGCAGGCGCAGGAGCGCGGTCGGGAGGAGAGCGGGCGTCCACGCCGAGGGGGCGAGCGCCCCCCCGGCGTCGCCGACCACGAGGAGGACGAGGGCGGTGGGCACCACGGCCAGCGCCGCCACGGCGCGCGGCAGCTCGGTGGGGCTGCGAGGGGCCTCCGGCGCGACGGCCTGCCGGTCCGCCGGCTGCGGCGCCACGAGGACGCGCGCGACGGCGGGCACGGCGGAGGAGGTCCCCTCGGCGTCCCTGCGGGGCGCGGGGACGGCGTCGACCGCGGCCGGGCTCGGGGCGAGGCCCTCCCGGAGGTCAGCAGGCACGAGCGCTCCCGTCGGCCCGGTGCGGCGTCCTGGTGACGCACGCGACCACCACGGGCATCGACGCGCCGACGCGGGGGCTTGAGCCGCGGGAGCCCCCGGCCGGCCGAGGGGCTCAGGCGGGGGCGACCCGCGTGCGCAGCTGCTCGGGCAGCGCGGCCAGGTAGCTCTCGACGTTGCGCCGGGTCTCGACGACGGAGTCGCCGCCGAACTTCTCGACGACCGCCTCGGCCAGGACCAGCGCGGTCATCGCCTCGGCCACGACCCCGGCGGCGGGCACGGCGCAGACGTCGGAGCGCTGGTGGTGCGCCCGGGTCGCCTCGCCGGTGACGACGTCCACGGTGGCCAGGGCGCGGGGCACGGTGGCGATGGGCTTCATCGCCGCGCGCACGCGCAGCACCTCCCCCGTGCTCATCCCGCCCTCGGTGCCCCCGGCGCGGCCCGTGGTGCGACGCAGCCGCCCGTCGTCACCGCGCTCGATCTCGTCGTGGGCCGCCGAGCCGCGGCGGGCGGCGGTGCGGAAGCCGTCACCGACCTCGACGCCCTTGATGGCCTGGATGCCCATGAGAGCGCCGGCGAGACGGGAGTCGAGGCGCCGGTCCCAGTGCACGTGGCTGCCCAGGCCCGGCGGGACGCCGTAGGCCAGGACCTCGACGACGCCGCCGAGCGTGTCGCCGTCCTTGTGGGCGGCGTCGACCTCGGCGACCATCGCGGCCGAGCCGACCGGGTCCAGGCTGCGCACGGGGTCGGCGTCCAGGGCGTCGACGTCGTCGGGCCCCGGCAGCAGCGCGTCGTCCGCGGAGCCGGCGGTGCCGATGGCCACGGTGTGGCTGACGAGCCGGATGCCGGCGGCCTGCTCGCAGAAGGCCGCCGCGACGGCGCCGAGCGCCACGCGCGCCGCCGTCTCGCGGGCGCTCGCCCGCTCGAGCACCGGACGCGCCTCGTCGAACCCGTACTTCTGCATCCCGACGAGGTCGGCGTGGCCCGGGCGGGGGCGCGTCAGCGGGGCGCCGCGCTTCTGCGCCGCCAGCACGTCGGCGTCGACGGGGTCGGCGGACATGACCGTCTCCCACTTGGGCCACTCGGTGTTGGCCACCTGGACGGCGACGGGACCGCCCTGCGTGAGCCCGAGCCGCACACCGCCGAGGATCGTCACCGCGTCGGCCTCGAAGGACATCCGCGCCCCGCGGCCGTAGCCGAGGCGCCGTCGGGCGAGCGCGCCCTGCACGTCCGCCGTCGTCACCGACACGCCCGCGGGCATCCCCTCCAGGACGCCCACGAGCGCCGGACCGTGGGACTCCCCCGCCGTCAGCCACCGAAGCATGGGCCGATCCTCGCACCGGCGACCGGGGCGGCGTCTCTCGGGTCCGCGGGCTGGGCGGTCGCTCAGGAGACGGTGACCGGCTGCCCCAGGACGAGCTGGAGCACCGAGGTGCTCGTGGCCACGGACGCGCTGTCGACCACGCCGCCCGCGCCGTCCACGACCGTGCTCGGACCGGTGAAGACGACGTCGGCCGCCGGTCCACCCAGGCCGAGAGCGCTGCCCGCCGTCGCGGCGACGGTGGTGCCCTCCGTGCCGTCGACCACGGTGAAGACGTACCAGCCGCCGTCGCGCACCTCGGTCCAGGTGACCTGCAGCCCCTCGGGGACGGCCGTCGACGAGACCGCTCCGGCGTCCGCGCCCGCGGGGGCGGTCGTCGCGGTCGTGCCGGACGTCGCGGTCGCGTCGGGGACGGTGACGTCCGGGACCGCCGACCCGGCGGTGGAGGCGTCGTCGACCGCGGCGGCCCCGCTGCCCGCGAACGGGTCCCGGACGACGGCCTCGTCGACCAGCGCTCCGGTCCCCGCGGGCGCCGCGTCCTCCGCCGCCGCGCCGTCGGCGGTCCCCGAGGTCGCGGGCTGGGCGGCGTCCGAGACGGCGACCGCGGGCGTGGTGGCGGGCTCGAGCACCGGGGCCTCACCGGGCAGCCCGAGCACGACGACGGCCGCACCGAGGGCGAGCGCCGCGGCCGCGGCCGCGGCGACGAGGAGGGGACGTCGCCGGGACGGACGCGCCGGCACCTGCGCAGGTGCGACCACGCCGCCCGGGGGCAGCTCGCGCCCGCTCGTCGACCGGCTCCCCGTCGACGTCCCGGGAGGAGGGACGACGGGCGTGCCCGACGGCGAGGCACCGGGCTCGGGGGACGTCGACTGGCTGGGCACCAGGGCCCCGCCTACCGCGGCGAGGGCCGAGCCCGCGCGGCTCCCGTTCTGCGGCCCCCCCGGCGACGCACCGGAGGCCCCGCCGAGCCGCGCCTCGGGGAGCAGACGTCCGGTGGGCGCGTTCGCCGCACGCGGTGACGGGAGGGCCTCCGTCCGCGGTCCTGCGGGTGCGGGCGCCGTGGCCAGCGCCGCAGCAGCGCCCAGCGAGCTGCCCGACCAGGAGGACGGGGCGCCCGCCGAGGACCCGTGGGCGGGTGCGGGGACGGGGCTGGGGGTGAGGGCCGGCCCGAGCACGGACCGGGGCCTGCCGCCCGTCGACGCGGCGGCCGTCGACGGGACGAGGTCCGGACCCCCGGTCGGAGGGCTGCCGGGCGTGGCGGAGGGACTGCCGACCCGCGCGGGAGCGTCCGCAGGAGCCGGCTGCGAGGTCGATGCTCCCGGGGCGAAGGGGTTTCCCCCGCCCACGTCGAAGGGGTCGCCCCCGCCGATGCCGAAGGGGGCGCCTCCGCCGAGCACCGCCGGCGCCGGGGTCGGCACCGGGGAGAAGGCCGTGGGCGTGGGCACGGGCGTGGGCACGGCCGGGTCGCGGGCGTCTGCGGCGGTCACAGCGTCTCCTCCGGGGTCGGGGGTGCGGCGGCGTCGAGGGGCGCCGCGGTGCTCGACGGCAGCGGCTCGTCGGTCGCCGTCGGGGACGGAGCGGTCGGGGCGGCACCGGTCGGGGCGGCACCGGTCGGGGCGGCACCGGTCGGGGCGGGGGCCGGCACGTCGACGCCGTCGGTCGTCTCCGTCGTCGTGCTGGCCTCCGTGGCCGCCGCCGCCGCGGCGAGCTGCTCCTCCTGCGTCGTCGTCGGCAGGGTGAAGGCGTCGGCGGTGAGGGACAGCGAGAGGGTGCTGTCGTCCTCGCCGCTGGTGAGGGTGACGCTGCGCACGAGCACGGCGCGCGGCAGGTCGACCTGCACGAGGCGCAGGAGGTCCTGCACCTGCGCGAAGGTCCCGGTGGCCGTGATCGTCACGGGGATGGCCTGGACGCCGGTCGCAGCGGTCGTCGTCGCTGCGGCGTCCTGCGGCTCGGTCGCCGCGACGTCTCCTGCGGCGACCTCCGCCGCGGGCTCGGTCGGCGTCACCCCGGTGAGCACGGCCCCGGACCGCTCGGCCAGGTCCGTCACCTGGCGCAGCAGCGTCGCCAGGTCGGCGTCCGCGGGCACCTGCTCGCGCAGCTCGGCGACCTCGGCGCGCGTCTGCGGGACGTCGCCGAGCTGGGCCTCCAGCTGGCGGACCTGGGCCTCCAGCAGGTCGTTCTGCGCGGACGTCGACGCCGACTGGTCGCGGAGGTCGGCGGCGGCCTGCTGGCGGGGGCTCACCAGCAGGAGCCAGGTGGCGGCGGCGACCACGAGGGCGAGGAGCACGGCGCCCCCGACCCAGGCGGTCGTGCGGTCGAGGCGCACGTCAGCCCTCTCCTTCGTCGGTCGTCGTCGCAGCGGGGTCCGGGACGGCCGCGGCCGCCTGCCCCTGCTGGTCCTCGGTCTGCTCGGGGTACCGGCCCGAGAGCGCGGCGCTCGAGAGGTCGGCGTGGGCCTGCACCGCGGTGCCGCCCTCCGCGTCGGCGGTCGTGCTGTCGGCCCACGGACCGGTGAGGCCCGGGGTGGCCGCGAGCACGTCGAGGAGGTCCGCGGAGTCCGGGACGCTCTCGCCCTCGAGCGACAGCGTGAGCCCACCGAGCGGGGTCTCCCCCGCCGCTGCGGCGGCGTCGGCGGCCGCTGCGTCGGACGCCTCGGCGAGCTGCATCGTCAGCGCGGTCAGGCGCAGGTCGGCCGGCAGCTCGTTCGCCAGGTGCGCCGTGTAGCGGTAGAAGAGGACGTCCTGGGCCAGGGCGGCGTCCCGCGTCTCGGTGAGGGTCTCCACCTGGGCGCGCAGCAGCGGCACCTCGGCGTACTGGGCCTGCTCGGCCTGCAGCTGCGCGGTGCGAGCCTGCTGCACGGCGAGCTCGTCCTCGGCGTCGGAGACGCGCGAGCCCGCCACCAGGGTCGCGGCGGCGGAGCCGACGAGGACGAGCGCGAGCCCCGCGGCCAGGCCCAGCCGCAGCCGGCGGAAGCGGTCCCCGGCGGCGACGGCGGCGGGGAGCAGGTCGACGCGGGGCGAGCCCGCCAGGACCACGACCTCCACGTCGGTCTCCTCGAGCCGTCGCTGCCCCGGCACCGCGAAGGCACTGCCGGGAGCGGCGCTCCCGCCGGCGAACGGGCTGGAGAAGCTCATGCCGCACCGCCCAGCGCCAGCCCGACGGGGACCCCGCCGAGGGCGGCGACCTCGGCGGCCGGGCCGCCCTCGGAGGGGGGACCCACGACGAGGCGGGAGAGCGCGTCCCCGCGGCGCACCGGCAGGCCCACGACCTCCGACAGCAGGTCTGCGAACCCGGGGACGAGCGCCGTGCCGCCGACCAGGACGACGCCGCGCAGCGGGTCGGCGCCCTGGGTGGCGGAGTAGTAGTCGAGCGAGCCGCGGACCCCGTCGGCGAGGCGCTCGGCCGCCCGGGTCACGACGTCGGCGGAGCGGGGGT
>Ga0210040_10004052_pt1 | contig 19363 bp, 22 predicted proteins | sample CryGeyCG12114_NA_FD_185462 | JGI IMG/M metagenome (GOLD analysis project Ga0210040, IMG submission 185462) | Groundwater microbial communities from aquifer - Crystal Geyser CG19_WC_8/21/14_NA (SPAdes) (version 2) | ecosystem: Environmental > Aquatic > Deep subsurface > Groundwater | place: USA...
AGGCGGTGATCCCCGCCAAGGCCAACCGCCGCAACCCCGCACCACACAACCGCGTGAAGTACCGATGGCGCAACCGCATCGAGCGGCTGTTCAACAAGCTGAAGAACTGGCGGCGGATCGCCACCCGGTACGACAAAACCGCCGACTCCTACATCGGCTTCGTCAGTCTTGCCTCAGCATTGCTCTGGCTGCCCTTTGTCCACGCGGCCTAGGACGACCTCGGCCACGTCCTTCACTCGGCCGTCGATCAGGTCCAGGTCGTTGGCCGCGCCGGTCAGGTTGCGGTTGATGGTGCGGCCGCTTTCCGCCTGTTCGCCGATGCTGTGGGCGAGCGCCTCCGCCTCGGATGCCATGTCGGCGATCATTGCCTCGATCTGGCGCAGGCTGTCACCTGCGTCGAGCGGCAAGCTGCATCTCGGCGATCTGCCCGGTGATGCGGTCTGTGCTTTGCGCCGTCTGTCCGGCGAGTTGCTTTACCTCGCCCGCCACGACGGCGAAGCCATGTCCGGCGTCGCCCGCGCGCGCGGCCTCGATGCTGGCGTTGAGCGCGAGCAGGTTGGTCTGCTTGGCGATCGCGGCGATCAGGTTGACCACCGTCTCAATCGCTCCTGCCGCGTTCTGGACCCGCGCCATCTTGGTTGCGAGCAGCGCCGACTGCGACGCCGCGCCGCGCTGAGGTTGGCCGAGCGGCGGGTACGCCCACTGGCGGCATTGATCGCCCCGGTGAACTGGTCGGTCGCGGCGGCGATGTCGGTTGCTCCGTTGAAGGCGCGGGTAACCGCGCCGCCCACCTCGTCCAGCCCGCTTCGAGCGGCTGAACTATGCCCCGTCAGGTCACGCGAGGTCCCAGCGAGTTGTACAGAGGAGGAGCGCAACGAGCGTAGCACCTCGCTCACCTGCACCTCCAGCGCCTGCGCCGAGCGGGCGAGCGCCGCGAGGCAGACCACGGTTTGGGGCTGCGGCTTCCGAGCCTTTTTTTCGCTTCGTGGCTCCTCTCCGGCTCCTCAACGTTGTCTGCGCATGCGCTATGGCATGGCCTCCGCAGGTTCGGCACGCAGCCCCCGTCGTGGCTGAGCGGTGCAAGCAAGCGAGGAAGGTGCCTGGCGTGCAGAACCGCCCGTGACGCAGGTCGCCCGAGGACGGCGGAGCACGATCCTGGCGCTGTTGATCGCCTGTGCAGTGATCTGCGTCGGCTTTCTCGTTTTCGCATACCGGCCCGCGATCGCCGAGATATCGCCGCCTGCCCGCGCCAGCTTCGCCGCGCGTGACATCGAGCGCGGTGCGGCGCTCGCGCGCGTCGGCAATTGCACCAGTTGCCACACTGCGGCGGGCGGGCGGCCCTTTGCCGGCGGCGTGGCCATCGCGACGCAGTTCGGAACGCTGCACGGCACCAACATCACACCCGATCCGAGCACGGGCATCGGCCGCTGGTCCGAAGCCGCGTTTGTTCGCGCCATGCGCCAGGGCGTGGCGCGTGACGGCAGCCATCTTTACCCCGCCTTCCCGTACGATCACTTCAACAGCATCACCGACGCGGACCTTCGGGCGCTCTACGCCTTTCTGATGACCCGCGCGCCGGTCCACGCACAGGCCCCTGCGAACCGGCTCATCCCGCCGCTCGGCTTCCGCCCGCTGCTCGCCGGCTGGAAGCTGCTGTTCTTCCGCCCCGCGCGCTTCGCGGCGGACCCGCGGCACGATTCAGACTGGAACCGCGGCGCCTATCTCGGCGAAGGCATCGCTCATTGCGGCGGATGCCACAGCCCGCGCGGAGCGTTGGGCGACGAGAAGCGCGACCGGGCCTATGCCGGCGGCTGGGCGGAGGGCTGGTACGCGCCGCCACTCAACGCGACTTCGCCGGCGGTCCGCGCCTGGACCGCGGAACGGCTCTACACCTATCTGCGCACCGGCCTCAGCTCCTCCCATGCGGCCGCTGCCGGCCCGATGGGCGAGGTCGCGCGCAACCTCGCGCAAGTGCCCGAGGCGGACGTGCGCGCCATCGCGACCTATTACGCCTCCCGCATGGCCGGCGCTCCCGCTTCCCGCCGCGAACCGGCGCTGCCCGATCGCAAGGCCGCCGCCACCCGCGCGCAGCCCGAGGGCGAGGCGCTGTTCGCCGGCGCCTGCGCGTCCTGCCACGAACCGGGCGCGCCGATGATCGTCGCTGGGCGGCCGCCGCTGCCGCTCGGCACCCAGTTCCACGAGACGACGCCGCGCGACCTGATCCAGACCATCCTCCACGGCGTGTCGCCGCCGGTCGGCGCCCGGGGACCGTACATGCCGCCATACCGCGGCACGCTCACCGACGCTGAGGTCGCCCACCTCGTCGCCTATCTGCAGGCACGCTACGGCTCGGTGCGGTGGGCCGACCTCGACAAGGAGGTCGCCAAGGCCCGCAAGGAAGGCGCGCAATGACCGACCTCATCGTCAACGGCCGCACCCACCATGTCGACGCCGACCCGTCGACGCCGCTCCTTTACGTGCTGCGCGACGATCTCGGGCTGGTGGCGGCGAAGTTCGGCTGCGGGCTAGGCCAGTGCGGCGCGTGCACGGTGCTGGTGGACGACCAGCCGGTGTTCTCCTGCCTCACCCCGATCGCCGCGCTGCCCGGCCGCGAGGTCACCACCGTCGAGGGGCTCGGCACCGAGAGGAACCCGGGCGCCGTGCAAAAGGCGTTCGAGATCGAGCAGGCGGCGCAATGCGGTTACTGCATTCCCGGCATGATGGCGCGGGCGGAAGGCCTGCTCCGCCGCACCACCACGCCCAGCGAGGCGGAGATGCGCGCGGCGATGAGCCCGTCGCTCTGCCGCTGCGGCACCCACATGCGCATCCTGCGCGCGGTGCGGCGGGCGGCGGCGATGCGTGGCGGCGGCGTCACCGATCCTGCGGAGCCGGTGGCATGAGCATGACGACGCGGCGCGACCTGCTTGCCGGCGGCGGACTGGTGGTGTTCTTCGCGCTGTCGGGCGTCGCGAGCGCGCAGGATGACGGCCAATCGAAGGGCTTGTCCGGCGGCGGCGAGGGTGGCGGCGGGCCAAAGACGCTTCGCCCCGACCTTCCCGGCAGCCTTTCCACCCAGCCGCAGCTCGACGCCTGGATCCGCATCGCCCCCGACGGGCACGCCACCGTGTTCACCGGCAAGGTGGAACTGGGCCAAGGCATCAAGACCGCGCTGATGCAGCTTGCGATCGACGAGCTCGACCTGCCCGACAACAGCGTGACATTGGTCACCGGCGACACCGGCCGCACCCCGAACGAAGGGATCACGGCCGGCAGCCACTCGATGCAGGACAGCGGCACCGCGATCCTCAACGCCGCCGCCAACGTCCGCCACCTCCTCGCCGCCGAGGCCGGGCGGCGCTGGAACGTCGCACCCGAAGCGCTGTTCACCAAGGCGGGCACGGTGCGCACGTCGGACGGGCGCAGCGTCGGCTATGGCGACCTCGCCGCGACGCTGGACCTCCACGTGCCCGCGGAGCCCGGGATGGCGCGGATGCCGAGTGGCGCGCGCCGGTTCATCGGCCGGTCCGTCCGCCGCGTCGACATTCCGGCCAAGCTGACCGGCGGCCGCGCCTACGTCCACGACATGGCGCTGCCGAACATGCTCCACGCGCGGGTTGTACGCGGGCCGAGCGAAGGCACGCGGCTGGTGTCCCCCGATCTCGCCGGCGTGGCACGGCTGCCGGGCATCGCCAAGGTGGTGCAGGACGGCAATTTCGTCGCAATCCTCGGCGAGCGTGAGTGGCCGGTCATCCAGGCGCTCGAAGTGCTCAACCGCTCGCAATGGCAGCCCACCAAGCCGCCGCTGCCCCGAGGCGACCTCGCCGCCGCGATCCAGCACCTGCCGTCGCAGACCCGGCCGATCCTCGACCGCCACGAAGCGCCGGGCGCGCTGCCCGTCCGCCAGCTCGCCGCCCGCTACACCCGGCCCTACCTGATGCACGGCTCGATCGGCCCATCCTGCGCCGTGGCGCTGTTCGAGAACGGCTTCATGACTGTGTGGACGCACAGCCAGGGCCCCTTCCCCTTGCGCAAGGCGCTCGCCGAGCTGCTGCGCATGCCGATCGATCACATCCGCTGCATCCACGCCGAGGGTGCGGGCTGCTATGGCCACAACGGCGCCGACGACGTCGCCGCCGACGCGGCGCTCGCCGCGCGGGCGGTGCCGGGGCGGCCGGTGCGCATGCAATGGATGCGCGAGCACGAGCATGGCTGGGAGCCGCTCGGCCCCGGCATGGTGACGGAGCTGTCGGGCTCGATCGATGCATCGGGCAACATCGTCGGCTGGCGCCACGAGGTGTGGAGCAGCCCGCACAACACCCGCCCGTCTGCGGCGGGGGACTTCCCGGCCGGCCGCGAGCTGGTGCCGCCCTTCACCCCCACGCCGCCCAAGCCGATCCCGCAGCCCGAGGGCGGCGGCGACCGCAACGCCGTGCCACTCTATGCCTTTCCCAATGCGGCCGTGGTGCACCATTTCATTCCCGAAATGCCGCTGCGCACGTCGGCACTGCGCGGGCTTGGCGCGCACATGAACGTGTTCTCGATCGAGAGCTTCATGGACGAGCTCGCTGCCGCCGCGCGCCGCGATCCCGTCGCCTTCCGCCTCGCGCACATGCAGGACCCGCGCGCGCAGGCGGTGATGCGCGCCGCCGCCGACAAGTTCGGCTGGACCCGCTATCGCCGCCGGCCGTGGCGCGCCGCCGGCTTCGCCTTCGCGCGCTACAAGAACCTCGGCGCCTATTGCGCGGTGGCGCTCGACGTCGAGGTCGAGCCGGAGACCGGCCAGGCCATCGTCCACCGCGCCGTCGCGGCGGTGGATAGCGGCGAGGCGGTCAACCCGGGCGGCATCCGCAACCAGATCGAGGGCGGCGTCGTCCAGTCGCTGAGCTGGACGCAACACGAGGCGGTCGGCTTCGACGCGCACCGCCGCACGTCGTTCGACTGGAGCGAATACCCGATCTCACGCTTCGTCGACGTGCCGCGCGCCGTCGAGGTCCACGTGCTGGCGCGCCCCGGCGAGCGGTTCCTCGGCACCGGCGAGGCCGCCCAAGGGCCGACGGGCGCGGCTTTCGCCAACGCGGTTGCCCTCGCGACGGGCAAGCGGATCCGGTCGATGCCGCTCTCCGCCGGCTCGATCAAAGCTGCCGTCGGCGTCTGAGAACGGATCGCCGTTGCCCAGCAGCTAGACCGGTTCTCGCTCTATCTCACACGTTCGTGCTGAGCGAAATCGAAGCACTGGGGAAGCGCATAGCCTTCGGCTGCGCTCAGGCCGAACGGTGGATGGGGCAGTTTGGTCGAAGAGCGCTTTAGCTTGCGATCAGAACTCCGGCGAACGCAGGGTCTTCCAACGCCTGCCCGGCCCCGAGCGCGACGCACATCAGCGGCGCATCCGCGACCATCACGGGGAGACCCGTCGCGCGGCCGAGCACCTCGTCGAGCCGCTTGAGAAGACCCCCACCGCCCGTGATCACAATACCCTGCTCGACAATGTCGGCCGCCAACTCAGGCCCCACCTGTTCCAGCGCGCGCATCACCGCGTCGATGATCTGGGCAACCAGATCGGTTGTCGCGTCGGCGATCTCCGCCTGGGAGACCTCGATCTCTTTCGGGATCCCGTTCACCAGATCGCGGCCCCTGACGCGCATCTCCGTTCCTGCACCATCGTCCGGGCGGCAGGCCATGCCGATCTCGTGCTTGATCCGCTCGGCCGTGGCTTCGCCGATCATCAGGTTGTGCTTGCGCCGGATGTGCGCGGCGATGGCTTCATCGAACTTGTCGCCGCCCACCCGCACCGAGTTGCTATAGGCCAGCCCGCCCAGCGAGAGCACGGCCACTTCGGTGGTTCCACCGCCGATATCGACGACCATCACACCGATCGGTGCGGTCACCGGCAGGCCCGCGCCGATCGCAGCAGCCATCGATTCCTCGATCAGAAAGACCTGGGCTGCGCCAGCCGTCATTGCGGCCTGTCGGATGGCCCGGCGCTCGACCTGCGTCGATCCCGCGGGCACGCAGATCACCATCCTGGGGCGGCGCTGGAACCTGCCCGGCCCACCATGCACCTTGTCGATGAAGTGCTTGATCATCTGCTCGGCGACATCGATGTCGGCGATCACGCCATCGCGCAGCGGCCGGATCGTGTTGATGTGCTCCGGCGTCCTGCCCATCATCAGCTTGGCATCGGTGCCCACCGCCAGCACCTTGGGCGTGCCGTCATGGGTCTCGATCGCGACAACGGAGGGCTCGTTCAGCACGATCCCCCTCCCGGCGACGAACACCAGCGTGTTCACGGTTCCAAGGTCGATGGCCATGTCATGTGACGCGAGGCCGAAGGGCAGGCGAAGCCGCAAGGGAAGCTACTCTGTGTGTTGGTGATGACGGCGACGCTGGCGCCGGCACGAGGTGGCAATCCGACTGGATGGTTCCGGGCAACGCGTCAACAGACGATGCGCCAGGGCGTGCTCCTACGCTGCCCATCGCTGGTGGGAGAGGTCGGCGTGCCCCCGGATCGTCTGCAACGGGTCCACCTCAGGGTGCAGTCGCGCGAGGTCACAAGATGCCCCAGAATCGGACGTCCAGGCGGCCCGTTCCGCGTCCTGGGACCGGACACGCATTCACGTGTGGACTACAGCTCGCCGCCGTGGTCTCCAGCCCGCCGCCACGTTACTCTCGAACGCCCCTTGCCCCACCCGGTTCGCCGACCAGGATACACATAGAGCCATGCCTTGCGCCGCCGTCGTCACGTATGAGATCAACCCGCACTGGCCGGCGGACCAGCACATCAGGGCTGCCCGGCAGGAGCTGGGCCATCGGCTTGCCAGCTTCGTAGGGTGCCCGTTCGAGGGGGAGTTCTCCTCGGATCGGGACTATGCAGGCCGGCCCTATTTTATCCCCGGCGACACGCTCCACGCCGAGACCGCGGCGATGCTCGGCATCGCGGGTGAGGACGACCTGTTCGGCGGGGTGGTGCCCGCGTCATTCGTGGCAACCAAGTCGATCACGCATTCGCTGATCGACCAAGGCGCGGCTGCTCCGCCGGGTTGGTCGCACCAGCTCGGCTCCCGCCTCACCCACGCTACGCTGAACGGGTTCTCCGCGTTCACTCGCGAGGATGCGCGGCGTGCCGGGGTGCAATTGCTTGAGGGCGGCGCCGTGCGCACCAAGCCGGCTTATGCCTCCGCCGGGCGCGACCAGACGGTGGTGGTCGATCGGGCGGACCTCGATCGCGTGCTCGATGCCATGGGCGAGGCCGACATCGCTCACGGGCTGGTGATCGAGGAGAACCTCGTGGACGTCGAGACGTACAGCGTCGGGCAGGTCCGGGTGGCCGGCCATGTCGCCAGCTATTTCGGTGTTCAGCGCATGACGACGGACAATTTCGGCGAGCCGGTCTATGGCGGCTCGGACCTGCTGGTCGCGCCGGGGGAGTTCAGTCAACTCCTCGCGCTCGACCTGCCCGAACACGTGCGGCTCGCCGTGTCGCAAGCGCGCGCCTATGACGAGGCGGCATTTGGCGCTTTTCCCGGACTGTTCGCGTCGCGACGCAACTACGACGTGGTGAGCGGTACCGATGGCCGGGGCAACCGACGCATGGGGGTGCTGGAACAGTCGTGGCGCATGGGGGGCGCCAGCGCAGCGGAACTCGCCGCCCTGGATGCGTTTCGTACCGACGCGACGCTGCGGGCCGTACGCGCTTCGTCCTTCGAAGCCTATGGAAAGGTCGAGCCGCCTCCGCACGCGATCATCTATTTCCACGGCATCGACGATCGGATCGGCCCCATGTCACGCTACGCAACGGTGGCCGCCCAATGACTGATCAGGTGATCGACATCGTCGTCGGCGACCAGCTGATCGAAGCCACGCTGGTCTTCCCCCGCACGCTTATACCTGGGGTGCTGTTCATCCACGGGTGGGGCGTGGACCGTGACACCTATCTGAACCGAGCCCGGGAACTGGCGGCGCTCGGGTGCATCTGCCTCCTGTTCGACATGCGCGGCCATGCGGCGACGGTGGACCAACGCGACGAGGTGACGCGCGAGGACAACCTCGCCGATGTCGTTGCGGCGTACGACCGCTTGATCGACCATCCGCTGGTTGATCCCACCGCGATCGCCGTGGTGGGAAGCAGCTATGGCGGCTATCTCGCGAGCGTGCTCACCGCCGTACGCCCGGTCCGCTGGCTGGGCATGCGGGTTCCCGCTCTGTACAAGGATGAAGACTGGCTCCTCCCGAAGCAGGAACTGCGCGACCACGGGCTGGAGGCATTCCGTCAAGGCCCGGTGCACGCCGAGGAGAACCGGGCGCTCGGCGCCTGTGCCGCCTTCAAGGGCGACGTCCTTCTGGTGAAATCCGGGTGTGACGAGGTCATCCCCGATCCCGTGATTGGTAACTACCTGGGCTCGTTAGGAGGCGTGCGATCGCTCACCTACCGGGTGATAGAGGAGGCCGACCACGCGCTCTCGGAGCAGCCATGGCAACAGGCTTACGCGTCGCTGCTGCTCGGGTGGATCAATGAAATGGTGATCACCGCACGCGAAGACGGTGTTGCGCTGGAAGCCCGCGTCGGATTGGCGACGTCGCTACGACGTGGGCCCGACAATCCGGCCTGAACGCGTCGTGGGTGCGGCGGCTCAAGGCGCGCGTCGCGTCGCCAGCGGCACGTCGCAAACGTCGAGCCCGCCAAGCCCCACGGTCGGCGGCTTGGGATCGCGCTTGCTCGCGATCAGCGCCGCGAAGCGCGGGTTGTCGGTCGCTCGATACTGGTAGTGCGGTCGGCTCGCCGCTGGCATGTCGCTCGCCAGTCGCACGGTCACGATCGGCAGCCGCTCGGCCGCAGTGGCATACATTCCCATCGGTGCATCGCTGCGCGGCAGGCCCGACAGGTACGGCATCCCCTCGATGATCCGGCCGACGATCGTGTAATTGCGATCCAGCCGCCGCGCCGAACCGCCTAGCGGCGTGAAGAGCTCGGCACCGGTGCCGGTGTCGGGCAGCGTGTCGCGCGCGACGCCGACGGTGCCGTAGCAGTGCGTCAGCCACGCCGCCGTGCCGTTGCTCGCGACCGGCCAGCCATCGGCCGTGATCCCCGTCGCGCTCGCATAGGCATCGCCGGCCAGTGGCTGGGCAGGCCGGAAGCTCGCGATGTCGAACTCGGCCGCCGGCCGCGCAGCGACCTCTGCCGGCAGCGGCTTCTTCTCCGTCTGGTCGCCCCATTGCGCGACCCAGTTTTCCTGCACCCGGTAGACGCTGGTCGCATCCCACCAATGCGCCAGCGCCAGCCGGCGGACGTTGGCGACGTGCTCGGGCGCATACGCGGGGGCCAGCCGCATCACCGCGGTGCGGTTGCCTGCCAGGGTCATCACCAGCAGCTCGTCGTCTGGGATCGGGCGCCAGTCTCCTTCCTCAGGGTCGGACGGCAGCGGCGCGGCGGGGCTCGCGGCGGCTGCGGGAGCGGCTTGCAAGGCGAGCGCGAGGAGCAGGCTGATCATGCCGGCAGACTGCCCCAGCTTCCGTACGTGCGCAATCGCTTGCGGCGGACGGTGCCGCGCGCTAGGCGGCGCATCTTCCAGCGCATGCGGAGCGGTGGCCGAGTGGTCGAAGGCGCTCGCCTGGAAAGTGAGTATACGGCAAAACCGTATCGAGGGTTCGAATCCCTCCCGCTCCGCCACCTAGTCGCCCCAACTACACGCACACGCGCTAACCAAGCCCGAAAGGGCGGAATCTCGGGCGGTTCCCGGGATCGTTCCGTAGCGCGGAGCATGCGGCTCATCCTTAATCGATCAGCATATCGGCTCGGTTCTCTGGCGGTGCTCTGGGCAGTACGGTTTGCGGAAACAGGGAAAATTTCAAAGCCGTGACGGGCGGAAAGTCCGGCAACTGCCCGCAATTCCTCGACCTATAACCACACGCGCGCTTCTTTCGTGCGACAAACAGGGAATTTTCAACGCTGAAACAGGTAGATCAGCGGACCGATCACCGAACTTTGCCAACTGACGGTTTCGTTAAGTCGGCGCGGGTGACGCTAGGTTGATACTCCGCTTCCGCAGCAGGCGCTTCAATGCTGTAAACTTTAGAGTTGACGGCCGGATTAAAACTTGTGAGTTAGTTCACGTCGACGTTCAATGATCGGCGACCACACGACGGCAATGCCGCTCGTGACAGGCCAATGGCCGTTAGCTCGCTACCGCAAGCCGTAGGCGAGTCTTTCCAAACGAACATCATCGAGCCTCAGGCTCCGGGAAGACTTATGCGCATTCCAAAATCACAAATCCTTATCATGCCTGTGGCTGACATTCAGCCGGCCCGGCGGAACGCTCGCACTCACAGCCGCAGCCAAATCCGCAAGATTGCCGATTCAATCGAACGGTTTGGATTCGTGACGCCGATTTTGATCGATCGCGAGGGGCGCATCGTTGCGGGTCACGGGCGCTGGCAGGCTGCAAAGCTCCTCAACATGGCGGAGGTGCCGACGTTGGTGCTCGCCCATCTCGGCCCGGAAGAGCGGAGAGCTTACGCGATCGCCGATAACCAGCTAGCCGCGCTGGCTGGATGGGATCGCGAGCTGTTGTCGCTTGAAATAGCGGAATTAGAGATTGCCATGCCGGAGCTCGACCTCACCGTAACAGGGTTCGAGGTCGAGCAGATCGAAATCCTGCGTGACGTAGCGGGATCGAAGATGCCGCGAGCGAAGGAAGAGGCGACACCGCCGATAGTTGGCCCTGCAGTGACCCGCAAAGGTGACATGTGGTGCATCGGCGACAATCGGCTACTTTGCGCCGACGCGTTGCAGCCTGTCAGTTTCGAGCAGCTTCTCGGGCGTGCACTTGCCGATCTCGTTATCACGGATCCGCCCTACAATGTTCCGATTGCCGGCCATGTGAGCGGGCAGGCGATCCATCGCGAGTTCGAGATGGCATCGGGCGAGATGTCTCGCTCTCAGTTTCAGCGCTTCCTATCCACTGTGTGCCGGCAGCTCGCGCGGTACAGCCGATCAGGATCGCTTCATTACCTCTTCATGGACTGGCGATCGATCGCTGACCTCATTGCGGCTGGCGAGGAACATTACGCCGAGCTCCTCAACGTCGTCGTTTGGGTCAAGCCGAACGGGGGCATGGGGTCGCTGTATCGGTCGCGGCATGAACTCGTCGCCCTCTTCCGGCAGGGCAGTCGGGCACACATCAACAATATCGAGCTGGGTGCGAATGGCCGAAATCGCACCAACGTCTGGGAGTATGCAGGCGTCAGCGGATTCGGGAGTGAGCGGGAACTCGGCAGTCTTCATCCCACCGTTAAAAACGTGGACATGATTGCCGAAGCCATACGTGATGCAAGTCACGCTGGCGATATCGTGGTGGATGCGTTCGGCGGCTCTGGTACCACCTTGATCGCGGCCCACAGGACAGAGCGACGTGCCGGGCTCATCGAGCTCGATCCCCTCTACTGCGATGTGTGTGTCGGGCGTGCTCTCGCCGAAGGGCTGGCGGTGTCACTGGCCGGTACGGGAGAATCATTCGACACCGTGGCGCAGCGAAGGTCGCAAGAGCGCGTCGCCAGTGGAGACGTGTCATGATCAGTCGCAAGCGACAGCCAGCGATCGATCTAGCTGAGTTGCTCGACCGGCCTGTACGCGTCACCATCAATGGTACGCCCAGGGTGATGCGGCCGTTCGAAGCAGAACTCGAGCAGTGCGTTGCGAAGGCGCTCAAAGGTGAGATCAAAGCCTGTGCAAAAATAATTGGGTGGCGCTTGCGAGAAGGTCTCGTGCCCAGGCTCCAGCCCTGTGACGACCACCAATACATGGCAATCATTCCCAAGGACTGGGAGGATGAGGAGGAATTCCATCGTTTGTATAACAAGTATGGACCACCTCCATGGCCGGGAGAACGCGATGGGCTAACGGCGTCAGCTCGAGAAGAACGTCGAGCGGCCCCAAAGAGAAGACGGCGATCATGACCGCCGATTCCGATAATCCCGAGATGGTCGACGATGATGAGCATGAGAAAGACATCGATTTCGAGGCGCGGGTAGGATACGGGCAGCCTCCCCGGCACAGTCGCTGGAGCAAGGGTATGAGATCCCCAAACCCTTCCGGAAGACCTCGCAAAAACCAGACGCGTAGATACTACCTTGAGCAGATTTGTAGCCGAGAGATCCGCTTCAAGGATGGTGATCGGGTTCGCACGGGGACGGTGCTCGAAGCGATCATTCTCATCGTGAAGGCGAAGGAGATCTCCGGAAGTCAGGCTGCTTCACGGCTTGGCGACAAGCTGCGTGGCATAGCCCGGATTGACGAAGACGAGCCGATCGCAAAGGGGGTCCTCTTCGCGCCCGAACAGCTGACTGACGAAGAATGGATTGCAAAGCATTCACCCTGACCTGGCGGGTGAGCAGGCCAACACTCGGTTGAGCTCTTCGCTTAATCCAGCCTGTGAACACGCTGCTGCGAGACCACGGACGCGGGATAGCGCAATCGTAAGCTGGTTTGGGAGCTCTCGCGCGGCGACCACGTAGAAGGCCCATTGTGAAGCATTGCGATGATCCGCGCTGGCGTCGGCGACATAGTGATGGGCAAACACATACACGTCTGCCCAACGCTGGTTGCCTGGAACCCAGGCGGCACCTTCGTATCGACCTTTGCGCTCGCGAACGTCAAAGGAAATGCGGCTCGGCTGGTCATCAGCCCCGTGCCAGCTTTGGCGAGAGGCAGCCTGCTTCACCTCCAACCTCACTCCGTCGGCCCGCTCGAAATCCCACCCAGCGTAATCGGCCGAGCGCCAGCTCCATTCTTCACCAAGAGCTTTGGATACAATTGCTTCGGCGATCAGTCCGCGATGCACGTTCGTGATGAGAGGTCGCCCGAACGCAGCATGCGCCGCGATCGCGGCGATGTCGCTGCTCGAAACTTCGCAACCCACGTGCACCGCTCGGCTTCCTCGTCGCTCCTATGTCCTCTCGGGGCGACGGCCTAAGCCGGATGTTCAGAACCTGCAGTCACAGGCGCATGCGCCTTTACCGTTGCCGGCTGGACATGCGCGCATGCCACCCGGCCTAGCTCGAAGCTCGACCGAGTATGACTGAGAGGTTCTGACGCCCCACTTCCCGGCTTTCACTGGAAGCGGGCTCAGATTGCTCGACTTCGCACCGGAGGCAAGTCGAATGTGCGGGTGCGCGCGGGATTGAAGGAGCATTCAACGCAGGCCAGCGCTGCGGGGGGCTTGCCAATCTTGCTTGGTTTGCTGACAGCGCGCTCAATGCGAGAAAGACAGCTTCAGGACCTGATCGTCACCACCCTGGTGCGCGAGAACGGTGGAACGGCGCGGGCGTGGCGAATGGCTGTGGGACCGATCAAGCTGTACGACGTAGCGACGCATCCGCATTGCAACTGGTCGGCCAGCCCGCGCGGAACGGTGGGGGAGAATGCCGCTATCGAAGGCGTACTCGATGATCTACGCGGCGGGCATCCGGTGATCATGCCCGGCTGACCGGTGCCGTTATCGCCGACACGAGATCGCGCCGCGAAGCACCGGCAGGATCAGCCCATGAGGCGAAACCGGGACAACTAGCTGCCTTCGTGTTTCACTCGGGCGCGCTCGGTCTCTTCCAGGCGTCCGCTTCGCGGCCGCGAACGCCGGAAGTTGCTCAAAGCGGAATCTCTATTTGGGGTGAGATTTGGTGGAAAGCGGTCCGACCGCTTTGGAGCAGCCACCCAGCCTTATGCTCGTTCGTTCATGTGGCGGGCATTCTCGCAGAACTTTATAGGGTCGCGCGAGACGTCGGCACGGTGATGTTGGAACGCCTGGTGCGTGATCTGGGCGGAACCGAATGCGACCACTTCAAGGTGGCGCCCGAACCTCTCAAGGCGACCGCGGTAACGCGCCAGTTCGGCGAACCGGGGACGGTACTTTCCGAGCTGCGTGAGGTGATGGCGCGGCGCGCGGCGCGGGCGGCCGAAAAGATACGGGCGCAAGGGTTGGCGGCTAGCCACCTGATCGCCTTCGCCCATGGTAGCCGCTACCGGCCCAACCCGCCCGTGGCATCGCGTTCTGCGCGGCTCTCGCCTCCGACCAACTATCCCCGTGTCATCGTGGGTGTCGCGGGGAAGATGATGGAATCGATGGTCCGGCCAGGGGCGTCTATACGAAGTGCGGCGTGCTGCTCGAAGACTTGACACCCGAAGGGCGTGGGCAGGCCGATCTGTTCGCCTCGCCCGATCCCAAAGCGCCCGATCTGATTGCGGCGATGGATGGGCTGAACGCTCGCTATGGACGCGGTACCGTCACTCTCGCCGCGCAGGGTTGCGGCGCGAGGGCATTCGACACGAAGCGGTCGCAGAAGAGCCCGGGCTGGACGACGCGTATCGTGGAGATCCCGGTCGCGACCTAGCCCTTGTCGACGAAGAACCACCATCCTAAGTTCAAGCCGCGCCATCACCGTTGGCGCGGCCGCTGCCTTGGCGAAGGACCTCATGGTCCAGCGAGTTTCGATGGCTCCTACGTCCGCACTCTGTTCCGGCCGTTGGAGACGAGCAGCGCGTCTCTGTCTGGCCGAGAGGGAGATGCGTATGTACTCGACGATCGATGGTGCCAAACAGCGCGCCAACTCACTCGACAAAGTGATGAAGACCAGCGGTTTCGTCTTCCCGCTGCGTAAGTCGCAGCACGCGGTTGCGCGTGGTGGGGGCTTCCGGGACTGGCATGACATGACCAGCGCGCTCAAGAAACAAGCGCGCCATTGCGATCCTGAAGCGTTCCGGCGCCGATTGCTCGAGGCGTTGCCGTCTCCGTGTGAAGCGCCCGTGAGGGCTTGGCTGAACCGTGAACCGAGCGAGGAAGCGCCGTCGGGCGATGTCCCGGCCGGATGGTATCGCTACGTCTTTCCCTACCAGTTCACGGCTGCGGCGATACTTCGCCATGATCCGGCGATCCGGCGGGGATCGGGCCCCGGCCAGCGATTGCGCGAGAAGCTCGTCCCAGGCGTGCTCCTCAACATCAACGGTACCCATAACCCGTATCCGCGGCTCGAACCTGATACGCTGGCGCTGGTCTTCAAGGGCACACCCGAGACCGTTTTCGGCGTGGACGCACGTCACCCGCGGTTCGCCATCGAGCTGCGCACCCTCCAGGATGTCGGCATCATCGATGTGCGGGAAGGCTATGTCGCCATCGTTCCGCCGGATCGGGACGAGATCCTCGATCGCGTGCTGCGCGACAAGATCGATATGGTGACGTACTGGCTCGGCGAACGAGGCAATGCCAAGGATGCGGGCAACGCGTTGCGCGATGCCTTGGCGGCGATCGGGATCGATGACGCCCTCAGGCTGGCGGAGACGCTTCTCCAATATGGAGGCGACGCGTACATCCTGCCCTCGGGACCGATCAAGGAAACGCTGCGGGACCTTGCCGCAGCGGGACGCCTCCAGGCATTCGCCCGCTTCTTCGATCTGGCGGCGACGATCTGGCCGAAGGACAAGGAACTGGTCCGTGGCATGATCCCGGCGATCATCCTCAATGCCTATCTTGCCGAGCATCTGGGGTTGATAGGGTCGAGCAGGCTCATCGCATGGACGGCGAACACCCCCGGATGGGCACAGGATGTTGATGCCGCGTTGGCGGCGCCCGTTACGTTCGAGCGGGTTGTTCGCGGCATGGCCGAGGCGATACGATCGGTGCCATGACCGGGTGGCGATGATGGGCAGGCCGGTGCGGAGCGTCGCTCTTCCCGGCCTGTCGGCGTGGTCACCGACGATGGCGGGGAATCGTCAGCGAGATTTGATGCGCTCGCGTCTGGTCGCATCCCCCAGGTCAAATCTGACCAGGACCGACTATGTACTCTGATCGCGTTCTGCGCGCCTGCATGCTGGATGGACACGCGTACTGCTTCGCGGGTCATCTCGGTCCGGGGCTCAGGGGCGCTTGCGACCCGGGGGGCGGACGTCCGCGACCTGGGGGTCAGGGTGCCGCAGACCTTTAAAATGGACCGCGTCCAAGGCATTTGGCGTTCATGAACGCGGAGATGCAAGTGATGTCGTCAGATACTGGAAAGGTGGTGCCGCTGCGGCCCGCCGCCCCCATCCCCCCCGAAGCGAAGAGCTTCGAGAAGCGGTGGACCAAGAAGGTGCTCGAGCCGGGTTTCACCCTGATCCCGTCCGTACTGATGCGCGCGCTGGTGCGCCTGCACGTCGGGCCGATCGAGTTCAGCGTGCTCCTCCAGATGATCGATCACTGGTGGGAGAATGAGGACATGCCGTTCCCGTCGAAGAAGCGGCTGGGCGAGCGGATCGGCGTTTCCGAGAAGACGATCCAGCGCGCCGTCGGCCGGTTGGAGGCCGAGGGGCTCATCCGCCGGGTGGCGCGCCATAATCGTCTGGGCGGACAGACCAGCAACATCTATGATCTGGCGCCGTTGGTCGAGAAGCTCGGCCCGATCGCCGACGACATGATGAAGGCGCGTGAGGAGGCCAAGGCGGCCCGTCGTTCGCCGGAGCGCCCCGGCCATCGCATCCGCGCGACCGCGAAGAAGGCCGGCTGATCTTGTCCTATTTCCAACCCCTGACCGTTGCTGGCCAAGAGATCGCCTTCGATCATCTTGAGCCGTTCATCTTGGTGGTGCCGACAGCCACCAAGGCGGCGGGCGTGCGCATCGACGTCGTGTTCTCCAATCACTGCTTCTCCGAGACGTTCGACGCTGAAGTGCACCTCGGAGGGGAGGTCGATGTCTGGGATCGCGACAAGCGGCGCGTGTTCGATCAAGCGCGTTACGACCTGTCCAAGGCCTTGCCGGCGATCATCCAGGGCCTGCCGACCTCGGCGGTATTCCTGACGCCGGAATCGAACTTCGTTCGTATCACCCTGCCTGGGGGCGCGGCCGGAGCCGAATATCGCATGTTCTTCCGGATCACCAAGGCTGAGAAAGGGTCCGGTTCCGACCTGCGGCTTCGGGTGGAAAGCGCCTATACCCCCACGGCCGGTCAGGCGGTGCCCGAGCGCGACATGACCAAGGTCCGGTTCGTGGTACTCGTCGACAAGACGCTCCGCGGTGAGAAGGTCCGGCGGCAGTACAAACGATAAGGGGCGCCAGAGGCGCCCCTTAAGTTCACTCGATATCCGCTTAGGGTTGCCCCTATCTCGCATCACGCGTGGACCCTCTTTGACAAGGGCGGGGGAACGCTGTTGTCGCCTCGCAGCGACTCAACCGATCTGTCGTTCCAGGAGGTCATCTAGGACCTGGGGGTTAAGGATTCAACCCTCTACCTCGTAGGCCGCACCCGGTTCGGGGTGTGCCACGTGGCAAACCCTTAGCGCTTTCAGACAGGACGTCATGCCGCAAGCGCGCTGACCTGGTGGAAACCGTAAGGGCCACGTCAGTGGCCGCGCGCCTTGTCCTTGGTGGGTGCATCTGTGTCGCAGGCCGGTGAGCGGACGTTCTCGGCGTCGAGCCTCCGCCCGATTTGCTATGCTCGGCGACCCGCTGACGGGTTGCCTCCACGGCAGCAACGACCGCGCGCTAGGCACTAGCCTCTCTTCCTTCCGCGGCAACCGAACGGTTGTGACACCGTGCGGGCTGACAGGTCGATCGCCAACGCCACCCTATCGCGGTTACCGAAGACCCGCGTTCCAACCTGCTTCGTGTGCTTCGTGACCGGCCTTCTTCATCCGAAATCCTACGGTATCATACGTCTCGCATGTGGCAGGCTCGATCCATCCCTTTGCGACCAGCGCTGCCTCGGTGCCGACACTGACTCCCGGCCATTGGCTACGGTCCTCGACGTTGTCGAAGCAGAGCGCCTTCAGTATCTTGAACTCACGCCGTGAGGGCAGGTCCGTCATCATGTCCTCCTAGTTGCGCCAAGCCTGACGCAGCTCCTGGTCAAACCAGTTCTCAGCATCCTCAAGCGGGCCGAGAGTCGAGCGAAACTGGAAATAGCGGGCACCACCCCGATCGAGAACCCAGCAATGAAATGCGCTGAAGGACGGCATCTCGGCCGCGCCGGGTTGCACGCCGTGCGCTGCGGCCCAGTCGTGCGTGAGCTGCCGGATCGCGCGCTCGGCCTCCGGTCGTTTCACCGTTCCCGGTTTACCTCTCACTGGCGCACCTTGCCAGCTTTGCAAATCGTCACACCATTATGCCCGCAGTCGATCCCGAAGACGATGCGATCGGCCAGCTCGCCGTCCAGATACAGTGCACGGGCTATATCCACCGTCAGGAACTCGCGCGCATCACCGGCCGGCTCCGTTTCCATCGACCGGTTCAGGAACTGTTCGATCGCTTGTGCAGCGTCATTGAAGCTCGCCTGCTTTCGCCGTCGCGCATCGTTTCTTCCGCTATACAGGTCGCGCGGAACGCGAACGGGATAGGTCTTCATCGTGTGGTGCCTCCCGGTCGATCCATTACGACATGGACCAGCGACTGCTCATAATGCCCCCCTTACGTATCACCAGATCAAAGGCTATCATGGTTGGGAAGGCGGGTGCCGGAATGAACCTTTACAATCATGCCGATTGGAAGCGCTTTCGCGCTGAGGTCATCAAGCTGGACGGCGATCGATGCGTCCGCTGCTTACGCGGCCATGACGATGTTGTCCTTCAAGTCCACCACAAACGCTACACTCCTGGCCGCAAGCCGTGGGAGTACGCGCATTCCGACTGCGAGACGCTGTGCAAGGGATGCCATGCTGAAGAACATGGGATCATCATGCCCACCAGCGATTGGCTCCTACTGGGGACCGACGATCTGGGCGATCTGAACGGCAATTGCGAGCTATGCGGCACGGCGCTGCGCTACTCCTATGCGATCGTGCATCCGAGTTGGGGGGCGATGGCTGTCGGCACCGACTGCTGCGACAAGCTGACCGGCAGTACCGATGCCCGCGAATATCACGACATAATGCTAAAGGATCGGGGCAAGCTGAAACGCTTCGTCTCCTCTCCAAACTGGACAACGTTGCAATCCGGCGAACAGAGCATTGTACGCGCCGGCATCGCTGTTCGCATCAGCGAAGCCGATGGAAAGTTCTCTATCGGGTTGGGACCGGCGCGCGGGAAAACATCATATGCCAGTCTGATCGATGCCAAGGTCAGGGCTTTGGAACTGATCGATACCGGAGAGGCCGCGGACTACCTCCAGAAGCGGCGTCACAAGGAACTTGCCCGTCTGCGCGAGCACTAGGCCACGTGGACAAAGGTTGACGGGGTGATCTGCGGTTGATTCAACGCTGCTATTTGGAGGCAGCGTTGGGTGAGCGGATCGGGTTGTCGGATGCGGAGTGGGAGATTGTCGGCGCGCTGCTGCCGGCCGAGCGAGGTCGAGGCTGCCGCCCCGCGCAGGACAACCGGCGCTACTTCGAAGGCATGATGTGGATCGCCCGGAC
>Ga0210040_10004053_pt1 | contig 19357 bp, 16 predicted proteins | sample CryGeyCG12114_NA_FD_185462 | JGI IMG/M metagenome (GOLD analysis project Ga0210040, IMG submission 185462) | Groundwater microbial communities from aquifer - Crystal Geyser CG19_WC_8/21/14_NA (SPAdes) (version 2) | ecosystem: Environmental > Aquatic > Deep subsurface > Groundwater | place: USA...
CCAGGTCGAGCTGCGCGGCGAGGCGACCCGGCTGGCCGAGCGCGGCACGCGCTGGCTGCTGCGGCAGCGCGACGTCACCGCCGAGCCGCCCCTGCCGCTGGGCGCCGTGACGGACCGGTTCGGTCCGGCGGTCGCGTCGGTCCGCACCGGGCTGCCCGGCTGGCTGCTCGGGGCGGAGGCCGACGCGTACGCCGCGCGGGCCGCCCGCCTGCGCGACGCCGGGGTGCCCGAGGGCCTGGCCGCCGAGGTCGCCGCCGCTCCGCTGATGCCCGCCGCGCTCGACCTGGCCGTCGTCGCCGAGCGGGCCGGGGCGCCGGTGGACCTGGCCGGCCGCGTGCTGCAGTGCCTGTCCGAGCGGCTGGGCCTGGTCCCGCTGCGGGAGCTGATCACCGCGCTGCCCCGCGACCGGCGCTGGCCGTCCATGGCGCGGGCGTCCCTGCGCGACGACCTGGCCCTCGAGCAGGCCTCGCTCACCGAGGACGTGCTCGGGCTGCGCAGCGGGGACGGCGACGACCCGCACGCGCTCGTGGCGACGTGGGCCGGGAGCTGGGACGCGGCCCAGGGACGGGCCGCCGCCCAGCTCGCCGACATCGCCGGCGGCGACCGGCAGGAGCTGGCCGAGCTGCTGGTCGCCGTCCGCACGCTGCGCGGGCTGCGCCGCCGTCGCGAGGCCCGCCGCCTCCCCCGCCCGGCGGCGCAGTAGCCACCCACCGCGCCGTGGGGCGCGGTCGTCAACGGACCGTCACACGGGCGGAGGGTTCACCGCCGCCCCGACGGGCAGGGCCCGAGGGCCCCGTTCCCGACCCCGAGGACCCCACCGTGCCGCTGCGCCCGCTCGTCCGGACCGACGGATACCTGCCGATCGAGGACCACGGACTCATCGGCGACGGCGTGACGTGCGCGCTGGTCGGCCGGGACGGCGCGATCCCCTGGCTGTGCCTGCCCACCTTCGACGGGCGGCCGTTCGTCGCCGGCCTGCTGGACGCCGAGCGCGGCGGCACCTTCGCCGTCACACCGGTGGGGCTCCGGGAGTCCCGCCAGCGCTACCTCCCCGACACCGGCATCCTCGTCACCGAGCTGGCCACCGCCGACGGTCTCCTGGAGCTCACCGACTGCCTGCCCCTGCGCTCCGGCGCCGACCTCGCCGAGCCGGTGCCGGCCGGACGCGGCGAGGTCCTCCGCACCGCGCGGGTGCTGCACGGCACCGTGGACGTCGACGTGCGGCTGCACCCCCTGGACGGCGTCCAGGTGCGCTCCGAGCTCGGTGCGTGGCGGATCCGCTGGCCCGCCGCTCCGGAGCTGGACCTGATGCTCTGGTCGTCGCACCCGCTCACGCTGACCGGCGACGGCTCGCTCGCCGGCCGGGCGACGCTGACGGCAGGCCAGCGGCTCACCGTCACCCTGCAGTGGTCGGGTCAGACGCACACCCGCGCGCGCACCGACCCGGACCGGCTCGTCGACCAGACCGCGGCCGCCTGGCGTGCCTGGGCCGCCCGGCTGGACTACGCGGGTCCGCAGCGGGAGCTGGTCCGCCGCTCCGCGCTCACCCTGAAGCTGCTGGACCACGTGCCCAGCGGCGCGGTCATGGCCGCCGCCACGTCGTCCCTCCCGGAGGGCATCAGGGGAGAGCGGAACTGGGACTACCGCTACACCTGGGTGCGCGACGCCGCGTTCACCGGCTACGCGCTGCGCCGCATCGGCATGGACGAGGAGTCGCACGCCTTCCTCGCCTGGACGCTGCGGAACGTGGAGCGCAGCGGCGGCGTGGGCATCCTCTACGGCCTGGACGGCGAGCCGCCGAAGACGGAGTGGCTGGACGCGTCGCTGTCGGGCTACCGCGGCTCCTCCCCCGTCCGGTGGGGCAACAGCGCCGCCCGGCAGGTGCAGAACGACGTGTACGGCGAGCTCCTCGACGTCGCCTGGCAGTTCGTCCGCAGCGGCGGTCCGGTCGGCGAGCCGCTGTGGACCTCCCTGTCGGCCCTCGCCGAGCAGGCGATCGCCTCGTGGCAGACGCCGGACAACGGCATCTGGGAGATCCGCGACGCCGGCCGGCCCTTCACCTACTCGGTGGCGATGTGCCACGTCGCCGTCGACCGGGCGCTGCGGATCGCCGCCGAGCGCGGCCTGCCGCACCCCGGGGAGCGCTGGCGCCGCGAGGCCGAGCGCATCCGCTCCACGCTGCTGGAGCAGGCGTGGGACCCCGACCGCGGCACGTTCACCGAGCACCTCTCCGCGCCCGGCACGGCCGACCGCGGCGGCCTGGACGGCTCGCTGCTCACCCTGCCGCTGCGCGGGCTGATCCGCGCCGACGACCCGCGCATGGTCGCCACCACCGAGGCGGTGCGGCGGCACCTCGACGCCGGCGACGGGCTGCTCTACCGCTACCTGCACACCGAGTCCCCTGACGGGCTGCAGGGCACCGAGGGGGCGTTCCTGCTGTGCAGCTTCTGGCTGGTGGACAACCTCGCCGGTCAGGGCCGGCTGGACGAGGCGCACGCGCTCTACGACTCGCTGTGCGGGCGGGCGAACGAGCTCGGGCTGCTGGCCGAGGAGGTCGACCCCTCCACCGGCGCCTTCCTGGGCAACTTCCCGCAGGCGTTCAGCCACGTCGGGGTCATCGCCAGCGGCTGGAACCTGGCACGGGCGGAGGAGCGGGCATGACGCGGTCGTTCGTGGTCCTCGGCGGCAGGGGCGACCTCACCGGTCGACTGCTGCTGCCCGGGCTGGCCGAGCTCGAGGACGTCGGGCAGCTCGACGACGGGTTCGGCGTCCTCGCGGTGGGCCGGGAGGAGTGGGGGGACGAGGAGTACCGGTCGTGGGCGCGCGGCCGGCTGGCCGAGCACGCGGCCCGGGTGTCGGAGGAGAGCCGGGAGCGGCTCCTGGCCCGGCTGCGGTACGTGCCCGGCGACGTGACCGAGGCCGGCGACCTGCGCCGCGCGCTGGACCGGGCGGGCGGGACGCCGGTGGTCTACCTGGCGCTGCCCAACACGGTGTTCCTGCCGACGCTGCAGGCGCTGGCCGAGGTCGGGCTGCCCGAGGGTGCCGCCGTCGCCGTCGAGAAGCCCTTCGGCACCGACCGGGCCGACGCCCGGCGGCTCAACGAGGTCCTGCACCGGATGCTGCCGGAGGAGGCGGTCTTCCGCACCGACCACTTCCTCGCCATGCAGACCGTGCTCAACATCCTCGGCCTGCGGTTCGCCAACCGGTTGTTCGAGCCGGTCTGGAACGCCGTCCACGTGGCGAGCGTGGACATCGTCTTCGACGAGACCCTGGGGCTGGAGGGCCGGGCCGGCTACTACGACCGGGCGGGCGCCCTGCGCGACATGCTGCAGAACCACCTGCTGCAAGTGCTCGCGGTGACGGCGATGGAGCCGCCGGCCGCGGTGGACGCGCGCAGCCTCGCCGGCCGGAAGTCCGACGTGCTGCGCGCCGTCCGGCCGCCGTCGGACATGGCCCGCGACACCGTGCGGGCGCGGTACACCGCCGGCCGCGTCGGCGACCGCGACCTGCCCGCCTACGCAGACGAGGACGGCGTCGATCCCGAGCGGGGCACCGAGACCTACGCCGAGTACACGGTCACCATCGACAACTGGCGCTGGGCGGGCGTGCCGTTCCGGCTGCGCTCGGGCAAGGCGCTGGGGGCCGACCGGCACGAGGTCGTCCTGACGTTCCGGCCGGTTCCGCACCTCCCGTTCGGCGACGGCGGGGCAGCGGAGGTGGAGCCCGGCGTGCTGCGGCTGCGGTTGGAGCCCGACGGCATCGGCCTCGAGCTCAACCTCAACGGCGCGGGGAACCCCTTCGACCTCGAGCGCCGGACGTTGGACATCGAGCTGCCGCCGCGCCGGTTGTCGGCCTACGGGCTGCTGCTGGGGGAGCTGCTGGCCGGCAACTCGGCCCTGTCGATCAGCGACGTGGAGGCTGAGGAGTCGTGGCGCATCGTCCAGCCGATCCTCGACGCGTGGGCCTCCGGCGAGGTGCCCCTGCGGGAGTATCCGGCCGGCTCGGACGGCCCCGCGCCCCACGGGGTATGAGCCCGTATCGAACTATCTAGGTCAGTCGCTAGACGCCCCTAGACGGCGGTCGACAGCGTGCTGCACCGGTCACCGTGCGGGCCCGCGAGCGGGCAGGGAACGATGGGCGGCGATGAACAACGATCAGGACGGCCCCACGTTCGCCGAGCTCGGGCTCCGGCCCGAGCTCCTGCAGGCGCTCACCACCCTCGGCTACGAGGAGCCCACGCCGATCCAGCTCGAGGCGATCCCCCTGCTGGTCGAGGGCCGCGATCTGCTGGGCCAGGCGGCGACCGGCACCGGCAAGACGGCGGCCTTCTCGCTGCCCGTGCTGCAACGGCTGGAGGCGCACCGCACCGGGCGGTCGCCGGTGGCGCTGGCGCTGGTGCCCACCCGCGAGCTGGCCGTCCAGGTGTCGGAGGCGCTGCACCGGTACGGCAAGGACCTCGGGGCGCGCGTGCTGCCGGTCTACGGCGGTGCCCCGATCGTGCGCCAGCTGCGCTCGCTCGAGTCCGGCGTCGACGTCGTCGTCGCCACCCCGGGCCGTGCCCTGGACCTGCTCAACCGCGGCAGCCTGCGGCTCGACGAGATCGCCACCGTGGTCCTGGACGAGGCCGACGAGATGTTGGACATGGGCTTCGCCGAGGACCTCGAGGCCATCCTCGACCAGACGCCGGAGCAGCGGCAGACCGTGCTCTTCTCCGCGACGATGCCGCGCCGGCTGGACGCCCTGGCCCGCCGTCACCTGCGGGACCCGGCCCGGATCACCATCGCCCGCGAGCAGGCGGCGGCGGGCTCGTCCCCGCGCGTCCGCCAGACCGCCTACGTCGTGCCGCGGGCGGCCAAGCCGGCGGCGCTGGGCCGCATCCTCGACATCGAGGCGCCCACCGCGGCGATCGTGTTCTGCCGCACGCGGGAGGAGGTCGACACCCTCACCGAGACGCTCAACGGCCGCGGGTACCGCGCCGAGCCGCTGCACGGCGGGATGAGCCAGGAGCAGCGGGACAAGGTGATGGGCCGGTTGCGCGGCGGCACGGCGGACCTGCTGGTCGCCACCGACGTCGCCGCCCGCGGTCTGGACATCGAGCAGCTCACCCACGTCGTCAACTACGACGTCCCCTCGGCGCCGGAGTCCTACGTGCACCGCATCGGCCGGGTGGGCCGGGCCGGGCGCGAGGGCGTCGCCATCACGCTGGCCGAGCCGCGCGAGCACCGGCAGCTGAAGACCATCGAGAAGGTGGCCGGCGCGACGATCTCGGTGCAGACCGTGCCCACGGTGGCCGACCTGCGGGCGCGGCGGCTGGACCTCACCCGCGCCGCGCTGCGGGAGAGCCTGCTCGGCGACGAGCTCGACCGGTTCCGCGTCGTGGTGGAGACCCTCGCCGACGAGTTCGACCTCATGGAGGTCGCGCTGGCGGCGGTCAAGCTGGCGCACGAGGCCACCGGGGGCGTCGACGACGACGAGGAGATCCCCCAGGTCGGCTTCCGGACCGACCGGGACGCCGGCCGGGGTCCGGGGGCCCCGCGCGGCGAGCGGCCGGCCCGCCGGTCCTCGGGCGGGCCGACGGCGAGGCTCTTCGTCGGTCTGGGCCGGGAGGCAGGGATCCGCCCGGGTGACCTGGTCGGCGCGATCACCGGCGAGACCGGTCTGACCGGCCGCGACATCGGCGCGATCGAGATCCACCAGCGGTTCGCCCTGGTCGAGGTGCCCGAGCCCGCGGCCAACGAGGTCATCAGCTCGCTCAAGGCCACCATGATCAAGGGCCGGAAGGCGACCGTCCGCCGCGACAAGGCCTGATCCGCGGAGCGGCTCTCAGCTGGTGGCGGGGTCCGGCGGCACGGTCGGCGGCACGCGGTTGGGGCCCGCCTCCGCCGGCCGCGGCAGGTCCTGGCGGTGCAGCCGGACGGCGACCAGCGCGACGTCGTCGTCCGGCCGCCCCTGCACGAGCTGCTCCACCAGCTCGTCGAGCAGCTCCTCCAGGGGCAGGTCCGCCAGCTCCGTCAGCGCCGTCCGCAGCCGGAGCAGGCCCTGGTCGAGGTCGGCGTCGCGGCGTTCGACGAGCCCGTCGGTGTAGAGCAGCACGGTGGAGCCGCGGTCCAGGGTGACCACCGACTCGCGCCGTTCCGCGCCCGCGTCCACGCCGAGCATGAGGTCACCCACCCACGGGGCCAGCTCGGCGACGCTGCCGTCGGGGTTGATCACCAGCGGCGGCAGGTGCCCGGCGTTGGCCCAGCGCATCCGGGTGATCCCGCGCTCGACGTCCTCGGGCGTCTGCTCGAACCGGGCGACCGCCGCCGTGGCCAGGGTGTCCACCTGCAGGGTGGCCATCGACGCGTCCAACCCGCGGAGCACCTCGACGGGGGCGGCGTCGCTGTAGGTGGCGATGCCGCGCAGGAGGGAGCGGAGCTGCCCCATGGCGGCCGCCGCCTCGGTGTCGTGGCCGACGACGTCGCCGATGACCAGCATCGTGGTGCCGCCGGGCTGCAGGAAGGCGTCGTACCAGTCGCCGCCGACGCGGGCGGCCTCGGCCGCCGGCAGGTAGCGGACGGCGATCTCCGCGTGGTCGGGCTCCGGGGGTTCGGTGAGCATGCTGCGCTGCAGCCCCTCGGCGAGCTGCTGCTGGGCGCTGAAGAGGCGGGCGTTGTCCAGCGCCAGGCCGGCCCGGTCGGCCACCTCCTGGGCGACGACGACGTCGTCGGTGCTGGGCGCGTGGCCCTCCGCGTAGAAGAGCGTCAGCAGGCCCACCGTCCGCCCGCGGGCGCGCAGCGGGAGGGCGACCTCGGTGCTGGGCGCGAGCAGGCCCAGCAGCTCGCGGGCCGGGCCCTCGGGCAGCACGTCCAGCACGTCGTGACCGCGGAAGGTCGCCGCCTCGCCGGTGTGCAGGGCGCGGGCGACCGGGGCCGTCATCGGCATCGAGTCCAGCCGCACCTCGCGGTACCGCTCCAGCAGCGTGCGGGCCGCCGGGGTGGCGTGCCAGCTGCCGACGTCCCTCGGTGCGCCGTCCTCGCCGATGATCGTGACCACGCAGAAGTCCGCGAGCGCGGGCACGACGAGCCGGGGGAGCCGGGCGGTGGCGACGACGGTGTCGAGCGTGCCGGCCAGCTCGGCGCTCACCTGCGCGAGGATCGCCAGCTGGCGCGTCGAGCGCTCGGCCCGCTCCTGCGCCTGCCGGCGCTCGGTCACCTCGAGGAAGTAGACCGACAGCCCGTCGGGAGTCGGCCAGGCACGCACCTCGAACCACCCGTCCAGCGGCGGCGGGTAGTAGGCGTCGAACGAGATCGGCTCGCCGGTGGCGACCGCCTTGCGGTAGTTCTCCTCGAAGATCCTGCCCACCGTGGCGGGGAAGGCCTCCCAGAGGACCTCGCCCAGCAGTTCGTCGCGGCTCTGCCCCAGCAGCCGTTCGGCCTCGGCGTTGACGTGGGTGAACCGCCAGTCCCGGTCCAGGGAGTAGAAGCCCGCGGGCATCGCCTCGAGCACCCGGGTGACCCGCGTCGCGGCCTCGCGCTCGCCGGTGGTGTCGTACGCCGCCCCGATCAGGTGGTCGGTGCGGCCGTCGGGGCCGGGGAGGTGGCGGCCGCGGGCGTGGATCCAGCGGGTCTCCCCGCCGGGGAGCACGATCCGGTACTCGACGTCGTACTCGCCCATGGTGTCGACGCTGGCCTGCAGCGCATCGGCGTGCCAGCGCTCGTCGTCGGGATGCACGCGGGCGGTGAAGGCGTCCAGCGACTGGTCGAAGGTGGCGGGGTCGTAGCCGAACATCCGCTGGAGCTGCTCGTCCCACAGCAGCAGGCCGGTGGCCGGCTCGAAGTCGAAGGTGCCGACCTCGCCGGCCTCCTTCGCGAGTTCCCACCGCAGCCGCTCGGTGTCGTACTGGCGCTGCAGGGCGGCCAGCTGCGCGGCGAGCGAGGCGGGCTCCCCGGGCGTCCCTGTCGCCGGACGATCGCCGTCCTCGGCGGTCGTCCGGTCGGGGGATGAGTCCACGACGAGCCCTTCTGCCCGGGTACGGCCCGGTCCGTGCGGGTGCGGGCTCGTGGTTCGAGCCGCGCACCGGTGGGGCCAGTTATGTCATGCCGGGTGCGTCCGCCGCAAGGACGGCAGGCCGGCGCCGCGTCTCACGTCGCGGGCACCACCAGCGTGAGCGCCGTGCCGCCGTCATGTTCCACGTGCAACCCCGCCCGCCGCAGCAGCCGCCGCAGCGCTCCGACGTCGTCGGGCTCGGCGGTGGTCGTGGCCAGCAGCCGCGCCAGCCGGCCCTTGTGCGCCTTGTTGAAGTGGCTGACGACCGCGCGCGTGCCGTCCGGCCGCTCGCTGAGCACCTGGACGGTGACCGCGCCCGGTACCGGCGCCAGGGCGGCGTACGAGCCGCTGCGCAGGTCGACCACAAGGCCGGGGGCCGCCGCGAGCACCGGGGAGAGCACCGGCCGCCACAGCGCGCGGAGCGTCGGCAGTCCGGGCAGCGCCGAGCCGGCCGACAGGCGGTAGGCCGGGATCGGGTCCGCGGCGCGGACCAGGCCGAACAGTGCCGAGCCGACGGCGAGCCGGGCGTCGGCCCGGACGCGGCGGGCGCGGGTCAGCGAGCGCACGTCGAGGGCGTCGTACAGCACGCCGGTGTACCGCTCGAGCGCCGGCAGCGTGCCGCTGGTCCACAGCGCCGCGTTGCGGGCGATCTCCCCGTCCTGCTGGGCGGACACCCCGAGCGCCGCGCGGGCCGCCGGCACGTCGTCGGCGAGCTTCACCAGCGCCTCGGCCAGCTCGGTGCGCACGCCGGTGAGCTCGGGAGCGGTCAGCGCGGTGAGGTCGAGCGGGGCGCCGTCGCCCCCCGGGTGCTTGGTCTCCGAGGGGGGCAGCAGCAGAAGGACCACGTCCTACCCACCCTTCGCAAGCTCGGGGCGGGGCCCGGGACATGGCCGGACAAGCTTACGGAGGCGGATCACGTCCAGTAGAGGAGGCGGGCGCCGGGGAGCCGGGCGGCCACGGCGTCCTGGAACCAGCCGCGCAGCAGCCCCATCGTGTCCTTCGGGTAGACGTGCTTGACGGCGCCGAACTTGCCGCGCTTCGTCGTCCGCAGGTCCTCGTCCATCTCCAGCCGGCTCCGCGGGTACCACTCGGTCAGCGTCGCCTTGCTGCCCGGCGTGAAGCGGTGGGTGATGCACTCGACGGTGAGGTCCGTGCCCGGGGGGAGGGCCGCGGCGATGCCGTCCAGGAGGTCGCCGTACTCCTGCTGCCACCCGTCCACCGGCATGATCGGCGCGATCGTCACCCCGACCGGGTAGCCGGCCGCGGCGACGGCGCCCAGCGCGGCGAGGCGCCCGTGCACCGGGCTCGTGGCCGCCTCGAACCGGCGGGCCACCGAGGCGGCGTTGAGCGAGAAGCGCAGCCGGGTGCGGCCGGCGTGCGGGAGGTCGAGCAGCGAACCGACGTCGTCGAACTTGGTGGTCGCCCGCAGCTGGACCGGGCCGGGCCACGCGGCGGTGCCGAAGTGGGTGATGGCCCGCGCCAGCCCGCCGGTGAGGTGCTCCAGGGCGAGGGGGTCGGTGTAGCAGGACGCCTCGAACGTCGTCCCCTCGCCGCCGCGCTCCGCCGTCCCGGAGGTGACCGTGCCACTGCCCACGTACGGGCCGAGGCCCGCGAGCACCTCGTCCAGGTCGGCGAACACCCGCGTGATCGGGGGCCCGCTGAGCGATCCGGCCAGGTAGCAGTACGAGCAGTGGGCCGGGCAGCCCTCGGCGAGGTCGAAGCGCCAGTCGGCCGACGGCGGGATGGGCTGGAGACGGCGGCGCGAGGGAGCTCCCACGACGAGCGCCATCGTGTTCTTGGCGCGCATGAAGGCGGCGCGGTCGCCGTCGCCCCGCAGGTTGGGCAGCCGGTCGCCGCGCAGCAGCTCGACGTCGGTGACGCCGGCCCGCTCGAGGCGGGCCAGCACGTGCTGCCCGTAGGGGCGTTCGGCGGCCGACCGGGTGACCAGCACCCGCTGCGGGGTCCACAGACGGGTCGGGACGGGTGCGGTGGGGGAGGCCACGGGAGCGGCGACGGGAGGCATCACCTGGTGCAACGCGGCGCCGTGGCGGGGCAGGCCCGCGCCGGTCGTGAGGTCCACCACGTGCGCTCGCCGCCTCACCCCCACGAGGGGACCGGGTTTCAAGTTCGCCTGCGTCCGGTCCGATGGGAGGGGGTGCCCGGGGAGATCCCCGGGCTCCACATCGAGGCGCTGCGCAGCAACGCCGGATCGGAGGTGGAGCGTTGATGACGACGTCGGTCGCCGCGCGCAACCACGTGACGGTCACCGGCCGTCCCGACGGGCCGGTGGTGCTCTTCTCCCACGGCTTCGGGTGCGATCAGGGCATGTGGCAGCGGGTGCTGCCGTACTTCACCGAGGACCACCGGGTGGTCCTGTTCGACCACGTGGGGGCCGGCCGGTCCGACCCCGCGGCCTGGAACCGCGAGAAGTACGCCTCGCTGGACGGCTACGCCGCCGATCTGCTGGAGATCTGCGAGGAGCTGGACCTCCGGGACGTCGTCCTGGTCGCGCACAGCGTCAGCGCGATGATGGCCGTCGTCGCCGCGGCCGCCCGCCCCGACCGCTTCTCCCGGCTGGTCCTGGTGGCGCCCTCGCCGTGCTACATCGACGACCCGGGCAGCGGGTACGTCGGCGGCTTCTCGCGCGAGGACATCGACGGGCTGCTCGAATCGCTGGACAGCAACTACTTCGCCTGGGCCGCCGCCATGGCACCGATGGTGATGGGCAACCCGGGCACCCCCGAGCTGGGCGCGGAGCTCACCGGCAGCTTCTGCCGCACCGACCCCGAGATGGCCCGCGACTTCGCTCGGGTGACGTTCCTGTCCGACTCCCGGCTCCTGCTGCAGCAGGTGACCACCCCGGCGCTGGTCCTGCAGTGCTCCGAGGACCTCCTCGCGCCCGTCGAGGTGGGGCGGTACGTGCACCAGCAGCTCGCGGGCAGCACGCTGGTCCAGCTGGCGGCCACCGGGCACTGCCCCCACGTGAGCGCACCCGAGGAGACCGCGACGGCGATCCTGGGGTACCTGCAGACCGTCCGATGACGGCCGGGCCGGAGGTCGCGCCGGCGACGGGCAGCACTCCCGCGCTGCCGGCCGACCTCGACCTGGAGCAGCTCTACCAGCAGGCGCCGTGCGGTTACCTGGTGCTCGCGGAGGACCACACGATCAGCGCCGTCAACGACACGTTCCTGCACTGGACGGGCCACCATCGCGAGGACCTGGTCGGCACCCGGTTCGACGCGCTGCTGCCGGTCGGCGACCGCATCCTGTTCTCCACCCACTGCCTTCCGCAGCTGGCCGTGATCGGTGCCGTCGGGGAGATCGTCATCGACGTGCTCGGGACCGGCGGCGTCCGGCGTCCGGCCCTGCTCACGGCCGCGCGCACACCCGCCACCGACGGCGTTCCGGCGAGCACCCGCGTGATCGTGTTCAGCGCCCACGAGCGACGTCGCTACGAGCAGGAGCTCATCGCGGCGCTCCACCGCGCCGAGGAGTCCGACGACCGCAGGGCCGGCGCCGAGGCCGAGCTGCGGTTCCTGGCGCACCACGACCCGCTGACCGGGCTGCTGAACCGGTCCGGCCTCCTCGCGGAGGCCGACGCCCTGGGCGGACCGGGTGCCGGCCCGAGCGCGCTGCTCATCGACCTGGACGGCTTCAAGGCCGTCAACGACAGCCTCGGTCACGCCGCCGGCGACGAGCTGCTCGTCGTGGTCGCTCGCCGGCTCCGGGCCGCCGTCCGGGAATCGGCCGTCCTGGCGCGACCGGCGGGCGACGAGTTCGTGCTGCTCGAGGTGTTCGCCGACCCCGCCGACGTCGAGCCCCTGGTCGAGCGGCTGATCGGGGCCCTGAGCGCGCCGGTGCTGGTCCACGGCGTGGAGGTCGTCGTGTCCGCGAGCATCGGGGTGGCCGTCGGCGCGGGCGCGGACGACACCCTGGAGGACCTGCTGCGCCGTGCCGATCTCGCCATGTACCGCGCCAAGGCGCGCGGGCGGAACCGCTGGGAGCAGTACGACCCGTCGTCCACCGATCCGGCGGTGGGCCGGCTCCAGCTGCTCGGCGACCTTCGTCGCGGTGTGGTCGCCGGCGAGCTGCGGCTGCACTACCAGCCCCGGGTGGAGGTGCGCACCGGCGTGCTGGCCGGCGTGGAGGCCCTCGTCCGGTGGAACCACCCCACCCGGGGCCTCCTGCCGCCGTCGGCCTTCATCGAGGCGGCCGAGGAGTCCGGGCTCATCCGGACGCTGGGCGCCTGGGTCATCGACGAGGCGATCGCCCAGGCCGTGCGGTGGCAAGCGGAGGACCCGCACGCCGCGCCGGTCGAGATGGCGGTCAACCTCTCGGCCCGCCAGCTCGCCGACCCCGCGCTCGTGGGAGCCGTCACCGGCGCCCTCGCCCGCCATCGGCTCGACCCGTCGCTGCTGGTGCTGGAGATCACCGAGACGGCGCTCATGGGTGACCCGGCAGGCGCGCTGGCCACCCTCTCGGCGTTGCGGGCGCTGGGCGTCGGCCTCGCGGTCGACGACTTCGGCACGGGCTACTCGAGCCTGACCTACCTCAAGCACTTCCCCATCGACGAGCTGAAGATCGACCGCTCGTTCGTGGCGGGCCTGGGCACCGATCACGGCGACTCCGCCATCGTGGCCAGCTGCATCCAGCTGGCCCACGCGCTGGGCCTGCGCGCGGTGGCGGAGGGCGTCGAGACCGAGACCCAGCGGCTGGCCCTCCTCGACCTGGGCTGCGACCTCGCGCAGGGCTATCACTACGCCGCGCCGCTGGCCGCCGACGTCCTCCGGTCCTGGTCGAGGGCGCTCAGTCGGTGAGGTCGACGATCACCGGGGCGTGGTCGCTGGCGCCCTTGCCCTTGCGCTCCTCGCGGTCGATCAGCGCGCCGCTCACCCGGCCGGCCAGCGCGGGGGAGCCCAGGACGAAGTCGATCCGCATGCCCTCGCGGCGCGGGAAGCGCAGCTGCGTGTAGTCCCAGTAGGTGTAGACGCCGGGGCCGGGCGCGAGTGGACGGACGACGTCGGCGTACCCGGCGTCCACGACCGCCTGGAATGCCGCGCGCTCGGGCGGGGAGACGTGCGTGCTGTGCGTGAAGACCGACATGTCCCAGACGTCGTCGTCCTGCGGGGCGATGTTCCAGTCCCCGACCAGGGCGATCGGCGCCTCCGGCTCGGCGGCCAGCCAGCCGCCGGCGGCGACCCGCAGCGCCTCCAGCCACTCCAGCTTGTACTGCAGGTGCGGGTCGGCGAGCGTGCGGCCGTTGGGCACGTACAGGCTCCACACCCGCATCCCGCCGCAGGTGGCCCCGAGCGCGCGCGCCTCGGGTGCGGGCTCGACACCCTCCTTCGACGACCAGGACGGCATGCCCGGGAAGCCGGTCGTGACGTCCTCGAGCCCGATCCGGGACAGGATCGCGACGCCGTTCCACTGCGAGTGGCCCACGTGCGCCACCTCGTAGCCGAGGGGTCCGAAGACCATCTCCGGGAACTGGTCGTCCCGGCACTTGGTCTCCTGCAGCGCCAGCACGTCGACGTCGTGCCGCTCGAGGAAGGCGGCCACCCGGTCGGCCCGGGTGCGGATCGAGTTCACGTTCCAGGTCGCCAGCCGCATGGCGACCGACCCTACTTACACCTGGACGGGGGTCTCGCCCTTGGCCGCCATGCGCGCGCGCATCCGCTCGCGGCTCTCCACGAACTTGGTGGCCTGCGCGTCGAGGCCGCCCAGGAACTCGGCCAGCTGCTCGCGGGCCTGCTCGCCCTCAGGACCGAGGCCGCTGCGGTCGAAGACCCTCCAGGTGCGCAGGATGGGCGCGACGACCTCGTCGTGGTGCAGCCGCAGGTCGTAGATCCCGGCCTTGGCGATGATCGTCGAGTTCTTGCGGAAGTTGGCCATGTTCGCGCCGGGCATCTCGAAGTTCATGACCTCGTGGGCCACGGCCTTCATGGTCTCGTCCGGATCGATGTCGAACGCCGCCGTCACCAGGTTCCGGTAGAAGATCATGTGCAGGTTCTCGTCGGTGGCGATGCGGGCCAGCAGCTTGTCCGCGATCGGGTCGCCGGTGGCCCGACCGGTGTTGCGGTGCGAGACCCGGGTCGCCAGCTCCTGGAAGGACACGTAGGCGACCGCCTCGAGCGGGCTCTTGTCCCCGGAGTCGTAGCCGGTGGTCATGTAGTCCATCCGGGCCCGCTCGAGCTCGACGGGGTCCACGCCGCGGGTGACCACCAGGTAGTCGCGCAGCGCGACGCCGTGCCGGCCCTCCTCCGCGGTCCAGCGGCCCACCCACTGGCCCCAGGCGCCGTCGCGCCCGAAGCGGGTGGCGATCTCCCGGTGGTAGCTGGGCAGGTTGTCCTCGGTGAGCAGGTTGACGAACATCGCGGCCTTGGCCGTCGCGTCCAGTCGCGACTGCTCGGGCGACCAGTCCTCACCACCGAGGAAAGCGAAGTTCCGCCCCTCGTCCCAGGGCACGTAGTCGTGCGGGTGCCACTCCTTGGCCATCCGGATGTGCCGGTCGAGGTTCTCCGCGACCACCGGTTCCAGCTCGGTGAGCACGGCTGCCTGCGGGGACGTCTGGGGCATGGTGACCTCCGGGGGTCGAAGTGACCTGCGCCGTCGTAACCTACGCGGCCGTAACCATCGGGTCACGTACTCCGGTGGGTGCCCGTTCTCCGGCCGTCGCACGCACCCCGGCCCGGATCGGCGTGTCGCCCGTACGGGGGTTCCGGGCCGGGCACGCACCGCACGGCGACCCGGAACCGCCATCGGTGGGACCATGGCGGCGTGACCTGGGCCCCGACCGCGCTGACCCGCCGGTGAGCGGTACGTCCGCGGCGCCGGACGACGCGGCCCCGGCGGTGCCGTCGGTGCCGTCGCCGCGCACCCCGCACCGGGCGGGCAGCTTCCGCGGCGCCCTCGGCTGGACGGTCCTCAACGCGCTCCTGCCCGGCACCGGCTTCCTGGCGACCGGGCGACGGGTGCTCGGCGGCGTCGTCCTCGTGCTGTTCCTGCTCCTCGCCGCCGGGGGCGCGTGGCTGGCCACGGGCGGCCGGCGCGCCGCGGTCCGCGCGGCCGCGGACACCTCGTCGTTGCTGTGGATCGTGGTCGGCATCGGGGCGGCCACGTTCCTGTGGGCCGCGGTCGTGGTCGTCGGCCACCTGCTGCTGGTCCCCCGCGGCACCGGTCGCGGTCAGCGCGCCGTGGGTGGCCTGGTGGTGGCGCTGCTGCTCGCGGCCGCCGCCGTCCCCGCTGCCGTCGCGGGTCGCTTCGCCCTGGAGGGGCGCGATCTCATCGCCGATGTCTTCCCCGACGGCGGACGGTCGGCGACGGTCGACGACGACCCCGATCCGTTCGGCGACCAGGAGCGGGTGAACGTGCTGCTGCTCGGCGGGGACGGCGGCGAGGGGCGCGAGGGGGTGCGCACCGACACGGTCATCGTCGCGAGCATCGACACCGAGAGCGGCGACACGACGCTGTTCAGCCTGCCCCGCAACCTGGAGGAGCTGCCCTTCCCCGCGAGCAGCCCGCTGGCCGCGCTCTACCCCGACGGTTTCGACGCCGGCAGCGAGAGCGAGAGCCTGCTCAACGCCGTCTACCGCAACGGGCCGGCGATGTACCCCGACGCCCTCGGGCCGACCGACAACCCCGGGGCCGACTTCCTGAAGCTCGGCGTCGGCGAGGCGCTCGGGCTGCGGCTGGACTACTACGTCCTCATCAACCTCGAGGGGTTCAGCCGGCTGGTCGACGCGCTCGGCGGCATCACCGTGAACGTCAACTACTGGGTGCCCATCGGGGGCGAGCCGACGCTCCGGATCCCGCCGGACGACTACATCGCCCCGGGGCCGAACCAGCGCCTGGACGGCTTCACCGCGCTGGAGTTCGCCCGCGGGCGCTACAACCTGACCGACTACGACCGGATGGACCGGCAGCGCTGCACCATCGACGCGATCGTCGACGCCGCCGACCCGATCACCCTGCTCCGGAAGTACCAGCAGCTGGCCCGCACCACCCGCGACGTCGTCTTCACCGACATCCCCCGCTCGGCGCTGGACGACTTCGTGGACCTGGCGTTCCTGGTCAAGGACGCCGACATCCGCAGCGTGGTCTTCGACGACTCGGTGATCACCCCCGCCTATCCCGACTACGACCGGATCCGCGGCATCGTCGCCCTGGCGCTGAACCCGCCGGCGGAGGGCGCGTCCGACGACGGGACCACCGACGGGGCGGCCTCCGATGACGACGCGGTCCCCGGTGACGACGCCGTCGCGGGGGATGCCACCGAGGCCCCGGCCGGCAGCACGCCCCCGCCGGCCGTGGACGACGCGGGCCTGCTCGTCGCACCGAGCGACGTGGGCGACGCCTGCTCCTACGACCGGGAGGCGGCCCAGCTCGCCCTCCTCGCGGGCAAGCCGCCGACGGCCGGCGGCTGATCCGCCGCTGCCCGGTGGCGGGAGGTCACATCGCGGCGATCTGGAGCAGGTTGCCGCAGGTGTCGTCGAGCACCGCGGTGGTGACCGGCCCCAGCTGCGTGGGTGGCTGGGTGAACCGGACGCCGAGGGCGGTCAGCCGGTCGTACTCCTGCTGCACGTCGGCGACCGCGAACGAGTTGTAGGGGATGCCGTCGGCGACGAGGGCCTGCTTGTACGCCTGGGCCGCCGGGTGCTCGTCGGGCTCGAGCAGCAGCTGCACGCCGTCGGGCTGCTCGGGCGAGACGACGGTGAGCCAGCGGTGCTCGCCCAACGGGACGTCGTTCTCGGCCACGAAGCCGAGCACGTCGGTGTAGAAGCGCAGCGCCTTCTCCTGGTCGTCGACGAACACGCTGGTCAGGGTGATCTGCACGGGTCCTCCTGCGGGTCGATGCGCCACCGGTCGGTGATCGCGCGGAGCGGTGCGGTGTCCAGGCCGTGGAACTTGTAGCGGCCCTCCCGGCGGGTCCGGACCAGGCCGGCCGCCTCGAGCACGGCGAGGTGCTGGGAGAAGGCCTGCCGGCTGGAGGACAGGCCGTGCCGCGAGACCAGGCGGGCGACCAGCTCGAAGAGCGTCTGGCCGGACCGCTCCTGCAGCTCGTCGAGGATCGCGCGCCTGGTCGGGTCGGCGAGGGCCCGGAACACGTCGCCCACGGGCAGGAGAATAGGCAAGCGATTGCTTGCCTGACGACCCCCGGCGGGGCGGCGCGGGCGACGCGGGAGGATGGAGGGCGTGCCCGCCGTCGACGTCCGACCCGAATCCGTCGTCGACGACGCGCTGCGGGCCGAGCTCCTCGCCTGCTGGGTCGACGTCAGCAACGCCGGCGGTGCCGTCGGGTTCGTCCCGCCGGTGACCGCCGCGGACGTCGCCCCGGTGCTCGACCGGCTGCTGGAGGGGGTGACCTCCAGGCGGGACGTGCTGTGCGTGCTCACCGTGGACGGCGAGACCGCCGGCTTCGCGGCGCTGGTGGGGTCGTCGTCCCCGCTGCGCCGGCACTGGGGCACGGTGCTGCGGGTGCAGATCCATCCCTCCCGCCAGGGGGCCGGGCTCGGCCGGGCGCTCATGGAGGGCGTGCACCGCATCGCCGCGGACCGGGGATGGGAGTTCCTGTCGCTCACCGCGCGCGGCGGCACCGGCGTCGACGCGTTCTACCGCGGGCTGGGCTACGCCGAGGTGGGCCGGCTGCCGGGGGCGATCCGCGTAGCCCCCGGAGACGACCGGGACGAGATCCTGCTGGTCAGGAAGCTCTGATCCTCTGGTAGACCCGGGGCATGACCTCCGGTTCCCCCGACCGCTCCCCCCGGCGCTCACCCGAGCAGAACAGGGCGCGGCTGATCGCCCTGTTCGTGCTGGGCGTCGCCGTCGTCCTGCTGTTGTCCTCGGTGACGTGGTTCGGCAGCGACCGCGTGGGGGTCGGCCTGGCCCAGCTGGCCGTGGGCGTCGCGCTGGCGGCCGTGGGTGGCGTCCTGTACCGGCGCGCCACCTCCGGCACTCCCGGTCAGCCGCTGTAGGGGCGTTCCCGGGCCAGTTCCTCCTTGGCCACCCCGCGGATGTGGACGGCGTCCGGGCCGTCGACGATCCGCAGCGTGCGGGCGCTGGCGTAGAAGCGCGCCAGGACGGTGTCGTCGCTGACGCCGGCCCCGCCGTGCACCTGGATGGCCCGGTCGATCACGTCCAGCGCCACCTTGGGTGCGGCCACCTTGATCGCCGAGATCTCCGTGCGGGCGCCCTTGGCCCCGTACCTGTCGATCAGGTCGGCGGTCTTGAGCACGTAGAGGCGCGCCTGGTCGATCTCGATGCGGGAGAGCGCGATGGCCTCGCGCACCGTGCCCTGCTCGGCCAGCGGGCGGCCGAAGGCGACCCGGTCCTTGCTCCGCTCCACCATCAGCGCCAGCGCCCGCTCGGCCATGCCGATGGCGCGCATGCAGTGGTGGATCCGGCCGGGGCCCAGCCGGGCCTGGGCGATCATGAAGCCGTCGCCCTCGCCGGAGAGGATGTTGCTCACGGGCACGCGGACGTCGGTGAACCGGAGCTCCGAGTGGCCGTGCTGGTCCTGGTAGCCGAACACCGGCAGGTGGCGGACGATCTCCAGCCCCGGGGTGTCGCGGGGGACCAGGACCATCGACTGCTGGCGGTGCGGCGGGCCGTCGGGCTCGGTCTTGCCCATGACGATGAAGATCTGGCAGCGCTCGTCGGCGGCACCGGAGGTCCACCACTTGCGGCCGTTGATCACGTACTCGTCGCCGTCGCGCACGATCGAGGTCTGGATGTTGCGGGCGTCCGAGGAGGCGACGTCGGGCTCGGTCATGGCGAAGCCGGAGCGGATCTCGCCCTCGAGCAGCGGGGCGAGCCAGCGCTGCTTGTGCTCCTCGGTGCCGAAGAGCATCAACGTCTCCATGTTGCCCGGGTCGGGCGCGCCCACGTTCATGGCCTCGGGAGCGATGACGGGGGACCAGCCGGTGATCTCGGCGATGGAGGCGTACTCGAGGTTGGTCAGCCCGCCGACCTCGTGGTGGAAGAGGTTCCACAGGCCGCGCCGCCGGGCCTCGGCCTTGAGCTCCTCCAGCACCGGCGGGTGCTCGTGGTTGCCGTGGCCGCGCTCGGCGCGCCACTGGTCGTACACGGGCTCGGCGGGGAAGACGTGCTCGCGCATGAAGTCCCATGCGCGGGCGCAGACGTCCTCGGCCTTGGCGGAGAGGGCGAAGTCCATGCCCGGGACGGTAGCCGTGGAGGTGGCCCACGTCGCACCGGCGGCTCCGGCCCCACATGCGACCGGGCCGGGCCCCGGCGTCCGCGAGGGGACGCCGGGACCCGGCCCGGTCGGATGGCCCCGTGCAGGGCCCACCGCGAGCTAGCGAGCGGTGGGGGG
>Ga0210040_10004054_pt1 | contig 19356 bp, 13 predicted proteins | sample CryGeyCG12114_NA_FD_185462 | JGI IMG/M metagenome (GOLD analysis project Ga0210040, IMG submission 185462) | Groundwater microbial communities from aquifer - Crystal Geyser CG19_WC_8/21/14_NA (SPAdes) (version 2) | ecosystem: Environmental > Aquatic > Deep subsurface > Groundwater | place: USA...
ATAGCCATCTATGAGTAAAAGTAGCTTTTACTTGGCTATTCCTTCTGTTTCGGTTTGCATTTGACAGCAAAAACTCTAACTATTTCTAACTTTTGCGCCAAATCTGCATCCCTACTTATCTATGCTGTATATGCTACCAAGGTAAAAATGCGCAAGTAGTAGATGTACTCAATAGGTGGCTCACCTTCAAATTTCCTATTGGATCCTACTTTAACAATACTTAGTATACTGAGTACCTTCCATGAATTGGCATTTGGCATTTACAAATTGTTATTAAGAAATGTTTCAACATTGAAATCCAAACAGAAGAAGTATTAAACACATTCCTTCACAACTGTTTCTAATAACGAAATTGCTTCAATGTAATTGAATTCTAGAGCTGATTCCAAAAGCCTTTTTTTTGACAGAAATTGTCAATCGCTCGCAGCGACACATTTTTTGGATTTAGATACAGAATTCAGAAAATGCTGCTTTTACTCCACAGATATGGTTCGATAAGAAAACAGATCCATTTACTAGAATCAACACACTATGCTAAACTTTATCCATATGGACTATAACTCTCCATAAATTGGTTTAAATTGTATTCCGTCACACTAACTGACTAAATTCTTTGTAACACTCTTTATATTTAAATATCTAACATATACTTAATTTAATTTTATGCAATAAAATGTTCCAAGCAATTCTTTTTAATGTAGGAACAAAACCTAAAGGCTTACATCAACTTACTGTGGTTTATTTCCTACTCACATGCTCCTGGTCTGGGAGCTAACATAACACATTAGAATAGATAATCAATGTGATGTGAGGGGATTTCCATTCAACCTGACGACAAGCATCCTGAAAACGGCTTAAATTGTAATGAACTCACTTGGTCAGTTTAACATGTACTAGGAAGAGAGTAGCTTGTAGCCCAAAGTTCTCGTACTTGAACTTTTTTCCACTTTCCGTAACTTTTGTGATACATAATAACTACTGTTATGAACAGAAATAACAGACTCTAAGTAGAAAGTAGATATTGATGTTCACATTATTTAGTTTCGTGAATTGACCCTTAAAACAGTGTTCTACAACTTTCCCTTCGTTGATAGTGCAGTTATTTATCAGTAACAAAAAAATGCATGTGAAATCATGAAACTTAGGACTTAAATCAACATGCAAATGGATCCAGAATTTGAAAATAGTATTTTTTTCAATGAAACAGACTACATGATATTTTTTCGACCTTTGAGTCCCGAGAGTGAACTAATCAATATTACAAAAGCGTCTGAACTGGCATTCCGACTGTCGGATCCCAACAATCTATTCATTTTCCTGTTTGAAGGGATCGGTGTCATATTGTTATCATGTTTAGGGATAGTTGGGAACATTTTGAGTGCAATGGTGCTCATAAAGATGAAAACCTCTGTGGGTTGTTTCCTTTTGTTTCTTACAATGTGTGACTTATTGGTTCTCGTGACTGCTTCTACAGTATTTGGTATCCCGACCATTGCCAGCTATTTGGCACCATTGCCTGCCGCAAAAGCGTTTGCTCAGCTAGGATTCTTACTGCCCGGATTTTTCGTGGTCGGAATGATAGGTATTTGATGCAAATAATTTAAAGTTAAAATGCTATGCTAGTTATCAATAGGCGAATCCCAACTAAAAGGTCATTTATTTTTTTCAGCTCAAACTGGCTCTGCATATTTCACAGTAGCAGTGACTGTAGAGCGATTTCTAGTAGTGCGGTACCCTCTAGTTGCCAAAACTGCGTTCAATTGGAAAAGGTCTTTGTACACATCGATTGGAATTGCAATTTTCTCCATCGTGTACAATTTCTCAAGACTTTTTGAATTTACATACCAAGACATTTTGGATAGTCGTACGAATAGTACAGTGATAGGATATCTGGTGGTTTCTAGTCCTCTAAGAGACAATTTAACCTATGAAATAGCCTTTGTTTACATTACGTATTTGATTGTCCAGTACGTGATTCCACTTGGTTTGCTAATGGTGCTGAATTTCAGCATTTATATAGGGGTGAGCGCAAAATCATCAATATAGTGTGTACACGAATAAATGAAAATATTTTTTCGAATTGTAAATAAACTGTGATTTATGAATTTCGTAGGTACGGACTGCTAATCAAAATAGGAGAAAACTAATGGGAAATGTGAGACATCGGAAACAGGATAAAGAATCTAATCTCACACAAATGCTACTTATGATTGTGGGACTATATATTTTTTGTAGCTCACTTCCTATTCTATTCTCCATGTACCAGTTTGCAATTCAGAATAAGGATATTCCTCCAGAAGTGGAGTCTGTTTTAGTATTTTTTATCACAGTTAATTCATCTGTGAACTTTTTAATTTATTGTGCGTTTGGACAAAGATTCCGTAATGTGTTCTATGACACTTTTAGTTGCTACTGTTGTTGTCCAAAGAAAACTCGGATCAACAACTGGAGACATAGTGGTGAGTATTTTTCACACAGAAGTAGTTATATTTGGAATTACCGATAAAAATTTGTTTTGACTAACGAACTAAATAGAAATGTTTATTCCAGATGCCAGTGAATGCAACAAGCGCGTATCAGCTGTGTCAACAGTCACAATTGTTATGGATGAATATGCATGCTAAATGTCTCTCAATTTATGGATATGGAAGCTACGTTTCTAATTTAATTCATAATTTAAATGTAAAATTTACAAATACAAGTATGTGAATGACCAAATACATTGCGTTGAATTTTTATGACGAAACTGAGTGTACGACACACTGACACTGTATAGTACAAAAGTTGTTAGTTAATTATTAAAACTAAATTGTTTTACATGATATACTCTTTGAAGTACATATTATTGTAGGGATAGGCCAAAGTGGCTTCAGAAAAGTGGTGTCAATAAATTGAGTTGCTACAACACTATGCAAATCTTCCAAATTCTCATCGAAATAAGTCTTCAACGAAACATGTTCTAAGCTCCATTTACGTAACGGAAGAAAAGAATGTGCAAGAGGTAAATTGCATTTTGCATAGGAGCCGCTTGCTTTTCACATAAAGTTACATACAAAATATTTTTGGGACTACAGCTCTATAACAGGCAAAATACATGCGTACTTTTTCGACCAGAGTGTGAATTTTCTCCTAGCTTGGCTTCACTACTCAAGTGCTAGGGAACCCAGTGAGAAAAATGAACCGAGCAATAGGCCTACATTTCAGTTAGTAGTTGATGGAGAAAGCAAAGCTATATAAACATTTGAGAGAGCGAGCGAACTCACGACACTCACTTAACATAGTTAGTTCTACACTGGAGCTGGACAGGGGACGAGCAAACCGAAACCGAAGACCGTGCTCAAAGGTAATGAATTCGAACAATTGTCGATTCCTTGTTCAGCGCGAAAGTAGTTAACCGGTTTTAAGCTAACTACAAGAGAACTTATTGCTTTATAAATGAGGACGGTTTCACTTTAATTTTTGACCAAATAAATAGTTATACAATTCGCAAAAACTTTCCAACTACGATTTTCCTGGATGCTTGTTGTGAAGGAAGCAAATATCGATCGATATTATTTAATCTTATATTTTTATCAAATGATGAACGTAACGTCCAAACTACTGCAGTACAATCCCTAATTTTGCAACTATAGCACAGCTGATCGAAAGTCAAGTTCTGTTTTGTAGCTATATTACTTTGCTGAAATTAAATGTAAGAAGGGCTAGGTTATCTTGAATTGTAGTAGTTTTAGTGTTGTAAATGTTGTAAATGTAATCATGGTTTACGGTTTATTATTCTGTAATTTCAGGGACTTGAAAACGTACTCACTTAAAATCGTGGGACGGCTATAGGCTTTACCTTAAACTTCAGAGCAATGGATCCACAGGGTATTATTCCTGACGTTTCAATGGACGATAGTCACGACAGTAATGACCAGTCATCTTTACCGATGTCGATGACTAACCAGGACGATAAATGTCAAGGGGGCAGTGGACAAATATTCTTAACGTCGTCCTCTGGATCACCGAATAATTTCTCTACTCCATCATTAAGGGGTCGATCAAAAGGTATAATATTATTAATATAAGTGGAATTTTTTTAAGTTGAGAAATTTAATCAAGATCTTTAATTTTTTTTGTGCTATTGCAGTATGGAGTGAATTTGATGTCGGATGCGATGGCAAGAAGGTGAGAAAAAACTAATATGCGAATGTCTATATTTTAAGTCCAGGTCGCAACGTTAGTATTGCATTGCGTTTAAACATATTTTTAATTTTATAGGTAATTTGTCGGCAGTGTGGAGACCAACTGTCATATTCTAATTCCCACTCGACCTCATCGATGTTGAAACATTTGAAAAGAAAACACAATATGGATTTATATCCAAGCAATGATGAAAATCGTGCTGGACAACCTCAAGCAGCAACAGCTAAACCGAAACAGAGACAAAATAATAAGCCAAACCAATTTATGCCAGGTTCCGGTCCCGGTAAATGTCAATTTTGTACTTCTCCTCGTATGGTCCTTGTTGTGTGGACTATCAATTGACTTTTTTCACTCTTTAGATACTCAAGACTCTTCAATTCAGCATGGACCATTACAATTTTCGGACCCATGTGTCAGGATGAGATGGACTGATCACTCCGACACATTTCTCAAAACATTTTCATTAATGTATAATGAAGAGTCATACACAGATGTCACTCTTGTTGCAGAGACGGAATTTTTCAAAGCTCATCGAGTTATTTTGTCTTCTGCGTCTGAGCTTTTTCATCAAATGTTCAAAGCAACACCTCACGGACAGCACCCACTAATATTTTTGAAGGATGTCAAGGCTGTGGAGCTTCGAATTCTTTTGGATTTCATTTACAAGGGTGAAGTTGCAATTCCGCCAAGTCTGATTCCCGCACTTGTCAAAGTAGGAGGGGAATTAAAAATTAGGGGGCTGTGTGACTTTGTTTGGAACGATTCGATGGCTGCAAGTGTGCTTCAAGGCTTTCAAAACTGTAAGATGCTTTCAGAAATCTTATATTACTTATTCCACTGTATTTTACCACGTTTTTTTGTTTCATTTGTCATTTTTTTCGTATTATAGCTCCAACTACCCAGTCTCAATCTCAATCGCCGTCATATGGAATATTCCAATCTTCTCCTAGTCCCCAAGAAAACCTAGCAGCAACTGCAATGGCACCCGAATTTATTACGCCGAATCACATGAGCTCTACTATAAACTCAGGAAAACCCACAATGTTAAAGAATCCGCTGCGAGCTTTTGTGTCATCGAACGTAGCAAATTCTTCTGACTCTAACATCATGCGAAACAATGAAGTAACATCAGCAACTATGTTGGGCAAAACATTGTCAAAGTTATTGGCAAATATTCGTTCTCCGAACAATATCAACACACTAGGAGGTGGGTTATCAGCTTCAGGTTCGGATATTAAACGAATTAGGCTCATTGCTACCCCTATTGTCAAATCCACGGATCCAACCAGGATGGATTTATCACAAGAAGGTATTGAGTTTAAAAAATGTTGTAGGCTTGGAGTTGCTACAAACACTAATTAGTAAGTTTCATAGGAAAAGCAGTATAGAGTGTAGATTGGAACTATTTATCGTGAAGAGACTACTTTACCTGCCGGCCACTATAGTTATTGTAATTAGTAATTAGCGATCTGCAAAAAAGTACATTTTCTTTTCAGACCCTCTTGGTGGAATCGACAACGATCCGGGAGGGTCAGCACCTGTATTGGTGTTAACTAACTCTGGTCAAGCTGAAACTATATTGTCAACTTCGGAAGGAGGTTTAACTTTTGTCACCACTCCGCAATCGATGCATATGAGTAATGCGTTTAAAGGAGATCAATTACTCAGCGAGTCGTCTATTCATCAAACCAGTAGTCTCAGTTCTCCATCTATTACAGTATTATCAACAGGAAATAACAGCGATTTGAATGAAGTTGTATATTCGGTGGCAGAGGTTGCTGGTGGAACTAGTCAGGTAAAAATTGTTTTTGGTGGATTTTGTTTGACACATTGTTTCTCTGTATGTGTTAATTTATATGTGATTCTTCAAACTTCTCCTTGTATTTAAATATTTTAAGAAGTTTGTTAATTGTTTTAATCCAGGTGCTGATGTCTGCAGCTGGGGACCATAATGCATCTGAAACTATAGTTGTCTACGGAAGTGGTGGGAATCACAATTCGCTGAGTTGTGACTTACCGGACGACAAAAAACCTTTCCACATTCAGTTACCAAAAACTTAGCTTTGTATTAATTTACGTACAGTTCCGACTTATTTAAATTTTGTGAATATAGGTTGTTACATATATTCATGATCTTCTCCTTATTTTATGTACAATATTGTTAAGCTTATAGTTTGCTAGTACAACAAATTTTTATAAAATTAGTCTATATGTAATTTTTTAATGACATTGAACGTGAATTGAATTGTATACTGTTGTAGTCACTTTGCCAGCAGTCTAGCGTATTAGAATTAGAATTATCGAATGTTAGCTTTACAACTGTAGAATTTGTCAATTTTATGAGACAAAACTATTTCTCGTTTTTATCTGTTTAAAGAAATCTAAATGATGAGTTATATAAATTGTTGTACCTTCTTATTTATGCTCATATCGAATCTTTCATTGCACATGACCTTAATAAAACTGCTCTCTATATAACATTTAAAGAATTTTATTTTTACTCATATGGCGCTCAAACTTAACTGTAGAAACTAGATGTACAGAGTAACAGTATTCACAAATATCAAACAGTGCATTCTAAATAATTTCGCAATAATTTAATCATCATCAGAATAAAATCAGATTTGAGAAATTCATACAGCTTATCTTAACAAACGGAGAAAGTATTCCTATCTGCGATATTTTAGAAAGTCAAGTTTTTGTACCGGACGACACACATTTTTTTACTGCCTTTAGTGCATGCGCCTCCATGCAGTAGCACTACTACATCGTATATAGAGAAAGCGTTCTTTTTCTGCCACTTCAGTCTCTATTTTCAACAGGATTGAAATGGTAGCGCAGCTTTCATCCTTCCAAAACCGCACATTGGAATCTATCCAATAGATTTTCACAGTGTGCTTCAATGAATCCAATCCAACTTGTTCAAGCATCTAATTACTCTACAAAAACAAAGCAAAACTTATGCATTTTTTGGGATAGCAAGCCAATTAGTGAGTGACTACTGTTTAACAGATATTGTGCCAAGCAAATTTCATCAAAATCATGATGATTCTTCAATTCAATATACTCGTGTTGCTCAGCATGACTTTAACACCATTGATCGTATTACAGACTCTTTTGTCTTCATTTCCGATGACAATTGCGGGATCAATTGAAACTGAAGCTTCTTCTGCTGATGGAAATAAAATTTACTCCCGTCCTGATTTCGGTTACGCTGCAGGTAAAGTTTCCAGTTTTATAAATTTGTCCTTTGAAATCTTCTGGGTGCATACACATTGCATAATGTGGCCTGTGCGTGCCTTCGTGTCCTTTGATAGAACTATAAACATAAATTCGTCCAGATGAAATAAGTAGTAAAAGTGACAACATTTCATCACACAGGCTGTATTTCTTTGCTTGAGATCTTGTAAAGAATGCAATAGGATTCGGATTTTGACAATATAAAACCAAAACTAATGTCGCTTCTATTATTCTTCTCTGTAATATGAACCATATCTCAATTAAAGTATCATCCGTTGTTGTCTTAGCACTGACTGCTTCAGGGGAATTTTGTATTGTTGAGCCGGGAAAAATGATACGTTCAGTTTCCTTCCTATCTGCCCGACTTTTTGTGTCGATAGAGAGAAGATTTCAAATCGCTTCTCGTATTACAAAGGGAATTCTTCATTCCTCTGGATGATGAACAACAGTTTATGTAGCTTGACATGGGATTTATGAATCACCGTCATTTCCCTTGCTCATATCATCATGTTTAAGGAAAAGCTGGGAGATCTACATTTCATAGAGGTTCAGTCATTCCCCCTTCTTCTTTATTCTTTCACAAATTGTCAAGATAGATTACTTACTTAGTTACTACACTCTAGAAACTCAGCTCTCCCTATTATGCTTTTAGCTTTTTGCCTAGGAGGCAACATTACTTATCTTTTTTCCTTCCTCTCTCATGAATTTTAGAGTTTGGTTGGCTTCATTTTGTAAACAGTAGGTCTTTTGCACAAGATTTATAGTAACTCAAAAAAAAATTCCTGCCAAGGCGTCTATATTTACTCACTAACTAACTATACGCTACCCAGTTCTTTTATTCGAGAGTGTTGCTAAAGTCGTTATGGTCTGTATTCATATTCATCATCAAATAATCAAGTGATTCACTCGACTGACTGTAATGTTTTCTTCACTAATGTACGATTTTTCCCGTTAAATGTTGGATGGTTAATATGGCTAAAATTCTTAATGTATTATTCATTTCTTCTCATGTACACTTAACTTACTAGCAGTTTATATTCTCCCTACTCGGTGGCTAGTTTCGTGCAGTCCTAATATAATTGAGTCTTTTCTCCCCATGTGCTCAATGATGAATGAGAATACAATGACAGCTAAAACACACAAGAGGTGATCCCTTTTGTTTACATGGCTTTGACCCAACCAGTCGGTTGGTCGTACGATTGAATTGAATTTACAGCACCATAGATGAAATGGGAGGCTGAAACAAAGATTGTGTGTGTGTGGAATCGAGGGAAAATTCGTTGATTCGGTACATGAAAGATAAATGAGCCAACAAAGTGAAGAGAAATCAAGGAAACTTGTTACACTCACTCATTCGTTCAGTCAGTTTCTGACTGAATAAAATATGCTGCTGATGAAAATGGCTCTGGTTTCAATGAATTATACGAGAAGTGCTGCAGTGAGTAACTTTGAAAATTATAATACTAAAGGTCTTATAAACAAGGAGTTGTGTATTCAATTTTTAATGCGATTGGATGCGCAATTTTCGTTTATGTGGGAAACTTTTAATGCATGCGGGGGAAAATATGGATGTTGTTGTTTACAACATGATCATGCAGCAAGAAAGTTACGATACGATAAAATACGCAATGTACTACTGATGATATTATACTGCGTAGACTGAATAGTTCAATCAGGATGGCTACAAAATGGATTCCTTTTTACTAATCAATGGGTTTAATGAATGCTTGTGTAGCAGGTTGAAATGAAGAAGCTTTTATGAATGCAATTTTTCGTCCTTTCATAGCTGTTTGCCTTTCCATTTAGTTTCCCTACGTGATTGTAAAAGGGAGCCCATTTGGCTTATGCATTAGTTTTAGGAGGAGCATTTTGGAAGAGTCGTATCGTTAATCTTTGAAAGTTGTAAACTCTTGATGCCTCTGTTCCTTAAAAGTGAAAACATATGGATCCTGTGCCCACTTGATCGTGAAAGTAATATATAAATAAGTTGAAGCACATCATGCATCATGACTTTTATTTTATGATACTGCATGGATATACAAGACTATATAAGACTGAACAATGAAATTGTTGACTTCCTTTGAGGGTCTTAATTAATTTAGAGTGGCAGGAAGTTAGGTGGAAGCAATAGGACTTGGAAAAATTCATATAAGTGTTTGTCTTTGTGTGTGTATAGTCGTTATATAATATTCCTACATTTTTAAAAATATTGTGCAGCTTCAATGTTTATTGTAGAAGCGTATTGTTGAAAAGAAAATCGCATCAAAGGATGCAAAATGACAGACTAAAATGATAAAGAGCACTGCCTATGCACATAAAGGGTATTTTGCCTAAAAGCTGGCAAGAAAGGAATAAATTGAAAATATAAAGAATGATATGGGAAATCCATTGAGATCTTCATGTCAAGATGTAATCACTATGCATTGAGCCAAGAAAATTAAGAATGACAGAGAATCCCAAACTCTCTCAAATGAAGCGGATTTGGCCATTTTTATGCATGATTTCACTGAAATCTCTTAACGTGATTTGACTCCTTCTGTTTCGCAAGGAAAATTTCCATTTCAAACGAAATAACGATTCTTTCATCACTATAACGTACATTAATTTATTCAAGTCAAGTAAAACTGATTACATGTACTTCCTTTTTTTGTTGGAAAAAGTTGGGAAATTGCTTTCTGCATACTGCAGACTACATACAGTAGCTACATTTTGGTAATATACACAAATTTATATCTTCCATTATGTGGAATTATGAAAGAAAACCATATTTTATTCTGTTTCATACGACTCGGAATGACAGACTGACTTAAAAATTTTTGCGGTGAAATCGTTTTCTTCAAACTTATTAAAATTACCTAAATTACTTTTTCCCATTTATGGTTAGCTCTACAGCAAGCTTAACCAATTGTACTTCTCCCCCATTGCAGTTAACAAAATTTATCAATGTCACTATAGGAGAAACTAAAATGTAGACTTTCACCATACAATTTATGAATATTTGATGATACTAAAAGAGAAAACTTGTAAATATATTTCTAAGTTATGGCCATAAACGGTGAATATCACATCTTGTTTTCCATACTGGGCTACAAAACTTTTGCCAACTGAAGGAAATATTGGTTCAGTTAGAAAGCTGCAATAACATGCTATAACTCGACTGGCCAACTCTCTGTTTTTTCTGCCTTTTCTTAAGTATCAACCTAATTAATAGCCATTTCACCACTAGTAGTGCATTACTTGGCCTGAAAAGACAGAAATAATCCACTCCAGATGAAAAAATGGTAACAAACGATCGCCACCAATTTCTAAAGACAGTATGAAGGAAACAGGAAATCTTAGAGGAAATGAAAAAAGGAAAGACGCCATTAAGAATTCTAGAGTGAATCGATAACCCTGTCAACTGCATGAGTATGATTTCCGTTCCAATGAGCTCCACTATTTTTTCCTTCGTCTTAGCTACTATATGAGTAAATAGGCGAAATGCAGAACCCGCTATACCAAACAATCCAAAGAAATAATGCTACACCATCGTTTTCCCTGCCACCACAAAATTCATATATATTCTTCACTCACTTAGAAACACACAAGAGCACTGATGACCATCCATTTTTCTTTTTTTACTGCACTTTAAGTCAAGTCAGCACGTAACTTGAATGATACACAGAGAAAGTGGCAAAGTACGCAATTATGCCGGTAATAGTACTCAGTGGGTCAAACTCATTTTTCTCTATAACTCAAGATGCCATTCTTTTCTGAAAACTGCTGACTGACAATCCAAGAAATTTAGATATAGTCGTTGTACGAGCTATAAAGTTTCTTTAACAGTGGCATACAGAGAAAACATGGTGAAAATAATTCTTATTTTTCCAATCTGAATACCAGTCATGTATTGTTTTGTATTTTTACGCACTGTAGAAAAAAGTTTTTATGTACAATGACGTTCTTACTTGGAAATAATTCACCGTTCATTATACACGACAAAAAGTGTGGAGCCATGCACAACACAAGTTATACATATGGAAGTACTAGAAAAGCTACTTACTTACTTTCTTGCTCTGTATAGAAGAGCCAACTAATCATTCCCTCAAGTTTCTCTTCACCAAATTAGTCGACTGCCAATTCAACCGTCTATTCATCAAGTGCGCTTTAATAAGGAGAGACCCATTATTAGAATTCCCTGTGAACGTGCCCAGCGTTCCATTTGAAAAGAAGCACCATGTTGGCAACCTACACATTTCTCCACTGAGGGGGAATCTTTGTAATTAGAAGCACCTTCTGCTACTATTATGTTTACTTTACCAACCTACGCAATAGCAAGTATGAGTACCAGGGCTTATAGTAGTTAAGCATACGTCAACTTTGAAAAGGGAGCAAATGCGATTATATTTTGATTTTATGAACAACGCAGGGAACAAAACGAAATTTAAGTTTTGTCAGAATATCTATATCAACTCAAAATTTTATACAGATTGACTCGGCAAAAAGTTATTTGAACTTCTTTATGCAAAGTAAGCAATTTATGTTTCATGCACAGTAATTTCCGTCCGTCTGTCTGGTTTTTTCACGTCCATTTTCATTCTTTTACGGCTAAAAAAATTATTTGCATTCCATTTTATAGATGCATGGAGCATTCCTAGTACGCAATGTAGTCTTCACAACTATTTTTCCAGCATATCATATTCTATACGTTGCTAAAATCCTATCTATATAGTCGAAAGTAAATTACACTCGCCACATTAAATGATCTACTTAATAACTGACACACCAAAACTTACTTGGTTGCCACTAGGACAAAATTATAGTGCCTATGTGGTGAGCACGTAATTACTATGGAGCTCGTTTGTAGTGGTTAGTGCACAATATTAAGTACAATACCTACAGTTTGGAATGACATTACTAATAACTGTATAGAAGCCGACCAAAGTAATTACATCACTGTGAGTGGAGTGCAAATCCTGGTTCCCGTGTATCTACCATGAGTGCTGTACCCATTATTAGATTTGCCCATGATTTGTGAGCACAGTACAAGTATAATGATCTAGTTTATGTCTTGTCAACACAATATGTGTTCCATAGCTTTTTATTCTTGACTTATTTTTCAGCTATATATGTAACTAACTAACTAACTAACTGAGGATGCCATTTTGAAAACAATAAGGGTACACCCGATGACATGTAAAGTCGTAAATTTCTACGTGCGTAAATCTCCCAGCCAATCAGAGCAGACTTCCAACTTCTCCTTACTGATCTGATTGGTTGGAAGATTTACGCACGTAGAAATGTACGACTTTACACGGCCTCGGGTGTACCCCTAATCTAAATAACCTAGCTTACTACGTAACTAACTACCCACCAGTCTTGTTTGAAATACAATGTTTACATCATTAGTTCAGGAACTACTGTTTTTTTTTGTAAAAGGAGACGAGATTTTTCTAAAAAAAATTATAGCAATCCGAGGGCATGACTAAAACAGAAAGGATTTTTTTTTCGATAAACAAACTTCTTCATCTTGTCTTTTACTAGTGTCATGTACTTTCTGTAGCTTCTTTGCCATTTTGTCGTCAGGCAAGCATTATTAACGTACTTACATATTTAGCCACTAGCTGTAGTCTGCAGTAGTCTCTTCACAACTTGTGTTACTTTTACTAACTAAGCTTTCAACTATTCAGCTTGGGGAAATGTGATGTATTCGGAGTTAGTAGTATGTTGATAGCAACAGACTACTACCTAACTATATACACGTTCCAACTTTCCATCGTTATCTTTCTCATTAAATTAAATGGAAAAGGCTTCGAGAGCAAATGGGAAAGATGGAGAGAAGCAGCAGTACTCATTTCCTGGAAATTAGTAGTGCACAACTCTGTGCCACTCACTCGCACATGAAATGTGGAGTGTCTAATCGTTCCTTATCAAGTGACCTTTTTAATCTAGATGCCAAAGATATAGGATCCTTACAGCTCTGATATTGCGGTTTCGCTAAAAGTAGTTAGATGATAACTTAGTTTGTTAGTTAGTTCTCTTGTCTCTCTGTCTATTAGCCTTAAAACACATATAAATGATCATGTGCTTATGTTCCCTATTTGCTACGAAAAATTTCTTCATTACAGCTACTATATAGTTAACTTTTAGCAAAAGTATTTGCAACATTTCGTGAGCTAGTTAGTTATTTAACTTTAATAACTGTGTGTTTCTTGAGCACATCTGGATTTTCTCATCCATTTCATACTATTCACTAGTTAAGTTAACAAATTTAACTTTTTCACTATCAACATCTAATACAAGTATTTGTATTATGCATTCCATCTGGTCAACAGAGGCTTGTAGACTACAATTATAAACTGGCATGAACTGCATGCACACAGTAGTTCTTAGGTAACAAGCTAACTACATAACTGGAACCATGCTCCTATCCACTTGACAAGAGAAAAGAAGATAAATGGATTGCAAATGTAAATTTCAGCATGAGCAAATCCAAACAACAAATGGGAGGAAACCACACATAAGAGGTGAAGGAACAAAGCTGCACAAACTAACTACCTAACTACTCACACAGTCTGTGTCCTCTTTTGGATTAGGAACTAACTGGAAATACAAAACAGACTCGCTGACTGACTGAGAACTAACTAACTATATAGTATGTCTACGATTCTAGCTTAAATCCATATTACATTCATTTCCACATGCTATAAAATACTATCTTATGTGTGGTATGGGCTTTGTATGCACACGTATGGCCGCAAGCTGGTGCTCCTTTTGTATTTAGCTGTACAGATTACACTTTATTTGAATACACCAGTGTCTCTGTGTGTACCCATAGGGAACTGACTGAATGGGGAAGGGAAAGTTCCCAGGGTTTGAGATCGTTATCTTCATACATACCACTCGTCAGCTCGAGAGTACTTCTGTATTGATGCTACGGCTCTATGATTGCTATTTCAAGTATGCATACGTATGCGTATGATAATAATTAGAGGGTGACCTACATGAGCCCTATATAGTTAGTTAGCACAGCATTATTCCATTGATTGTACGCCTTGTGTATTCTGGTGAAAGTAAAAGTATAGTCCTACATTTTGGTAGAATCTATTTAATGACTACAGTACTTGAGATAAACTGTTTTCACCCACTACTGATGTTATTGTACCACAGTTTTTGCAGATTCAGTAGCTATAGTGTCTAGAGATATACTAAAGGGACTTTTAATGGGAGTAGAGAATAACATGGAACTGTATATAGCATACCGCATTGGTAACCTCTTACTGCTGCTTACTAACTGTGTGCATAAGAAATGTCATTGGTGGAGCTTGCCGTTTAAAATTTACGATGTAGAGTTGAACACTATAGGTTAGATAACGAGATTCTTTCTCCTTTATATTTAGGGTCAGGGTTTTGGTAGCTTTGTGTGAATGAATACAACGAGAATAATATTGTTTTAGTGAAAAAAATTCATGGGATGGATGCTATCTTTATGACTTGATTATTTTTAGGACTTTTAAAGGAGCACGTGAACCATTTTTAACTTCACCGTCATGTTTCTAAAGTAGCTCATGCATTATAAAGGAGATTGAGGTATGAAATTTATGCTAATGTGATGCAGTACCTGGAAATAAATCTCGAGAATCCCACTTTCAGCCTTCATGCACTGCCAATTATACATGGAAGGGTGATTTTTTTGGGAAACAAATAGTGCACCGTACTACATCATAATATTTGTTTGCTGAATAATTTAATGCTCCATGGTCCATGAAGATAATTGAAATGAAATGTAGTCTCACAGACAACTAATCCCATAGGTCTCCCTGGAAGCCCTGGATGACTCCTTAGACTTTCTTTATATGTATGTGAGAGAGAACAAAACACGAACAGTGTCACGGCAGAGTACATAGCATTTTGAGCTCGATAAAAGTTTATCCTACTTTCTCTTTTGCACACAAAAGGATTGGTTCACAGCCACTGAGAAAGTATCATTAAAAATGTACTTTGGGCATAATACCCCCTTGAACGTCAACATTGGATTTCCTGTGTAAAGTGGTCTTCCAAAAATGACAAGATAGCAATTTCTTTAGAGGGAGACAAAAAATGTCTCAAATACGCTGATCTTACTTTCATTCTACAGTTCCATAGTGTAACACAAAATTAACATTTAGTTTTTATGGTTTTTAATGTCTTTTCAACCGTGGCACACAGATTACATAGTGAGTTAGTATCTTAGCATACAGAAATGTCTATAAACTTGAGTTTAAAATGCTTACAGTTTTTGTAGCATTGATAAGCTCTCCCCTCGGGTAAAGGAATGAACTTTTTCAACATTTAATATCTACAAGTTGTGTCTTAAAAGTATATTGGTGTAATAACCGAGTGGAAGTAGGCACTTTTGTCAGAGAAAACTGCACTTATTTTTGTCCATATGTGTTTTAAGGGCATTTGGGTTCTATTAGAGACTAGCACACCTGGCAAAGGTTAAGAATATGAAAAATGAATGCTACTTTAGTTTTTATGAAAGTTTGAGATAGCAGCTTGACTTATATGTCACACATGGTACGACAGAGAAGCCTTTAAGTAAGGGAGAAAGTAATAATCCCAGAGGGGACATATTTTTTCATTTTGCTCAGCAGAGCTTGAATGAGTCAATTAACAAGTCGTGTTGGAGTTTAGGGTATTCTGTGAGTTTTTTGAAAGCACAGCTTTTCTACAGAGAGCATTAGCTTTTGTTTCAATGGTCACATTGCTTCCGTAATGAGGAAACTAAGTAAATTGAGTATAGGTTGATCTGCCATTAAAAAAATCCTGCTGTGCTTTTTTCCGTTCGCTTCACCAGCCATTTATTTTTTTAACTATTCAATAAAAATGTTTGAATTTTCACCTCTTTCGGCAAAATACTGAAAAAGTTAAAAAAAATTGCGTCATTTTGGAGAGTACAGTGGATGTCACAAGAGTTTGTGTCAAGAAAAAATTGAGAAGCCTATGAGATTTGAAGTTGGTATATCAGTCACACATCTGTAATGACGCAAGTGAAATGCTGAGAATCCTTGAGCTGAACTGTTCAACTTCCTGAGTAATCAGCTTTCTTTAAAAACAACAGAAAAGTTTTGACACAACTCAAGACACGCACTGAAAACAAATCATTCTGAATGAGAGAGTATTCAATAGAATTTGTTCTTCAACTTGCGTAAAATCATATTTTTGGCAAAACTTTTCTTTCTACCCATAATAATACGAATATTAATTACTAGATCACTCCATGGAGCAAAAAAGTTAACTAACTAACTATAAGACTAGAGTCAGTTAGATGGAAAAGCAAAAAGTTGGAAAAAATATTTTTATAGCACATTAGGTGGGTATTGCATGGCCTGCGTACGTACGAACTAATAAAACCATTGGGACAGCTTTCTCATAAAACTAATAATTTTTAGATTAATGCTTTGTTCTCCTTTCTAGTAGTCTTGTTTGCTCATCTTGGGCCCGAATCTTTACGTTTAGTTAAATGCTATAGAAAACTCTCAACTATAGCATACACACTACTACACTATAAGTTGGCACTTTTAAGAGTAGCATGAAGACAAGAAGCAAAATGAAGAGTGTTTGTTTTTGGTTAAATATCAGTGTTCACAGAGAGGCCATGTAATGTTCACAGTGAACATTTTATTGCTCTTCACATTACACTTTGTTGCAACTGCTACACTGTTGGATAGGATGAGGCTCTTGAAACTAATGTAATGCAATATTCTATGACATGCCATATCGTAAAATAAATTGGTCAGCTATATAACATCTTTACAACTAGGGGAAAAAGTGTGTAAGCACTTTACACAGTTGTCTCTAGAGGAGCTGAAATTCCACTATGTTCTAGGCTGGTGAAGAAAAAACTGTGGTGAGTGAATAAATCAAAATATGGGTGGCTAACTGACTTTCTCTCACAACAGTATTAGTCTACTCATAGTTAGTTAGGTTCAGCCAGCTATCAAACCATGGAATTTTGTTCGTTCAGAGCTCATAATTCTCTCACAGCTGGTTAGTTAATACAAGCTGCTACTATAAACACTTTGAGTTTTATTTGGTCTGTATGTGTACGGAATGATTGATTGCAAACTTTTAATGCTCCTTAAAAAACGGACGAGGCTTGGCACTTTCACTGATACACAGTGACAAGTGAAAGCTGTGATTTTTTTTTATTTAATCCAGTGTCTTTCGAAAATGTGGATATGTGAGTCAATTAACTCTGACGTTTTGAGTGTTTTAATGCCACGTTTTTAGGTTGTTTTTTTAGTGCTCAGACCCAATTAGGTAGAAGAAGGGTTCTTGGTTTGATTAATGCAATAAATCCTGAATAAAAAACAGCGTAGCTAGTCCGTACGAACGTACGTGCGTGCAGATATTGTATACAAACTCTAGCTATGTTTTTGTTCCATGAAGCTTTTTAGAATACGGGAAAGAACGGCAGCGGACACTATTTTCTATCTCACAGTATTTTCATTCCACCCGTATTTAGCATGGGAGAGTTTCATGAATGCATGGGGAACTGTCTATTGTCCACATAATTAAAATTCTGGTCACATATGTCATAAAAAAGTGAGTATACTTACTCACTCACTCTTCACATGCACATGGTAAACCATGCTTGAATGCAAGCTCAATTTTTTTTGTCCACAAACAGACCATTGTGTAACCAGAGAAAGTTTCCGAGTTGGTCCATGACAAAATTTGGTGGAAACACAACTTATTTTTTCTCGGCATGCACATTTTGTCATCCCTGTGTGTCCGTGTTTATTAAACCCTATTTGGTAGAAAAGCTTGGCAGCTGTTGCGGCGACGATCTGCCATTGATTCATTCTATGAACATAATACAGAGAGGTACAGACTGAGAATTGAACAAAGTTTGGTTTTTTTCATGTAAAAAATACATTGGGTGGTAGTGGTACGCCATAAGCAAAAATGAGCCTTAGCCATGTAACATTTCATACTACATTATGTACATGCGTACATGTCTATAGTAAATATTAGTGTGCTTTCTGTTTGAGGACAGTTTCACTCGAAAAACTCATCAAATCATCCCGTTGTGGCGTGATGGTGGTACTACAGTGGAATCAAAAAGTTGGACGTGATGTGTTAAGCAATTTAGCAATAGACTCACTTTTATTTTTGTCTTGCATTGCACGTACTAACCAACCAACCAAAACTATTCCTATGTAACGTGTTGATAGTTTTCATCATGTAGTGGTCAAAATATAGTCGAAGTTAAATAGTTAGTTACAATGCAAAGTTGTATGTACTATGTGTACCATATTGGGGCAAGTGTATCTGCTATTTGGTTGGAAAATTGTAGACTCTGACTGAATACAGTCCAAAACTCATTACTAACTGAACTCACTATGGACGCAAAATTGCATCCTGATTATAGTTGTATAATAAAAAGGTAAGAACGAATTGGAAACTCTGGAGTATGTGCCAATGCAATAGTGATTCTGTTTTGAGGTTTTTTGGCTTCACACATTCAAATGAAATTGGTTAACAGAACTAACGCTATTAATTCATTTTATTGGTGATGGGAATTTCATTCCCTTGTTCCAAACTTTGGTTGATAAGTTCTGTTCCCCATGAATGTTCTACTCTCACAATTGATTATAGTCCATGTAACTTGAAATGTGGTTTTAATTAAAGTTGACACTCTCATTTTGCGCGTGATCTAACCATCATGAAACAACTTTGGATGAAAAAAAGGACTACATGCGGGCTTTAGAGAAAGGGACCTGATATTATTCATTCTCACATCCTAGTACTTACTGCTTGAATAAAATTCCTTTCTTTGTATCTAGCGCTTTTACCATCTGTTTTAAACAACAAAGTTGAAGATTCATCATTTTTTTGTACTACAACTATAGTTGGCACTTACACAACACATTCTCATAGTTATTTATTCCGTTTGAAATGCTA
>Ga0210040_10004055_pt1 | contig 19356 bp, 10 predicted proteins | sample CryGeyCG12114_NA_FD_185462 | JGI IMG/M metagenome (GOLD analysis project Ga0210040, IMG submission 185462) | Groundwater microbial communities from aquifer - Crystal Geyser CG19_WC_8/21/14_NA (SPAdes) (version 2) | ecosystem: Environmental > Aquatic > Deep subsurface > Groundwater | place: USA...
TTGGCTAAACCGTAGCAAGGTGTGAATAATTACCAAGACTATTAAAGATTAAGATGAGAAGATATAAGCCAAAAATTATATGCGATGCCATTTCACTCAGGGTTTTGCCAAATATAAGGTTGTTTTGCGGCGCACAGGCCAGAAAATGCATGTTTTTCACCCTGTTTTCAAATAGAATTTTTGTAACTACCAGAGCCTTGTTCATCTCTGGTTTTTGCATGAAAACATCTTCATTTCATTCTCTATCGAATGATATCTTCAGTTTTTCCAAATTCGTATGCACTCATGTCGAAAAATTGATCTAAAAAAAAGTTGACTCCCTTAAGGCCCTGTATATTGTTTTTCAAACCGCGGCGGCTACGCCTGCCGTATAGCCGATTTTTCAAAAATTCAAAGCAGATTCCTATACAGCTTTTTATGCTCTACAAAATGGCCGTTGCAGTTTAAAACTTTTTTTTCAATGTTAAGCTGATACAGTCCTTTGCACATTTTAATTACTACGTAATAGTGGAAAGCATGTGTATAGTTCGTTAATTTGTATGCACATATCCTGATATGAGAGGAAATTGTGTTTGGGAAATCAGTAGTTTTGCATAATTTAGGTTCCTTTGTATTATGGTGATCCCAGGAGGATCAGTTTTTGCCATGTTTTCTTTGTAGATTGAACTAGTTTGCTTGCCTATTTCAGGGAGTTGGTATTAATGTTTTTTCTTTACTTTTTGGCCTGGAAAAAATATGGTTTGAGGAGTGTTATTTCGTATTTCTCATAGAATTAATTCTTTGGTTTTGGTTGCAAATGCATGATCCTTGCTCTCGCGCTTTTTAATGAGGCCCAATAATGATTTCCACACATCTTGTTTTTTTACATAGCCTCAGTATGAAGCTGGTGGCTCCTTATGATATGTAACTAACTAAAAGTTCTAACTCCATATCGGCAACCGAAATCCATGCGAATTTCGCCCTTCAGGTCATGCAAATGAGTGCGAAAATAAGTTTTATCTGCAATTGCAGGGAAAAAGATCAAAACCATAAACCATCCTCTTTCTCTTTTGCATCGCTGCGAGCTCCATACACTCCATATAGTCACAAGATTCCCTTTGATCTATGCGCGTCCTCTATGATATAAGTTGTAAACACAAAAATAACAGTAACAATAATAATTTTTAGATGGCACTGTATACTACTGCAGTAAAAGGAATTGGTTTACTTGCTAGCGTTATGTTCCGTGGTCGGTTTGGCCTCATGAAGTTTCATTTAATTATTTGTGCAATCGTATAATCACCAGAATTATAATTCGTTGATATTGATACGTAGTTTTTGATGATTTTTCAATCATATGCATGTTCATTTATGCACGCACATAACATTTTTAGCATAATGTATAGCAATAGGCAGCAAACAAATATTGGATGCTAAAGGGATCATTCACATGTGACGAACGACCAAGAAATTTCATATTTTTGAAACACTGCCCCCCCCCCAAAAAAAAAGACCAGGATTTGGATAGATATTTAATAGTAGCTAAGCGTTTATATAGCACCTCGATTTTAAAAAACCCCAAAATTCTGGACATCATGGAATGGTTTCAGATCCGTGATGATTTCGAATGGAACTCTCACATTTGCAAACCAACCCACATCCTTCAACGGATCCGCAGAATTAAACATTGAAAACTGAATGTCGAATGTTGTATCAAGAATGACATTTCACAATGTACAACCGAACCTATAGATTTCCGCTGTTGTATAATAACTACTTGCTACTTGTGAGAGGAAATGCGGGTAACATGGCGCCAGGGAAAATTACAGGAACAAAACTACAAGTTATTGGAATCAAAAGCCAAAGGTGCATTTACTGATCATTAGTGGATCTACTGTCTGCTATACAAAATTTTATATCTAAACATATACGAACTAACTAGGACTTTCATTTTGGTTTTAAAGTGCATCTTAAGCCAAAAATTCTTAAAATCTTATGAATTCCATCGAATACAATAAACGGCGCAAAATATGGTACAATATTTTTTATTGAATGTTCCATTTTCTTCTATATATATTCGATTTTATGAAATAATTCCAACCAATTTCCCTTTTTCTGGGATTTTAACCATTCCCTTTCATCCCATCTGATTGACCATGAGTCGAGATTTCAAAATTTACGGCCTCTGAAAACATAGATTAAGAGACAACATGTAATAATTACTTCTAGTCCCTATTTTGTGCACAGTTTCATGTGGGCTGAAACCTAAGACAAAATACGTATATAATCCTTCCTTACGTCCTCGTCTGTAATGAACGCGGTATTACTAACTAATTACAAATCCACTCGACAATGTCTATAAAAACGAATGGTTGGGAGCTCATCTCGACCAGTGTCTTCCTGTGACCCAAGTTAGAGAAAATACTTTTGATTCACCGATCTAACATTGTTTTCCCTCAACCAAGATAGGCAACATTCCTCTTTGTGTCATCCCATGATACCCTAAAGTGTCATAAAAATTTAACTGGCTACAAAAATTGGAAATATTTTCCAGTGTGTGTCCATTTTTACATTCATAGTATGGTGTCTCATCCCGACATTGACAATTCACATTCGCATTCTGCTTCACGAAGCCCTGTACTCACGATGTAAGTTTTTGTTTTATTTCGCCCCAATACTATCGTTTAAGAATTCAGATACTCTATTTATTCTATTGCATACTCTCAGTTAATTCTAGTCTCAGTTAGTTTAATTCTGATAACTTTCGCAATTGCATCCTACTGCTCATTGTATTGCACTTCGGATTTGCGAATTTCTCAATGTGCCCTAAACGTAGCTAAAGTATGGTTGTGCCGATTTTCCAGATTAAGTTCGTACATCATTCTTCATATCCGTATACACATATATCCCTAAGTCTCTTCATTGCAGTATTAAATCATAAATGGATACAACATGTCCTGATTATTTAAATATACTGTGCATGTCGTCTAATTTCAAAACTATAAAAATACAGCTTCCTCACATGAAGTATTACAGTGTACAATAAAAGACTCGTGTACTCTCCACATTACAAAACAATAAAACACAATTTTTGTGTACCCAGCTCATACACAAAACTCACGGAACGTAATAAGAGTAATTAAACTTGAAATGAAAACTTTCTATTACCCCTTCCTCTCTTATAATCTATACAGCTGGACCTTGTACGATCTAATTTCTCCGGAATGCTTTTTTTTCCGCACATTTCCCAGAATCCAATATCTCGTCTTACCCTCAGAATGCCAAGAATTCTACGTTTTATTAACCCCTCAATTTTTGGCCCAGTTGTTCCCAAATCATTTACTTGCTAATCATTTCCTGCGTAACTCACTTTTTCTACGAATTATATTCTCATTTATATGTAATGCTGTTAGTGGCTACACAACTTCATAAGAATGAGAAATGGTCAGTATTTTTTGCATTGACAGTCCGTCAATCCTGTTGTGCTTATCTAGTGCATAGTAGAAGTAACCTGTTTGTTCCTTTTTCAGAAAGAGTCGCAAACAAATGATGACGAAACGTACGATGAGTTCCATCAGTATTGTGCTCCTCATCGGTCTCATCAGTAGTTGCACATGTCAAACATTCCAATACAGCCGGGGTTGGACCAATGGGAAAAGAAATGCTCCCCTCAACAATCTTCCAACTCATAATGGTCCCGGTTTCAAACATGCGGACGTGGAATCTTTACCACCATTGACTCCACTAGGAGATGCAATATTCCTCTCAACCGTGGGATCTGGTGTGGACAATTCTGAAGAACCCAGTTCGCATGGATATCCACAATATTTGCGTGTAGCTGTACCTGGACCAGTTCGCAGAAAAATGGCACGTCTGGACTATCCTCTTGACGTAAGGTTAAACATTTTGTCTTTTTGCATTTTACAAGGTTTACCAGATTGTTGTTTCGTATGAAATTACCGTATGTGTGTTTTTGCCAGTCAGTGTGCACATGAGGATTTTTGAAAAGAGGATTGAGATATATTTTTATAGATTTTCTCTTTGGATTTATCGGATATCATGTTTCCTCATTTTACTATAGGAATCTAAAAACCGTATTTATCTACATTTTTGAACCCAGGTAGGTAATCTGTTAGACAGGAACAAGTGGGTTTTAGACAACTACAATATTTGTACTGCATGTATGCAAGGCTCGTAAAATACAATTTTTAACTTCTGGTAGTCCTGCTACAAATAGTTAGCTGTCAAATCAATTCTCCATGTTATTAGCTCCTAATACGAGCAGAGTAAATCCTCTCTTGTCGACAAAATATTTTACGACTGCTCATCATCGAATACTTTTTTATAACAATACGATTAAGGGCTGAGGTAGCCTCCAAAACTGCGTGTGAAAATAAGGACCACCATGAAAGCCTTTACATGCCTTTTCTCTAGATTCCCTTGTGTTATTATTCCCATGTTTTCCATTTGCTCGGCCTACCTACAGACAGGGTCTTTAATTGCCTATTGTAAAATAACGTGTTCTTATTCATCATTCAATGTGTGGGCCCTTAAGCTCTATGAGGAGAGGAGCCACAAATGCATGGAATATAATTAACACTATTTATTACACGGTTTTTCTGAAATCCGCATAACAAATATTTCAGTCTCAACACTTCTTCTACTTCTTTTTGTTTCAACATTCAATATTCATTGACTGACTGACTTGGAAAAATACACATAAAATGCACTAATCATTTTTTTCATCTTTAATATGAGAACATGTTTGATTTCAGTTTTTCCTGAGCAATGCCGATTCCACGGGCTCCAATAGTTTGCCACTTTGGATGCCATTAGAAGGGAGCCAAGTTGATCGTCCAAATTCAGCATCTTCGGTTTCCTCATCTTCAACTAGCAATTCCAACAGCGAAACGTCCCAGCAACCAACTAACTAGTATAGTTCAATAAGAAGCTATTCAATTTTGTCTGTGTAACTATATGAAACTGTTAAAGTCTGTACTCACATAGTGGGAGAAGCAGATGAAATGTTGTGTATTTAGATTTCAAAATATTTTTCACTTTGATGAAGTGAACCCTAATCTTAACAATGAACAATGGTGGAGTTGTATGATAGAAATAGAAGGACAGGACATAAAGAAAGTCGACTTTTTTTTATCGTTTGGAGCCATTAGAATTGTACTTGGGAGAGTACTGTGCTGTAGTTTTAGTCGGAGATGCCGATTGCAGATTCTGTGTAAAATCAATCTAGTATGCGGATTTTATCTGTGTATAATTTAGTGCGCTAGTAGCTGAAAAGCTGTAGCATTTACTTAAAACTCATAATTCTGTATAGATGTAATGTGAATAAAATTGCGAGTTGGTTGACTTTGGGACGAAACATATATAAAGAGAAATGGCCGCTTTATTTGCTAATGCACAATAGCAGTTTTCTTATTTAATTCTTCCAGTCAGTCCAAACTGCATGAGTCAGCAGTGCAGAAAGTTGAACTTTATGTGATGTCGTTTTGTTCTTTCTTAATCTCGGCCTATCAACAACGTATTGATTTTAGAAACAAAACGATTATTGACGGCCGAAACCAGAAAAAATGTAGAAACAGCAAAAAATTGAAGAAATTCTTGAAAGCCAGGGGCCAGAGATTATGAACAACCGGAGAATTTTAAAAATCTTCGATGACATTGTTTTCAAACTATTGGGCAGAGATGTGCTTCCTTGTATACAGTAAAAAGTATATCGAAGTAGCACACCCTGCCTAATAATGAGAAAACTGTATTCAGCAACGGAGTTGAAGATATAACGGCAATAAAAAGCGCTGGTTCGATCTCGTCAACTATTAAGAGAAAACATACGGTTAGTTAGTTAGACTTACGCATAGAAATAGATATACTATATACTTACGATACAAATAACAAATATATACAGTAATGAGAATTTATTTCTCGATGTCTTCAAAATCCACTTGAAGAAACGGTTTTAAATCCTCAGTCACTGGGGGAAACTTGAGCTCCGTTTTGATTGTTTTTTCTTTCGCAATCTCGGTTCATCAAAGATGTATTGATAATAATCACAAAACAATCAATGATGTCCGAAACTAAGAAAAAAATAGAAATTTGACGACCACGACTTGATATTCCACACTAGAGTTTCCATTAGTGGATGACCTTTAAATCTGCCTTGTTGATACTTTTCTCCACCACACTGAAAGAGCATAGAACTGCTAAACACAGTCCCGACATCCAGGTTGTCCAAAATGCATCAATCAGTAATCAGTAGGGTAAACTTGAACCCAGTTTCGCTTTGTTCTTTCTCACTTAATTTCGTACCATCAATGATTTATTGAATATTTTCACAAAAAATCATTGATAGCCGAAACTAAGGAAGAAATAAAAACAGTAAAAAAATGAAGAAATGCTGGAAATCCAGGACGAGGCCAGAGATGATGCACAACTGGAGTATTGAAAATGTTTTCGACCACCTGGCAGAGATGTGCAGGCAAATTAAAAAAGAGCCGAACGAATAAACTAAAAAATGTGGTCAGATAGATGAAATTTTTCTAAACTATCAGATTGGCTAGCCGACAGAAGTTCATTTTCTCACAACTAAAGACTAACCAATCTGTCAGTGGAGAAAATGGTTTTTAAAAACCAGCATGGCGTCTAAAAGTGTATCAATCGACCCAAAATCATGAATCCGTAGCTCCATATTTCTTGACGTCTTCAAAATCCATGGGAAGCTATCGCTTTAACACCTTCAAGAGATTACACTATTGCTGCACACGAATGAAATAACGAATGCAAAAGTGAACCTCCTGATAGTGTTAAAAACAATGGGTGAAAATTCTGGTCATCTTGATGAAATCTTCGATGATTACATTATTCCATACAGTCAGATTGGCCACCCCTTAGATGAAATCAACATAACTAAGGAACAGCCAATCTTTCTGCGGGGAAAATTATTTTTTAAACCCAACAAGGCGTCCTCGTTCTAATATAGGTGTGTTGCCAAAGTCCTTCATTTTCTTATTCCAAATCCATTTCACCACTAGGAGCTAAGACAGCCCTTGATAAACATAGGTTCATCTTCCTCTTATTGCGCAACAGCGAGCCAGTACGAATCTTTTTCGCTCCAATGTGAAAAGCCATATTTTGTGACAGACTGAAGCAAAGGTGTGAATATGGAGAACATCGCAAGCATAGATTGACCCGGTGGAGTAGAATTTTCTCCTCATCTGAGATATTCCGACTTCAATACGTAAATAAAACAGGCATAGAATTTGAAAGACCTCAAAAAGGATGAAAACAGGTTTGACAGCCTTGCTAGCAAATATTGAAACAATCGAGACAAAAAATAAGCCAAATTGGTTCACTCGGCTTCGCTGGAAATCCTACGCCTCCGACTACGAATAAGAAACGCAAAAAAATATACTTACATAGAATAAATTCTTGCACAAGTTGCGCGGGTCAGAAACCAGGAAACGATGTGTTGATGAAGACAGTCGAAACTTCCGCATAAAATGAAACTTGAAAATCCAATTCATTTTCATAAACTCATTTCCCCCACAAAGTAGTATGTACTCATCATTAAAGCTGATAAAAACAGCCTTCATGATGGTACATGCCAGACTGTAAGGGAAAAATAGCTCCAAATAGTTCCAGTCATTTGCTGGCATCCACCTAGTCAGTATAGCAGTCAGTCAGGATAGCAAGGAAAATGAAGTTAGAAATCAAAGATCAAATGGAAGCAAGGAAGACGTTAATCAATCAAATGAAAATTCTCAAAGTTGCTGAATAATGCTTCCACACATGTTGGCCCAAGAGGACTTTTTTTGCATAAATACTCAAAATAAAGTCCCCTGTTCCAATTTGCAGAGAAGCAATGGATGAATAGTTACGGAAAAGCAGATGGTAAAGTTGGATGGGCAAGATGAAGCTCGGTGACTGATATGGTCGCGATGATTGAAATATGAGCAGGAATTTGAAGCGTTGCTGTTCAAAACTAAGGGGGATACTTATTCTGGATTATTTATAGCAAAAAAAAAAATAATCGACAGTACAAGCACCCCCTAAGTTAAGGACAAATTAAATTCAAAATTCGTCTCGATTCAGCTATCGTGCTAACTCACAAGGGAAAAGTAAGAAATCCCAATCAGCGCTGCTCGGTACTTCAGAAGAATGAGAATTTCCTAGAAAAAAAATTATATTCCAGAAATGTTCGGAGAACAAATCGAAGGCTCTGAGTTGGAAAAAATCTTTCGTAAATTCTAAGCTGATCAAAATCTTGGATGAACTTTGTTGGCTAAGTTGCCGATAACTGCCTCTTGGAGAGGCCAAAGAGGAAGATGCTCACTCTTCTGGTCTGGCCAATAGGCGGGAATCAGTACTGGAGCTGATGACCTGATGACCGGTGGGTGATACAAGCTTTGCAGTGAGCTGCAGCATTTTATGATGGACTTGTCTATACAAAAATAGGGCATCTTCTAGGTTTTAAATAGCGTTAAAATCGATTCTGAATGTCGAAAACCGAGAAACTCGACTTTGGGTATGATTTGTATAAAAATGAAATTCAGTTGAAAAATGATTCAAACGTGATTTTTTGGTTTTAAATAGCGCAGAATTCGATTCGAAACGTACAAAATAGAAAAACCCGATTTTTCTCGGGTATTATTAGTGTAGAAATGACATTGAAAAATGATAAAATCATATTTTTACTAAATGTCATCTTCTACACAAGTAATACCAAAACCAGATAAAAATCGGGTTTTTCGGTTTTTTTTTTATTTTTTTTACTTTTAATATACTCTAGCGGGTGATTGAAACCAAATTTTGAATATCTGATAGCAGACACAGCACAAAAAAATGAACATTGAAATTTTTTCAAAAAAAAATTTCATTTGAATGTCATCTTTCTATGTTATCAGTGCGGGATCGTTTGGACCTCTACTTTTGAGTTCATCTCTTAAATGGAAACTAAAAAATATGTAAATTTTTAAAGCTAGTAGCTAGTAGTAGTAGTTGTTGATTTGAATTATGAAGTGATTAAACTTAATTGTCATTAAAGTATTTAATGAAGGAGTAAGTAGACTTGAAAGAAACGACAATAAACACATACAGGCAAAATTCGGTACTCCTAGTTTTGTAATTGCGAGTTTTAATTTACGTGAATGTATGTGAATAGTGAAAATATATGCATATTTTAATGACCAAATTAGTTTGCAATCTTATGTTTTTTTAATAAATATTTCGGTTTTTTTCTCAGTCGATTTTGATGTCAAACCGAAACCGAACTGAAGATGTTCAGTCAGTGTAGATTTTGTTCGGCCCGGTTTTGGCTTAGACTGAAACCGGACCGACCGGTCTTTTGCGGAGCACTATACAACATACATCTTAAGTCTGAAATATTGCAGAAAACTTCGGCTGATGAAGCAGTTTAGAAAATATACAACTATTGGCACTGACATAAGAATCTCAGATTTTAATTTCCATCAAAGATTTTTAGTCATGCCAACAGTCAGATATATATTGTGTACTGAATGTTGAATTTTCGTAATGCCCAAGAAGTGCAAACTATTGCTGAAGCTGAAAATAGAATTGGAATAACAGTTAAAAATATACAACTATCGGCATTGATAAGAATCTAAGATTTTAATTTCCATCTAAGATCCCTCCCAATGCTAACAGTCCTATATTATAGTGTTCTTACTGAGAGTGGAATGTTCGCAATACCCAGGATTTGCAAACTGTTGTAGAAGAAACTTGGAATTACAGTTGACAATACACAGCTATCGGCATTGAAACGAATCTCAGATTTTAGGTTCCATCTGAGACCCCTAACAATGCCAACAGTCATACATATTGTGTACTTGAATTTGGAGTATTCGTAATGCTTCCCGAATGCTGTAAGAAACGAATCAACAAATAGTACACCGTAACAGACTGGTTAAAATGGGGCTCAAACATCTCAATGATTTAAAAGCTAAAAAATCGTAATTTTTTAGAGCGAAAAAACATACATTGAAAACCAATAGACACGTTACGCCTTCGTTTGAAATTTTGAAGCAAGTTGAAAGCTACAATAAGTTATCAGTTGCGGGGAATGAATTGAGATTCAAATAATATGAACAAATTGCATGTAACATAATTTGAGCAACAAGTGCAAGCAAGCTGCCATGCATAGCCAATTTCTAAAAGCTGCCGTTTTACCTTGGTCTTCTTCATCTCATCCCGGTCACCGTTCACGTATGCTAACGAAATGCCCATGCCATTTTTTACTCATTTCGCAAAGAAAGTAATACGATCCCAATATAATTTAATTCAATTTATTTATACTGTAGAATAGTATATAATGCAAACAAAATCACCCACCATGCATGCCTATGCAAAAATATGAATAAATAATTTCCGGCACGGAAATAATTTTTAGTACCATCAATCATCCCTCCAGTGTCGTCCAGTCGGTTGGTTTGGTATAATTCGATGATTTGCAGTTACACTATATAGCATAGCAATAGGCAATAAGGCATATGCAACCGGAAAGAATATGGTATGGTTGCCTCTGCATATAAAACCCGTATGAATCCCATTTGCTTTTTCAACATGGCCGCCGCTGGAGCTCCATGATCACATTGTGAGGATAGTGACAATCACAATATGCATGCATATGATTATGAAGAACATGGTAGTGGAAGAAGAACCGAGAATCCATTTAATCTACCTAACTACTTGTATGATCCTGGCACGTAGTCGTAGTGAAAGAATGATATCCCTCGTTCACTCACTGGGACAGCAGCCACTACAGGTGCAGGTTGCATGAACTCTCACAATGATTTACCTACGCCGAGTGACCACATAAGTCATCTAGCGGCCAAAATGTGCAACTTGCACAGTCCAATGCCCATGTGCTGGCCAGGCCGCCGCGTTCGCCTATCTAACAAGCTGTATGAGATGAGCCAGCCAGCGGCATGGCGTTCATGAATGCAAAACCAAAATGGCGTCTTAGGCTCAATCATGAGATGCCTCTAACTCTACAGAGTTTGGTGAAGTTTCGAAAGAAAATGAAAATAGAGCGACTAAACTGCCTAAAATGCCAAGACCAATTTTCAATATATGCTATGAACCGTTTCAGTATGAAAGATAAGCGAATTGCGCTCTCAAGTTTAGAATTGAAACTGATTTTTGAGCCAGACTGAAAAACCCTGACAAGCAGAAACTGAAAGTTGGGCACTCACCGAGTTTCCAAGTGGATCGATAGGATGATTGATCGCCCTCCCGTCAAAATGCGGTTCAAAACTCCGATGATTAAAGATGTAGGTCGTCTCTGTCGACAAGTGTAGTCCCAGCAAAAGAAGAGTCTTCTCCGTTCCGATAATCTAAAGTTGAATGTAAGAAACGCATAAGAAATCAAAAACCGACTGATTCACAAGAGGATCCCCGCCATTTTCTAAAATAAGCTAAAAGTGAAAATATTTAAAACTGTAATTCATGAAACTTACCGTTTGCATCAACTTTAGGTAGTAGTTAATCACTTTGGAGCACTAATTTACCAATTATATTCCGTAATTGATCACTTGTTGAATGTTGAATCTGGACCGCACTACTCGCACTTGTTCCCTCGTCGATCTTCATCAGCATAATGACCGTTGGTTGAAACTGACGCTCTCCTATACTCTTTCACCCAGCTTCGTTTTCTTCCCATATTTCCATGCATCCCATTGGTCCAGTTCGCTTCCTCGATACACACAGCAGAGTGAGGTAGGTAGTTCACCGCCAGTCCTCAACTCTTTGTTGCCAAAAAATCCTATGCATTTCAAATGCAAAGCACATGGGACGCGACCTAGTGCAGGACGAAGTGGTTAAGCGGATCTTCATACAGTTCCTTTGCCTCATTTGTCTATACATCCTGTCTTCCTGTCCCGCCTGCTATCCCACCTATTGTTAAGTAGTATATATTTTCGGTATCTAGTTATCTAGTGTCCGATGGATGTATATAAAAATCAAAGAACTGCCCGCTAGCCCGCTTAGGATTATACGCACTTGTCCGTGTGAATCGTGTGAATTTAATCTGGCGGAATTTTTCCCTCTACCCAATTCTTCCTCGGGTAGCTGCAAGACAACCGATTCTTTTTTAGTTTCCGTCGACGTCGATAAAAAGTATAAATCATGCACAAAATTATTATACACCGCTACTTCTCATAAAATTCTAAGTCGTATTAATTAAAAATTGCATTTGAAAAGCAAGTAAAATTTTAGCTTATTATTAAATTAATGTAGAGCTTTATTATTTCGGGAAGAGAAGTAATGCAACACAGCGTGTATATAAAGCTGAAAGTTTTTGACAATATTAGGCACATCGACTTTTTAAAAAAATGTCAATGACATTCTTTGTTTGCAGCTTTGATGAGTATGCAAAATACTAGGCATAGTCAAGGGACCGTTCATAAGTGATGTCTGCACTTTTTCAAAGTTTTTACCTTCTTCTGCTTTAAAGTCTGCATTTCTAGTAGATCCCTTACAGAAATGAAAATTTTTATACAGATATCACACTTTGTCTGTTTTCCTTGCCCCACTCTCCTTAGGTGCAGATATCATGTATGAATGGTCCTTAACTGGTTTTTTTGTTCTTAAGTTCGGGCAAAATGCAATTTATGAATCGGGTGTTGGATGTATCCTTTTGACTTGGTAGCCGATATAGAAGGTTTGGTTTCTATTGCACTTCATTTTCATTGCATATTGACGGCATGGTTTTTAAACTCCATATGCATACAAAGTGCATGCGGTCTTGTAATGTGATTGGTGTAACTGAAGTGAAGCAATGGCGATGATATGCATGCTTTGTTTGAGCGCAAAATAAAGCATTAAGAAAAAAAGCGAAAAAAAAAACTTTTATTGGGGACTGGGGATGAATCTTCACGTTTTTTTCATTGCATTTATCTAACAGTTAGACAAAATGATTCTATTTTTTAATGGCCAGCTCAATTCATGAAATAACAAGGGGATAATGCAGTTGAATAAGCACGCCAGCATCTAACTTCACATGAATTGCATGATGATTATTATTACCAACAAGATTATAATCTTCACTATTACCATTATTGCAGAAGTCATTATATTCTGTTCTCATGATCTGCCCTAAAATTGCAAGTGACTGAGTGAGAAGGGAAAATTGACTGCATCCAAAAAGTAGCATGAGACCATGTAATGTACATCATTTGTACAAATCATGAAGTGAGCAAGCAAGCCCTGATAACAATATTTTTTGCTCATTTTTCCCGTCATCATGATCACTGTTACATTCTTCATGTTTCCATTTTCATGTTACAAGCTTCTATTTCACATTGCTTCTATCTAATATACAAGTCTATTGTTCCAGTAATTGAAACTATTTATATATTTAGCAATAGCGTAGCAGTTAACTATAGATTCGTGTACATTTTTTCTGCAAACTATTAAGATTCTTCTAATTGTTGTGATGATGACCATTTTGTTGCTCATTAGTGTACGTGGTAGTTCATTTTCACAATGCAGACTAAAACACGCTCGCCCTACAGCCTGATTGTCCAATCCACTTGTACTTAAAGTTAAAGTAGTTGTTTATTGCGTATCACCCTGATGCTATAATTAATATTATCATCGCTCGTGAGAAAATGACAGATAAGGTAATGTATGCACGCAGTGACGCAGTTTAATTACAAGAAGCATCCTTGACCAATTCAATCAATTGTATTTTGCCCGTCCCGCAAAATGGCCAATAAAATCTACTCTGTTTTATCGGTTAGTTAGTCTAAACATTTAAATCATATGGCATACAAATGTCATTCAGAAAACTGATCCGCCAAACGTTCAAATCTTATCATTCACCGCACCTTTAATTTATGAACTGACTACCTCTAAAAACCAATAATATATAACCCACCGTCCAACCCCTCCTGCCCAAAAAAGTAAGTTTACGGCTTCTGCTACAGAAATTATCAAGTTCATTCATCTTCTAAACCATAGACTTGTGCGTGAGGGAAAAAATCTTTTATCTACATTCTCAAATATGAGCGTGTTAATGAGATTGCAAAGCAAGTTAAATTGGTGGGGAGAAGACAAAAATCATTTAACAATGCTTCCCTATTGAGAGGTACTAGCCAAAAATAGCCTAATTGAATTCGTTTTTGCAATTTTTAACTAACTAACTAACTTAGTATGATAAAAGGTGTGTGTAAGATGTTCGGCCACTCAATGTAAGGTCAATACTTTTGAAACTCACTGAACACGCATATATGCTACTGCCTACTGCGTATATATATAAAAACTTGGTCGAACCCAAATAGATTTTGCTATAGTCACATTTTTATGCATTGCCACAATCACAAATCCATTGCATGCATGGTTTCAATTGAAACATATCGGTAGTTAGTTAGTACATGTCATGTGTATAAGACAAGTTAGTTGCTAGTATTACTGAATCGTGTGATTGTGATTGATTAGGAATGAAAGACACTGAAAGTGTAACCCTGATGTGAGGACAGGCCCTAAAATTAAGTCAAGTTTACCATGTAGCCGATTGATTATATAACAATATGGCACTGGGGATGATCATGTAGATTTGATGAGCTTTTCATTCGAGGAAGTTACAATTAGTTAGTTAGTTACTGTGTACAAGCCAAATACAGGAACCTGTTGAATAGTCTTATTGTGATACGGTGAGTTCATTAAAAGTTAATTTATCCATAGTAAAGTAGCATATGTGCACACGTAAGCACATCCTTTGCTCCTGAGTTATTATTGCATTTGTTTAGGAGTAGACAATTCGAGTCGACAAGTGGATTTAGTTTTTCCATTCAGTCCGTCCTCGCTATAAAATCCCGTACAATAAGAGTTTAAGTTATTCAAGAAATATGGGCTGGTCCAAAGTTTAGTTAGTTAGTATTGTCAAAAACCCCTTGTAATAAAAATATGAAGGCTGTGTATATGATAGCACTGTTAAAATCGTTAAGTTTGTGATTCGTAGACGGATACCAATTAAATTGTGTTTTTAAAAGATACATTAAGCTATGGCGAAAATATTTTTACATGCACTAAAATGTTGGCTGGATAAATCAATGATGATTTTTTTCATATATTTATACGGATATATGTAGATTTATGAGTAAAATGGTGATTTCTGAACGCCGAACAATTAAACACAGACTTGATTCGAATCATTATATTCGTCCATCAGATGTCATGCTATTATTACGTTTAGAATGCAATGTCGTTCAGGAGTGGCATAACTACTGAACTGAATATGGCAACTTTCTTATCTACATAATTGCATCTCAGTTCACACTACATTTAGCACTTTAAAACTAAAGGCGTTCCTAACTCAAGCACAAATGGACAGTGAGAAAAATCATGACATTAGACTAATCTCGTCCATCTCATTGAATTAAACAGATTTTAGCACGTCTGTGCCATATTCTATGAGCAAATGGTCAAAACTGCTATAAAAAACAATTTATCCATGCAACCACACGAAATAAAATCTGATTCTGCTCACTTTTTCACATTACTCCTAACTCATTTGCTACAAATGTATGCGAGTAAGTACGAGCATATGCTATAAAAAATAACACAGTAACTAACTAACTAATTCAGTAATTTAATTACATTAACGTTTTTATTGAAATTCATACAACATTCAATATAAGTTTTCACTTTCACACATGTGTTGCGCTCCAACCAAGTTAATTAGCATAACTCTCATGCATATAGAAGCAGTCTGCGTATGCAATAATCAAATGGCGTGTGGTACATTACGTTTAATGCGAAATGTCAAACTACTGAGCATAAGAGTGAGTTAATTAGCTGGTAGCAAAAAGTTTTTTATATTTCATGTTGTCTGTCTGACTGACTGAGAATGAATGAGCTCAAGACATAGACTTTGTTTTATTCTTTAATCCAAATCCGATGGTTGCTATACCTGGGGTATAATGATTTCTTCACCGATTTTCATCAAAATCCTCATTCTTACTTGCGCAATTTTTTTCTCCTAATTTGTTTTTATGGCCTCCAAATCACTATAACAACCAATTGGGCTTAACATTTCACATAAATCGTGTTAAAAGGATAATTATTTATGTAATACAAGCAATCCATATACTAAATGCAGCTCTGCATGAAACAATTGAAATCAATGCCACTGTTTATATTGACCCCTTTTAAAGCTGAAGCTGTATATAAACTGAAAATACTTATGAAATAGGATTTTTTTTTTTCACTTTTTATTCGACCGGTCCAAAATATTTAGTTTGTCTGAATACAGCTAAATACGCCATGTAGTGCTCCTGCAATCCTGTTTAGCTGCAACATATCTCAATCTTTTTTGTCCGAATTTCCACTGTTTTCATATACAATATAAATACTAACTACACCTAACTGACAAACTACAAATCCTTCCTAATACCAGATTATCTAAATCTAAAAAGTGAATCCAACAATCCAAAGGGTTTCAAAGTGCTTTAAATGAGACCTAATCCCATAAAGTACATAAACATTTGTTCACACGCCGCTTCAAAACTGATCACTTGCACGTAAATGAACCTGTCGAGCCAAACAAAGTGCATACATTTTTTTGTTAATGAACCCTGCACAGAAAAAGTCAAGTAGTCACACATATTAACATATATAATTTATGATGTGAAGGAGAAATTGCATTCATACCATCATGCAATAATAATAGTAATGGATCCCATACCAAAGAAAGAGCAATAATAAATGACAATGAGAGCTATTCACTCGCAAGGAGTATGCACAGTAATCCCTTTCGGTAAACAAAGGTTGAGAACAATATTTCCTTGTCGGTTGCTCATTATTATCAACTAACCAAGTTACTTCCTATCTGCAGTTAGTTGCTAACTAACTAACTAACTTAACTACCAATATACGCAAATAATAATCCATTCGGTCATCACCCCATACATATGCATTTTGTTTGTTGCGCAACAATGTAAGGTGTACACATATACATTTATCCTAACCCTTTTCATTCCCTTTATTCCACCTGTCTCATTGTTGTTAGGCCCAAGTATGCATTCATTAAACTATGTATAGTATGGCGCACCATTTATTTTCAGCTCTACAACTTTACAATCAGATTACAGGCATTTGAGATGATCCTGCAGAGCATTAAAATGAGTGGAAGAATTTAATTTTTATGGTCAATTACATTGTGACGTAATCTGAATATCTCTCGATAAGTACGAGGTCATTTTTTCAGGGTGTACCTTCCTGTGGGCTGCCAAAGAAGATTCAATTTATACGAATATGTCACATTGATCTACAATTATGTAGCTGCTTGAGAGCACATTCCATTCTTTTGCATTGTTGATGCTACCAGCTGATGTGAGAAATGGCAACAGGTTTTCATGACTCTAGATATCGAGTATTTGGAGGCCATATTTGTAAATTTATATTATTACATACTTTGTTTGTACACGAAATAAGATGAATGTTTAGAGTGCAGTTTAGAAGCCTTGTTAGGGGGTCCTCATGTATTCAATCTAATGTCTCTAACAGAGATAAAAAATTCTTCCTCCCGTCTTGTGCAAACTATAAACCAATGCTCATGTCTATTTGGTCTGTCTGAAAAGTTTATATGACTGTAAGCAAATTTTACGGCATGAGTAAACGCACTCTGATTACTAAAAGATTCGACTAACTGGCTTTTCATAGTGATTAGCTCTAGACAAGCAATTGGAATAGTGCGTAGCTTTGATAAGCTTATTTATGGCGACATTTGATACGATCAATGCTTACCATGTGGCGAGTGAGTACGTTTTTTGTGTCCCTAGAACAAAGCAAGGATGAAAAAATTGGATCTCTCAAGACAACAGGTTGAATGAATGAGCAGCCAACTAAAGCAAAAGTCAAAAGTCAAGAACACATTATGGCTATATCGAACTAACTGACCAACTGTACATAGGAAGTCAAATAAAATGCAAATATGGTGGTCAACAAAATCTACATCATTTAGATGCCCAGAGGTGATAACATTTTCTCACTTGATAGACTCTATTTGAGTGAATCTGCAAGGAGGTTGTGGAATTTCTCATACAATAGAAAAAGTTATCCATTCTACTATTTGTACCAGTAACCAATCATTTGGGTTCTACCTACCACATAGTGGTAGGTTGTAGCCAAACAAAACCAAACCACAAAGTTAGTTACTAACTAACTAACTATTGTAAAATTTCTATATCGCTATTGAGTGAGTGACTAGAGGTCATTCTGCATGTACATACGATTTCGTTGGCTGGAATACAGAAAGCAATTCATTCATTGCCCTATGTTATACCATCCTGTGGTGGAACAAAATTATGAACAGAGTCCCATACTGCGTTCCTTTAATAAAAAATGCATTTATAGTATACCAAACAGATTAAATATGAAGAGATTATACGTTAAATCTATTACATGTCCTACATTTGCATCATATAAGAGCTTTAGGTGTGTATAGTTAGTTGGTAATAGAATGTCATGTTTTCAAATGTTGGTACAATAATGGAATTATACGTATTTTTTGTACTACTGGGTTTGATGGGTAAAAAAACGGTATCGGCCTGTGCACGTGATCTGACTTTTGTAATGAGACACATAGGATAGGGTTTTTCCTTAAACTACTGGCCTCCTCAATCATGTACAAAGTACAAATCTTGCTAGGAGTGCCCCATGTGATTTTAGTGAGTTTGGTAACTTTTTTCCCTCCCATGTGAGTTTTAACTATACCGTAGTTAGTAATACAAGTATACTGATTGACTGAATATTATTGAACCCTCAATCTTTGTTGACTACTTGAATGGGAGCGAGCAGAGATACAAACCTGTACATTATTCTATCGTTTGGAAAACAAGTCCAAAAATAACAACTTGTCACATTTTATAACCGTTTACCTTGGATCCGTCAGTCAGTACACTAATGCTATAGATGTAGTACGTACGTTACGCACTTTCTGGGGCAACATTAGTTTTAGTCAGGTAAGTTGGTTAGTTAGATTGAGCTATTTGGTTTTAAATTTGGTATTGTAGCCTTTTTCAAACAATGGGATAAGGAGAGGGTTTTTGTCTGGTTTTGGTTTGATTTTGTAATATGAATTAGAATCATCCTAACATAATCGTCCATATAATCTGCGCTTTATGCGCTTTAAAATTAAAGCGACAAACTGTACTTTTGTCAAGGTGTAATCAATAGTTTATAGGCTTATTACATATTTTAGTTGACTAACTCTGTATATTTTTAATTAATCCGTTCACTATATGTCTCATTAAGTTACCTAGTCCCTTGCATACCAAAAAAATCTCTACTTTTTCCAGTTAAGGCTAATGAAATAATAAAACTATTTCTTCTAAATACAAAACTACG
>Ga0210040_10004056_pt1 | contig 19354 bp, 6 predicted proteins | sample CryGeyCG12114_NA_FD_185462 | JGI IMG/M metagenome (GOLD analysis project Ga0210040, IMG submission 185462) | Groundwater microbial communities from aquifer - Crystal Geyser CG19_WC_8/21/14_NA (SPAdes) (version 2) | ecosystem: Environmental > Aquatic > Deep subsurface > Groundwater | place: USA...
CACTGAATAATAATAACGGGTTAGCTCCGCTCTGATGACTTGCAATGAGCATTTCATTCTCATTATTTGCACCTAAAAGAGATATTAATGTCGACATGAATTCACAGTACACACCACAAACTATTATAATCCTCAACTTTGATTTAAACGTACCTTTGAACTCTTCATCCCTGTCTTAATTAAGCCGACAATGAGAACTACCTAGCAAAAGAAAGTCTAGAACGTTAATTTGAGTACCTTAGGTAGCACTAAAAAACTACTAGCACTTGTAAAAAGCTAAACAACACTACTTTGTTACATGCCGATAGAATACCAGTTTAATTTTGTTGAATGCAATTTGCATCTCATTTGGTTTTATGGGTCACTTAAACTGTTATCACAGGAGCCCATATTGGAATTTTCGAGCACCGTAGTTTACGAGAGTACAACGTGCTTTTGCATCACGTGAAAATGTGAACTCATTAATTTTGGATCGTAAAATCGGGAATGCCGGATCCAATTTTACCCGGTATACACTTTTTCCCAATGCTAATGATATTATGTGAGTAATTACAGGTGTCAAGTGAAAAAGATACCACACAGTGGAGTCATCACATGTCAATAGAAAGGAAATGATGCTAATCCAGCCAAGTGGGCTGATTAATGAAGCTTAATGAGCACTGAGGTGGCGGCTGTGAACGCAAGTAATTTCCTATTTACATTTGTTAACGTGACAGGGAATTCAGGAAAGCAAACAACCCTTATATGCAAGTTAGTTACACGCATGCATAAGTCTGGTGGCAAAAATCCGTTCATTTGGGAAGTTACATCATTTTTCATACGTTTTTCTCTTCCGATCATCCTCTTTTTTCTTTCCCATATCAAAATCGTTGTGTACTACAATAAAACTGAACCCAAAAAAACTAGAGTTACTAACAAAGTAACTAATCACTACTCATTACTCATCTGTCATATTGGGTCCAAAAATGATAAATAAATGCGTGTACAAAGTCATTATAAGTTGTATCAATAATAAGAGCATCTCATCAGTCCAACTCCATCTTATTATTCTTAATGCGTTGTGTGAGTTAGAGTTAGTTAGTTAGTTAGTTACTGAGTGCTCCTGCCTATTTAATTACACACGGGAAACAATAGGGATTTGAGAGGAATACATTGGCTAGTAAACTAACTAACTAACCAACTATAGTGCATACTAAAAGTGGGAACTGTACAGTTTGTGTCATAATAATTGAGATTGCCTGGAGCCACGTGACCATTGTAAATACATGCTCTTGAGCCAAATAGAGTCTGTAGTGAGTTAGTAGAGAGTTCCAAGTGAGGCGAGGAAGACACAATGGAGCTCATTAGTCACTTGCTGTGCAGCGAACCGAGAAAGTAAGAGATGAACATGAAAATCGTACACACAGATATCATTATACCAAAATATCTAGGAGAGCTAGTTAGTTGTGATCGTCATTTGAAGATGAACACCAACACACATGCATTATATGGGGATTTATAGGCGCATGGCTCAAGAGTCTTTAGTCAGAAATCGCGTTGGATTTTAGGCTCAAGTACTTATCATTTCGTTGTTCAATTCAATGGGGCTGCAATGCTCCTGAAACTTTGGTTTTTTATCCAGGGAGGGTAAAATTACCAAATGCATAGCATCTTACTATAGGCGTAAATTATTTGAAGGTTTGTGACCTTAGATGAAAATTTTGGATCTGAAAAGTATGAATGTGGATGAAATAAATTTTGGTTCTTCGGGGGAATATAATACAGTTAAAATATTCCATAGTTTATTTGACATTTTTTGACGTCGCTCTAAATGAAAATTTAACGGGCTCCTGCATAAAACACACGTTTTTACTATACGTTAGCTAGCCAGTTAGTTCCCCGTGTATATATTAACAGAGGAAATATGTTTTCACAAATCCAGGAACCACTTGAGTTCATCCTATAAATGGGATGGGAAAAATTCGTGATGAACTCACCACTTCACACAGGCTCATTATCTTTTTATTGCACCCTGATTAATTCTTAGGCACACATTTTTGTCCCACTTGAGAAGATGATCCATTCTGACTATTTATAGCTAATGCTAATAACTACAACTAACCAACTAACTAACTAACTACAGCATTTACCCACTTACGACAGAATATTCCCTATTTGTTCGTAGAAAATCTCTGATCCATGATGGGTGATCTCGCTAAAATTTTACAATTTTTATTGTTGGGGTTGGACGCCAATTTTACAGCTTATATTTTCTCCCATCGTATACCTGTCACCCAGATGGTTTCATCTTAACGAAATGCACTGAAATCTTAATGATTTTATTGCGCCACACAGATAGAGATGAAAAAAGTTTGGGACAAATAAAATCCCCTAGAAGAAAAATAAGCATCTGCTAGATTCCTTGAAATCTAGGGACAATGCTACACATTTCATTTAACTTGTAAAGTAATCATAGCTCTATAGGTTACTTACTAACTCACATTATGTATTATTTAGAAATTAAGGGCAATAAACCTACTGACAGATTTATGAAGGGTAGCCAACCTAATGTAGTTATTTCTTAAAATTTTTGAGCATCCAAATTGTTCTTTGGCATGTGTCCTTTGACCATTGTTTGGACCGCTAGTAGGAAAAATTGAGACAACAAGGCGGTGTTTGTACCCAAAATCACATTGTTAGTCACAAGGTCTATCTTACCATTTGTTGGAAATAACAACATTAGCACCAAAAAGGCGTCCGCACACTTGTCAAAACGAGCTCTTCATTTTCATACAGGGGTCACAAAAGGACTTTTGGGACTTTCTAGTCAGTCAGTTAGTTAGTTATCAAAACTGGGTCCCAACCGTTTTCAATAATAACAAAAACAAGTGGATAACCATGTCTCTTTGGTATTAATAGGCGTAATAATGAGACAATACATTTCTTGTGTTTATTCAGATGGGCTCATTTGCATCTCCCATTTAAACAATCAAAGTCGCCTCATCTTGATATTGTGTAAACAGAGTAGGGGGTGTATATGTTGTATATAATCACCACTGCTTCTGTATGATTAAAATATTCAGTCGGCATGAATTTAATCCTTCAAATGAAGTTACGTACACAATTTAGTAGCTACTATATGTGTTTTCATTCTGCCATGTGAATTTTCACATTACTTAGTTTGTAATATGCATTGATACTTTGAAAACAGTCGTATAGGGAATGTCTTTGTTAGCATACAAGATTGTTTCAATATAAATTGCATAGACAGCCATGATTTGTCTTTTTATTGATACCGGGAATAAAACAGTTTGGGGAATCGTCATGATTCATTAGAAACAAGAAAAATGGACATGTCAAGAGGGTTTGTAAAAAACCTTGGTCGGAAATGTACGCCGAAAATGAGGGAATGTCAGCAATCGTTGTAATGAGCTGATTATGCGGAAAAAACGATAGTAGTCCATTTTTTTACAGGGAGTACATTGTTAGCAAAACTGAGAATACACAAATGAGGAAGATAGTAATAAGTCCTTGTCTAGCGCCCAAACGCTCACATTTCCTTTTGGCAGTGATTTTTTACTCACTGAAATCAGAACCCTAAACGAAACCAATGATGATATGATATGGGATTGAGTATACGAATAATTGTGCAATGCAGTGGACAAATTGTGGCAGATGTGTTTTTTACCAAAATAACCTGTCTGTGGCCCAAGTGTCCTTTTAACTTGGCTTAAAGTGCAGGAGCATTTTTTGTCACCACTGCTAAAAAGCTCACCCTACAAAAAAAATCACCACTAACTTACTAATCCTAATCTTCTTTGGCTGCTCTATATTGAAAACATTAGGCTTCCACTTGTAGAGCACTATTTGTTGTTCAAGCTACTTAAAAAGGACATGGGCTCTCAAAAAGTTGGTAAAGGTTTTTTTACCGTCATGTGGTATTTGCCGCTTTGTTTGCAGCATTTGTATTGATAATATAAAGTTGGACTTATGAAAATCATATGGGTAGAAGGCAGTAATAAGCTTTTTTCCCGAAATGTAATTTTCGAGACAATATGGGGTTAGCCTGTTGACTTTTTTACAGCAAGGCGTATTTTAAGCTTGATTTCACTTTAGATGCACCATATGGGTGAATCGTGAAACTTTTTGGGGGCTGCTCATTTTATGACGGGTTTTGTTTGCTACAAACATGTCTAATATGAATCAAATTGAGGCTGTTTAGCTTCCTTTGCTAAAGAATGAGCAACTTTATCACATATTTTCCATCAGGCTGTTTTTCCCACATTTTAATTTCATCATCACAATTTTAATAAGTAAATAGTATTCAAAGCGTGTTTAACAGTTTTTTACGAGATGATTTGACATTAATAGATTATTCAGTAAAAAACTAAATCCCCAGTAGCTGAGCACAGGCTAGAATTAAAAAGCATGTATAAATGCATATCTGTGGGTATCCAGTGGATTTGAATAATTTTGGAAACTTTTACGAGACTCTCATTATTCCGTGTGAATGGGAAAAGTGAAAAGCTTGAAAGGCATTTACCCACAGCATGACTATTCTAAAGTGGGAAAAGAGGACAGGTTTTTTAATTTCCCCTTTTTATGTCCCATATTTGATATTTGTAAGTCGTAAAAGTCTGTAGGTAGCCAAGTTTAAAAAATTAGGATGAAAATGATAATCCTATAAACCTGGTGTCACACACAATCTCAAGTGCGTATTTTTAACTATAGTACAAGGAGGAAACGCTTTTTTAAACGAAGTGGGAACTGATACAGCAATGACTGTGTGAAGGGGTCCAATTGAATTATGAAATCCATTTGGGAGTAAAATGACATAAAAATTGAAAAGGTTTGCATTACAAGTGAGTATGTGGCCAGCCCACACATTATTACCAAGAAAAAAAGTGTGCAACCTCAACTTAACCACAGAGTTTGTTCAAAACTACAATAAGAGTTTCAACTGACGGAGATTTATAATGCAATGAATTTATTATTGGGAAGTGAAATTGCATTTGGAATGGAATGGGCGCATTTAATTTCACTTGGTCCCTGATTTTTGATATCCCTTTTGTCCCGCCATAATAAAATGGACGAGTGACAGGTTGAAAATCCACAAAACAAATTTTATTGCTCTCTTTTCTTTAGGATTAAATTTTTCATCACATGTGCTGCTCAGCCAAGTTGGTGAAAAATGAAACTGACTGAGAATGAACCCTTTACACAATGCATTGGGGCTACACAAAATTAATAATAAAAAGTGAGCATCATCGTAAATGACATCGCAAATCAAAATCTACGGATAAAAATATCGATGCAACAAGTTTGAAAAATTGGAACAACATCATAAAGATGATGTGGACACAATCGTCACCTTTTTTTCTCATCAGCCCATAATTTTTCATTAAGGTGGATCAATGCTACTTGTCTTTGATTCCTCAAAAAGATACATACACTTGAATAGAGTGTTGTAAGGTAGCTCACCAATTCTTGTTTAACCCTTTACGATAATGAAATTACATGGGAGCATAAACCTGTGGAAAACCATTAAAAATCATGTGGACAGTGCCATAAAATATTGGAGAAAAAACCAAAGGGTTGAACCGGTTTAGTACCACTAAATAAGGTACAATATCAGGCATTCAATATGATCATACTCAAATACTGGATACAATAAGCTACAGTAGCAGTATTCTGTGATCACAATAATATTGCTAATAAAAATATGTGTAAAAAATTGTTCTATGGTTAAAAATAATTAGACGGAGGCAATTTTTTCCATTCAGGTAAGTAAGGTGCATCATGAGAACTAAGCAATAAAATCCAATCAAAATATGACGATACAAATGCAATACAATGCAATTCAATGATTCCCACGTAAAGTACACAATTTTTTCTATTTAAATCTTTGGATTTATTTCAGGTGCTGGCAGGAGATTTTTTTCACAGTTAAATAATAGTCGCTACAATATCTACCATCCGTATCCGTATCCACCGTAAGATCGGAGTCCATAACCTCCATATCCTGAAAACAAACATAATATTTAAAAAATATTCGTTTCGTACAGAATTTTATGTCAATCAATTAGCTTGTCCTTTTACCTAAACTTCTGTATCCGTATCGAAGACCATAACCACCATATCCCAAACCACGGTTGAATCCACCCCATCCATATCCACGGCCTAATCCATATCCACCTCCATAACCTCCATATCCGAGTCCCAAACCATATCCACCTGCAAATTTGAATTCATATTTAGCAAAAAAAAACTCTTGGGTTCAAAAATTAAAATGCTCATATAATTTTAAACGCACCATATCCACCTCCATATCCACCACCATATCCTCCCAAATATCCAGCGGAGGCGACAGCCACAAGGGCGAAGAGGACAATCTAAAAAATTCACAACAAAACCGAAATTATTTTTTTGCCGAAACTTGCGCACAAATCACTTGAATAATGTAACAATGTATACTCACCAAAGCTTTGTTCATTTTGAATGGGGTTTTTTGGTTTCTTGGAGAACTGTTTAAGTTTTGCTGAGCACACAAAATGAATAACTGATGCTGACCCTCCAAGGTGGCCACATATTTATACTGTGGCCAAAAATTTGATCATCAGTGGCAAAGTGCGAATCACTAGGTAGCTAGTTACTTCCAACTAATAAGCAACAACAGGTCGTTTGGCGTGATAATAGACAAAAACAAACACAGTTTCATTGCAAATATTACGTGCTTGTCTACCTGACTTAAAAAAATAAAGGCAATCCTCCCATAGATGGATCACTATTAGTCCAAAGATATATCGTTATGCAATGAACTTGTTCCCTTCTATACGTTGAATACAAAAGCAATTCCTATCTTGCAGACATAATGGGGCAATATGCTTATCACATATGGAAGAAGACTGATAAATGTATAACACGTTTGTAGACAATTTCAAGTACTTTGCACTACCAACAGGAGGAAAAAAAAAAGTGACACAAGTGGTCCAATAGATCACACAAGTTTTTTTCTTCCTATTATTGATTGAGGACATTTAATGTGTTTCAAGAGGAGCGAATGTATTTTTGCAATCCAAATTAACGAGCAAACGAGCTATTTTAATAACGTCCCCTCCCATTATGCTACTAATTAATTGGACCATGCGCTTGGTTAACTAAATAAATGATTGAATTTCATTATATTGAATAAATAGTGACACAGTGGTCACCACAGACGGTTAAAAACTCATTAATGCTTTTGGGAGTTGTAGAGGCCAACTAGTGTTAAACAACCCAAACGATTTTTTTACTAAAAAAATAGACAAGGGCACTAGTTAGGATAGATTGTTTAAGAAATTAGCAAAGTTAGTTTTAATAATTAAATATGCTTTGCACACAGTCTGGAGTCATATTATATAATCAATCATAGCTAACTGCCAATGCTTTTGAAATACAATGATGTTGTCACAAAAATCAGATCAGATCAACATACAAATGCAAGTTAGTTGGGTAGTACCCAAAATTTATGCATAGTACACACACTCCTCTCACTATTATGCAACAAGTAGTATCAACTTTTCAATTATGCTCTATATTATACAACAGGTAGACGCACTTTACTAATTAGTGGATCAAGGGCGGCCCACTACCTACCTTCTATAGTATACAATACATGCGTACGGCAATGAAGTCAGAATGCGTAATTTTCTACAGGTAGGTGAACTTGTATAATTAGTAGTGCGTGGGGTTTCAATTTTATCGCTGGTCCTCAAATCAACCAGTAGGAAATTCATTATGCATGTAGTAGCTTTAAACTGACCTTGATTTCCTTAAATGCGTGTATGACCACAGTTAAATAATATTTGGTACATTTTAATGCGCATCCTGTGTTTAAGAAGACAATGGTTGGTCTTGGTAATAAATTAACACATTTCCGTCCTTTTAGTGTTGACGGATCATTCATATGGGATTAATTGATGGGATTTTTTTGTGGTCCCTGTTTCGCCATTTGCACGCAAAATAGAAGATGGTTTCACTAATGTGCGTTTTTTGTCGTAATTTTTTTATGAGGCTTCACATTATTAGAAGTACTCACACGACGAGGAGGTAGTTTGTATGAATGGGCATTGTATGTTTCGAACAATATTTTTTTATAAATCTTAGATATATACTAAAGATAGCTATTTTGTAAATTTTTATTCTCATTGCTCATTTGTTTATGCAAACAATTTTGAAGGATTAGTGACAGAATGTGAGCCAAAACGTCAAACTTTTTAGCACCTTTTTGAATAGTTTTGGTTTGAGTGATTACAACAATGTCAAGATTTGTGGGCCATTAATTTTTGTAACACATCAAGTTTACTCGTATTTACATATGCTATAGCCTCACCGTTGAATATTTTATTCGAGTAGTTAGTTATCATGCCAGAGTAATGTTTGCAAAACTTGATTTAATGGGCGTTGGACAGTAGAATACATGAAAAGTTGAGCACCTTTGATTTGCACATGACTTGAAACTTAAGAGGAGAATACAAATGCGTTGGGATTGCTTCGCATTGTAAAAATCTTGTTTACTAACGATATTTTTCTGTACCAAAAGTTGTGTATGATTTGTCATCGTTGATTTTCATTGAGAATGAAAAAATCCTCATTTGATTATTCTATGAATTTATGAAAATTTTTGTTAGACAATTATTTTTTATGGTTATATTCATGTGACTTTACGGTTAGGTTATTCCCTAAAAGGATTTTGTAATTCAAACAGCGCACGTACTAACTAGGCAAGGCACACCAAAATGGTTTAGTTAATGGCAAATAATGTTGTTTATACGAGGAAACGATACATTACATACTAATGGAATTATAGACATGATATAACAAACAGGTAACAATGTCAGCAAGTAAACAAAAATACTGACGAGTTGACAAAAAAATAAGTCATCTTAATTTTTTGCATCTAGTTAGTCTGAAAAAAGTTGTTAAATGTCAGGTAAATGTAATGCATATTGCATACGCAATATTTTTCGTCTATTTAGTCTAAGAAATAGGACAATGCGTCTCGTTTCGTAAGTTGTCCACTATTACATAAAATAATTATTTTGTTATGCAATCAATGGATTTAAAAAATTTTAAGATCAACATAAAAATCAATTCTGGTTTAGTCAAAGCGTTGCAGAAATCCCTGGATTGTTGAATCAACATTGCACTAACATTGTAAATTCCAAGTCACAAATTCTGAGCACCGGTTCTCAAATACGTATATTAAAAGCAAGCACCGTAAACTGTATGCACTGTAACTAGTATTATAATGGATACACACATTACGTGTAAATCTAAATAAAATGAACCGAAAATATTCTTCATTCGACAGTAATACTATATGCAAAGCACTATATGATTTCTCCTCGATTAATTTCAACGAGGGTGAACCAAATATGTAACTTTCAGGGAAATTCAAAACCGTCGTAAACCAAATGTCGCGTATAAAGCAAAGTATTAGATGAGCTGATTGGTAAATTAGAAAACCACCATGCGGATGTAAAACAAGGCAACATTGGTGGGGCAACTATCTCCGTTTTGCATGCATTTTCATTTTACGACGACTGTAAAACCTTTATCAAACTGAATAAACGCTTTTCCTCCCGCATTCCCTATTTATCTATTCATAAAAGCGGATTCCGTTTTTAGATACATAATATTCTACAACATGTAAATGGGTAGTCATAACTTCAAATAGGTCGGTACACCTAGTCAGTCAACGTAAATTGTAGTTGACAGCTATAAAGACAAATCTTCTTTTTTCCCTCTAACTAAATACTGCTACAGGGTGTGTTTTTTAAAACCAACTTTGACAAAGCATGTTTTTTTCTGATTTCATAAAATTTTACAAAAAAAAGTGTAATGAAAAATTATTGGATTCTAGTTATTGCATAAAACATTTGTAAAATGCAGTAGAAAAGCAAGAAAAGACTAAAAAAGTATTTTTATGCGACAAAAGCTAAAACGACCGAAATTTTTTCCCAGCCTGGATCTTACGGAAACCACGTACACAATTGTATATCACATAGACGGAAAGCATGTTTTAAAAAACGGGAGCTTTCACCAAATGAGTAAAGTTTACGATCCACCTTATCAGGAGACAAAATCCCTGCCGATTTTTGGTGAAATGAAACGAGAAAATTGATGAGTACCACACCACAGCATGTAGTAGCATACAACAATGTGAAACCCATTTAAAACCTTGGGATATAAAAAAAGCTCCATAAGTCGATGAAAGGAAACCACTTTGTTTTCTTTTTGGTGAAAATGGTTTCCTGATACGAGACTTAGAATGATGACTCTTTTGTGACATTTCCACTCAAATGGGCTAGGGTGCACGAAACATGTACAAGTTTATGTGGTCATTTGATCTCCTCCATAGAATGAAAGTGGCATTGCCTTTGGTGAAGAAAAATTAAGGAAATGCTGAGCCAGTTTTACCGTATGAACATTGATTTGGATAGAAAACAATTTGCAAAGACATTCGGTGAAATGGTGGTGGACCCAACTTTATTGGATCATTTGTACTTATGTAGACTCTGTGTGCTCGCTCAAATAAGTTTGTTTGCTATGTTTCCTAACAGTAGAAACAGACTCAAGATCCGGGATCCGGAAACACGGAAAATTTTACCCCAAATGATGTTTTACGTTTATAGAAAGAGGGAAATCATTAAGACATTGATTAGTTAGTGCCTAAAGCTAAAGGAAAGAATTTAAACGAAAAGATAATTTTCTTGTTAATTTAGTTAAGTAGTTAGTTAGTTAGCTCTTGATGAAAATGGTAAATGTGAATAAAATCCAATTGCCAGATCTGTTGATTTGTTTCCTATCACAGTATGATGAATAATGAGAAATGTGTCTCCTTCGATTTCTGTGCGTTAAATGTTTGCTACAGATTCATTTTTCCACGCTTTTACTACCCTTGTTGTATTCCGAGTATATGAAATATTCAAAAGCTGTCCAAGATGAAAAATGTATGGCACTGAGGAAGAAAAAGAAGTGGAGAAAACAATTAGTAGAATGAGAAAAAAATTTGCCTTCCCTCTCCCTATTATAGGGCAAGTGTGAACTAGAGGGCAGATTACATTTTTATACTCTTAGACGTGGCTTCATTATTCACTTTTTTCACTCCCTTCGTAATACTTTATTTCACACTAGTTGAAAATCTGTCTTTTTAATCTGCTCATTCTATGCATTAGAAGAATCTAAAAGCGCTTAAAATTGCATTACGCATTACAATATTCATTTAATGCAACTAGTCTTACTCTCAATAAAAAACAAGTGCTTTCCATACTAAACGCTAATTTCATTTTTTACCAACCCCTGACATGAAAATATTGCAATTTCACCCAAAAGTTACGTAGCACCCATATTCACCTCACAGCAAGATAAATGAAGTTCATCTTTCATTACAACCATTCATTACTACATTGGGAAGTGCATGGAGCTAATAAGTTTTAGTGAATTCCCTTGAATTCTTGTGAGCGAGACAAATGAGGCCGGTGCATAAACTTGGCTCAGACCTAGACATAGGTGACAACAAGACAAGACAGGCTCAAGTCTCTACGGAATCTGTAAAAACCTTCCCAGTTAGAAAGAATCTCCTTTTTCACCAACTCACTCACTGACTGACTGACAAGAAATGATCTAGGGAGTTGTGCCTTTCCCAGATTAAGTCCTATGTGACACAGAAAAATGGGTTGCCAGATTGCATTACATTCACTTACCAACCAAGTCAACTCACTCACGTTTCATTATTCAAGATGAGAAAAACCTACAGGCTTTTTCCATTTACCCTTTTTGCCTAATGAAAATCACAGGAGGTTATAATAATCCTTTGGTAATTAGCATACTCCTCTTTCCCTGCATTATAATCGTATCTGCAAAAATATACAGAGTGCACCCTCCAAATAAATGTTTTCCTTTCGGATTAATATATATGACAATGACATTGTCACAATAATTTGCATGATATTTCCCGCACTGTTATTCACCTGTGTTTGTTTGCATTGTGCACAGAGTGACAATACTGTTTTGTTTTTGCTCCGAGTAGAATAGAGGGTGTAATCATGTATCGAGTGGAGTCGTGGTTTAGATTTTACAGTCTGGATTAGTTGGACGATAATGACACACAGGTGTGCTAGTTCCCCTTTAAAAGTCCATATGGCATGAGTTTGGATTTTATAACTTGTTCACTATAGTGGGTTTAGATGTGGGGGTGAGGGTGACCGATAGAGAGTAGCTTAATATTGCAATGGTCCGACTATAAGCCTAGAATCACCCAAGTAAAATTCATTGTAAGTTTCCTACGTCAGTGAGTGACTGGAAAAACATTGAAGCGATTAGTTGGTTTGTGGGCACCGGATGTAAGAGTCCATAAGGGCAAATTTACACTTGACATTTCAGAGGGACAACAAATTATTGGCGAGTTTGGAAGCAAAATCTGTAAATCATATTTACTTTGGAGGATGCGTGTTTTATTAAGTTATTTGGAGCAGTTGTGATCACAATTTTCGTGCAAGCGGCAAATAATAATAATGACAGTTGCAATTGACGTAAGAGATAGTAATTGGAATTAATTACACGATCGATAAAAATTAAGCTAGTTATAGTTAGCCAAATGCTACACGTTTAGTTTTTAACAAGTCATGCTACAACTATGATTCAAAGGTCATCTACATTCAAGCAAGTTACAGTTAATTACAGAGGGATCCTAAGGCATTTTCCATCTATCTATTGTTGATTGCATGTTAATGAAGTGGCCACTTGGGTAACAAGTAGTCACTTTAATTAGCAGAGTTTGTTCTTATGCAAGCCCTAGAAGTGCCAATTGAAAATTTAACCATTTACAGTAGCAAAGAAAAAGAGTTATTATTTCGGGTAAAAATCTGAGTGGTGAGCATCCCAACTGACTTCTTTTAGGCAACCAAGCAAAAGTAGTTTTAACTAAAGATCTTGAACACATGTTTATACTAAGAGAGGATGGCAAATGTACCCAATGACTAATTTGGGCTGAATTTGATCGACTTAAATGATGGAACACTCCAAAATAGAAATTTATTCAGTTGAATCTGCAAAATGATTAAATTAGCTTTGCACACGTCAGAAAATGTAAGGCCAGTGTGATAATAAAATCAAATATCCCTGTGGAGTGAATAAAAACTACATGTGTATTTTTTGACAAAGTAAGATTTTTTGAGGATGTGGATGCTCAAATTTAGTTCAACTTTGCGGATATGAAATCACTTGGGAGCATGTTGGGAAAATTTTCCGTATGTGGAGCATAACTTAATAAACTGGACCCCGCTTCCTTTTTATACGACCCGAAAAAGTATTAAAATCAAATCAACAGTTTTATCAATTTGACTTGTGAATTTCCTAATAAACGAAGAAGCGCTTAAAGTATACTTGAACACAAATTTCGTGATTTCTACACATGAAATACGTTTCCATATTTAGTTTCCGTTTTTTTATTTATTCAAGCTCACAATTTACCCTCAATGTTCACATATTCGGATTTCTATTTAGATTAAACATGTCAAAAAAGAGGCAAAAATTGAGTTATCTTTCCAAATCGATATTGAAGGCAAGTGTGATTGATAAAAGTGCATACGACATCTTTTTCTGCCCTTTTTACCGTGTTTAACTTGCTACTGTTAAGAATTTTAAAATCATATGAAAAATTAGACATGCCACTAAAAATTGAATGCACTCATGCGTAAAATGATCCCATGACATAATTAAGCAAATAACTTAACTACATGCATACTCCCATGAAGAATAAAATGCCCGCAAGAAAAACTATATTATTACAATGGGACAACTTGAGATGCCAACGTGCTTAAGTAGAGCATTATAAAATTGTAAGCTAGTTAATATGCATGGAGAAACCTCTTTAAGCCAACTATTGTATAAATAACCAAATAGTATTGAAATGTAGATTTTACTTCTTACAGCCTTTTTACAAGATGCTTGAAAAAATCTCACAGAGCTCAAGAGCTCTATAAAATATATTGAGTATGGTCAGTCATGTATAAAAGAGAGTGCCACTTTGCCTTGGTTAGAATTAAAGCTCTTTGCATAAATTTAGTATGACCTGTGTGTGTAGGTAGCGTGGGTAAGGGATGGAAAAAACCCTTTTTCTATTGATAAAGTTAGTTATCACTTTTGTACAGTTCCGAAAACCATTCACAGATTTAGTCAGTAGAGTTTTCTTGAATGAATAATATTATAAAATTTTTCTTTTCAACTTTTACACTCCTTTTTACTTTTACACACAAAAGAAAGTTTCAAACCGACATTATGCTTCACAATTTTTTTACTTAGTTGGTTAGTTCATATGATGGATCGCGTTTGGTAAGTTTGTAATTCTTTTTTTTCTGGACACAGCACCTGTGTGAAAAAAACTTGTTTTATTTTCCCATTTGATACAGTAAGTAATAATACAGGGAACAAAGTTCTTTGTGCGTAAGCCGTAGAATATAGGAAGGTTTGTCAAAAGAAATCCAATTTTCATTGCAGGCTCTTTTATAGCTCTATTTGCATCAGTGTTCACTTTTGTGCTCAAATAAGCGGAACTGAACCCTTTGGATGTATTAGTGTGTTAAGATGATCGAGTAGTTCAGTCGCGTTGAGTTACACACATTAATTTATGCATGCAAGATTTGCGTACACAGAAACTCACAGTCAGGCTTCATTGCTTTATAAATAGTGCCTGGAGATGTTGACTTAGGCTAATGTGTCTTGATGACAGGGACGGAAGAAAAAGTCGACTTTTTTTCGCTTCACTGCATGTGTGTGTGTGCAAATAAATACATGTGTGATTCGTCTTGTTTTTTTTGGGCACAAAAAATTTAAATATTCAAATTAAGTGTTTGGTTTGTAGTAACGATATTAAGTACATAAATCACCGTATTGTGCTGAATCAGTTAAAGGATACACACAGACATTTATTTAGTTGGGAAAACCGAAAAAATCCTGCTGATATGATAAAAATACAGTCTCAAGCATGTTTAAGTTAAAAATGAGAAATGATTTTTTCATGTTTCCAAAATTATGATTGCTCGACCCCCAATATTTATTCAAACTTATCTAATTTGTACCTTGTATAAACCCTGTCAATCTGTACACATGGTCTTTTAGCAGGAACTGCAATCACGCATGACAATATTTTGTACACACGCAATGAAAACAAGTGGACGACAAATTACAAAAGCACTGTATTCTCCTAGGCTTCATGATAATTAGGGTTTATTTTGACTCCAAAACAGGTGGAAATTTTCACGGACTTTCCGTGCTCTAATAAGCCATTATTTATAGAGACAAGCACATTAATAATCCCAAATGGACGGCACATACAATAGTAAGGGACAAATTGCACTTAATGAGGAATCGATAAAATGTGCCAACATTTGTGAAATCTCAAATGCTGTTTCAACTTTACACAATAGACATGAAAGTTTAAGCACCTGAGTCCCATACATCGCACAATATCAAAGGCGACACAAAAAGATGTTAAATGTTGAAAAATTGCCTCATATATTAACAATGGGATACAAAGGGAGACTTTTTACTACTAAACGAGCATTCTTTGTGGCAACCGATTTGGACTATCATCATCATAAGGAAAAAGGATAGATTCAAATTTACAAACTCCGGTCAAATTGACAGAGAGAAATGCGAGTAAAGTTTTTTTCATATCTACCCCTTTTATTATATTACACTACCAACTCTAACTCAAGTAGTAATAGTTCCAACTTTGCTTTGCTTTATATACTAAAGATGACAACGGGCGTTTCATATATTCACACGTATGTTATTTATCAATAAGCCAAGGAGTTATCCCTTTTTTGTATCCTTTGTGGTGCATTACTTTTATTATGCAGTCCATATAAATTACGGGAACCTGAATGTTTATGTCACCCTTCAGCACTTTTACCATTTCATATGTGCTTGGATAATAGATTGGAAGCTATCTGCATGCATTTTTTACGTTCACTGTTGTTTGCCAATTTTTCACCTTAATGGGTCTTCGTCTCTTTTTGTCACCGTAGGTCTGCCAACTGTTTTTTCATTGGAAAAATGCTGTAAAAAATTACCCCCACTGAGTGACTCTGTTGGATTCAAAATTTCCCTCGATTTAGATCAAAGTGAGAATAAAATCTATCTTAATTTGAAAAATTGCTCCCTACGTTGGTCGGTTAACTATGCAAGTTGTTATGTACATATTTACAACCGTTTTTAGCAGAGTGGACCAAAAACAGCAAAATATTGAGCACTAGGAAATACTAGACAATCAAGTGGTTGACAACAATAATAGGAATTGGAAGCAAATGAGACATGGCACGTGAGTTATCAGAAAACTGTCCATCAGTGCATGCCGCCCACACTCTCACTGTGAACAATCACAATCATCAATTCTCATTGAGAGAGTGCAATGTATTTATGTATACAGCAAGCCACTAGTTATAATTCTTTGATTTCCTCGCCGCGTGTCAAAATGCGTCTAACGTTTCACCTAATAAGGACCTAAACCATGGAAAATCTGTGTGCATGTATTTTTGTAGTTTAGTTAGTTGCTAACTGCACTACAACCCAAAGCTAGTACGTACACCGTATATTTATACAGTTTTCCATAGTAAACTCCCCAGTTTTCCCTACAGAGCATTATAATTTCTGGTTTATAGCTTGACACAAAATTTCATCAATTCAACTTGGTCATGGTTTTCACTTTTACTACAGTACTACTTTGTCTTACTCTCATTACAGGAGTTGAGAGAATTTCAAATTTTACAAGACATTTGCCCATAAAGTTTCATTTAATGACTTGCCAGATGAGAGTTAGAACAGGTTTGCACTTGTATTTACTTTAGCTGGTGAAACTATAAACTTAAGGATTCATTAGATAATTTGCATGAGCAAATGACTTGCTAGGTTTACAACTGTCGTAAATTACGTTGCAGTCCCATTAAACCAAAGTCTAAGAGTAACTAACTAACTAAGGGTACGAGGAACAAATCAACGTGCCTTTCCGTTGTTAATATTTTTCGTCAGTGACAATGGAGTGCTCTAAACAATGGAAAATAGCATGTAGGAATATAAAATTCCTTCCGGACTGACTTGTGGTCAATTTGGACACCATTAGTGACCCAAAATGAGGACCAGTGGTCACGTTTTGCCACGCGACTACTTTAGGTAGTTGTACTATATGGTGCGCACTTAATTGATTTGGAGTACTCTCCAGCTTTTGTCACTCTCCTCACAGTACACAAGAATATGATTGATGGAAATCTCATGACATTTCAATTCACTCACCTACACAGAACTAAATGAATTTTCTGATCCAGATGAGTCTCACTTTTTGCCAAATGTAATATAACGGCGGACAACAATAGAATTTAAAGTCATTACCTCTTTTCGTGTTCGCTGCTCACTCAAAAGAATGATGATGAGCAGAAGTGTAATTTATTGTTCAAGCCATGGTGGTTCAATTTTTTGCCCTTTGGAGTCATCTGGACCGTACACACTGAAAAAATAAACATAGGCTTGTTAGTTAGTAATGCATGCAAACTAACTAACTTTGCATTTAGAACCATATGGAGTTTTCCAGGCGCACTTGTGTTATTATTATGGTTGGGTGCATAAAGCAGATAAGATCAATCAACTGATAGATAGGGTTGTGCACAGAGATAATCATAAAATGCTATATACATAGTTTATGAATAGCGAATGGAAACAATTGCACCAATAAGACCATCTGGATTGATTACTCATAATTGGTAGGGCTAGTGAGTGGGACGATATGAATATTATTAGTTAGTTAGTAACTAACTATAGACACAGTAAGTAGTGTAAGTTATGAATGGGGTAGGTGGGCAGAAGGGAAAGTACGGAAAGTTAGTTAGTTATGAACTCAATTAGGCAAAAAAGTATTTAAGGAGAATCGTCACCCATAGGGTCACAGGTGCGACTCCCTCTATTAATTATTGTGTGCAATGCACGTGCAAATGTTTAATTGACACGGTAGATAGATACTGTTTTGTCCACACTGAAGGAACAAGAAGTTTAAGCAAATTGAGATAAAATTCAAGTTTAAAAAATTTCCGTCTATGGCGTAAAAGGTTGAATTTGTAGCACATTTCCTTAGCATTAGGAGATGAAAATCGATATTAGTTGTATGTTGTCTAATCTACTGACGCTTAAATTTAACAATTCAATAACTTTTGGCCCGAGAGAGTGAACACACTCTCACGGATTAAATTTCGATCGAAACGAATGGAGTTGAGGATGAAATTTTCAATACATGGATATTAATTGGAAACGGAAGAGAATTTCCAGGAAAATGGTCAAACCAATGTTACAGAAAAAGCCATAAAGTGTAATTTTCTCAAGTACGTTAACGTACATACGTAAAGCTTGAAGCGTAGCTAAATTTATGTGCGTGTGAGATTGACCCTCGAATAAAATGGATCTACAAACTTACTATTTTTACATGAAACTTGTAATACTAATGCAGTGGACGAATATACACAAAAGTCCATCTGAAATTCGATACGGATCCTCTATGCTTTAATTCCAAGTACTTTTGATCACAATCCACACTTTATTTACGACCGGATCAGACGTATTTTATGTTTCGCAAACGTCCAGCTGTATGTGACAAAATGCATTGATTTCATTCGCACGAATCGCAATTCAATCCAAAACTATATATAGAAATACAGAATTACTGTACATCTGGATTCATTATTTACAACCTCATTTGATAAGCATGTGTACATCTGACACTCACTGTGACATAATCGCATAACAAAGTTTTTGACTTTTGTCCCTAAAAATGGCCCGCCACTATTTACAATAATCTGTGAATGGGCCATCTAAATCATCACTAATATGACAATAATTGACCGTTTGCGTATCACACATGAAGTGGTTGGGTAAAACTATCTGTCCGTAATGAGAGAATTTCCCTTAATTTGGAAAACTTTCACTCTCTGTATCCAATCTCACGTATTAACTGCGGCCACAAATAATATCATAGTGTGATCATGTGTCAATAAAAGTACGCAATAAAACTCTGACTCGATTATCTTCATGTCCCGTAAACCAAACTGAACCAAAGTTATGACGATTTTATGAATATGTATGGCGACTTTGTATACAAATCATTCACTCAAATCATCTCCCCACCTCGTAAACTAGAAACTCACTAGTGATATCCCAAAAGGGTCTTTTATTTAGTTAGTTACAGAGGTCTTTAGGGATCACCTTTTCTGTAAGCAAATAATAAGGGCTCCCTTACTCCAACCAATGAGTACTAGAGGGCACATCTATCGAATTCAATAATGATAATATT
>Ga0210040_10004057_pt1 | contig 19352 bp, 23 predicted proteins | sample CryGeyCG12114_NA_FD_185462 | JGI IMG/M metagenome (GOLD analysis project Ga0210040, IMG submission 185462) | Groundwater microbial communities from aquifer - Crystal Geyser CG19_WC_8/21/14_NA (SPAdes) (version 2) | ecosystem: Environmental > Aquatic > Deep subsurface > Groundwater | place: USA...
TTTTTTTTTCTAATTGAGTAGAGAAAAGGCTAAGCTAGCGTAAAGTGAAAAAAAATTACTGCGGTTATGCTGCCATCAGTACTTTTTTGAGTGGCCAAATTCTGATTTTTATCCGATAACGCTCTTTAATCTCAACCAGAAATAATTTTGAAACAATGTGAATTTGTACTAAACCATGTTGAATCAGTGCTGGACCACGTGAATCAGTCCTGGAAAATTCACTCAAATTTGCATGATATATCTAAAAGGGCCGAAATATTTGTCTTACTTAGTCAGTGTGGATTCCATCAGTTCGAAGAACGGGCACTTTTCCTGGTACTGTTAGATTGATAGAAAAAGCAAGGCGAAAAAAATAATTTATGGACTTAGCTGTCTCTTCGGCGGTACCACAAGTGAAAATTTCGCATTTAGAAAGATTGAGATCAAACCCAATTCATTGCAGCTACTCATAATCTTCCGAAAATCATCCTCTACTGCATGAGTGGGACCATTTGAAGTATCATCATCAAGATCTGATGTATTATGTGCATGTATGATGTGATCACGACTGTACGCTTCGAACGCTCAAATTGATCTGATGAAAACAGGTAACATTGAGCTAGCCCACAAATTCTTTTGACAAACATGGAACAACGACAACTATTGCCCCAACAACCATCAGTTAAGATTTTGAGTGAGATCAATCAGCAACATTTCTCCGGGGGCCACCATTACAGTCAACGAAGTCCAACAGGCAAAGCCGCGTGACGGGTCGAGTGTAGATTCCGGTAGAGGTTTTGACCTCAGCTACTCTTACTTTGCCATCCCTTCCTGGGTGAGTCGTAGTGATGCGTCCTCTAGTCCATAGGTTACGGGGAGCATTTAGATCTACAATGATGACCACGTCTCCAGTCTTGATTTCACGAGTAGATTGAAACCATTTGGTTCTTCAGGTAAGTGAAGGTAAATATTCTTTTAACCACCGAGTCAAAAAGAGATTGGCTAGCCACTGCTTCCTCAGACAGAGGTCAGGGTCCACAAAGTTTCCATACGGGTTTAGTCCACTTGACGTTCCAAGTAAGAAGTGGTTAGGTGTCAGGGCTTCAGGATCATCAGGATCATTTGGTGCATGGGTGAGGGGCCGACTATTAGGTACCCCCTTTATTTCTATCTACAAGGTGGATGAAGTTTCATCTTTTGGGGCTCTTTTCTTCAGAATACAACGCAATGCAGTTTTCACGGATCTGATTAGTCGTTCCCAAGATCCTCTCATGTGAGGAGAAGCAGGTGGGTTGAAAATCCATTGGATGGATTTGCAGCTCAGACCATTTTCAATTCTAGTATGATCCAGATCCCGTAGTGCATTTTTCATTTCGTTGTCGCTACCCCGAAAATTAGTTCCGTTGTCACTATAAATGGCTGTTGGTCGTCCTCTCTTTGCAATCATCCGTGTATTTGCCATTATGGTGGAGTCCGTTGATAAGGAGTGACAAACTTCTAAGTGGACAGTTCGTGATGACATACATGTAAAAATCATACCGTACCTCTTTTCATGATGACGTCCAACTGTGACAGTGATTGGCCTGAAAAAATCCACTCCGGCATGTGTAAACAAGCGCACGAAGTCTGCATTCTGGCAAGGAAGCCATTTCATTAGTAGTGGGAGTCGCCCCATGTTGACTACAAAGTAAAAAGCGGCTCCATGAACTTCTCACAGCTTGTCTCCCCCTCAAGATCCAGTACCTTTGTCTGAGTTCATTTAGCACAAATTCTTGTTCTTGATGATGAGCATCCACGTGATATTTGTCCACAAGTAGTATAGTAAGTTTGTGGTCAGGATCAAGTAAAGCTGGGCATTTTGTGGTAGATCCAAGGTTAGCTGCTCTCTCTGTCCTCCCATGAATTCTAAGAACACCATCACAGTCCAGATTTGGGGAGAACGAGAAAAGTCTGCTTTTAGAATCCAATTTCTCTCCAGCCTCAAGGGTGAGAATTTCAGTTTCAAAGGTTTCCAGCTGTGCCTTACGGATCAAAAGTTTTTCGGTTTGCTGCATTTTGGCGACGGTTGGCATTTTTGGGCACGGAACTTTTTTAATCTTTGTATGAATTGGATAACATAGACAGTTGTTCGTACTAATTTTGTCCAATTTGAAAATCGATTAACATCAGGCAAGTAACTTTGTGATTTTTTGACCCTTTGAATGGAAAGTACACTTTTTCTTCCAAACTACAAACTTTGATTTCCGAGGTGAACTCTTCTGGCCATCCAGTTTCGTTGCGTCTTAGGAAGTCTAGACCTGAGAGCCATCGGCTGAATTTTGAAAAGTCGGCATCGCATTTGTTTCTAGTGGCATCGTCAGCTACATTCAGGTTAGTCCTGACATGATGCCACGAGTTTACTCGACTAAGTTGTTAGATTTCTTGTATTCTGTGTGATACATACTGTTTGTATTTGCTTGTTTCGGATGTCAACCAACAAAGAACAATTTGGGAATCCGTCCAGAAGTGAGTGGCAGCAATTTTGCCGTCGTGTTCGTCTTCGATGATTTTGGAAAGTCTGGCGGCCATCACAGATCCTTGCAACTCCAGCCTGGGAATAAAAACTTGTGTAAGCGGAGCCACTCTGGATTTTCCAGCGATGAAGGAGATAGCGAATCCAAAACTCGTTTCCACACGAAAATACGTTACGCCCGCATAAGCTTTTTCCGAAGCATCACAAAATATGTGCAGCTGAACATTAATGGAGGACATTAATTGGGGATGAATAACATCTGGGCATTTTCACGCTCTTTATCTGCTCAAAGCAATTGGTCCATTTTTTCCATCTGTATTCGAAAGCTTGAGGTATTTCTTCATCCCATGCTAACTTTTGCTTCCACAATTCTTGCAGGAGGATTTTGACTTGGACAGGGAAATGAGACAAGATTCTAATGGGGTCGAATATGGACATGGCAACTTTCAGCATCTCCCGCTTAGTTGGGACTTACTCTCCTGTGAGTAATTTTGGATCACATTTAGCAAATTCAATTCTGAACATAAAATTATCTGAGTTGGGATCCCAGGTCATTCCTAGTATTCTTTCTACTGACAGGTCTATAGAGCTTCGAATTTCGTGATCATCAATTGATCTCAAGTGCGGGGGAATAGATTCCAAAACTTCTCTGTTACTGCAAGTCCAGTTCCTGATTTCGGAACCTCCTCGTCTGTGAATTTTGATCATATTGTGTATGGACGTTTTTGCTCTGCTGACCGTGTCGATGCTATCCAGGTAATCATCCATGTAATGAGACTAAATAATGGCCTTTGTGGTTTCTGGAAATTCATTTTCGAATTCTTCTGCATTTTTATTTTTTACGTATTGGGCCATGAACGGAGAGCACGACGCACCAAAGATCATCGCCTTCATACAATAAATGTCTGGTTCACAGTCTCTATTTCTTTCTCTCCACAGGAAACGTTGGGCTGAGTTATCATCGTTTCGGATTTCCACCTGGTGGAACATCTCCTTGATGTCCCCGCTGAAAGCTATTTCATGTTGACGAAATTTGGAAAGCACCGTTGTCAAAGGGCGAAGCAAGTCAGGGCCGGTAAGTAAAAAATCATTCAAGCTCCTTCCCTGAGCTTTGGCAGCGGCATCAAAAACTAGACGGAACTTCCCTGGCTTATTAGAGTTGGTGACTCCAAAGTGAGGGAGGTACCAGGTTTTTGCATTTGGATAATCTGTGGGGTTTTTCAAATTCACAGCATGGCTCTTTTTCTCGTGTTCGTCTATCTTCTCACAGTACAGGTCACTAAAGCCGATATCTGCATCTATTTTCTTTTCAATCGTCCGTAGTCAACTGAATGCCATAGCTTTGGATCTAGGAAGCTGAGGATTTTCGTCTCTCCGCTGCAGTCCATTTTCCCAACCTTTTTTTATTCTGCGTGACGTGGAATCAAGGAGAGTGACAGCTTTTTCTTCCTCAATGGAATACTTGGATGCCACGTGAGATGATACACCGATGCTTTCCAAACGAAATGATTCCTTGACCATTTCATGTAAGTCAGCGTCTTTCGAATCTAAAGAAATGTGCATTGAAAATCGATTATGACTATTAATCAAATCATTAGGTCCGCATTTTCTCCATCCGAGCTCGTTTTGGGTTAGAATTAGTTGGCTTTTGGATCCTTTTGCAATCTCTTGTTTGACGATCAAATGATCATTGTCCAAGCCTATGAGAATTCGGGGTTGACAAGAACCATGATTCCAACTAGATGGGATTCCTTTCAAGTGGTCCATATTGGGATCAATTTTAATTCTCTGAATCGGTAGATTTAGTTCAGAAACAGTTCTTGCAACAAATGAATGTGTTGCAGTTTCGTGTACTCCACGTATTGTAAAGTTGGTTTTTCGGGCCCCTAATATTTTTTTTTTGTACACCACAGATTCCACTGACAGAAAATGGATCATGGAAGCCAATGAATCCCACAGAGGTGGCAATTTCGTTGTCTACTAGTGTGATAGTAGAACCTTCGTCACACATGACATATGTATGGATGGATATTTTTGTTCCGTTCGAAATGACAGGAACAATTTGCAGGATCACTTGACCCTCAAGGTCCAGCTTTTGATCAACAGAGTGAGAAACGGGCATAACTCTAGGCTCAGGGTTGCAACTTGCATTCTCTGTGTGTAGAACTTGTGATGTGGGAATTAAAAGCCGTCGCTTTCACAAGTTTTTCTCACACTGCACTCTCGTACGGAATGTCCAAGGTCGAGCTAAGAAAAACAGAGATTCTCTTTCTTCACAAGATTCCATCGGTCCGAAATTTTCATCCATCCAAACCGTCGGCAAACTTCCAGGCTATGACCACAATTACGAACAGGGCAGTTGACTGTATCTTTTTTCCATATTTTGTAACATACATGTGTCGTCTTATTGGCGGTGGTCGAAAATTTTGATTGTTTGCAGGAATCATGGGATTTGGCGGCAGTTGAGTGGTAGTATGAGCAACTAAACAGGCAGTTTCGGACTGTCCAATCAACCAGGTGGACAAGTCTTTCAAATTTGGAGAGGTAGGCAAGATTTGACGTAATCTTGTTCCCCATTGCACTCTCAGTGAGTAGGGCAGCTTCATTACTAAATCCTCCATCAGCTGAGGATTCGACATATGACCCAAATAGTTCATCGATTCCATAGTGCCAACCAACTTTTCCACCGTGGTCCCAAATTCGATTAGAGAATCCATTGATTTATCGGACTGGAGTGGAATTGAACGTGCTCTCACTATAAGAGTGTTGATTACTTGATCAGCTCTTCCATTCCGCATAGCAAGAGTCTTCACCACTCGATTCACATTAGAAAGCAAGGTAAGTAGTGCAAGTACAGATTCTTTAGCTTTCCCAGTGAGTGCTTTTTGTAATCGTAAAAAATTTTCCTCTTGTGTGTATTCACACAGATTTGTAGAATTCTGGAACTGAGAAATGAAAAACGGCCACTCTTCGGGTTTTCCAGAGAAACTAGGAAGATCTCGTTGTGACGCTTGACGAGCAGTAAATCTTTTTATCACGTCATCGTCTGGATTAGAGTGTGCGGCTGCTCCTTCAAGTACTTTTTTAAAATTTTCAGCTATCACTTGAAGAGGGTCGGGTTTCGGTCCTTCAGGTTCACAGCAACTCAGTTAGTCTTTCACTTTGTCACCATGGTAACAATTCGGATGATTTTCGTTGTTTAGTGATTGATGAGAAATTTTGTTTTCTTCCAGATCATTAGCTGATTCTGAAGATTCCTCCTCATCAATGATTTGCTTTTGCAGTACCAGTTTCTTCTCTACAAGCTTTCGTTTGATTTCTAGTGCTTCTAGTTCTAACATTGACAACCCTTCGTGCGCCAGTATTTCAGCTTAGAGTTTCAATTGTCTACTGGAATGGCTAGCCATAGACACCTTCGAGAAGGATTTGATTGATTTTATAAGTTTGACAGGAGGATTGGTAATTTAATGTTCATGCTTCATGTTTGTTAGTGTATGTGATGATTGTTTGTATACAGGTTATTGTACATATGAATGTATTAGTGTATTGTTATGGATGGATTGGTTGCTATACTAGCAATGATATCCGAAAGTCGGAGCGCAATCATTGCGACCGATTCGGGGGTTTATAAGGAGGGCAGCGCTGGCTGACTCCTCAGTCTTGAGAGAGAAGAGCTCGAGTGAACAACTCAGAGAACTAACTCCTTGATTCAAAATACCCAGTAGCGAGCTTATTAGTCGCACGGATGAAATTGTTTCGGTATGCAATCACATACTATTCGCATATTATGCTAGATTTAGTATTGTAGTATTGTGTATAGAGATGCTAATATTTCTGTTATATATATATTATAGAAAACCAGCAGCAGCAGCAGCAGCATAGTATTAGAAGACATCTTGTATTGCCTTACTATATTGAATGTACTTGTGTCTTAAAGTCGTATAAAACAATTGGTTTGAAAGTATAGCCACGTTTTGTTACACTTACCACCAAGTGAAGGTTACAAAATGGCAATGAAGCTGCTTAAGAACAGATATGGTGACGAGTTTAGAGTGAGCGATAGCTACTCTGCGAAAGTCAAAGAGTATCCCGTCATTTAGTTGAAGGATGCTGTGGGACTTGAAAACTTTGTAATTTCAGCACATTTCACAGGGTTTAAAGATTCTGGAAAAAAATAAACTACGACATTGAGGTGAGGTTGGATTCAAATTAATAACATTGACTAGCCTCGATATAGTAGATTTTGTAAGTTTAAAACAGTGTTCGGTACACAGAGCCTATAACTGAGATACGCCAAAGCCTCTGCTTTTTTTTACTTTAAAAAATGTACACAATTATTGACTGATAATCTATCCAGACAACAACACAACTTGTAAAGTTTATCCAAACCTCTAAGGTTGTCTAGTTCAAAACAATAACCAATCACACTTGAGTATTCGTAAAATTAAATTGATTTTTATGACAAAAACAACTTATCTGTTTCCGTAGTGAATTGTTTAGTAAGATGTAAAAATACGAAATTACAGTAAATACTGAATTTTAAGATAAAGAGTGGGTAAAATAAAAGCTACCAATCCAGGCTTGAGCACTACTTCTTTAAAGATATCTTATTGACTAGTTTCTCCTTTCCGCTTCAATTGAGCTGAGCTTTAAAACTTGTAATAATTCTAAAAGAGCTCAAACCCGGATTCAAACATCTTTTAAAAAAATAGTACTAAAATATATCGTGTTCCAAGAATTTTGAGAAATTGAGGCATTGTGATTTGATTGAAAGCTTTGCATTGAATATTTAAAACAAATTGCATGATAAGATTTGACAGCCTATGAAAATTACATGCTTCCTAATTCTTGATTCAAATAGTTTGGAAAAAATTTTAATAGATTTTGTGAGAATTATTGGTATAATTAGTATACTCCTGACTCTTTTCTATTCTTTGCTACATGAGTCAGTCTGCATGTGACTGATGAGTAATGTAGCTATCTGACCCTTAGTTAGTAGATCCATTGTATTAGTCTACTGCCCTTCTAAATATATTTGAACTTTGTTCTAAATGCATGAGTAATAGGACAGCGTACCCTTAGATTGGTAGCGTACCCTACACTATTTAAGCGAGTGGTATTCAACCCTTAGATAAGCAGAGAGAGATTCGCCTGTGTCTGTTGTTGTTGTTTGTTTGTTCTTCTGTTAAAGTTCTTATGTATGAATTATATGTTTTTGATTAATAAATATTATTTTCTGTTCTTAACACTTAACCGTGTTTTTGCACAAATCACCATTCGAGACTAAGATTTACATAGCTCTCTCAGATTTGTTTTGTTAATTTAAAAATAAATACTTGTGACCCCGAGCTTAAAAACTTTCAGCGATTCATATTTGTATTTTTGAACAGAGCTGCAGGAAATTTTCGAAACTAGAGCGGAATCGAGCTCAAAAAATTTTTCAAGAAATAAATGTTATCCGGAGCGGTGCACAGACTAAATTTACATATCTGATTCAACGTGTACTAAGCTATTTTTACTATATTGTTTTTTTGGTTATAACGCAAAAAAGTTTCGATTGCAATGATAGACTTATTAAACGTTGTATGTTTCTTCCGGCATTATATGGTTGAACAAGATTAAACTATTTTATTTACTAGCTGACTCACGAGTCACAGAAATAATCTATTGTACGAAAAAAAAAATTTCCAGTCACTTTAATGTTTTTCGATTTGATCTGTTGCTGCAAAACACTACAATTTAAAAATATAACTTGACTTCATCATTCGGTTAATTATCGTTTAATTAGAGTTTTGACGAAATTTTTTAGACTTGTGTTCCCTACCGGATTTCTTCATCTTTATTCACTCAATATGCTGACAAAACTGCGAAAGCAGTGAATCATTTTTTTCACTTTTGGTGGTTTACAAATAATGAAAATTGTTTTAAAGTGACTGTCCAATGTCCAGTGTTTCGAGAAGCCAGTAATTCATAATCAGCAAAACAAATGTCGAAATGTATTCCATTAATCGCGGCTACGGTTGTTCTAAAGTAAATTCTAAAAAGTTATAATTTCCATGAAGCTTTGGTATAATAGTGTTTGATCGTTTCACATTATTGTTGATATTTTCAAAACAACCGCATCTGAACGAACGTTTTTCGAAATTTCTTCTAATAAGAAAATGGTAAAGAGAATTTTTTTGAGACTTGTGCATCATTATAAGTTGAACCAAATTAACTTAAACAACTTATAAAGTAGAGTTCACTGACGTCTCCTTTCATCTATTGGTTGTAGGATCGATGTTTGTAGTTAAGTTCGATTACCAAAAATTATAACATAATCGATGCTTTTCCGGCCGTCCGTCTGCACCAAATTTCAGTATTAAAATAAACCTCACTAAGAAGCATATATAGTGTTCTGTTTTTCCGTATCTAGGGTTCCCGAATAGAAAAAACAATATTGGTTTCAAATTAACTAGAAATTAAAGAAACTGGTTGCTAACCAATTTTTGTGAATTTTTTCATTTATCCAGGACTAGTTTCTTTGTCTTAATCTAGACTGATTTTAGAAAAGTTTGTCTCATATAATGCAAAATTTTATGCTTTTTTTTATGAAATGAACCCTTATGAGACCAAGATAGCTAAAAATATATGGTGAATGACGACTAAATTTAGTAACATTATTGAATACTAAGGCGACCAATTACATCGACAATTTAACAAGTACCAAGTACTGATTATATGAATGCCAAAAAATCACACGTTCCAGAATTTAAATACGAAGATTAGAGGTGAAAAAGAACAATTTATTGTAACAAAGACTAAAAAACTATAATAATTTTTACTAAAACTAGGTTTTTACCTTAGAAATTTGAGAACTAACTATGCTTGAATTAAAGCATCTAATTCATGAACTGGGACAAATTGTTTCCTCTGAAAAATTAAAAACTCAAAGATTGAAACTGAATTTAATAAACTTAATGACGGAAGCTCACTTACTATAGGCAACGATGTGATAGTGTGATACTTATGAAAACACGATGGATCAGAATTTATGCATTAAGACACATTGCAAGTTTCACATCGGAATTTGGTTTGCATTCTTTTGTTACTCAGCTTGCATAAAACGTAATCAGAGTATTTTGTTTTCCCATCTTTCACGTATAAATCAGGAAAATGCTGACCAGTTTTTCGAAGTAGAGAAGTAGTAGAGGGACGGCCTTTAAAAGAATCAGGTGGGTTTGTTTCAAAACATTTTTTTATGACGGTAAATATAAACTGCTTGTATGTCATATTGTTGGGGTGAAAAATGTCCCATGACCGAAATGAATTGTACATTCACAAATCCATGTAGTGAAAAAACACTTTTTTATACCATTTAGGACTTTTTCTTTGACATTCGTAAGCTTTGGCTTTCTATCCACCTGATCTATTCCCCCCATATTGTTGTTGTACGTCAAACTAGTTGATGGCTCCGGGCGGCTGTTATTCGGTTTTTCTGTGCGTACATGGATCATTTCATAGCTCATAAAAGTATTCATCATTATTAAGTCTCGTTTGTCCTTCCATCTTTCAATAAGGATTCCATTTACCACATGCAATTCCACTTGCCCAGAGGATAGTCTTGAACTTAGATTTGGCATGAATTTGCTGGATTTTTTAGCCGTGCTGAGAAGGTACGTGTTCTTTTGCAGCAATTTGACAGCTAGCAGAGGTGAGGAAAACCAATTATCTACACAAATTTTACGAAACTCGTGTGTATAATTTTCAACCAAGTGCATAACATTTCATCCTCCAACTCCGAGTTCGCGCTTCATTGCTTCAGTCCCTATAAACGAATTTTTTCCCAAGTATAGGACGTAATCCATTGAAACTTTTGACTGGTTGTCACATATTCCAAAAAATTTAAAGCCAATTCGGACCCTTTTAAATGGTATGTATTGTACTTTAGTAAGGACTCATCAATAGACAAAAAATCACCAGAAACTACTAGCGTTTTGAAATTTGCAATAAGAGATGGTTCAATTTCGCCTAGCTTCCAAAATCGGGATGAGCGCGTTATGCCTACATTCTTGTTATCTGCAAAATGAAGCCCTAAAAGAATGTCCTGAAATCTATTTCTCATTTCGTGAAACATTGATGTTTTCAGCAGAGGATCAATAGACCAATATTCTTTAATGGTAGGTTTTTTTATCAGTCCTATGAGAAGATGCACCCCATAAAATCTCCACAATTCCGGTACAGTGAGTATTTTTAAATTTTCAAGTTTTGTAGTATCATTTGCTACTTGCGATGCGTATAAATTAGATTCCCGACAAATAGCTTCCATAATATCATCGTTAAACAAAAACTTAAAGATAGCTAATGGTTCACTTGTCTCCAACTGTTGACGAACTGGCTCAGTTATCCCAGCGTTTTCATGAAATTCATGTATGACAAGCTCTAGGTGGGTTTCTGAATTCCAGTTCCACTCCATATCAGGCTCTTCATCTGAGTACGCCTCCTGTCTCATTCACTATATCTTCCTCTTCTTCGATCGCAATATCAGAGCCAGCTTGAGATTGCGCATCCATGTATATTTCTTCTGACTCTACGCAATATTTAAAACCGTACTGACTGATTTTAACAACAATGATTTCAATAAAAAAATTATAGTTATCTTCTTCAATTTCCATTATTGTTGTTTTTTTTAAAGCCAAAAAACGGACAGAATTTGCAAGCTGAGAAACTCAATTTTTTAAATACTAAAATGGAAGTAGTCGGTCCTTCACGACATTGTTTTTAAATACTAATATAGCAGTACTTGGTATCCTAGGCATCAGACAAAAAATTCTAACAAAGCAGTAGTCGGGATTTTATTCATTTGCAAAATAATACTGCATATATAGTAGTTGGGAGCCTGACATGGCAACAAAAAATACTATAATAGCAGTACTTGGTCTCATAAGGGTCAATCTTGACAATTCTCAAATACCTCATCATTACCTTATTCGTCTAAGCCCAAATTTTCCTGTGCCCAAAGTGTTACTATGGAAAAAAATAAATTAGAAGGCAACACTGCAGCAATAATAAGTGCTGCTTGCAAATTATTATTCGAAATTCGTCCAAAAATTTTGAAATTCTTGCCTTATTATTTATTTTTTAATCGTAACCACCCCCGCCACCGGCTTAAAACCGTAAACAAATTATAAGGAATTATGTCTACAAAAGAGCTACATATTTGAGACTGTAAGATCTGTGATGTAATTTGAACCGAAAACTGCGACGCGAACAGATTCCGCCGGATATGTAGGAGCTCCGTCTATACTGGAGGATTATTTCTAATCTGGCCGAGAGGGGTGTGGGGGAGAGGGGAATAATAGAGGCTTTGCGAGCAGAGTTCGGAGTGCATAGACGGTAGCTGGGAAGGCCTTGGGTTCGCCTTCGGTGGTTTCTGGCATTCTGACGGACCAGAGTGATTGCAGTATTTGGGGAAATGTTAAAATTGTCACCGCTACAACCACAACCACCGCCACCTCCAAACCGTAAAAAAATTATTAAGAATTCCGTCAGCAAAATAGCAACATCTGAGACCTGTAAAATTCATTTAAACCGAGACCTGCTTACGAAAAGGCTTTGCCCGATACGTAGTAGAAGCTCCGACCATACTGGAGGATTATTTCTTATATGGCCAAGGTGGGTGTAGGAGGAGTGGGGAAGGATTTTCGAGCACAGGCCTGAGTGTAGAAGGGAGCTGGGAGGGCTTTGGGTTCGAAAATCCTTCGCCTTTCGTGATTTCTGGCGGGCCTTCCTAGGCTCTTTCAAACGAGGAGTTGTGCGAAGCAAAAGTCTCTCCAGCGCCCTCCCCCCCCCCTCACGATCCGTTTTACTGACTCTGTCTGTATTGCGGACGGAATTCTTAATAATTTTTCACGGTTTGGAGGTGGCGGGGTGGAGGCGGTGGTACTGGTGGTGGTTGTGGCAGTGGTGGTGGCGATTGAACATTTTCCCAAATACTGCAATCTGTCCGGCGAGCCTTCCCAGGTTTCCTCGAACGAGGGGTTGTGCGAAGCAAAAGTATCTTCAGCGTCCCCCCCACGATCGGTTTCAGTGAATTTGTCTTAATTTATTTTAATTTGTTTCCATTTTTTATGATTTTGAGGCAGTGGCTGTGTTGGTGGTGATTTGAACATTTTCCCATACTGCAATCTGTCCAATCGCAGAGCCTCATTAAGTCACCGTTTCTTTTTAAAATATTCCACGCCTTTTACTGCACTTAACCCATTGAATAATAGGTGTGTTTCAGAGATTTTTGTCTATTTATGTTGACTAGCCGGGCCCGACTCACTCTTACGAGCAAAATTTAAAACCTGCGAAATTTTCCATGACCACAAATTTTCTGACGCATGGCAAGTTTCTAGAATGTCATAAACAAAGTTGTTGAAGGAAAGGTAAAACAAACTTGCTATGAAGTCGTTTATGACATTCTAGAAACCTGCCATGCGTGAGAAAATTTGTGGTCATGGAAAATTTTGCAGGTTTTAAATTTTGCTCGTAAGAGTGAGTCTGGCCAAAGGCCAGTGGGCCCGGCTAGTTTTCCTTAAGTTTGAACTTTAAACTTCAAACAAAAACGATGAACTGGTCCCACGGTTTGATTTTTAAAATTTTGTATTTTAAATTATAGTTTTAATTATTCTTCGTTACATAAAAAGTGGCTACAAATCGCAATGTCAAGTATTTTCAGAAAATCCCTGCCAAGTTTGGATTTTTTCGCATTTCCAACATATCAACTTCCAACATAATCGAGCCTCATCTTCCTATTTATATTTTTATATAAATTGTTAGTGCCTAGCACAGCAAGCATTATTAGCGCTTCTGATTTGGATTTAAAGAACCACTTGATGGCGTATCCAAGTCCTAGAAGTGCTATAAACAAATCAGTTCCAGCAGTAAGTTAAGATGTACTAAAAAAATAGGCGCTATTTGTTGTATACCTATTCATCACCATGAACAATAAATTGTAAGTTTTTAGCAATTTCAATCTTCTCATTTAATTGTTACGGTCTGGGTCAGTAAATAATAGTAATACTGCGAATTGCTGCCTCTCTTAATATTGGATGCCATTCAATTTTCGTGAATTTCAACATCAAGTCAGAGTTAATTTGTACTGTCATAACGTACACTAATTTCTTTGCTAATTGTTTCTTTTTGACATATAGTTAATCAGTGGGTGTTTGAAATCGACGTTTGAAAAAAATTAAATTAAAATTTAGCACAAGCAAGTAAATATTTGCCAGGCGCATGAATATTCTGAATGCCGTAAATTTGAAACTCAGAATTAAAAAGTTTGAAATTATAACGGAGTCAAAGTTGAAAAGTTATTCGGCTGTGGTTAACTTGCGGAATATATATATTTCACAGTTAGTTAAAACTGTACTAAAAAATTCAACAAATGATTATTTAAGTTTATTTATAAAAAAAAAACAATTGTTAAGAATATGAAAATATATACAGGTGTGAAATACTTTGTGAAATACTTCGCTGACATGAAATTTTGTGTGGGCTCTGGGGTTCCTAATTTTTTTCAATGTTGTTAACATTTATAGGCTAATGTAAAACAATAAAAGAATAAGAAAATATCTTTCCATTAGATTAATTTGCTTGTTTCAAAGTTTTAAGTCAGACCATCCAAATTGATTCCAGATACCGACTTGCTGGTTTTTACTGACTCCGATTGTATATTAATTTTATTCGGAATTCTTAAAAAATTTACTTAAATTTCGAATTTGTTGGCGTTGAGGGAACATTTGTTAATTGTACGGTCAGTAATACTTGCTATCAGCCTTCCTTTTTTTAAATTTTTATGCCAGGTAGGTTAAAAATTTGGTTTTTGGTATGTACAGTAAAGCCATGCTTACATTGTGTGATTTAGAGGCCGTGTATATATCGTTCATACTACTGCTGAATAGTGCCTTAAGCCTAGTTCGCATGGAAGCGTTTTTCATGCATCTGGAGGTTGCGTGCGTAAAATTCTCTGCGTGTCCATGAGAACCGTTTCTGCGTGAAATGCATGCAGCTGCTGCAACTTGATCGAAGACGCGCAAATACGCATAGAAACTGAAGTTGAACCATTTCTCCTTTTTGCGCGCGTTAAATGCATTTCACGCACACTTGCTGCAGTTGCCAGACGCAACGCAAATTCACTGCGTGTGCTGCATTCATTTTACGCTTCCATGCGAACTAGGCTTTAGGTACTCAAAAAACTAACGCATCGCAACTAATTCAGTTTTTCCTCATTTTGCGATTTTTTTCTTAATTGTGGCCAAAGTTATTGACTAATTTGAAAAAAATCGTTCCAAAACCCACTCTACATTGTTCGCTCTATAAAATGTGCATTATGATGAAAACACTTTCGTCTTCCAACTTTCCTGAAAAGTGTAATCAAAGCCTAAAATTCATAGTTTTTTGGATTTAATTGCCAAGTTAAAGAACGAATTATGTCCAAAAACTAATAAGTTCACCAGTTTCTTCAGGACAGACATTTTTGTGAATACAAGCGGACCTTGTCAGCAAACCAAGCTGCTCAAGAAGAACGAAGAATTAATAGAGGTAGACAATGAATGTTTGGATGTTTTCGCTTAAGGAATACTCAATCAGTATATACAAAGAGAAAGACCTTGTGTAATGGATGATATTTGTCGGGTGGAATTTGCGTCTTGACACACATTTAGTAAGCTTGGAGGGTCCAGTAGTAAACCAGATGAAAATAAAACTATATAATTAGAAGAATGTTGCAGCACAGCTTGGATTATTAATTCACGTAAATTATTTAGATTCGAACCGCAATTGGATGAAGCTGCTGGACGGTTCATGTTTAGAAATGTCATGTAATGTCACAAAATGAGTAGTGCCTAATATCATAAGGTTTCGTAACTTTTCTTCAAATAGGAACGAATATGATTATTGGAGTAAAAAATTACTGCCATATGTTCCTTGGAGGGACGAAAATGCTAAATTAATTCAGGAGATTGCATTGCAAGAGGTATGCAATGCAAACAATTAATAAAGAAGAATTTTTTACCCTTTTATCACAACAAAGCCATTATTAAAGACATTTTGGACCAATTATTTGAAAATATCACAGATGAAAATGATGGATTTGTTCAAACAGTTCAGCACATCGAAGACGATTTGACCGATTACGTCCTTTTGGAAGATTGTGTCGGCGGCGTCATTCAAAAAGTATCTGTGTCAAGATGTTTAGACCAACAGAAGTAATTGATGAAGACCAATTCGTCAGCACGACGGTCGATCCAATGAAAGGCAAAGAAAAATAGCACTACATGTTTTACATTGCTTTAAACAAAAGACTCCGTTTCGTTTTTTTTAAGCGGCGGGGCTGGTGTTAAACGCTGAACGTTAAAGGAGTGATAAACGCTGCTATCAAATAGCCTCAATGTTCGGAAAAATAGGGTAAAGCGAGGGTCAAACTTCATACTGATGGGAATTATCGGATTTCGGATCGGATCCTCTCAAATCCGATCCGATAACGATCCGACAGGCAAACAATATTTAAGAATGAACGAACAAATGCCTGTGCATTCTAGGTTCGTCTGCCAAAAATTTTATAGATCAACTAAGCTTCGGAATTTGATTCGTCGTCCGCTAAAACTTCTTCGTCTTGATTTTGACTTTGACTACTATTTTCAATTTCACTTAAACTTGCCATTTTATAAATACAACAATGGCACTACAGTTCTCTTTCACCATAATTATATTTTAATTTGGCAAATTTTTGAAATCTCTAATATCAAATAGATAAGCAGCGTACTTTATGAAAGTTCCACTTTTGATTCAAAATGGTGTAATGTCAATGTGCAATAAATAGTGCAACATACTTTTTCACGCATATTGCCGAGTTTAAGTTTTATTTACTTCATGAATTCATGCATTATCGCTTAAGGTGTGCAAAGTGTGCAATGCAATAAAGAAGAAAGCTCTAAACAAAGGATCGTATGGTTACTCGTTTCAACATTGTTCTATCTATCGGATTCTATCGGATCACCTCAAATCCGATCCGATATAAATTATCGGATTTCGGTTCATCCGATAGAGGCCATCGGATGAAAAAGCTTGATCCGATCCGATCCGATATCATCGATATGATCCGATCCGTTGCCATCCTTCACTCAAATGCACATCGGGGGAGTCTGTAAACTAAACCACATGTCGCCATTTTGATCATAAAAATCAAAAATTCATTTAAGATCTCCAGGGAAGACTTTAAAACCCTTCCCACTAAACTAAACAATAAATTTAAACTAATAATAGGCCAAATTTTGTAAAATTATCATTATGATTTCACTGAATTTGTATACAGTTGTAAATGAAATGTTATTTGGATGCGACTTTGTTATTTTTGCATTTAGGTGTAAATTTTAGCTTTTTGAGGGTTTTGGGTACACTGTATGAATTTTTGCAATGCCCAATTATGTATTTATGGAATGATTTTTGCACTGCTGTGGACTTGAAATCAATGAAATGATTTTTGCAGTTTTAGATTACATGGAACGTAATTTGCAATGTTTTAGAATCTATGAAATGATTTTTGCACAGCTTTAGAGTCTAAGGAATGATTATTGTGCTGCTTAAGAATCGGTTGAATGATTATTGATTTACATTACATTAAGCTATGAAATTTAGAAATTTTTCACTACTTAAGAATCTGAAGAAAGCAGCCTGGGACTTTATGAAACCAGATTTTTCAATTCTTTTCAATGCAAGGCATTTTTTTCGCCTCGTTCAATGTATCTAAATAAAGGATTGTTCTCTTTAGAATCAATTTTTTTGAGCGTCTTTGAGGCCAAATGATTAATAATAATCTAATTAGCATTCTATAAGGTGAACGTGTATTTGGAACATGTATTTGGAACGAGTGCAGGAGCTGGCGGAAGTGACGGAACGACGGGACAAATTTCGTTCGGCACTGCTGAGCACCACAGCCCAACGATTGTCAGAGTTCATGAAAGGAGTTGCCATCATCTCGTTCAAACTGAAAGAGATGTTCCGGATGATCTCCATTGGTGGGGATGCGAAACTTGACCTCGTCGACTCCAATGACCCCTTCTCTTCAGGCATCGAGTTCTGGTCAGTCCCTTCCCCCTGCCCGCCAACAAAATTACCCCTGTCTTTTTTACCTATCAAGGCGGATTTTCCCATAAACTTTTGTTGGGCATTATTAGGGCGAATGAATCTAACATAAACACTTGATCCGTTTTAAAAAAAAGATTTAGATTTTTAGTATAGTATGCATATTTTTTTCTTTAAGGATTTTTGCAAATGGATTCTAAATTTGCATTTTATGACTTTTTATTGACTCTGATACGTTAGATTCTAAAGCATTGTGTTTTTAAATAGTAAATCATTGCCGAATTTCGGTTTTTTTTTGGATAAATAGTTTTGGGACTGATTATTAGTGTTCTGTAAAGAACACTACGCAGAGAAAAATAGTAACAGGAGAATCATACAAAGACAGGAAGCTAAAATTTTGAGAAATAGCCGGAAACTATGTCAAAGGCGAAAAATTAAGCTCCTGTCACCCGCTTGACAGGAGCTCCGGTCAATTTTTGTATCTTTGCGTGTTATGAGTTGGATGGATTTCCAGCATCCTGGCTGGCTCTGATGATAATGATGAACACAATTCAACAAGCTAATAAGGATTTCACATTTTACATACTTTTTGCATTGTTCTTTTAAAATGGTTTGTGAGCCATGTTGTATGCTCGTATTTTTTCATATTATTTCCAAATCAACTAATAAACTTTAGCGATTACTGATACATTTGATGATATTCGTGCTTTATGTACATTTGCATTTATTTATGCATGAAAGAAATTAACATTTTTTGTGTTTCAATTATGATGGGATGCGCTAGAATGAAAAAACAACGAAATTTAACTGCTTTGGAATCTGAAGTCAAGCAATTTTCTAGTGTGTTAGCATCATAAAACTGGAATTTTTTACCCTTAGAGAATAATTTGTTCAAATCACCAGAAAATTAATGCAAGGAATCGGGCACCGTTTTATTGTGAACAGCTGTTTTGATAATAAGGCATGAAAATTATCAGTATATCAAGGTTAAATTATTTATCCATCACGTCGCTTTTACGTCTGGTAACTATAAACTGATATGGGATTGATTGACAAATATAGAAATTATTGCATCAGAAAAGCTAAGGTTTTCATTCATTTTGTGTGCATGTATAATATGCATTATATGTTTTCCTATACCTCGGAATGAAAAAAATGTTTTCAGAATGTATGAGTTTGTAAAAACGTGAGATTGCAGTGCATCCTTATGTTGTGATTTCCTCAACTTCTGTTGATAAGATATTATATTTTGGCTTCCCTAAACCGTCTCTCATTGTGATTATCCATAAAGTTGAAGCAAACCAGTATTGTATTTGTTGAGGAAATTCGCTCGATAGAAGTAACTAGGATGTTAAACAAATGGATGATGGTGTATGAGAAGATGTTAATACTTGAGGACGAAGAATAGTTAAGGTGCGGCGGGCGGGTTCTGTCCTTGAGGGACGATTTTGTTCTCTTTGGCCATTATATGGTGTAGAATGTGATGATACTCTTGGTGTATGCATATGACAAATCGTAAATTATTGACAATTAACTTCATTGCAAAAATTATTGTTAGGCAGGAGTGTATTATCACAAATATAATAATATATGTTATGGAGCCATATGGTGGAGGGATGGTTCCGGGGAGTAGTCATGTTAGCGAAACTACCCGGGTTCCACTCCTGGCTCCGACCAAAATTTTGACATTGCTGTATTGAAAAATTACGAACTCAAGGGATTAACCTTTTCTATAAATATTTCAGTTCGTTGG
>Ga0210040_10004058_pt1 | contig 19351 bp, 3 predicted proteins | sample CryGeyCG12114_NA_FD_185462 | JGI IMG/M metagenome (GOLD analysis project Ga0210040, IMG submission 185462) | Groundwater microbial communities from aquifer - Crystal Geyser CG19_WC_8/21/14_NA (SPAdes) (version 2) | ecosystem: Environmental > Aquatic > Deep subsurface > Groundwater | place: USA...
TTTCCCGAAGAATGATGTTTTGACCAGTAGGTCTCTTGCAATTTCCAATACTTCATGTAAGGAACAGGAAATGCTTTTCTTTCTCCTGAACACACACATAGAAATGTGATAAAATCACGTCCACTGCAATAAGATTGGACAGTTGACCTGAAAAGTATGAAAAAATGCACTCCTTTTTGTCCAATCTTGCATGCTATTGCTGCACACCACATCATTTTCTCCAGTACTATTGGCAGAGTTGGAAACATTCTTTTAGAAATGGGCCATGTGTAGAAACATCTAAGGAATGGAATAATCGCTCATGTGACCAGTGTACAAAATCTTCTTTTTAGTTTGTCGTGCAGAATAACTTAGGGGGAAAACAATAGATACGTTCGTGTTTTCCGTGTTTTCATGCATTTCACAATTCTCTAAATAGACAATTTTAATAATAATACAGAGTGAATAGCGAACTAACAAAGTGGATTAATAAAAACTGGTGGTGTATATGTGTCTGTATGATAGAAGCTTGCGTTTTAAAAAATGTGGGCACATGAGCTAGTTAGTTAGCAAGTGAAAAATATCGAGACACAGTTTATTCATGTTGTTATTTTTACCATAGTTAGTTGAGTATATTTGCTTGCTTCTACTGACTGAATTTGTATTGACAGCGTGCTGGAGCTGGAGGAGGTGAAGAATTAAATTACATGTTGGGAGTACCGCTAGTTGACGCTATAACGGGTCAAGTTCTTCCATTCATGCCACCACCGTTGCCATCCAATTACACAAAGAGCGAAATGGCGCTCTCTGAACTACTTGTCACCTATCTTTCCAATTTTATTCATACTGGGTAAGCAGCTCTGGGTCATCTCATTAATCCTTTTGCTCGTATGTATGTAACATGGTTTCCAATTACTTTGCAGGCTTGTACATTTTTGTAAAGTTTGAGATGTACCTTGAAAATTTAAACTATAATAATCTGTCTTTTCGTGTATAATTATCACTGCTTGATTTACACTCCGATCGATAATATTTTATTTAAACAAGTAAGAAAGGGATTCTATGCTATTTAGATATAGATCCACAAATCATTGAATAGCACAGTTGCTTTTTAATTATTCGTGAATGAATGTATGTATGTATCGATCAAGTGACTGAATTTTTCTTGGTCTGAGCTAAAATTACTTCGCCATATAAATTATAATTGTGGTACTGAAGTTGAAAGGTTCGTACCTAATTAGGCCGTTAGACATAATGGAGCTACAAATTGACTAGAATGCCCATATTTAATAATGCTCTAGTGTTTTTTTTTTGCCAACATGAAGAACGAGCTCATATAATTTCCCAATGGTTTTTAATTCCCGTGCTGTATAAAAAATGATGACTGTACTATGAATGTTTCCAGTGATCCTAATGAGCCTTTAAAGACTGAGGTAACTTGGCCCATTTCCAAGGAGAGGAATCGCTTAAAGAACAATAGGTGGGAGGCTTATGATCGTCTCCATCAAAAATACAATGAAATCAGTGCGAGCAAAATACGAACTCGGAGTCACTACCGTGCTCATCAAATGGCCGTATGGCTTCGGTGCGTTCCTCACAGTCATTAACTCAACTTCTATGTAGTATTGAATGTGTCACAGTGAGCACCCATTTAGTCATAGTTTCCCTTTGTTTCACCGTGTAATTGAATTTTCTAATCATTTACTCTGCCTTCATCGTTTCATGATGATGATTTAATTCAATTAGTAGATTAGGTTTCCACTGGTGTGAAACTAATTGAAAAGGATTCCTTTTGATTTCTTTGACGATATTCTTTTTGTTTTTCTATATCATAGGACTTGTCATTAGTTTTTTCTTGTGTTGTTTTTAATTTCCTGTGAAGTTATGAGATATGGAGCGATTTTTTTCAAGAAAAGATCTAGATTTAAGCAATTGAGGAAACTTGTACACTGTGCTAATTCGTGCAGAATATTTATCTTGATTTTAGTTTGAGCGTACATAGTATGATGATGTACGAATTGTCTTGTTGGTTGTCAATTTTCCAGGTTGGTCCCCGAGCTTCAACGGAGTGGAGCTCATTTTGCGTCGAGTCTTCATAACCGAATGAAAGGGGGTAATGACCCAAATCTTTACGTGGGAAAGTAAGTTTCACCTCTTTTACGTGGTCGTTAGACTAATTACTGCTTTATTTGCTTACTAACTGACTGGAATTCCTTAGTTTGTCAAAAAGGACGCAATTTATAGAGCAAATAGTTAGTTGCTCCTGATGGGTGAATACTGAATTGAATACAATTCAATGTTATGTAATTAATGTGCTGGTTAGAGTAGTTTTAGGCTAAAGGAAGTACGGTAGCAATTAGCACTCAAGAATTTGCACTCCTATCGTAAGAAAGACATTTGGTCGTTCTGGAAGAGGCCAGCGGTCCCGGCTAGTACTAGTACTAATAATAGCAAGCTTCCTATAGAAAAAAATAGCACCCTCTTCTTACATAGCTCGGAAATACTTTTAGATCAGAGAATCTAATGCAGGTGAGAAATCATAAAAAAGTAACTCGGTAAAACCGAAAAGACCTATGGATGGGATTTTAATGCGGCCGGAAAAGTATTAAACAAGAACTAATAACTGCAGTAATATTCGCATCCATACAATATCCATATCCATCCATATCCATACAAGGCCAACAGTATAAAATAAATAGAGTACAATTTACAGCGACACTAGATGTTAAAAAACATTTATATATAAATGTGGAGATGTAATACTGTTAAATCACTTTTATTGATATTCATCAATAAATTAAAAATCACCATATTGATTTCTGAAATTTCATTTACCTTTCCTTCACCCTTTCTTTTTTTGATTTTGGTAGAAGGGTCAAATTTTTACTCTCGCAGTGTAATTTTTGCTGTTTCCTTATCTTCTCTCAGAAGGGTAAAATTTTGGCTCAAATCTCAACAATCCTTCTTTAACCCTTCCTTCTAAAGGATTCGTTCAAAGTATTCAAATATTTTTCAAATCAAAATATATTTGACGGCAAGCATATAAGAAAATTAAAAGTTTCTGCAACTTTGACGTCACAGCATCAATTCGAAGTCAATTTTTTCCAACAGTCATGCGCAGCATGAAAATTTTTGCAAAAATATCCCCCAAACGGACAATTTTAGCATGAAAGTGAACGATTTTGAGAAATAGAGTCTTTTTGGCAACAAAGCTATGTTAGATGAATTTACGAAATTATTCAATTTGATAAAGACGAGAAGACGACGAAATCCCCTGGCAAACAAAACACACATTCGCTGAAATAAACAAATCCGTGCTCACTACATGGAATAAGGTCGATGATGATTATGTTGTGATGTGACAACATGCTAAAAAAATCTAGCTTCGCATTTGTCTGACGGATGAGACTTTTGCTTAGCATTAGCTAATGTCGAGAAATGTGAAAGCATTTTACGAAAGGAATCCCAGTTTAACAATAGTTTGAAAACAAAAGGTAAAAGTACTTGAAATAATAAGAATAATTCCCTGAAGCAATTCTGATTGTCAAGAAGATGCCTTAGCTCCCATTTTAATGTATTCGTAATTACTTTGTAAGCCCCAGTCAGTCACTGATGATAACATAGGAAACTTCTTTTCATCCACATATTTCTTGCTGTAAAAGTATTTTTTTCTTTAGGAAAGGTTGCTCAAATTGTATAGTTTATAATTCCCATTTATTTACATTGAGTATTGTTTTGTGAAAGCTATTCCTTCTTTCGCCGAACAAAAGGAAACTTTCTTATTCACGACAGGAAAAACTTACCTGCTTAAGTTTGAAAGTTTCTTCCTTCCCTCATGTATTTTAGACTTCCTGCCTCTGTTGTATAAATTTCTTGTGCTAATTTTTTCACATCTAACTAACTAACCAAGATACTGAATCAAAAGTAGTTACTCAACTAACTCACTGGCTCAGATTCTTAGTAGTGATGGTACACTTTTCTTATAATGGCAAATATTACACGGTTCACTGAATTGTTTGCAAACCAAAAGTGACAGCCTTTTACTCGCGGTATTGCTTACTTAGTATAAATTTATTTTGCTCTCCCACCAGTACTTGTTTACTGATTTAATGCAGGAGTTGAGTTTTTCTTACGTGGATGAAAATCCTGTCACTCTTCACTTTGTATATGTCAAGGTTGAAACTATTCAAATCTCGGGAGAATATCCAGAATTTTAATTCCTAGCTACTATCTAGAGAGAAGACATTGATAGAAATCTTGAGACCGGGTAAACATTCGATGGTAAATCACTCGCATTTCTAGGAAACAAGGCCTGTTGTGAAAATATACCCCCACACTGTAATTATGAATACTTAGATACAGAGAAGGAAGCATAGGACATTTCTTTACATTGTGGTACAGATGTAAGTTCTAAATGGCTTCCTGTTTCATTTGTGGTAGTCCACTTTATCACTTTGAGAAGCTGGGCTCAGTATATACTAACTAACTAACCAGTAGCATAATACTTATAGCTACGGTATTTACGTTGGTATAATGTATATCTTTCTCTATGGTAGATTCTTTCATTCCTTCTCCCAGTGTACCCATTAGTATTCAACATTTGTAGAACGAAGACAAGGGCTGAGAGAAACTGAAACTAACTTTCTTTGTGTGTGTACCCAAGCATTCTCACTCTCCTCCTTGCTATTGTTTTCTGTGGCTCATAAGTTGTGAAATATAATCCTCAGGATTATATTGTTGTGTAAATTGTTGGCCAGGGAAGCAAGTTAAGCTTCCTCCTTTATAATCATTCTTATCTGACAGAGGTAATAAAAAATCTGGTCTAGTCCTCCATTCATTTTAGGCTAGTCCGGTCTTTGTGATAGAAAGTGGTTAGTTTGTTAGTAATTTATTTACTTTTCAACACGTTGTACTGCAGAGTTGAACAAACGGGTTTCTTTGTTATTAATTTGTATTTGTTATTGATTTCAACCAGTGGATGGTCAATGGGGATAGGGATATTTACATCACAACTAACTAGCTGAACTAATCTATAGTATGTGCTTAGGCAACTGCTTTGCTTTTTGTTGGCTTCCACTTACTTCAGTAAGGAAGTTATTTTTGGGCTTGCTAAAAGCAAAAGCGCTAAGAGTATGGTTATAGAGTATCTCATTTCATGATTTTTATAATGATGGTCAGCTTGTAACTGAATTTTTTGTCATTTGTTTAGAATTAAGCCGTCCAGAGAAGAGAATCCTCTGCCACCAAATTCCCCTCATCTCTTTGACGTCATAGGGTACCACACAGACTTTCTTGATCCACAGTACAGTGGCCGAAAGTTTGTTGATGGAGAAAGTTTGCTTCCGTCTCCGCCAACCACATGCGTTTCTCCACTCTCTTCAGGTTCCGGATTGGAAGGCGTGAATGCTGCCGGCTCAACTTTAGCTGATCGTAATGGAAACTACTCGACGGGTGGCATAGAGCCCTCTTATTTCTCGCCCTATTCTACCGCTCTTTCGGTCACCATTGCAATAGGTAAGGTTTCCTCTTCTTGTTTCGATCTTCAATATTTATTTATTTTATTTATTTATACGACAACTTCCAATTACAAAAGTAATGATAGGGCTATTCTGTTGAAGAAAAGTTACTAAGATTACACATACATATGAAAGAAAAGAGTTTCTAATTGTTATACTTAATTACACAAGATTGATAAATGACAGGGAAAATAATATACAAAAATGTCATTGATTTTTATGATATAAACAGACAATATTAATATTAGGTTTTTTGAGAAGTAAGCAAATAATGCAGTGTTTTAGATTTATAAATAGGTAAAAGATCATCGTTTTTTATATCTGATGGAAGATTGTTAAATGATTTTACAGCTTCAAATTCAAAAAGTCTACAACCATAATTATTTTTTACTATTAGATTACTTTTAGCCATGATACCCAATCTTCCATCAGTTTGGCTAATATCAAAGATATCACTAAAAAATATGTGGACAGGTCCCCAGCATAAATGATTTTATAAAGGACAAACATTTAAGTAGTACAAGTTTTTTGGAGTTAGCCACAGCAAATGGTCAGTAAGTTCTGTAGTTATACAATAGCAGGAGTGGAAAATTGTTTTTTGGCAAGTATGCTATAATTGAACAATTAGGACCTAGTCGAAAATGTGCCGGCGAAATAAGACAATTGTTATAAGTTAAATGATTGAAGTCTGTCACTAAGCCACTATGTACAAGTGTAATAGTATTAGTTAGTTAGTAGTGGGTAATATTTTATTCTGTTATGTACCCAGGTTGTTCTTTGCTGATCCTGAACGTGTTCATTTTCGCCCTGGTATACTACCAACGTGACAAAAAACGAGCGGAACTGATAAAAGCCGCCTCCCAACAACAACAGCAAGCCGACATGCAATCTCAAGGAAAATACAGTGAGCCACCGGAACTTTTGAAATCCAACTCCACCACAGCAACATCTTTGCACCGTTCTCAAAGTCAAATATCAGAAACTCACGTGAGTTTTAATAACACGCCATCATGCCAAACCAACCAAGGGTCTGTGGGCAACCCGCAGCAGCAACAATCGATGAGTTTGAGTCAACGGGGAATCCTATTGTCTCCATCCCAAGCTCATTCTCATCACGGAAATTTGGCTCAATCATCTCATCATCATCACCATCATCACAGTGCTCAGAACATGATGCAGCAGCCACAAATGCTCGCTGTGGCCACATTGCCAAGGAGTAATGGTGGAATTGGCTGTCTTCCGAAACCACCACCTCCTCCAAGGAACTTAAAAAACTTTTCCACACTTCCGCACGATCCGGATAAGAGCTCTCGGCAGAATTTAAGCTACAATGGTAATAATTTTGATGAGCTCAAAGTGTAAGACGAGACAGCGGCATCATCATTCCTAAATTATCATTACTACTGTGGGCTGGAATTACATTCCGTATGCAAGATTCTGGGAGATTCCAGTGGGAGAAAGTGTTTGCTGTCACTTGCTGCTCACAGTAGTTTTCTAGCTGGCTAGTTAGTTAGTTGGTGGTTCGTTGGTACCCAAATTGTTACGTACGTGATGCCGAGTCGATGACAGCATTTCATTGTCAGTGGAGTAAGAAAGTAAGTATTATGCACGGAAGGAAACCAGTGAATAGTTAGTTGGTTGGTTAGGATCTGTACAAGAGGAGACTATTTGGAATTATGATGATGATGTTCATTTCAAACTATAACTAAAAGATTCCCCGTGCCCGTGTGCAAGGAAAGTAAACCTGTACCACTCACTGGCTAACTAGCTAGTTAGTTGGTTGGTTGGTTATACTGCTAACTATGGTTCTCGGAGTAATGCTCAAAAAGTAATAATAATAAAATTTTGTGAATCTTTTTATGTTGAGGTGCGTATAGAAATGTAAATGTTTAAGGACAAATATTTAGAATGTCAGTTTTTATGTGTGCTGAGTGTGATAGTTGTTTGGACGAAGCGAAGACAATTTTGTAAATGAGGATTTGTGGGTTAGTTAGTTAGCCGAATGTTGTTTGTACTTGTTGAAAAGTCATTTTGAATCCAGTGTATATTGCTCCATGTTATGTAAGGCCAGTTGATACTATGATTGTATCAACGTAATAAACTTAACTAACTTGTTAGATCCTATATGATTGTTCCTGTGTGTGCAAGTTTAAAAAGAGCCATCCATTTTAAAATGTGCTCCCAGTATAAAGTATAATCATTATCATCATGTATGGAGTTGCTATCTTTTACTATATCTGTTGTAAAAGGAAGAGGGGAATGAATAAAAAAGAAAATGATTCTTTTGATGACATCATATAAGAAAGTGGACTGATAAGAATCCTTCACTCACTCACCATAGGGTCATTTTTCTTAGCTTTATTACCGCTTTGGTCCTGAGGTAATGTTTAAGAAAATCATGAAAGATCAGTTTTTACTGCCACTGCAACCTCATCAATTTTTGTAATCATTCTTTCTTTCTTTTCACCATGTTTTCATTCAAGACTGGCGCATGCACCCGGACCGGGCAATTCTTTTGAAACCGATGCCTACTTTCATGATAATGGTCATTGCACTTGTCCTAAAGGAAATCTCATTTCATTTCGCTCACTTCAGATTTACAGAGGGCTGAACGAGTTTGAAACTAGTGATGATGTTACTTACTACAAACATACAGGAAAAGACAAAAGTATATATGTACATAATACAGATTTAGTACATGGTATAAAGTGAACTGAACTGACTGAGTGAGCCAAGTGCAAACGTGCAAAGCCTCTGCCACATGCTCAAACACACACACACAACTATATATAGGGAAAAGACAGAGAAATTTTGGAAAGGAACTAAGCTAAATCCACGATCGATTTCATGAAAAGAGCCCGACTCAAGATCTTTTCTTCTCTTGTTTTTTTCTCTTTCTTCCTTCATCTAAGTTTTCATCCCTTCGTTTTGGTTCATGTGATGTTCTTGAGCCAAGTCAAAGTCTTGTTCTATCGACAAAAATACGGGCTTTTGCCAGTTTGTCTTGTACTTGCTCACGTTCCAGCCTCCATTCACTCTTAAGTACTCTATGGCTGTGTCGTTCATTTGCCTTTTAGTGAACTGGATTGTTTAGATCCCATTGGCTAATCAGTTTAGAAGCAATGAAACGATAGTTTGCTTATGCGACATCAGTTTTGGAACACAAAAGTATTCTACGCTGCAGGATTTTTCGTAAAGAATGAAAATAGGAATGAACTAAGGAGACTTTGAAGTCATGGGAATTTAAATCTTCGCGCTTCTCCAAGGTCTAATATAGAATGGAAAGTTTATTTTGTCTTTTGTCACATTTTATGTAGCCAATCACTGTGTCGATACTAAGTAAATAAAAACACTTCACTACAGGGCTAAAATATAACATAATGAGCACATTCAAAGTTAAGGTATATGCGGCTGATGCAAAATAATAAGGCAATAATTAAAAATTCACTTACAAATGACAGAATAAATAATAATATAGTTCCAATAAATTAGTCCATCTGGCTACACCTGCCTAATTTGGTTTCATACAAGTTAATCGTGCGGCTTGGGCACATTTCATAGTCTCAAATTACATAATTTTTGGCATCTACGTGAGGCTGTACATGGCTTTCCCCAATTACAAAAATGAGGGCAAAAAATAAAACATGATTTCCCTCGTTTCTTTACCAAAAGAATACCACAAAATAAATTGAAGGATTGGACATGAAATGAACTTTTCTACTTAGTCTCCATTCCATTATCCATTACGAGTGAACAGGAAAAAAACATTTGACATAAGATCAGTGACTTGACTTTTGTAAATGTCAGTATTATGTTGAGTTTTTTGAAAATAAACATTCCTTAGATGGTTCAAGGAATCAAGGAATAAGAAAACTTTCGCTCTCGACGTTCACAGTGAAACATATATTTTGTCACAGTAATTTGCGCGTTGAATGGCAGCTGTGGGCCATCACATTTATCTTTTGCGATGTAAGTCAACTCACAACTGTAAATGCCACCAAGTATGGTCCACTTTTTTGTGTCAAATAAAAAACAAATTTTCTCAACTCACGAAATATACAGGAAAATAAAAAATCTAGAGTGAACAAAAAGGTGACTGTTGTGCTTTAATTTGTCATTTTTAAGCACAGCTCTCCCGCTTCAACCATAGGGAACAAAAAGATAATAAATCTTTGATAATAAGCCTTTCACTCTTCTGTATTCTCGACGATTGTGAACACAAATTAAGCTTTCACTTGAAGTTTCCGCCATCCAGAAGTGGGAGGAAATGCCAACTAGAAAATACGAGTGGAATTCTTTTGTCTTGGGCTTTACCATACAACTAATGTTCACAATACACTTTAAGGTTCATTCTTTTTGGTGACCGACCTCAGTCAAAAGAATCTAGAAAACCAGACCATAAAGTCTCATTATTAACATAAGATTCTTTTTATATCTTTTTTCACAGGACCAAATAATTCAAAAGTAAAAGAAAAGCTTCCACCATGTGCTGTAAAAAATGTTGCAACTAACTGACTATATACAAACCAACGACGATAGAGTTTTTTGTGACCCTACAAATCGAATCTTGTAGTATTTTTGTTCATTGTGCCGTAATTGAAAAACATGATGGTTTATATGCAGTAAGGAGACGCATTTAGTTTTGTTTCAGTGATAAATATTTATGGGGATTTCCAGCCTTTGTAAGTTACTGTATGGGATGGGCATACAGGCCTACCACCACACGCCAAGATTGTATCATACGAAATGAACGAGATGGTCTTCTTTATTTGGAGCAAAGTAGGAAGGAAATGGACACGCTGGTATCACTTGGTGTCACTCACATAGGATTTAGCTACTACTGGTTCCTAACTATAGGTAGTAAGTTTAGATGGAAATTCACTCAAGGAGCGGAAATGGCTCCCAGTCCCGATTCACATTATAAGATCTGCTACAGCCAGTTTCTAAAGTAAATAGCAACCTGCAACTAACCAACTGATTGCTGTATACAGATATTAATGGTGGCTTTCCAGTCTGTAGAATCAGATAGCAGGATATGTTTAGATAGGAAATTTCATTTCAAGTTCCATTCATTTGCTATAATCTTACACATTTTTCTTCAATGTAATCTCAATCCAAGTTAGAAAGAATTAACTCTTTCTAAATAGCATTAGTTGTGAGTGTACTTTTAGCATTGCACTAATTTTATTGCAATCATTAAGTTTCTTACTTGAATGGAAATTTTTGCGCTAAATTTTTTTTTCAAAAATAAGAATACCGCAACCACCATGCACATGGAATCTGGACCAACGATCATAATAAATCATACTTTTCTTCATTCACTTACAGAAAAGTATGCAACGTGGCAAAAACCTGATACAAGTTTCTAGCTCTATCATACCATATAATGTTATATTTTAGTTCATAGGTGTGACAGAATATGCGTAGATATGAGTTCTGAAAATATCTGTGAATTTTTTTCATTTCCTGTGAACTATCCATTCATCATTGATCAAAACGCAGGCAACTACTTATTTATATGTATTCACCAAAAATTTTTGTACCAATTTCTCACAGCGTCACCAAATACAGTTAGTTAGTTATACTGCATAACTTTCTCTAATACTTAACAATCTTTGAAACCATAGATATCCAAAAAGTCTTGTTGTGAGAGACGAGATGCAAAAAACTTGTGATTTCTAACGTCAAGTTGTATTCCAAACAACTTACTTGTATGAATGAGCAAGTTTTTGCATGAATAATTCACTGCATGTCAAATAGTTATTTTCTGAGAAACAAATTCCCACCATGTGCCCACTCATTGTATTTATTAACGAAACTCAGCTGAGGACCAGTTGGTTCCTTTCCTTCTGCACAGCTACAATAATATTATTCATCAACACAACCCAGCATCTTAAGAATGAGACTTGTTCCAACAGATAAAAATGGATTCATGTGTTCCATTTGTCCTCTGGGTTTCCGCATTTGCATTTTGCATAATGTGTTCCAATGCAAGACGACTCCTTTCCCCTGGGGATACTAACTCCCTTTCAGCTTATGTATCCCATAGTCGCGAAGTTGCCACTCTGAAGATTTTAGCTCATGGATTAGGTCTGGAGTTCGTTAGAAGCAAGCCGTGCTCCGGAATTTGAGTGATATTGATGATTTATCCATCTTCTTATAAGGTCGAGTTCCATTCTCTATGGCAGAATTTGCCCAGGAGATGAATATTGAGGGTGAATGCAATCTGTTGGTTGGTTGATACAGACCTATAATCAGTTTAAATGACAGTCAGGTTTCGTTACAAAATGTGGCAAATGGCAGTTTCAACACATGTGTACATGAAACTTTTTTTTGTCTAAATATATGAATTACAGTGTACCGGAGGATTTTGCAATGATTCTCATTTGTTTCTATCAATAGTGACTGGCTCAAGTATACTAAAAAGGTTTTCAATTTACAAATGTAGTGCAGACAGACAGATGCAATGAATTATAAAAGATGATGCTGTGCAGTGCTGGCTGGCAATAAAAAGTTAGTTAGTTAGTTAGTTAGTTACACACTCACAGATTTGTAAGTAGCTTGTATCGACTCGTGGATTCCAATGTATTGAATAAAATGATGTACTCAAAAAAGCTTGTGATGTGGATCAAAGGGAAAGTCAAATGGTTTTTGGTTGACTAATTTATTTATGCAGCACTTTGTGGTTGTTGCCAATTGGACGTAAATTTTGATCGTGAAAAATATACGAGGTATTAGAAATTTGAGCCTGTATGTATGTATATACACATGGGGCTTTTATAGAGATTGAAAAAAGGGGAAGATTTGGATTTACCAAATCATAATAATGACATCATTATTGCAATGGAAGCAAATGGGCCCAGTTTAGCCCGAGTGGAACATGAGAAAAAATGCTCATATTTATCTCCCAGAGGGGAAATGGACTTCAAATTGAACGGTGAAGAACTCCTATTATGTGAAATGTATCAATAAAACTAAAGTGGATTGCCTCCCATTGAGGTAGTATATAGTAGTTTCCTCAGCTCCAACTCCTTGTGCGATCAACATCTAAACAATTCAATCAAATTGTCTCTCTCGAGTTTCAAAAACTCTATGATAATGATAATTTGATGACTCCTCTGTCAGTAATGCGTATCGACCTTTTGTGTTATGAAATTGTTGCTCTGACTGACTGAGAGTGGGTCTATATTCGTTTAACGAACGCTTTTTAGTATATACTTGCTTAAGAACTCTACAGCAACTCAGTCAGTTAGTAAGAACATCTACATGCAAGAATTTGTGGAGCAAAAAATCACATTTCATTTTATGCTGGCTGATGATAATAGCCAAAGTAAGTAAGTTAGTTAGTTAGTAAGCGAGTCCATTGATTTTAATGGAAATTTGAATCATTTATAGTAGAATCAATAGACTTATATTAGATTTCAAAAAAAATTGTCTATAGCAAAACGACAGTGTAATTAAGAATGCCAATGAGGACTAAACACATTATTTACCTGAGCTGCTCACCTTATGAAGAGTTGCATAGTTAGAAACGCATTGATGCATTTAAACTGAAAAAGATAAGTATGAAAAGGGTAGAGACGTGGGACATGATAAAAGTTACGCTTCACCCGTTTTGATCTTCGCAGAGCAAAAAAAGGACGGAGCAGACATTGTAAAAACAAGGATGATAGAGTGATGAAAAAAACTGTGTAATAAAGAGAGAAATAAAAGAAAAGTCGTAACACAATTTTTTACAATTTGCTCTTTTTATATGATTCCTAGGGATTAAATAGCATTATAGTGCAGCAGCCTTGGCAAGTTAAACTATGAATTGAGAAAATTCTTATAAAACTAGTGAGTAGAGCTATTTTTTTCACCCACTCGCCCCTTCATGTATGTATAGACTCATCGTTGTTACTTGCAACTGGTACGTACAATATAGACTTTCTTTTTGTCCTTTTTTTAAGTTTCACTTCTAACTCCTTCCAAGAGGAGCAAATAAATGCTTTTGTTGAACTCTTTTAAACTGGCCAAGCAGAGTGAACACGCGTTTTGTTCGTTTGTTCAGCTGGTTGCTAAACGAGCTCTTTCATTTGCCTTCTTTTAGGAACTCTTACTTGGCTACCGCACAATTTTCAATAGTTTCCTAGCAATTTATAGCATTCAAAGAGTTGAATGCATGACATAAATCCTTTCATGAAAGAAAAAAGTTATTCTGCATGCATATGAAATCATGATTACTGATTTCATTAGATTGCTCACTCATCATGGCATTAAGGTTGTATTGTGATAGAAATTGCCCGCGAATTTTAATTTTTTTTACGATTGTTGAAATGACCCATGGCATTCTTATTGGCGGCTATTTAAGTTTACTGTTTTTTTTGTAACTAACTTGCTGAATTTTTTGCCAGCAAAAACTAAACTTTAGTTTTAGCACTGGGAATAACCCCATTTTCTGCATTTGTGGTCACCAAAAGAAGTGCTGCAACGCACTATTGACTTAACAATGAATGAACTGTGTACTTTTCAAGCACTGCCGGATAAATTTACTGTTCCAGAGTATCGTTAGTGAAAGTGAGTTCACTTTCACATTTCGATACAGCTCACAAACGGGTTCCAAATATGTCCCAAGTCAACAAGAATATGGCTGCGCCTTAAGTGTACTTGCAGTTTCAAAGGTTCTAATACGAATAAACTAACTATGTGGGTTTCATTTCATATTCATACGCCAGGTAGACAAAAACCTTATGGTATGGCTGAGCCCGATACACGAGGTAAAAGAAATGCATAAGTTTAGAACGCATTGACAGATTGGTTATTCACTTTCAACATTTTTTATCAGTGACAAAATAGCTTTCTTCTGTTAAATTCTCTCCAAAGTGACGCTATTATGAATATATTGCTTTTAAAATCATTTTTGTGTAATCCACTTGGAAAGTACATCTTCTGTGGTTACCAAGATTACGACTATTGGATAGGTTAGGGTTGCCCACTTAAGTCCAATTGTGTAATTGTCCAATCCACAATAATAATAGTCTCAATATGTATTCTTTTAGTTGGTGTCAGTATACTATGACTGAAATCCTGCCATCATTGAAATACTCACTATGAACCTTATGCGCCTGAAGACAACTTAAGAATTTTCACATAGTTTCCATTTGTCATCCGCTTTGCTACTTTTGGGTAATCCAAGGTGTGCAAAATTTGAAATCAATCGGTTGATGCGTTCAACAGTTATCGCGGAAGGAAACACAAAAAACACTGGCACCCGTACGTAAGCCCTGTACCGGGCTAAAATTGAGGCTGGAAAGAATAATATCGTTTCAAAGAACCACATTTTATTGACCAAATGAATTAGTTAGTTAGTTACCACATTGAAACTTTTCCAGGGTTTTCTAATTCAAATTTCGCCGAATAAGTTAGGAAGCAAAGCACAGACATGTTTAACTACTATTAAGTGTACTTACAAGTATCTATGGCCCTGGTGACAACAATAAGTTTAATTTTGGCTGTAGTTCAGTTCTCTCATAATGAAGATCAACTAACAACAAAGCCATTCAAGTCCAACTTGACTCTTATGGAAAAACAGTGCAGTTAGAAGCAGTAAAGTAGGTTCCAAAGTGGATAATATATAGTGGGATCGAAAAATACGTATGCGCGGGTAACATTAGTTTGTTGGTCCTCCAAAGCTTTGGCTCAATGTACACAAACGAAGGAAAGAAACTTGTGCATTGTAATTTTTAATTAAGCTCCCTGTGGCGTAAAAGGCTTACACCAAATGGGTTGAAAAAGGAGTATTGAACTTTTAGCGGAGTTAGTTACTTACACGAGCGCCAAAATAGAGGTTGAAAAAAAATATTTAAAGTTTTCAAGCCGCTTTTTTATAGAGATTATAGTAAAATAGTAAAATTCGTCGCTAAAGGATAAGGATAACAGTAGAAAATCTAATTTGAATTCGATAACTTTTGGACCTTTTGAAATTTAAACTTATCCAGAGCATTTCAGGATATTTAATTTCTATGCAAGGTATAAGGGGGATCATTTTTTATGAAATCAATGGATTCCCACCTTTTTGGCCTCAGGAATGTAATTAGTGTACGCAAAAAGAAAAGAAAAGGTGGCCAAAAATTGGGTACCTAAATAACTAACCATAACTTGTGTGTGACTACTGCTCATTCATTAAATGGTCCAAAGCACAGGCTTCCAATTCCCAGAACAATAATAATTTCTAATCTGAATGAAAGTATAAATGTGTTTGTCTGTGTACTAAACTTGGCCTGTATGGGTGTGTGTGCTCGTGCTCGAGTGGATGGAGAAATATTCGATTGGTTTTATATCTGCCGTTCGCAAAAAGTGGAACTCTATTAGGCAGATACAGTAGAGAGCTTTCCAATTTACGACATGTGACGGTAGTTAGTTAGCCAGTTTAGTTTACTTGTCTTTTACACGGACTAAAGTGTGACCTGAGTGCTCCTTGTGCGATATTTTATGTGGCGTGTGTGTTTATGAGGGTGCTTTTAAAATTTGCGACTTTTCAAGTTCCTGTGCTGCTTGGCTAAAGTGTAACTTACTGTAATTGCCCTGTGCACACATTTGTTTTTCATGTTGGCACTGTTGTCTGTACATTTGGAAATTTATTTTCCCTTTGGCCGGCTACTTACAGATGGGACTTTTGTCCTGATAGGCAATACTTGTGCTGCATCAAGCTCCATTATGCAATATGGATGTAATTAAATTCATTCTGATCAGCCCATTTGAATTTTTGGCTTGTGTTTTGTTTTATTAGGGAACCAAATACTTTAATTTTTAAAACCAGCTACGCAGCCAGCTACGTAGTGAATAAACTGACCCAGAGCAATTCACAGCTCTTAAAACTTTCAAAATATTGGGTGCATGTTTAATAATCTTTAAGCAATTATAATTAATTCGAAAAGAAATCTTATTTCTGTAAACATGTGCACAACTATGTAGTAAGAACGCTCACCACACACAAATATGCAGGCAGAATTAGCTATAGAATATATCATTGGGGTTACCAAAAGTAAAAAACAAGGGGAAATCAACTCGTCAAGGCTGTGTCGTGGTTTTCAAAGATCCCCGAAAACTGAACAAGTGAGTCAAACTTTGACCCGGTTGAGGACTATTATATTATTATTATTGTTTCCATCTGTCATGGCCCAAGTTTGTAAAATTTCCACCAATCGGTTTAATCTATTTGCCACAATATTAGTATTATAGAAGACCTTGATTGGAGGCCGGTTTCTACGCATACTTGTAGAGTAGGGAGCATCAACTTTTTAAACAATTCATCAGGGCCTGGTTCTCCAATACTTTCTTGTAGTGAAAAACGGTAGGTTTCCGATGAATCGGAATATCTTTATATGTGCGGTCAAATCCAATAATTTTTGCAATAAAGATACAGTCCAACCCATATCCAAATACACAAAATGGGAATCCACCTGGATTATGTTTCCCGCTTTAACCATGATTGCTCCATTTTTTATCAGATTAACCATATAATAAGTGGAAGCTCAACAGGGAACCAAATTATATTTTCTTTGATTAGTAAGTATTTGTCCAAATTATTTAGCATAAGTATAAGTTATCCCATCTCTGGAAAATGCATCCCAATCGCAGATTCCCAGCCATTCAAATTATTACCATAAGGTATACAGAAGGTAAGACAGGGAATCTTGAGTCGGTAATTCGGTCTACAGTTTGAGGAGCTAATGCGTCTCGCGGGCTCGAAATCATTTCAAAAACTTTCCCTTTGTATGCATTACTCAAAACTATTGCGAGGTGATACCAACTCACACAAAGACCATAAAAAAAACAGGTCTAACCCTCTTGTAGTTCACAATTTGACCCTGTTCCGATAATATGAACACAATTGATAGTTTCAATGCGTGGGACGCAAGAGTTTTGCATATATGACAATGTCCATATGGACGAAAGGAGCCAGGTGAAGTTGTCCAAAGGCTTAGTTAGTCTTTCAAGAGATTTTTAAGATTTTCGGGTCACCATTGAGCCAAATGTGAATTCATCTAGTCTGAGGCCATAGATTATAATTTGGGAACTGTGCATCGAACCTTCTCTAAACATGGTATGCGTGCCAAATGGTTCGGGGTATCCATAGACAGTTGTTTCGGATGAGAAGTTGAGCTTTTCTTTGAGAGTATAGCATAAGCAAGAAGTATGTGACTTCTTGGGAATCATTTTAAGTCTAAAATCGTTAGTTTAAAATGTAGAGCTACAGTTTATTACTTAATCAATGCTAATTGCTAATTTCCCAGTTACGTAAGTTACGTTGAATTTTACCTTTGGCTAATGCATGAATTATGCAAATGCCTTGGCTTCTGGCACTACAAAATGATTGGAAATACATTTCTTCCGCGATAGCCGCTTGTTCGGTTTCAAGGAAATAAAATTATGGAAACTGTGTGGACGTAAAATATGGATTTAATCTATAGGGAAGCTAGTAGAAATAGCCTCTACAGTTGAGATTAAGAAATATTACAGTAAATGGATCCTTATACAAAATAAATACATTTTAGGTGGTAAAAATATTCAAGTCTAGTCCCACCTTGAACAGGTGATGGCAAAGCCACATGTTAAAACAGACAATGGGATCCGTAAAACTAGTAGAAAATTCAATCCAAAACAAAATACTATACTACTGGTTAGAGGCAGCTTCTTGAAACCTGTGGTTGTGCGTGTCGAATAAAATGAGCGATTAAAAACCCTGACGAGTTAAAAATGTAATTGTATTTAAAATGTACACATTAGAAATAATTTGATGACGGTGACTTCAAATATGATGTAGTGACTGTGACATTACATTAAAACATATAAGGTGACTACAGGCCACTACAGGCTAGTTGTACCATTTAGGTTGCGGCTATCATGGCTAGTTTATCAATTTAAAAATTGTCTTTCTCGTGCCTTGTGTAAACTACACATAAACTAATCAACATTCCAATTTTGAAATATCCCCTCCATTGTGTATACCCAATAAACAACAAACTCATTCTTTATTTTTTTTAAACAAATTAATTCTGTAGAGGGACAAATGTAACTGACTAAATGAATTTTTAGACATGATTTCACTAGACCGAAAATGATTAACACGTAAAATGTGCTTGGAACAGCAAATATTTCATCAAAGGTTTTTTATTGCTTTTGCAGTAGTACCATTCCATTAGCTACTTTTAGCTATAGTAACTAGGAGCTATAGTGAGTAATGTTGTTAAAGGGAAAGCTGTTTTCTGTTCATATTTATGGAATCAGATGCTCTTTGAAATGATTTGTAGCTGACCAAGTTAGTTCCATGAGGGTATGATTGATTACCATTATGAGAATGAAAGTTTAATGCTCGGGTCCAAAATATTGATCTCGAATAATACAAGAGACAGAGGCGTGTAAAAAGGAATTGATGGGACGCCCGACGGGTGGCTATTTTTTAGTCTGCTGTTCACTATGTTGGGCAGAAAGTAGGCAAGCCACTTGGTTAGTTCAAACGCTCGTTCGAAAGTTAAAAGGATTTCAATCGTAACGTAACTACTGTAAAGTTTAAAATTTTTGTGCATGAGAAATTTGGCCGACCCAACGTTTGCGCTTGTTCCATTTTACCGCCAAAACACTTATAGTACGATAACAACGTATAAAGTAGTAAGTTGTTTGAGTGCAACGCCTGGCGATCTAGTTTTTGAAAACTAAATATCCTATTCAAAGAACTTAACTAGATAGCAAGAACATTACACGGAAACTTCAGGATATTCAAACACACAAAACAAACAATCTATCAAAATTAAAAAGCTTTTTTCTGTCTTCCACGATGAGTTATTTGTAAACTTGTGAAATAACTTTGCTAGCTA
>Ga0210040_10004059_pt1 | contig 19351 bp, 17 predicted proteins | sample CryGeyCG12114_NA_FD_185462 | JGI IMG/M metagenome (GOLD analysis project Ga0210040, IMG submission 185462) | Groundwater microbial communities from aquifer - Crystal Geyser CG19_WC_8/21/14_NA (SPAdes) (version 2) | ecosystem: Environmental > Aquatic > Deep subsurface > Groundwater | place: USA...
TTTTTGGTACTGAAAATGGGGGCTACTCTTTTGTTAATGATTGATTACGCTTTCTATAATGTACATAGTTTGTTTGCTGTTGGACGACACGTTTTTTCTTGGGTTAAATGTGTACAAAACGGCAGTTTGCCCTGGAGCAAAAGAGCAATTTCAAGCACAGTTTAAAACTAATGACAATGGCTGCTATAAGAATTTATGCGGGCAATTACTTTTGTCAGCAGGTATAAGACAGACTGAAAATTTGAGCTCCTTGTTTGAAACAATTGGGGTCAATGTTTTAAAATATGAGTAAGTGTGTGAGTAATCTTTCTTATGACTGGTTGATTAAAAAGTTCCGGTTTTCATAGATACGTTGTATTTAATACGTTCTATTCGTGTGGTGTACAATTTAAGTCATCTCTAACTCAGGTTATGATCATTATTGGTAAGTAGTATATAGTAGTGAGTGGATACATAAAAATGTGATCTTTCTGTATATAATCCAATGAATGGTACCAGGGTTATTTCAATGACAACATCTCTTATCATGCCAATTCATAGTGATGATGATACTAAACATTCACGGAAATGGTCCATCCAATGATCATTGCTCAAGTGAATCAGACTTATTATCATTAGTCATTCACTAACTATCTAACTATCGCAAACAAGTACTTTACGAATTAATCATATTCATTGTTTGTGGGATCATGACAAACTGTATGTTACCGAGACAAGGCCACAAGCTTAACATAAGTTATTCGATTTGTCAAATAGGAAATTTTCCAAGGGTGGAGCTCTATATTTAACACTGCAGGTATGGACTAGATTCACGGGTGCACAAAAAACGTACACTTTTTGTCCCATATCGTTGAATCAATTATTTAGCAGCTCATTTGGCTAGTATTGGACACAAAAGTTTTTGAGGCAACAATACAATTTACAGAACAAACTTTGTGCTGCAAATATTCTAAACTTTTGGACCCGTTTTGGAAATTTAGAATATAAATTTCTGTAGTTACTTATTTGAAATGGATATAAAATACAGTAGATGATTTTTTTCATTATGCTTGTAAACAAAATCTCCGCTTTGAAAACCCTAATCCCGATAAACAGAACCCGAAATGTAATGTGACTCATAAATCTAATCCACGTTCAATTCCCTCCTCATTCTAACCATTTTCCGCTCTTGAAATCATAAAGTAGCTTACAACCTACACACTAACTATCGGGAAGTTCATACTTACAAACTACAATTTGAGCCTCTACAGTGTAAAAATTGACACTACTCACTAACTATTGCCATCATACACGAAATTATAGTAACTATATTCACACACATGAAATGAACCACTGTGGTCCCCTTTGGTCATAAATATTTCAAATGTAATGCTTTCCTTCTCAGCGTATCGATTTTTGCAACCCATTGCATCACATTGAATGACCCTAGGGCTGAAACCCTCCGTTTTACTTGTGCATGCGTAATGACACACAGCCCCTTGTATGGATGATTTTCATCCCTCTCTAACCATAGTTAGAAACCCTGTGTAGAAGCATATAGTAACTTATTCCATTTCCTCAAATGTACACAGAAACTTGAGTGAGTGTGCAATACCAGTGATCAAACTACATAACTGTTCTATAAGTGGCGATTTTATCGGCATTGTAACGCTTGATTGTATTTTATATCTAGCACAGCTGTACTATGTCCATTCATTGTCATCATGAATGAAAAAATATGCGTTATTATTATTATATTGCGCAAGGGAAGAATCTAGTTCGCTTTTTGAGCCGCTTGAGAAATGTCTGACAATTAAAACAGAGTTATATATTGTATCCATCATCCGTCCGGCTGTATTATACTAGTTTGGATCACGCAATAGCTATAAAATTTCAAACTGGAAAATGTGGTGGGCTTATTTGTTACATTGGAATGTGAAGGATATTCCCCTAACTAACTAAAACTACACACGAGTTCATTGAAATATCTATCCTTTTGTCATAATCATTATTACACACACAGGGTTGAGAATATTCCGTGCAGTTTGTAATAACTAACTAACCAACTTATAGTGGCTTATTTTACCACCTTATGGAAGGAAAGTGTTCTTTTCCGGTTTTCAACTACAACATGCTATGACGGTTTGAATACATTATAAACTCAAACCAGGGAGCAATTTTTTACGCTTTGTAGATCACTTCTAGATTGTATATGCACATGAAAAACAGACTTCATTAGTATCCAAAATGTATACAGTGTCTGTCTATAAGTTTTGTCTTTGGGCCGGAACGGAATGGTTGCATCTATGCACCATTAGGCTCAGTGCAACAATTCATGTTGTCAAAATAGTAAGTAATGAGCCCTGTACTAAAAAAAATGTATAAGCCGGCTGTAATATATTTTTAGGCAGGCAACTCAGTAACTAACTAAACCAAAAGAAGACCTTCAACTTGGAACCGCTATTGTCAATACATAAAGATTGGTGTAATTTAATCCGTTTTGATCCGACAGGGACATGTCAAGTGAACCCAAAATCTAGCCACACACTGAAACTAGTGTACTGAGCTAGTATTATTAGTTAGTTAGTTAGTTAGGGGTGAACCCTTTGTCTACGAGCTTTGTGTTATTATTAGTTTTTGTTTCACCTGTACATGCGTTCTACCATTAGTTAGCATCATTGGTGACCGACTAGACCTAATGGTTTCAAAATGACGGACAGGTAGATGCTAGTGTCTGTTATTAACTATAAAAGGGTTGGATGGCTGGTAAAGTCTGCACTATTTTTGGTCTCTCTTTTGTGTAGACACCTGAAAGCTCTTTTTTCCTCTTTGTTCCACCTGTAGAGCCAATATGGGCTTGCTTTCTTCAAGGAGAGGTAAACCATATATCAAATGCTGACATTAAGAAACACTAGGGAGGTCAATAAACAGATTCTATAGGTAAGACAGTTTACTAGAGTCACATTTTGGAGGGAAACTTATTAAGGGCCTTTTGTTACCTGCCTACCTACCTAGGCACTTAAAATCTAAGCCCGGCTTTGGCTTGTGGAGGAATATTATTATGGTACCTGTATGTACAGCTGTTAAGGGCAAGAAAGAGCGCGGGATTGATTTGGCGAGTATTCTCACAGGTGATGAAATTTTTAGATAGGGATTCTAACGTGAGCAAACTTAAATAATGACTTATCAAGATTCTCATCTATGAGTTCATACAGTGTTGGCATTTTTTGCACCTTTTGTGGTCCTTGTGTGAAAAGAGACGACCTGATTCAGGAAAAAAAATTTCTATTTGTCACAATAAGACCGTTTTCAATACACCCATCATGACTTATAGTTAAGTTACTTAGTTAGGGTGTCTGCCTGCAGTTAGTTTGTGGTGTGGATTTTTGTATTTTCATACCAATCATGCATAACATAGTGCAGGGAATGAGACAAGGCTCAATTAACAACGATTTTAGCATCACCTACTATTTTTAGGCTCGGGCTCAAGTCAATCACCTATAGAGAAAGTATTGCAATCATTCATTCAAGGATGAGTGCTTTTGCAGAGCAAACGAAGAAAAAACTTTCAGTCATATACAACAATGCAATTTGGGATGAATGTCAATTTTGGTAATAGTGCAAGACAGGCAGAAGGATTTTATTTCATTAGGAATTGGATACCGTGTAATAACTTGATGAACAAAAAAATCTCCCATTATAGGCTAACCAAGGTCTATATAGTATTGAAACAGGAATGTCTTGTTGTCTCTTCTGATTCTAATTGAGTTGATTAGTGAGCCACAATTTATAATCAGATTGTGATGCTGATAGATTTATATCGTACATATACCGTGTGGATAGTTAGCTAAATCCTGTTACTGCCTTTAAAGTTCCCTAGGTTATGTACGGGTGCTTATGTATTTAGAAAAGTTTTACTGCAAATATGAAATTTAATTGTATACAATCATTTCCCTAAGTAAGTACTAACTAACTAATAGGAAACTAACAAACGTGGATGCAAAAATCGATGAATTCCGTAGATTGCCGTGTAGTTTCATAGTACCGCATGAAATGAGAAAATCAATACTAAAACTGCTCAAGCTGGGAAAAAGGAAGCGTGTGCGTGACACTTTTTTTGGTCGCTTTGAACGAAAATTCCTTTCGTTGAGCTGTAGGCTTGTTTTCTTAGAAGAAACATTATTATTACAGTCATTAGGATTTAAGGAGTTTTTTCTTTTCCAAACAGTTTACGTGCTTACATGTGAGCAACAAAAAATTAGCTTCTTTCGTATATAATCGTGTAATACAAGGTATTTTCTGTTTGCGAATTCTGTATTCTGGGATGGTTCCAGGAGAGCTTAAAACCTTTCTTGGGGAATCCGTAGTTTGTTAGTTAGCTAGTTAGTTAGTTACTTACTTTATGGGGTTTTGGTCTAACTGACACCAAAATTGTACGTTTTATACCTATGGCGCATTATTCCCAAAAAAGTTAGCCCACTGTGAGCACCGGTACAAGTATAAAAATCTTGCATTGTTTAGTTAGCTACAACTAAACTTCTACAGAAAAATGATGAGGGTTGTTGGTTAGTGCAATCCATTTTGCAAAGTCAATATACAGAGAGAATCGTATTCCCCATGTAATGGGTTATTGACACGATAGTTTGTGTGCTATCTAAAAAAACGTCAATACTTTATTCATCTCCGTTTACAGTATATTGTCTATTCAAATAGTATCTAACATTTTTTACCCCACACAATGGTGCTGAAATACACACCACAGCGAATTGTAAACTCAAATGTCACAGCTCAAAATGCATATATGCTGCGACTGTAATAAAAAGGACAACTAACTGGTCATAAAAGTTGAAACAAAGAGAAAGCAAAGCAGTTTTTCAAAACAAATTAAAAAAATTAAAAATACCTGCTATGGTGCACGCCACAATCCAAAATTGTATTCTTCCCATATTGATTAAAATTCTAAACCACAACCTGTCGACGAACTTTCAAGTTTGACTGACAACTCCAGTCAAATGCTATTAAAATACACAGTAAAGATATTCCACTTCACGTGAACATCACAGAAGTAAAACAAACACAGGGTTTCCTTTGAAATTCTTAATTCACTCTCCAATTTCAAAGTTGTCGATTTTCCAGGCACTCACATCCAAAAAAAATTAAATTATTCCTCCTTCTGGTTTAAAAATCCAATCCACCTTGGTCTGCAAAAAAAAACGTTCCAATCAAATTAAATTTAGAGCTGAGCTCAACAGAGACAAATAATGCGTTTGACGTTTTGGTTGTGACTGACTGAATAACTGGTTACAATGAGTACTGCTATCTAACTAACCAACTATATGTAAAGTTTGGTTGACTCAGACGACCATCAGTCAGATAAAGTGAGTAATGCAATAATATTGAAGCTATGAGTAAGTCCTTACGCTGTGCTTGTTAAATGCAGCTAGCTAGATTTTTTAAATGACAGTCCCGACCAAAGTGCTCAAACTGAGTGTATGCAAGTTTTGGCGCACCAAGTTAGTTACGATACACCAAGTTCGTCAGTTAGCTAGTTACTGCCGACAGCTAGTGGTTTTTCGAGCCTGAGTAGTAGTTTAGTGAGTTTGCTAGAACTAGTATGAATGCTGCGTCTCTCTAGTTGGTTCGGTCGTGTGAGTAGGTACAGATTTTAGGATGCTGTTTGTTGTCGACTGCGTGTAACAATCTAAACGTAACCGGGTGGTTGCTCATTCAATACTCACCCTGGGAATTGCTTCGTTTAAACCAAGTTAGTAATAAAACGATTTGGCTTTGCTTGAAAAACTGAAATCACAAAAAAGTTCTGTACATTAGAGACTTGCAATTAAGTATTTCAAGGAATATGTGATTTTGAGTAAAAAAATATTTTTTAGGTCCTTTGACAGCTCATGTATTATATTTACAAAAAAATAAGATCACAATGAATGGATTAACAATTTTCAGCTAAAGATTTCCGGCATGAACTGCATTTTTAAAGCGTTCCAAAAAATCCGAAAAAGTAGCCCAAATTAAATAAATCGCGTCTACACATGGCCTATAATTAAAACCGTATAGTAACCTAAATTCACCTTAAATGTACATCCCATATCACTCCCAAAATATTTGCTCACCACTTGAAAAAGTAATGTTCCCCTCGGTAATTATTGTATTAACTAAACACAAGTAGTAACCCTATTTAGGAACGACCCTCACCAAACTATATAGAGGGAACAAGTCTTATGAAAATAGTTTCAGCCCTGCCATTACTAACTAACTAACTAACTTGATACACAATACAGCCAACCTACTACTATCTATAATACAAAATTCCAGAAGAAAACTTACTCGTTGAATTTTGAACGTCTCCCTTGAACAAGAAAAAAAGTGTTGCTTCTGCTATATAGGTAGTACGTACCAACTATCTATCTACCTCCAAAGTTCAAGTCCAAATAAGCCAACAAGTAATGACTGTGATGATGGTCCGGTGAGAAAAAACTCTACCATAGGGTGATATTATTCTAGGGAGATAGCTACGAGCAACTTTTGTGGGGAATTAAGTTCTCCTGATATGCTCGAATACTAGTCACTACACAGAGCAAGTTGTTGGTTAGAAAATTTCGGTCGTTGGCTACCTACAGAGAGAATGCGAGCTTCCATGTACTACGGTTCAAGTATAAGTTAGCAACTCACAAGTTACTTGTGCACTTGAGCAATAGCGTCCCTATTTCATTATACCCGCTCGATCCGATCCCCCCTTCACAATTGTGTGTACAATTTGAATCTACGGGAATGAACGAGCGCACTAGGCGTGGCTCGAATAAAGCATGCTAAAATAATTCATAATAACATGGCGTGTTGGCTTCCAAAGTTTGAGAGAGTTAGAATTGTCTTCCCTAGTGTATAATTTTCATGTGTGGGTACAATGAATTGAGGGTTTTTCAACAAATTCAGACACAATTGGATGAAATATGAAAATTAATCCAAGTTAGTTCACACACACAAGCTCAGACCAAAGGAAGTGGGGAAGACTTTCCCTGGGGCTGTCAAAAACTTGCATACACCGACTGTTGCTCACATGCAGTATAGTTAATATTCTCATTCTTTGTAAGTTTCGTGGTTTGGTTTCATTCGGTCACCTTTTTTTGCTAGGCCGTTTTACATGCATAGGGATAAATTGCTTTGGGGGAGCAATGCAACCATACGTTTACAACACAACAGGTAAGAAAGTGGTTGGCAAAAAAATTCTGGTCTGGATAAGAAAATTGCAGAACGGGTTGAATTAATGGTAATGGTTAATGGTTGGTATGCAAATCTTGCCTAAACATCGTTTCGTTTTCTCTGTAATTGAGTTGGCCGAGTGCAAAACGTGAGGATGAGGTATTTTTGCCGAGACAGATGATGATTTTTACCTGCATTTGGGGTTTATAATGGGACAAGTATTGTAATCAGAATACATAGAAACTGGATTTTGTTTGGTTTGCGTGCATGCATGATATATTTGCCAAATTTTCAAGGCTTCGAATATGGGTTAGTTACTAAAGCTGTGAATTCGTTTACCTGCGTGTACGTACAAGTGATAGTGCGGATGATAAATATTTTATCAGGCTGTGATTGACCAAAGTCACCATAAACATTTAATGCATAATAAAAAGCCTAACCAAGTAGTGTACAAGTGTACTCCAAATTCATACAGATACGCGAGGAAAATGTGCCATCTAGTTTAGAATAAGAAACCATACGTTATATGCAAGTTCGATAGAGGTGAGTAAGCTTTGTTTAGTTTGACGCCACTCCACAAAACGTATTCTACGTAAATAGCAACTGAGCAATTTAGAAGGCAGTTTTTCTGAAGGATCATAATTACCATTCTATTAGTTAGTTACTTAGCTAGACAATAAGAAAATGCGTCATGCTAATTAAGATGCACGAAATATGCACTAGCCCGTGTGTCATCATGAGTAAACAATGAAAATTCCAAATAACTTAATCACTAGGAACAATACATTGTAAATGGGAGGTAGTCAAGTATCAACAAACAATTTATTCAGACAAAAAGTTGTAAACAAAGCACTAGAAAGTTGATTAGACGTTGTAAGTAAATAACATTGGATGAAAATAATTCGTTTTGCTATTATAAAAGTATAATTTATCCCTCGAAAATTGACTATACCACACATAAAATCCCAGATTGGGGAACCAGCTGTATATATAAATTCATTTTTAGAGCTAGCAAAATTATGCGTAGTGTATAAAAATAAATTCATTAAAATTCAGTCAATTCAGAGTGTATCATACATAACTATCATTCACTTCCGCAAACTAAACTAACTACTAGAACTAGAATGATTTCTGATTTCACTGATTAGCTGAGCTGACCCGAATATACCTGTCATATACAAATTCATTTTGTGACTAAAACACACTCGTTTTATAATTGTCAAATTGATAAAAAAATATGAAGATGAGTCTAAAGTCTAATATTTCAAATAATGAAAATTTCCAGTAGCATTGCGAACTGTGCGATAAGGTTTTGAATTGTCCTTGTCTTGATTTTTGACTGGACAATATTTCCTAGTATGAGCTTCGTCTCCCGTTGCCCCACATTTTTCGCAAACATGTACACGGAGAATTGGACATTGAACTTTACCATGTTCATCTCGCAACACATGGCTCAGTGCTACTACATCTGTCTCCCGATTGCTTTTGCAAAATGCACATCCCATGACAAAAGCTGTTCTCTCAGGGGAAGATGACTTGGCTTTTTCAACTTCTCTTCGTTTTCCGCCACTACCGTTCTTGGTTGTATTATTTCGACGACGTTTTCGGAGTTCGGGAACCCATGGATCCATTACTGGCGCAGGCAATGGATCATCCCATGTGTTGTACGAGGAGGGGGATGAATTCCATGGTCCTTATAACCCAACACATTTTTTATAACTGTGAGCATGGAGGTATATTTTATCATTACGCGAAAAATGAGAAGCGTACCTTGACTGCTGGCATTCGATTCAAATGACTCGGAAAATCCAGGAGGGCTCATCTGAAGCATTGCAAATTGTCTAATCGGAGGAGAGCAGGTGTCGTCCAGTTGACGAATTTGGCAACCACAAGGTTGCATCGGAAAAGCTGGTGGAGGCTCGAAAAATCGACATGGACTTCCACTGAACATGAACTGTGGTGAATTTATACTGAACCGAGGAGGAATATTTTCAGGACCCGAGCGCTTCACCATTGGCGCTGGGTACGAAAATATTGGAAACTCTCCTCCTCCAGGATAATGAGGCGGTGATCCATTAGCCAGCCTTGGAAATTCCATGGGCGTGTGGGGAAACATTATGAAGGGTGACATGGGTGGCCCATGGTAGTGCGGGTTCGCCAGAAGCCCATTGCCATTGGAAAAGTCTTTTTCACACATGGCGTCGTATCGGAAAAATCCTCCTGTTGAGCTCTGTATAGTTGAAATAATATTGTAATACAATAATTGTATTACCCTTGCATTTGTTGCATCATGAAAACTGATTTCATTAACTCGTAAACAAAATAATAATTAGAAAAATACCAGTGGAGAGGGAGGTGACAATGGAGTAAACGGAGTAAAATTTCTATAGTGCTGTCCAGGAGACTTCGAGATTCCAAATGGTCCAAATGAATCGGAGCAGAGGTCGTCAGTTAGACGAAGTCCAACTGTAGGAATGGGAGGTGACTGCATGACTGATTTTGGCTATTCTTTTGGATTTAGATATGTAAGTAAATTAAATTGTTGGATTAGAAAAAGTCGTAAAAAGCTTAAGATTATCAATTATCACAAGAGAATGAGAAACTGTACCCATCAACAATCTACAGGTCAATGGAAAGAAACTCCTATTCGTTTAAAAAGCAAGAAGTCAAGTTCCATTCAATCCACCAATGAGGGCATTACGACATAACCAAGACCAAGATCACTAACACAAACCAAATCTAAACTCCACACACCTTAGCTATTTAGACTAATTGGGGCTGGCACAACCGAAATACACGAACTGTAAGTTGCATTGCAGTTACAAGTTACAAGCAATAAACAAACTAAACTATTATGAACCCTACATTCTAAATTATACACTTACGTTCAAAATATAGGATGACACCATAGAAATAGATATACTATATGACACTTAACTTTACACTTGAATGGTATACTTACCGACCAAACTTTCAGACATCCATGCAGATTCCACACTTTTAAATGAATGGTCAATGGTCTTGTTAGTTCGATTGCTCGACTAGATAGTTGGTTTAGTTGTCCAGTTAGTGAAATGGCGAACAAATTGTTGAGCGTTATGAAGTTCCAGTTCCAAGTGGATTGGATAGGAAAATGGCAGAATTCTTGACTCCATAGATCTAATAGACATCGATAAAACGCTCTAGAAAAGTATTAAATATCTGTCAATGGTACCATACCACGGAAGGACTGACTTATAGTAAATAAGTAAATACAAAAACCAATGAAAACTAGGGAAATCAGCCTAAAAAACTTACATTTCCTTGTTATATTTTAAAGCATTGCCGACGAGCCGACAGATAGTGGTTTTTGATATTCAGCGACCACAATTTGCATTTATAATTAGAATTATTTTTGTCTGGAACATAACGGTGATAGTGGTAAGTCTGGTAAGTATTCATGATGTTGTTGCTTTGGGTTAAAATTGCCGACTCTGAAAACATTCCTAGTGGGTGGCCGCTTTTTGAGTAAGTTGGTTAGTAAGCTAGTAAGTGAAGTATATCTCAAGATAGTTTAAACGTCGAAGTAGTAGTCAATAATAATCTGCAAACTTTTTTACAATATTGGTTTAATGGCGTGGAAATCCTACCAACGATGCGCTGGAATAATTCGCGTTTTTATTGATAACGCATGCCCGGCAGCCTGGCTCCATATTCGTTTTCACGAAAACCGAGCCATTTTGTGAAGTGATGATGCTACACAAATAGCGTTTGCGTGGGAAATATGAATATTTTGTCAAATAGATTAATGGGATCAATTCATCAGTTTGATTTACGTATACTTCATTTCATTTAATAAAGTTTAATTATTTGAATTTTTAAAGAATTTGATCAAATTACGGGTTGAAGTTATTATTGGTGAATATTTGCGAAATCAACTATGAGTGGTACAAAGAGTAAGGACGCATTGGCTGTTGAAGCAGTTTTTGCGTATATGAGCTCACAAAACCGACCCTACAGTGTGAACGATATCGTTTTAAACTTGCATAAAGAGCATGGAAAAACGGCGGTCCAAAATGCCCTGGACAAACTTGTAGAGGTTTTATTTTATGTTATTTAAGGCATTTAACTTGAATTATTAACTGAGAAATCAAACTACAGTATTTATTTTTTTATTATAAAGGAAGGGAAGATGAAGGAAAAAGTGTACGGGAAGCAAAAAATTTACTATCCAGATCAAAGTGGTTTCAAGGAAGTCTCAGCTGATGAACTAAATGCAATGGAAAAGGAAATTGAAAACATGGAAGCCAAATTGCGACAAGCTGAGAGTGAAATTAAAGAAGCTCAAAATGAGTTAAAGTATCTTGTGAGTGAGGTTACTACGGAAGAATTAAAATCTAATGTTGAAAAGGTACGCAGTCTAAAAAATTTCCAATCCATATGATACTTAATGTGAAATCAGTATAATTTTCAATGTACTCCGTTTGGTTTTGAGGTAGTGATTTTGTCTATAATTCTAGCTTACGAAAGAAGTGGAACTTCTGACGGATAAAAAAGAACATGTAGTTAAACATGGATCTAAAGTGGACAAGGTGGAACTGGAAGCTGCGAAGAAAAGAGTTGCAGCATCTCTGGACGGATGGAAAAAGAAAAAACGCTTGTGTATGAATGTTATAGACACCATGTTGGAAGATTGTCCGATGAGCAAACAAGAGTTGCTGGAGAAATTCCAAATCGTTACTGATGAAGAGGAAGGCGTCACTTTTCCTAAATTTCCTTGATTCGTTTCCTGGATGGATCGTTTTATGTGTAAATGGCAATTGCTAATTGCTGGCTAGGTATAGCTATTAATGGAAATTCCAAGAATCTCAAAATTATTGCGCATATTTAGTTAAACGTTTTTCATGTAAATAGTCATCGTTTCATTCCTTATGTGTATTAATTTGTATATATTATCTTTAGAGGTAGATTGTTTGCAATAATAAAATTACACTTTTGGCAATTAGATTTACAATTTTGTGATTTTTAGTTTTTTGAATAAATTAACGTTTACAGTTTTGCTGTACAGTCCTATTAGAACAAAGATAGACAATTAGTTTTTGAAAAAAACTTCTCACCATCTTTTCAGCCTATTATTTATCGCTTTGCTTGCATTGTTAGGCATTCTTCAGTATTGGAATTTATTTTTAGTAGTGTACAAATAGCAGCTTGTACTTGTCCCTAGGGCTAGGATAGTCTACTCTCAGAAGACTAGTGACAAGTCAAAGTCAAGGACACAGAGTTAAGAATGTGAAGTCACATATTTTGTCATAAAAAATCGTTGATAAAAGTTTTGTACATTTATTTCACATGTATGCACTCAAATGCATAAATCTTGGCGGCAAGAATTCTTTAACCCAAACTAGTGAAAACATCTTTCGTCCCTGATTTTGATTTGCATCACAATTAATGTAGATCAAAACTTTTTTATCTATTGTAACCAGTATTATTTCCACCAGTCTGTTTTCTGAAGTCAGTATATCACCATCTCGTTTTCAGAAAGTCTTTAATCAAGATCTCCCCAAAATGTTTGACAACGAATATTTTTCTGCATTTGTAATATTCTTGATCACTTCTGCACTCATTTATGTCGTGCGGATGCTCATGAAACCAAACCATTGTCTGGATTATGACAAAAATAGAAACAGTCGAGTTCTAGCCATCGCCGGATGTGATTCAGGCCTAGGCCTAAGCATGGCTTATTGGGGTGCCCAACTCGGTTACAAAGTTATTGCGGGTTGTTTGTTCCCTGATGGAAAAGGAGCTAAATATTTGAAACGCAATTTTTTAGACGATCATTTAAAGGTTGTACCATTGGATGTAACTTGCAAAAAAAGTGTCAACGAGTTTTATTTGGAGACTCGGAAATTTTTGGACGCTTCTAATGGTGGTAAGTGTCAACTCCGTCCATGCATAAGATTTTAAATAACTAGTATCATGAAAACACTTTTTTATTAATGTGTGCATGCAAATTATGATTTTCTAGAGTTATGGGCTTTGATCTCAAATGCAGCAGTTGTTGTCTGTGGAGAATTTTTTTGGCAAACCGAATCCCATCGGGAAAAACAGATGGATGTGAATTTTTGGGGGACCATAAACTTAACTACCGAATTCAAAGTACTACTTTTAGAAAGCAAATGTGAGTAAAATATAGGGATTTCATTGAGCGTCTAAGTTGTATTAAAGTTTAAAGTTGGGATTATATATTCATAATTTCTTGATTTCGAAGGTCGATACATCGTCGTCACGAGCGATTGTGCAGAATACAGCTTGCCCTGCTTTTCATTATACGATTCCAGCAAAGCTGCATTACAATCCTGGGCAAAAAGTTTCCGTCTTGAAGTTGCGAAATATGGAATTCAAGTGGTTTCATATCAACCAGGTGAGAGTCATGCATAATTTTGGAACCTATGCATGAATGTTGAATTCCCTTTCTACAACTACTAGTGTTGCAATATGAATCTGATTATTTTTGTTCATATGTCATGTAGGATCATTCCCCGAAAAGTCACGTCTATTTGCTTCCTGTGGACAAAATTTTAAGACCATGTTTGAAGCCATGTCAAGTGCCGATAAGGAATTTTATGGCAACTTTTATACAGATTTCTGGGCTTCCATACAAGAACACTTTACTGGGGAGGCCGATGTGGGATTTAAACCATTGGAAGACGAAACCGGTCAAAAACATTTTGTCCATTTGCTGGAACACGATATTTCTCATATCTCGGTGTATAAATATAAACCATTTTCCCAAAAAGTTTTTCATGCTTTGCAAGATTATTTGCCACAGAATATGGTGGATTATATTGCCAATAGAGCTATTCATAACAACAGGAAATGGACTCCAAAAATATACGTAGAAAAGTCTACTTGAATAATTTTGAATGTCAAATAAATTGCTTGTTGAGTATCATTCACGCAGTGTATCCTTTTTCTTATAATACACAGATCACATATTTTGTTGAACTTAATTAGGCTGCGTTGAAAAAGAGAGCTGAAACAATGGAGTGAATTAGAAATGCTCCAATTAACGAATACAGTCCTCAGTCTATCAGTATCATGAAAAGCTCATTATATTACTCAACCAATCTATTGCACTGCCTATGCACTATATGTTGTTCGCAACACACGAAAAGTGAACTCCCATGTTCAATGTTAAAGGGCGAAAAATTTAATTTGGGGCATCTCTATTTTATGTGCAACTGTTACGTATGAAAAGGGCAACACTTTTTACGATTCGCTCAAATCTGGATCCAACTTTGTATTAACCGTGTATCATTCTAATACCTACTTTTATAGCTACTAACTAACTAACTAAGTTTTAGATGCAAAAATTTCGGCACGCTACTGTAAGCGTTCAGCTGTACTGTTTTGCAATCTTTTGTTTTCTGTTGGAATCTTGTCAATTACAACGTGGGTAAACTTACGCGCCGTAAAAATGCTGATGACATCATATATTTCCCCATTATCTTGGTCTGGAACAAATTGATGGGAATGTGAGACAAATAAATTATTTCCCAATGATTCTATTCGATACTCTGTGCACAACTGTATAAATAAGGAAGTCTTAGTGCTAGAGTTCACATTAACATTTTAGCATTTCAGTTGGACCTCCATAGATATTTATAGCTAGACAAAGGCCAAAACTATAGTGGACAAAATGAATTTTAATCCACTTGTAAGTGCAAACACAAAATTGCACTCACAGTCAGGAAGTTGGCGACAATATTTTCTAAAATAGTTATTTGTACTAACTTTTTATAGCTGCATCAGATTGTGGCATTGGGATTCCTGCTTCTCGGAATTTGTTTTCCCACAAGCGAGGCTGGCTTCAGAAGTTACGGAGGAGGATTTCAAGCCGGTGGATACGGCGGTGGGTTGGCCAATACGTATATTGCCGGTGGAAGCGGAGGGGGATATGGAGGTGGTGGGGGAGGAGGACATGGGGGAGGTGGCGGTTATGGAGGATGCCCCGGATGTGGAAAATAATTTGTAGAAAACAAAATTGTCTCAGGTGTAGTCTCACTCAACAAGATGGAGTTGGGTTTACGAGTATTTTATGTAGCTCTAGTTTTATCTATATTTTTAGGATGCATTTTGTTGTGTATCGTCTAGCTTGATCAATGCAGGCAATGAGGCAATAAAGTTAAATGAGAGTGAAATTGATTATTTTACGACATATGCAAATTTTAGAGTTTTTGACAAAATAAATACAATGTGTCGGTTTGTAAGTGCTATGTCATTTAAACCGAATTTGTATCCCCTGCAACATGCAATTGATTTTTTAACCGTCAAAAGTGCACGGGAAAAATCAGCAGGCGTAATAGACAATTTATTATTGTTGGACTTTGAATGGCTTGTGTACATTGTGTCATGGATGACTGCCAAGAAAACATTTTTTCATGCCAGCAGATTTGCACAGTTTACATTCATATTTCAGGAGAGGCAATTTCACAAATGTATACAAAGTTCCCTGGCACCTATTAAATCACTATTATGTAAAAATGTTGGACAGGACAGTTACCCTCCTCAATTGATTATGCCGGGCGCTGGGATTACTTTTTCAATCTATCTAAATCAACTTTTAGCTAGAGCTTTTACTATATAGTCACACACGTGTATTTTGCTGCCAAAATTGATTCTAATATTCATTCATATTTGGCTGATTCATTAAAATTTCCATGTAACATATATACTTATAACTCAAACCAAATTATCTTAGATTTCTATTACATTTTATGACCCTCTTCCTGCGATAGACCTGCTTCAAACTGATCGTAATAAAAGATTTCTGTGAATAATTTAATTGGAGTCAAAAAAGAGCAATATGTCGGTAAAAAATGAAGGCTCTTTGAGATGGACACACAAAAATGAAGGCTCTTTGAGATGGACACACAAAAATGTAGCCCATCACATATACCTACCACCCGTCCCCCAAAACTTTTTGACGTGAAAAAGTGTCATTCTGGGAAACAAATCAAAAACTGCTGCTGCATTCATTCTCGGGAAATCGCTCTCTTTATGTACGTCTCCAAACTAAATGTGACAGTTTCTACAAGTCACTCAGTCAGTCAGTCAGTATTTTCGTAGTCTACCAGCATACTAGGTGAAAGAAATTCTAAGAATTTAGGGATCCCCAATTAGGATGCTCCAGAATCTTTGTTTGCGTCCTGCTGTCCTAAAAAGTTAATATCCGATTCAATGAAGCTAACAAAAGCTCTTCAATTAAATCCTAACCATGCCACATAATTAATTTGGGATTCTTTTAAGCTTCAGCTATAGCAGAATCATAAAATGTAAGATGTTTGATAGGCCGCATTCAAATGCATTGACTGAAATTTATTTGTACAAATGAAATTAAAAAATTTTATCATATTTCCAGTTCGCAAAAGTAATTTTTTGGCTGACGTAAGTGTAATATTAGAATGATGAATTATTTGAAGTGTTTTCTGGAATGTTTTGTGTTTGGCCAATAACCCTTTTTTGCTTTAAAAGATCGTTTGCGCGGAAATGTGAAGCCACTATTGTATAGGATTCCTCGGAATTTCAAAATCGAAAAGAAATTTTTTCTTTGTCTTACAAAAGATGAAAGGATAAATAAGGAAAAAAATAAAATACACTACTTCTGCGAATCGCAAAATTATACATTCTAGCGATTAGCTACTCAACTGGAATAAACAAAACCCTTTTGATTCTTAGAACTTTTTCTCCGCTCGTAAAATGTTTAGGAGTCACCCACACTTTTTTCCATGGTGTCTATAGCTTAACATATGATTGGTAGAGCTAGCTAAATTTAACCTAGAAAACAAGCGTGCATACAAAGCACAATCTCTACAACTCTAGACTGTTTTCATATATCCCGGGTCTATATGTCATTAGTTAGTTCAGTAGTTTGGTTCTAAAACAGTGCTATCTCATTTTCCGTACAAATCTGGTTACACTTTGAGCATACTAATATATTAAAGCCCCGAGCTGAAAAATCTTAGGATTAGACTTTTTCTTTGTTCTAACTCCAACTCCACAGCTCAAAGAAGATTAAGCAGAATAAAATGAATGGGTTTAGTTACTTAGTTAAGTCAGAAAATTTTCTCCAACTTCGTTCCTACTAATCAGAATGAAACGAATATGATGAGAGATCTGTGATGAGCATGGATATCACAGAGCACATGAGATTACTAAATTAACGAATTTTTGGAGGAACAGTTTTCCTACATGGAGGAAAAATTCGATTTAATAAATTGGAACTCAAGGGTGGAAACCTTTTTACTGCAGTATAAGTAAGCATATGTGCACACACAACCAATTTACTAGACTCAAAAATAGTTTACATCGTATATTGGACTTATTTTTGTTTGCAAAGAAGTGTATAAGTGCACACTACACATATGATGTCGTCAACTTACAATGGAGACTATTTTCGTCTAATTATGTTTGCACAGACTACCCTATCCTTGGGGAAAATGTTTATTACAAACACCCACGCATTTTAAAATCTTCCACTCTGGCATTTAAGTTTGTTAAATGCTTTAAAAAATTAGAAAGTTAACTTCAAGGAGCCGAAAAAAGTATTTTTTTAATAAATTTTGACTTTTGATACTGAATTTTTGCACATAAAAATTGCTTTTTCTCTTATTTCTGATCAAAAAATGAAAAAATGTAAGATAAATATTTTAACTCTTTCATTCAACTACATACCATAATTTTTCCCCACTATAATATTAACAGCTACATCAGAATTTTGTTTTCGTTATTAGTAAACTGCGACACATCAAAAACCTTCCATTGCTAAATCTATCTTAGTTCATCTCCTGCATTCTAGAAAACACGAAAGATATGGAACCCGGGTTTCCCCCCTTATACTAACCAAAGCTGCAAGCAGTTGACACGTATTTTTGTACAACTGTTCCCATCTTTTCACACACGGTTTTCATTTACAACTCATCCCGGGAACATTATTATGCAGTCGCACAAGATTTTACCGGCAGTTCCTTTTTGCCATCCAAATACTGTACATCGTATAGACATAACACTTGAGTTGCCAATCTATTCACGTTTCAACCTTTTCATCTTTTGTCCAAATCCCCATTTTGTTCATCAAAAGCGTTGACCATTGACATCGATAAAAAGATTCTCTCCACTCGCTTCACAAGTCATCTAACTACGTGCTATTGTGTATCCTAACGTGTGCATTATTCATAAATACATACATACATGATTTCCTATATCAGTCAACCACAACAATTTCACATCCTAAATCTTTTTTCTGTTCAAAGAATTTTTTTCTCCACACTTTACTACACAAGTAGTATCGGCGGCACAACATTTTCATAAACTGTGTGTAAACTCAACTTTTCTTTTACAAAATCCACTATCTCGTGCAAAATGGAGTGGAAAGACGCTATCAAAGTTCCCACATCTGGAGCAACTTGCACTCGTAATATTTTATCCACTGGTGGAAACTCTAGCACCAGTTGTCATCATAGCAGCAATAATTCTGGTACGCCTTCTCAATGTGGACCACAAATTCCAAAAATCTGTGTGAATGGCAAATTATTCCAGTCGGTGCTTCCACAAACAACAAAGGAGCCATCATCATCCCTATTTAGCATACGGCTACCATCATCTTGTGTTCAGCTTTTGTGTAAACATAGAAATGAGAATGCTTTCAAGAATCATCCGAGTAGGAAGAAAAAACAAAATGGATCCGATGCCGGGCTCAAAATTCAAGTTAAACTTCATCCTTCATTGCAATGGCATTCAAATTCGGCAAAAGTTTCCAAGTTGGTGAAAAGAGAAAAGCACGGAGATTCTCTGAAATCTGAGAAAAATAAGGTTCGGTTTGATGAGACGAGTCATAGAACTTTGGAGGAAATTAATGGCGATATTAAACATTCACACAGTGGATTGTCTTCTATCAGCTGTGGAAACAATTTTGTTCGCAGCAAGTTAAGGAATCCAATGAGGATCAAGAAATTCAACGGGGAGTGCAAAAACGAGAATTCGGGCTGTCTTAACACTAAAGCTACAGGACTGGGATTTGATGAGTCCAGGGGAAAGCTGATTGCAGGTAACTAAATAATTTGTACTAGCAATAGCGATCTAAGTAGCTTTTGAATTTATAAAATAGAAAAGAAAACTTCAG
>Ga0210040_10004060_pt1 | contig 19350 bp, 13 predicted proteins | sample CryGeyCG12114_NA_FD_185462 | JGI IMG/M metagenome (GOLD analysis project Ga0210040, IMG submission 185462) | Groundwater microbial communities from aquifer - Crystal Geyser CG19_WC_8/21/14_NA (SPAdes) (version 2) | ecosystem: Environmental > Aquatic > Deep subsurface > Groundwater | place: USA...
CACCTTCATCGGCCCTTCGGCCGATGCCATCCGGGCGATGGGCCTCAAAGATGCCGCCAAGCGGCTGATGGAAAAGGCCGGCGTGCCGGTTGTGCCGGGCTATCATGGCGAGGCGCAGGAGATCGTCGTGCTGGCGTCGAAGGCGCGCGAGATCGGCTATCCCGTGCTCATCAAGGCGCGCGCCGGCGGCGGCGGCAAGGGCATGCGGCGGGTCGATGATCCCGACACGTTTGCGGAAGCGCTGGCCGGTGCGCGGCGCGAAGCCAAGGCTGCTTTCGGCGACGACCGGGTGCTGGTGGAGAAGTACATCCTGTCGCCGCGCCACATCGAGGTGCAGGTGTTCGGTGATAATTACGGCAACGTCGTGCATCTCTTTGAGCGCGATTGCTCGGCCCAGCGCCGCCACCAGAAGGTCATCGAGGAAGCCCCGGCTCCCGGCATGACGCCCGAGATGCGCGCTGCCATAACGGATGCTGCGGTGAAGGCTGCGCAGGCCATCAGCTATTCCGGCGCGGGCACGATCGAGTTCATCGTCGATGGCGCGAATGGGCTGCACCCCGACCGCTTCTGGTTCATGGAAATGAACACGCGGCTGCAGGTCGAGCATCCGGTGACCGAGATGGTGACGGGGATTGATCTCGTGGAATGGCAGTTGCGCGTAGCAGCCGGCGAGCCGCTGCCGAAAAGTCAAAATGAAATCACGCTGAACGGCCATGCCTTCGAGGCGCGAGTGTATGCCGAGGATGCCGCCAAGGGCTTCCTGCCGGCGACCGGCACACTGCACCACCTTGCGTTCCCGGCAGCCAATCCTGACTTGCGGATCGAAACCGGCGTGCGCGCTGGCGATGCAATTTCGCCGTTTTACGATCCGATGATCGCCAAGCTGGTGACGCATGGACGGGATCGGCAGGCAGCCCTTGAGGGATTGGCGGCGGCAGTCGACCAAACGCAGATTGCGGGATCCGTGACCAACACCGTGTTCCTGCGGGCGTTGGCGGGCGATCTCGATTTCGCGGCCGGGCGGATCGACACGGGCCTGATCGAGCGCAAGGCCGATGCGCTGACGGCACTCCCCGGGCCAAGCGAGACGGTGAAGGCAACGGCTGCATTGGCGGCGGCCGGCATATCCGCTGAAACTGCCAGGCATGATCCTTGGGCGGCTTTGAGCGGCTATGCCCACTTCCACCCGGTGCAGCGAACGTTGCGAATTGGCACCGATGATGCGGAGATCAGGGCTTCCGTTTCAGCGCTTGAAGGAGGGCGCTGGGCTGTCACCGTCAACGATGCCGAGACGATCACCCTGCCCGGGAGCGTTGTGGCGGATGTGGTGTGCTGGCCGGGCCATCTCACGGTTTTCGAAGGCGCAATGGGGCATAGCTTCGCGTCGCGCGATCCGCTGGAACAGGCGTCGGACGAGGCGGCTGCGTCCGGTGGTCTTCGCGCGCCGATGCCCGGCCTAGTGAAGCTCGTGCGCGTGAAACAAGGCGCTGCCGTGAGCAAGGGGCAGCCGTTGCTTGTGTTGGAAGCCATGAAGATGGAGCACACGATCACGGCTCCTGCGGATGCGGTGATCGCATCCATCGTGACACAAGGCGAGCAGGTCGAGGACCGCACGGTGCTGGTGACGTTTGAAGATGCGGGGACGGACTGATGGCGGCGCTTGTCGCAACCTCGCCGTGCCGCTAGCGTCTGCGGATGTCGATCACCGAAGAATCCTCGCACCGTCACCGCTTTTATGAGGATGTGCTCGCACTTCTCATCGGCACCGGCTTCGCTGCGCTGGGGCTGGCCTTTTACACGGAAACGCGTCTGACTACGGGCAGTGCCGCCGGCCTGGCGCTGCTGCTGCAATATATGACGGGCTACGGCTTTGGCGCGATCTTCTTCGTGATCAACCTGCCCTTCTATGCCTTTGCCGTGGCGCGCATGGGCTGGCCGTTCGCGATCCGCACCTTCATCGCCGTGGTGCTGATCTCGGTGATGAGCCGCATCTTTCCGATGTTCATCGCCTTCTCGCATCTCGACCCGCTGTTTGCGGCCTTTGTTGGTGGCGGCTTGCAGGGCATGGGCTTGTTGATCCTAGCGCGGCATCGCACTGGACTGGGCGGGTTCTCGATCCTCGCGCTTTACCTGCAGGACCGCTACGGCATCCGTGCTGGTTATTTCCAGCTTTCGGTGGATCTGGTGATCCTGCTGATTGCGCTTACCGTGCTGAGCTGGCCGCAAGTGGTACTGTCCGTGATCGGCGCGGTCATGTTCAACATGATCCTCGCCATCAATCACCGGCCGGGCCGCTATGTCGGCATGAGTTGAAGACGCGGCAGGAACAATCGGAATCGCAGGCCGTTTAAAGGGGGCAGATCAACCAAAGGAGACCTGCCTCATGAAGCATTTGATCATTTCCGCCGCAGCGCTTGCCCTGCTGGCCGGCTCGGCTCATGCACAGCAGAGCCCTGCCCCATCCAATGCGCCTGCATCGACGCAAAACAGCGCAACGGAAACACCCACGCCGCCCCCGGCAGAGCTTGCACCCAACAACACCGGTTCGCAGGGCCAATCCGGCACTGATACTGGCACACAGTCGTCAAGCGATGAGTCCTCGAGCCAGTCGCAGGCTGACGGCGACGACGACCGCGAAGAAATGGACAACTGGCGTCAAGAAATGCGCGGCGAGCACCGCCGGATGGACCGTCATCATGGCCGCCGATGGGACGGCGATCGTGGAGGCCGCAAGTTCAGCCGCCAAGGCGGACCACGCACGGCCATGCGTCGCGGTGCTGAAGGCGGGCGCTTCCGCGTCGAAATGGGCGCCGATGGCGAAATCAAGCTGGACGTGCGTTGCCCAGCCAACGAGTCGATCGATGCTTGCGCTGAGATCGTGAACAATCTGCTCGACCGTGCAAACGGCGGCGACAACATGAACGACGATAACTAAAACGACGGTTTCGTTTGTATGTTTATGCAGTGGGTCGCTCTTGCAGGAGCGGCCTATTTGCGTTGCGCTTAGTGAACCGTCATCCAGGCGCGGGCTTCCCGTAGGGCCCGGGCAATGTCGGCTTTCGACATCGATGCAGCGAGTTCGGCGCGCAGACCGGCTGCGCGGTCGGAGCCCTTGATGGCCGCGATGTTGAACCATTTATGCGCGGCGACGAGGTCGGTCTCGCAATCGCGGCCGGTCGCATACATCAGCCCCAGCTCGAAAAGAATGTCTGCCTGGGCGCTGGCGCCCATGGAAGCGGCTTGGTCATCCAAAAGTTCAAAGCGTGCCATTTTCTCGATCCCTGTTAGCCCCTGAGACCCTGTTTTCCGGCCTCTTGTTGATGGTTCGAGAATGCACCCGGCGCTTGAATCCGCCGTTAAATCTTGTGCTTAACTCCAAGAAAACAAAGCTAAAACAAGAGGTAAACGACACAGATCGTTAAGCTTGCAAAAGCGGGACTTGCGCGGAATTCGCAAAAATTCGCTGAAAAATTCGGGGCCTTGTGGTCACCCTTTGCTAACCAGCTTTCACGCTCGCGATTTTCTTTGGACGGCCGCGCGGCTTTATTGCTCGTGCTTTGCTTGCAGAAATTTTCGGGTAAGCTCAGCCCAGCCGGTTTGAGCCGGCAGCGCAAATGGGAGGAAAACGGATGAAGCGCAGCACGTTGATGGCGTTCGCCTGTCTGCTTGCAACAACAGGATGGGCTTCTGCCGACACGATCGAAGGTCGGTGGCGCACCGACAGTGGTGTGCCGGCCGAGATTGCGTCCTGTGGCGACGCTTTTTGCATCACCGTCAAAGGCGGCGAGCACAACGGCAAGCGGATCGGTCGGATGAAGGCGGATGGCGACGACCGTTATTCTGGCGAGATCACAGATCCGGAAAACGACAAGACCTATGCCGGCCGCGCAACTTTGTCCGGCAACGCTTTGTCCATGAAAGGCTGCGTGCTTGGCGGTTTGATCTGCAAAGGGCAGAACTGGAAAAGGCTGTAGGTGTGGCGGCGCTGAGCACCGCCACCTCCAGCGGGCTCAGCGCGATTTCTGTCCGAACAGGACCTTCTGCGCGTCCTTGTCTTCAGCGAGGTTTGAGCGCGCTTCTTGCGCGACAGCCAAGCCTTTCTCGACCGCCGGACGCTTGTTCAAGGCTTCAAACCAGCGCTTGAGGTTCGGGAACTCTTCGAGGTCCTGGCCCTGGTTCTTGTAAGGCTTCACCCAGCCGACGCAGGCCATGTCGGCGATCGAATAAGCACCGCCAAGATACTCGCGATCGGCCAAGCGCTTGTTCATGACGCCGTAAAGCCGGTTCACCTCATTGGTGTAGCGGTTGATGCCGTATTCGATCTTTTCCGGAGCATATTGGCGGAAATGGTGGGCTTGGCCGGCCATCGGTCCGAGGCCGCCCATTTGCCAGAACAGCCATTGATCGACGTCCACGCGCTCACGCTCGTCCGTGGGGTAGAACTGGCCGAACTTGCGGCCGAGATATTGCAGGATGGCGCCGGATTCGAACACGGAAATCGGCTGACCGCCGGGCCCTTCGGGATCGATGATGGCCGGCATGCGGTTGTTGGGCGAGATGGCCAGGAAGTCCGGTGCGAACTGCTCACCCTTGCCGATGTTGATGAGCTTGACGTCATAGGGAACGCCGAGCTCCTCAAGCATGATGGAAACCTTCCATCCGTTGGGCGTCGGCCAGTAATAAAGCTCGATCGGCTTGGTTTGTTGGGTCATCTGAGCTCTCCTTCAATTCAAAAGCAAATATGGGACAGCGGTCGCGACAATCGAGCCGATGAAGCCCATCGCGCGTTTCGAATTGTTGAACGCAGGATGAACGAAGCTCTCAGGACGAATTCAGTGCGGCACGAGCATCGTAGCGATGTCGTTTGAGGAGACGTTCCATGCTCGCCCGCCGCTTTGCCATCATCTGCGTGATGACCATGATCTTCGGTATGCTGCTTTCGGTTGTGGTTGCCCAAACCGCGCGTGGGCGCGCGCAGGATGGCAGCATTTCCTGCACCTGGTTCAACGATTATCCCTGTCGCTGGGACAAGGTCTGAGCCCATCACGCCGTGCCGTCATGCCGTTGAAATGCTGCTGCGTTAAGCCTCTCCCAAGGCGCGGCGGAAGTCCTTATAGTGGGCCATGGAAAAGCGAATCTACCCCACTCCCATCGAGTCCATCGCCTCGCCGGAAGCCTATGGACGCAAGAGCTTCACCCGCGCGGAAGACGCCGTTGACGCGCTGATCTGGCTTTACGAGCGCAACACGCAGTTCTTGCGCGACAGTTTCGCGGCGCTCGCCGGGGGTGCCAGCAGCAACCGCCGTTTTCGCGCCTTTTATCCGGAGATCTCGGTCACGACGTCGTCCTTCGCGATGATCGACTCCCGCCATGCCTATGGCCATATGCCGGCGCCCGGCCAATACACGACCACGATCACGCGGCCGGACCTGTTTCGCCATTACCTGATCGAGCAGTTGCGCCTGATCATCCGCAATCACGGCGTGCCGATCATCGTGCAGGAGTCGGACACGCCGATCCCGCTGCATTTCGCCTTTTTCGAGGGCACCTATGTGGAAGGGGCTGCGGCGGAGCGGATCAACCGGCCGTTGCGCGACATGTTTGATGTGCCGGATCTGAACGCCACCGACGATCTCATCGCCAACGGCACCTATGAACCGGCACCTGGCGAGCCGGCGCCACTGGCACCGTTTACGGCGCAGCGCATCGATTATTCGCTGCACCGGCTGTCGCATTACACGGCGACTGGACCGCAGCACTTCCAGAACTTCGTGCTGTTCACGAACTACCAGTTCTATATCGACGAGTTCTGCGCTTATGCGCGCAAGCTCATGGCCGAGAGCGGCGGCGGGTATGAAAGCTTCGTTGAACCCGGCAATCTGGTCACCCTTCCGGGTCAAGGCGAAGCGCAGGAAGGCGCCATGCCGATCCGCTTGCCGCAGATGCCGGCCTATCACCTGACCAAGCCGGGCCATGCCGGCATCACGATGGTCAATATCGGTGTTGGCCCATCCAACGCCAAGACGATCACCGACCATATTGCCGTGCTGCGCCCGCATGTGTGGCTGATGCTTGGCCATTGCGCGGGGCTGCGCAACACTCAGGCGCTGGGCGACTACGTGTTGGCGCACGCCTATGTGCGCGAAGACCATGTGCTGGACGACGATCTGCCGGTGTGGGTGCCGATCCCCGCACTGGCCGAAGTGCAGGTCGCGATGCAGGAAGCGGTTGCGGAAGTCACCGGCCTGTCCGGCTATGAGCTCAAGCGCATCATGCGCACCGGAACGGTGGCGACGATCGACAACCGCAACTGGGAGCTGCGCGACCAGCGCGGTCCGGTGCAGCGGCTTTCGCAGTCACGCGCGATCGGGCTCGATATGGAAAGCGCCACCATTGCCGCCAACGGTTTCCGCTTCCGTGTGCCTTATGGAACGCTGCTTTGCGTATCCGACAAGCCGTTGCATGGCGAGTTGAAGCTGCCGGGCATGGCCACCGACTTCTACAAGCGGCAGGTGTCGCAGCATCTCACGATCGGCATCCGCGCGCTGGAAAAGCTCGCCGACATGCCGCTCGAGCGGCTGCATTCGCGCAAGCTGCGGAGCTTTTCGGAAACGGCGTTTCAGTAGAGCCGCCAAACAACAAAAAAGGCGGGCCGAAACCCGCCTTTTTCCATTCACATGCTGCCGTAAGCCGGCCCTTCGCCGGCATATCTTTGCAGCGGTCCGTGCGGGCCGCGACAGCATTTACATGCTGCCGTAAACCGGCCCTTCGCCGGCATATTTTCGCGGCGGTCCGTGTGGGCCGCGACAGCATTTACATGCTGCCGTAAACCGGCCCTTCGCCGCCTTGTGGCGGCACCCAGTTGATGTTCTGGTTGGGGTCCTTGATGTCGCAGGTCTTGCAGTGTACGCAGTTCTGCGCGTTGATCACGAAGCGGGCGTCGCGCGCATTGCCGTCGTCCCGGTTCTCGCCACCCTTGTCGCCCGCGCCCGGACCGCCGGACACCGAGTTACCGTCCCCGTCCACCCATTCATAAACGCCGGCCGGGCAGTAGCGCGTCGAAGGCCCGGAAAAGACGCCGAGTTCGGACTGCTTCTGCAAGGCAGGATCGATCACCTGCAGGTGGATGGGTTCATTTTCTTCGTGGTTGGTGCTGGACAGGAACACCGACGACAGACGGTCAAAGGTCAGCACGCCGTCCGGTTTGGGATAGTCGATCGGCTTGTGCTTGGAAGCAGGTTCGGTTGCCGCATAATCCGGCTTGCCGTGCTTCATCGTGCCGAAAGGCGACCAGCCGAACAACTGGTTCAGCCACATGTCGACGCCGCCGAGTGCGACTCCCGCCAAACCGAGTTTGGACCAAAGCGGCTTCACATTGCGGACTCGCTTCAAATCTTCGCCGATCAGGCTGTCGCGCCAGCCGTTTTCATAGCCGAGCAATTCATCATGAGAGCGGCCGGCCGCGATTGCTTCGGCCGCATGTTCCGCAGCCATCATCCCGGAAAGCACGGCGTTGTGCGAGCCCTTGATGCGCGGCACGTTGACGAAACCGGCTGAACAGCCGATCAGCGCACCGCCGGGGAAGGACAGCTTCGGCACGGACTGATAGCCGCCTTCGGTGATCGCGCGCGCGCCATAAGACAGGCGCTTGCCACCCTCGAACGTGTCGCGAATGCGCGGATGCGTTTTGAAGCGCTGGAACTCTTCGAACGGCGCAAGATAGGGGTTCTTGTAGTTGAGATGCACCACGAAGCCGACGGCCACCGTGTTGTTTTCGAGGTGGTACAGAAACGAACCGCCGCCGGTTGAATTGTCGAGCGGCCAGCCGAACGAGTGCTGCACAAGGCCGGGCTGGTGCTTTTCCGGGCTGACCTGCCAAAGCTCCTTCAGGCCGATACCGAATTTCGCGGGCTCGCGACCCTGATCGAGGCCGTATTTCTTGATGGCGATCTTGGACAGCGAACCGCGCGCACCTTCGCCGAGGAAAACATATTTGCCGAGCAGCGCCATGCCGGGCGCGAAGTTCGGTCCGGGCTCACCATTGCGCTCAACGCCCATGTCGCCGGTGATCACACCGGTCACCGCGCCCTGGTCATTGTACATCAGCTGCGCGGCGGCAAAGCCCGGGTAGATTTCGACGCCGAGCTCTTCAGCCTTGGTCGCCAGCCAGCGGCAGACATTGCCGAGCGACACGACATAATTGCCGTGGTTGTTCATCAGCTTCGGCATCAGGAAGCCCGGCAGATTCAAGGAACCGGCCGGTCCAAGCAGAAGGAACTGATCCTTGGTTACCGGGGTCTTGAACGGGTGATCGCTGTCTTCGCGCCAGTTCGGCAAAAGGCGGTCGATGCCGACGGTGGCGACAACGGCGCCTGACAGAATGTGGGCGCCGACCTCGCCGCCTTTTTCGAGAACGACGACGGAAAGCTCGGGATTGACCTGTTTCAAGCGGATCGCGGCGGCCAATCCGGCCGGGCCGGCGCCCACGATCACCACGTCAAATTCCATGCTTTCGCGTTCGATCTCGTCCATTCAGTCCTCCCGCAGCACCCAAGAGTGCCCGCAAACATGTGTTTGATCGTGCATAACGCAACTTCTCCCCCAGGGGCATGTCTTTTTCGGCCCTGCGGCCGCGCAAAAAGTCGCGTTCTGGGAGACATTCCAGACTAGGCATGTTCTTGCGCGGGCGCAAACACAGCGGCTTGCATCCTGACGCGGAGAAGCGGAAAAGGAGCCCATGCCCGAAAGGATCGATGCCGATATCGAAGCGCTGCTGCGTTTTTACGCCTATGCCGGCTACAGCGACGCGCTGGACGAAGCTGCGCATGACCGCTTTGTTGAAAGCGCCCAGCGCACGGCGCCGCGTGCTGTTGTTTCGCCTGAGGTAAAGGCTTCGGCTGCAGCCGTCGCTTCTGCTCCTGCCCCGATCCCGAGCCCCTACGCGGCCGCGCCAAGCGCACCGCCCGCGCAGCCAACCATACCTGCTGAAGCACAGGCGGCACGGGCGCGCGAACTTGCCCGCACGGCTGCGACGCTGGACGATCTTCGCGCGCTTCTGGACAGTTTCGATGGCTGCAACCTGAAATTCACAGCAAAGCAGATGGTGTTTGCCGACGGCAACCCGCAGGCGCCGATCATGTTCATCGGCGAAGCGCCGGGGCGTGACGAGGATCTTGAAGGGCGTCCCTTTGTGGGCCGGTCCGGGCAGTTGCTCGACCGCATGCTGCAGGCGATCGGACTGGATCGCGAAACGGCCTACATCGCCAATGTCATTCCCTGGCGGCCGCCGGGAAACCGCGATCCTTCGCCGCTGGAAACCGAGATCTGCCGGCCGTTCATCGAGCGGCAAATCGAATTGGCCGCGCCAAAGGTGGTGGTGACGCTGGGCAATCCATCGGCCAAGGTGATCCTGCATGCCAAGGAAGGCATCATGCGCCTGCGCGGCACCTGGAAGATGCATCAAACGGCCTCGGGGCTGGAAATCCCGACCATGCCGACGCTGCATCCGGCCTATCTCCTGCGCAACCCCGCGCACAAGAAGCTCGCCTGGCGCGACTTTCTCGAAGTGAAAGCGCGGCTGAAGGCGTCCTGATCTAGCGCTGCAGCGACAGACGCTTGATCATCGCGTCGTCGCCAGCGCCGGTCATCGCGTCGGCAAGCAGTGCTGCCGTCGTAGGGCCGAGCGTGAAGCCCTGGTGGCCGTGGCCGAAGTTGAGCCACAGACCTTTGTGGCGCGGCGCAGCACCCACCACCGGCAGCATGTCGGGCATGCAGGGGCGGTTGCCCATCCAGGGTTCGCTTTCCACCGGCTCGCCAAGTTCAAACAAATCACGGATGCTGCTTTCGGCGCGGTTAAGCTGGCGCAAAGCGGGTGCTGCATCGAAATGCGTCAGTTCGGCGCCGGTTAGGATGCGCGAACCAGAAATCATCGGCGAGATGATCGCGGCGTTCTCGGCATCCATGATCGGCAGCGTCGGACTTTTGCCGCCCCGGAAATGGCGGTGATATCCGCGCTTGAACAGCATCGGAATGCGGTAGCCGAAGCGCTTCAGGAGTTCGGGCGACCAAGGGCCCAGCGCAACAACGACCTCCGGGGCTTCGACCATCCCGTTTTCGGTTTTCACCCGCCAGCCGGTTTTCGTTTGCTCAAGAGTTGCCGCATCGCCTGAAATGAAGCTGCCACCGCGCTCTTCAAACAGGCGCGCGTAATTGGCGGTCAATCCGCCCGGGCTGGAACAGGTCCATGGTTCGGTCCAACGCACGGCGCCTTGAAGATCGCGACGCAGGTTGGGCTCGGCCGCTTTCAGTTCGGCTGCGGTCTCCAGGCTGATGCCGACGCCATAAGCTTCCCGCAAACGCTCCGCCGTGCGCGCGCCTTGTTCCATCTTGGCTGGTGTGCGGAAAACCTGGCGGAAGCCGTCCTTCTGGATGAGATTACCGGAGCCCGATGCTTCCACCAACGGCTCGTGGTCTGTTGTCGCGCGATGGATCAGATGGCTGTAGGTTTCAGCGATCGCCTTGTAGCGTGTCGCACTGGAATGCTGAAAATAGCGCCAAACCGGCTCGGCCCATTTCGGCAGGGCGGCGATATTCCAGTTCACCTCGTTGCCGCGCTTGAGCGCAATGGACACAATGGATGCGACGTCGCGGGGAAAAGCATAAGGCTCGACCGCCTCACCCTGAATGATGCCGGCATTGCCGTAGCTGGTTTCTTCACCAGCACCACGACGGTCCACCAGAACCACCGACCGGTTTCGTGCCTGCAAGGCCAAAGCGGTGCTGACGCCCACCATGCCTGCGCCAAGAACGATGCAATCCGCCATGATCAGCCACTCCACACGCGCTCACACTTCAGTGGCATTCGCCTGACGGCGAGGCAAGTATCGCGCCCACTGTTCCCGCGGAAAGATCACGGTCGAAGGCGCGATGTGGCTCAAGTTCCGGGCGCCGTGACCTTTCGAGCGGCAGCCCGCTCCAAGCCCAGTCGGCGCTCGCGCCAGATGATGAAAATGCCGGCGCCAACCACGATAAGGCCGCCTACCAACATATTGGTCGAGGCGATGTCGCCAAACACGAAGTAGCCCAGTGCCACGGCCCAGATCATGGAGGTGTATTCAAAGGGCGCGACGGTGGACACTTCCGCGTGGCGATAGCCTTCCGTCATCAGCATCTGGCCCACGCCGCCACAAAGACCGGCGCCGATCAGAAATGTCCATTGCACAAGGTTCAGCGGAGCCCAGCCGAAAGGAACGGAAGCCAAGGACGCCACGGCGGACGTGAGCGAAAACCACAACACGATCGTGGCGCTTCTTTCCGTTTTCACCAGGTGCCGAACCAGCAGCAGGGCTACGGCTGAAATCGCGGCCGCGGCGAAGGCGGCGGCCACACCCATGGCCTGCGCGTCGCCAAACCCCTCGCCTGAGGTGAAAAGCGTCAACTTCGGCCAGGAGATCACCAGCACGCCCAAAATGCCAACCGCCACCGCGGCCCAGCGATATGCGCGCACAACCTCGCCTAAAAACAAGGCGCTGAACACAACCACGAGCAGCGGTTGAGCGTAGCCAAGCGTGATGGCTTCCGGCAATGGCAAACGGGTGAGCGCGAAGAAACCGAGCAGCATGGAAGCGACACCCACAAGCCCGCGCAGGACATGGCTGAAATAATGCTGCGTTCGCAGACCGGTGGCCAATTTTCCCTGCCAGGCCAACACCAGCAGGATCGGGATCAAAGCGAAGGCTGAGCGGAAGAAAACGAGTTGGCCGGGCGGCAACACGCCAGCGGCTTTCAGGCAGGTGTTCATGCCCACGAAGGCGATCACGGATACCACCTTCAAAGCGATGGCGAGAAGCGGGCGGGAGTCGCGCGGCTCGTATCGGGCCGGACTGGCTTTGGCTGGCGCCTTCACGTCTTCATACCCGTCGCTTCTTTCCAAGACGCCGACCCAACCGTGCCAGCGAAGGCATGTATCCATGCAAGTTCAAGTGACCGCATAAGTGAATCGCTTCATGCTGGCCAGAGTCCTGATGTGGGCCAACACACTCTTCAGTAGGCACAGACGCCGTTTGTTTCCGCGCATCATTGGTAATATGAGTGGCGCCTGATCCGCGATCTTGTTGCCGCCATCTCGCAGCGGCAGCCACCTTTCCAAGGACATACAGTCAATGCGCGTCGACAACGGCCAGGTCTTCAAGCTCGAAGACTACACACCGAGCGAGTTCCTGATCCCGGAAACCAAACTGACCTTCAAGCTCGATCCCAAACGCACGGTGGTCCACGCCGAACTGACCATCCGCACCCGCAGCGGGGAGCCTACCGCTTCAGCGCTGGTGCTCGATGGCGACGAACTCGTGCTGCGCTCCGTTGCTGTGAACGGCCAGGTTCTCCATCCGTCGGATTATTCGGCAACGCCGGATCGCCTGACGATCACCGCCCTGCCCCAGGCCGGCAGCTTTACGCTGGCGATCGAAACGGAAGTGGCGCCGGAAGACAACAAGGCGCTGTCCGGCCTGTACCGGTCCGGCGGCAACTACACGACGCAATGCGAAGCCGAAGGCTTCCGTCGCATCACCTATTTCCTGGATCGACCGGACGTGCTGTCGGTTTACACGGTGCGGCTGGAAGCAGATGTCGCGGAAGCGCCGCTGCTTTTGTCGAACGGTAATCCAGTGGACAGCGGGTCCTTGCCTGATGGGCGGCACTTCGCGGTTTGGCACGATCCATTTCCCAAGCCGTCCTACCTTTTCGCGCTGGTTGGCGGCGATCTCGGCTCCCTCAAGGACAGCTTCACCACGATGAGCGGACGCGAGGTCGAGCTTGGCATCTATGTCGAGCATGGCAAGGAAGCGCGCGCCGCCTACGCCATGGACGCCTTAAAGCGCTCCATGCGCTGGGACGAGGAGGTGTTCGGCCGCGAATATGATCTCGACGTCTTCAACATCGTCGCCGTGTCCGACTTCAACATGGGCGCGATGGAGAACAAAGGCCTCAACATCTTCAACGACAAATATGTCCTGGCCGACGAGACCACCGCAACCGATGCCGATTATGCCGGCATCGAAACGGTGATCGCGCATGAATATTTTCACAATTGGACCGGCAACAGAATCACTTGCCGGGACTGGTTCCAGCTTTGCCTCAAGGAAGGGCTGACGGTTTTTCGTGACCACGAGTTCTCCGCCGACCAGCGTTCGCGCGCCGTGCGGCGCATTGCGGAAGTGCGGGGCTTGCGGGCGCAGCAGTTTCCCGAGGATCAGGGGCCGCTTGCGCATCCGGTTCGGCCGCGGCGCTATCGCGAGATCAACAACTTCTACACGTCGACGGTCTACGAAAAAGGCTCGGAAGTCGTGCGAATGATCCGCACCCTTCTCGGCGCGGAGGATTTCCGGCGCGGGATGGATCTTTATTTCGAGCGGCACGATGGCGACGCTGCCACGATCGAGGATTTCCTGAAGGTCTTTGAAGAGGTGTCCGGCCGTGACCTCGGGCAGTTCGCGCTTTGGTATCATCAGGCAGGAACGCCAAGCGTTCAGGTCGCCATGCGCCATGATGCGGACAAGGCGGAACTGACGCTGCATCTGGAACAGGCGCTGGCGCCAACCCCTTCCGAAAGCCGCAAGCGGCTGATGCACATTCCCCTGAAGTTTGGACTGGTGGGGAGCGACGGCGTCGATCTGACAGCCACGCCGATCGGCGACGGCGTTGAAGGCGACGTGATTCATCTGCGCAAGCGCCATCAAGTGGTGCGTTTTGTCGGCGTCGAAGAGCGGCCGGTCGTGTCGATCAATCGCGGCTTTTCGGCGCCGGTCATGCTGTCCCTGGAGCAAACACCGGAGGACCGAATGTTTCTGGCGCGCCATGACAGCGACCTGTTTGCCCGCTGGCAGGCACTGACGACGCTTCTCACGCAAGCGCTGACGCAAGGCTACCGCACCGTTCTCGGCGGAGGCACCCCGGCTTTCGAACCGGCTCTGCTGGGTCTGGTCGGCGATACAGCCACAAACGAAGCGCTTGAGCCGGCGTATCGGGCGCTGGCCCTCTCCTTGCCGGGCGAAGGCGACATTGCACGCGAGATCGGCCAGAACATCGATCCTGACGCGATACTTGCGGCGCGCAACGCGCTTGTGCTGGCAATCGCCCGCGCAAACAGCCAACGCTTCGCCGTACTCTACGATGACCTTGCAAACGTAGGCGCGTTCAGCCCGGATGCCGAGAGCGCCGGCCGCCGGTCGCTGCGCAACATCCTCCTGAATTACCTGTCCGCGCCCCCGGGCGAGGTAAGCCGGGCAGCAACGCAATACGAAGCCGCCACCAACATGACCGACCGCGCGGCTGCCCTTTCCGTGCTGGCGCATCGCCACAGCGGAAGCGCGCAGTCCGTTGCCGCTCTTTCAGATTTCGAGAGCCGGTTCCGCGCTGAGCCATTGGTGATCGACAAATGGTTTCAGATCCAGGCAACGGTGCCGGGCGCCGCAACGGTGGAAACGGTGCGGCAATTGATGGCTCATAACGGCTTTTCCATAGACAACCCCAACCGTGTGCGCTCGCTGATCGGGGTGTTTGCGGCTGCAAACCAGACCGCTTTCCACGCAGCCGATGGCTCGGGCTACGCGCTGTTTGCGGAAGCCGTGCTGGCGGTGGAGCGGCGCAACCCGCAGGTGGCGGCGCGCATTGCCACGGCGTTTCGGTCGTGGCGCTCGCTGGAGCCGGCACGACAGGACAGAGCGCGGCAAGTTTTGGTTGTTATCAGCCAGCAAAAGGAACTGTCGTCGGACCTGCGCGACATCGTGGACCGGACGCTCGGCTGAGTCATCTTTGCCACGCTTAGCCGGAACTCGCTTCAAAGGACTGGACACGGCGAATCCCGTCTGATTCTTTAGGGTAGATTCGGCAGTGCGGCGTTCGCCGGATCGTTTCAGAACAACGGGTATTTGGGGGCCCTTTGATGGGAAAGGCGGACGCGTGGCGCGCGGACGATAAGCGGGCGCATGCGCGATCGGGCGCTGCCCGACAGCGATCGGTTCTCGCGGGCACAGCGCTGTCCATTGCGCATCCAGCCTATCAGCGCCTGCTTGCCGCAGAACCCATTCTGCGCCGCTCAATCCCGACGCTGATCGTCGTGTTTCTGATCGTGGTCGCGGCCACCCGCATCTTGTCGCTGGTCACCGCGCAGGAAGAGGTTGAGCGGAACGCGAAAACCATCCTTGCGCTGACTGCCGCCGATGTCATTCGCGGCTATGAACGGTCGGGCACTTCGCCCGAAGAACGGCAAGCGGCAGCGGCGGGCACGTTGAACTATGCCCGCAGCTTCGGTTCGCTCGGCAACAACCATGTGCTTGCGCTGACAGACGCAAAGTTCCAGGTCGTGGCCGCTTCGCCTGAACGCCACGAGCTGCACGGGCGCTTCCTAGAGCAGGTGATCGTCGCCGGGCAGCCGCTATTCCTGTTTGGCGAACGCGCCGGCGTTCTCAAGGTTCTGATCAACGGGCAGGAGTGGTATGCGGCCATGAGCCTGCTGCCGGACCGCTCCGCCGCCGCCGTGTCGATGATTTCCACGGATGCGGTCTTTGCCGAATGGCGCAAAACCGTGTCGCTCAACGTGACGCTTTACGTGCTCACGGCCGGCGTGATGATCATCATCCTATACGCTTATTTCGGCCAGGCATCGCGCGCCCGGTCCGCCGACCGCATCTACCTCGAAGCGCATCAGCGCATCGATCTGGCGCTGGTGCGTGGCCGTTGCGGCTTGTGGGACTGGGACCTGCATCGCGGCCGGATGTACTGGTCGCGGTCCATGTATGACATGCTCGGCTATGAAGCCTTTGATACGATGCTATCTTTCGGCGTTGTCGCCGAAATCATCCACCCCGACGACAGCGACCTGTTTGAACTCGCCAACCGGATTGTGGCGAAGCAGACCGACCAGATCGATCAGGTCTTCCGCATGCGTCATGCGGACGGGCAGTGGGTCTGGATGCGCGCACGCGCGACGGTTGTTGATCCCGATGCCGACGAAATCCATTTGATCGGCATTGCCGTGGATGTCACCGAGCAGCGCACGCTGGCGCAACAATCGGAAGCGGCCGACCAGCGTTTGCGCACGGCAATCGAAAGTATCTCGGAATCCTTCGTTTTGTGGGATGCCGATGGCCGTCTGGTGATGTGCAACAGCAAGTTTGCTGGCGATGTCGGGCTGTCGCTGCATGACTTGAACGAAGGCATGGAGCGGCGGACGATCGAGCAGCGCATGACGAAGTTCGTGTCGGAACGCCGGCTTGCCAATGCCAATGGCGCAACGGGCGGCGCGACCTTCGAGCGGCAGGTCGCCGACGGGCGCTGGCTGCAGGTCAACGAGCTGAAAACGCGCGACGGCGGTACGGTGTCGGTGGGTTCGGACATCACACAGCTCAAGCAGCACCAGGAGCGGCTGACCGAAAGCGAGCGCCGCCAGATGGCGACCATTCACGATCTCAGCCTGGCGCGCCACGCCGAAGAAGAACGCGTGGCCGAACTCGCGGAACTCAACCGCAAATATATGCGCGAAACCGAACGCGCCGAAGCCGCGAACCGCGCCAAGTCAGAGTTTCTGGCCAACATGTCGCACGAGCTGCGCACGCCGCTGAACGCCATCATCGGCTTCTCGGAACTGATGGCGAGCGGCTTCTTCGGCCCGCTGGGCTCGGAACGCTACAGTGAATATTCGCGCGACATCAATACCAGCGGCACCTATCTGCTTGGCGTCATCAACGACATCCTGGACATGTCGAAGATCGAAGCCGGTCACTTCAACGTCGACCGTGAAGAGATCGATCTCGGCCCCTTGATTACTGAAGCCGTGCGCGTGGTTGCGCTGCAAGCCCAGGCCAAGTCGATCACTGTGGATACCAAGATCGCCGACACGATGACGCTTTACGCCGACAAACGCGCGGTCAAGCAGATCACGCTCAACCTGTTGTCCAACGCGGTGAAGTTCACCGGCCATGGCGGGCGGATTTCGGTGCGGGCGCGCAATGTGGCAGGCGCCATGATGCTGACCATCGAAGACAATGGCTGCGGCATTCCAAAGGATTCGCTGAAGAAGCTTGGGCGGCCGTTCGAGCAGGTTCAAAACCAGATGTCGAAGAACCACATCGGTTCCGGTCTGGGTCTGGCGATCTCTCGCTCGCTTGCAGAACTGCACGGCGGAACGCTGAAGATCCGCTCGGTGGAAGGGTCGGGCACGGTTGTGTCGGTCCGCATCCCCGTGCAGCGTCAGCCGATGAAACGCGCCGCCTGAGCGGCTCGTTCAGGACGCGCGCAACAGCCGGTCGAAGATCGACCTGACATTCGAGGCCGTGTCCGCGAGCAGCGCGTCGAGAACGCCCATTTCCGGCGTGTCGGTGGCGCGAAGGAGGATATCAGCCAGCGAAGGCGGCATGTCGCCTTTCTGGAAGTCGCCGGGAACGCACAAGCGAATGACCTGCGTCACCGTTGTGTAAAGCCTGTGGGCGGCAAGCAGGATCTCGCTCGTGGCGGGATCGGCAAAAGTCGGGTCCAGGTGCGCGATCACGGCGGCCGTCCCCGTTTCGCGCTCGCCCACAGGTTGCACGGCGCCGATGAGGCTGGCCACCTGGGCAATGAATTCCAGATCGATCAGGCCACCAGGAATGAGCTTGAGGTCCCAGGCGTCACGCGGGGGCTTTTCGCTCTCGATCAGGTCCCGCATCTCCACGGCGGCCGCCTTGATCACGGCGGCGTCACGCCCTTCGCCGAGAAGCTTTCCGATCTGCGCATCAAGCTCCGCCGCCAAGCTTTCATCGCCGGCGACGGCACGCGCCCGCGTCAGCGCCATGTGTTCCCAGGTCCAGGCTTCCAGCTTCTGATAGCGCTGAAAGGCGGAAAGATGCGTCGCAACGGGCCCCTTGTTGCCTGAAGGGCGCAGGCGCAGGTCGAGTTCGTAAAGCACGCCGCGCGCGGTGGGCGCTGATACCGCTGCGATCAAGCGCTGGGTCAGCCGCGCAAAATAACGCGATGGCTCCAGCGGCTTTTCGCCATCAGACGATTCGGCTTGCTCATCATGATCATAGATCAGGATCAGGTCGACATCGGAACTCGCCGTCAGCTCGCGGCTGCCAAGCTTGCCCATGCCGAGGATCACGGCGCGCGCGCCGGGCACACGCCCGTGGCGCTCCGCCATTTCCGCTTCCACGTCCTGAAACGCGCGACCAATGGTGAGGTCCGCCAAATGCGAGAAAGCACGGCCGGCGCGCGGCGCGTCGATGGCGCCCGTCAGCAGGCGCACGCCGATCAGAAAACGCTGTTCGGCGGCAAAGATCCGCAAACGATCGAGCCCTTCCTCGAAAGTGCTCGCCGGTTCAAGGAAGCTTTGCAGGCGGCCGGCGAGGTAATCGCGGCTGGGCAGTTCGGACAGGAGAGCGGGATCGAGCAGACCGTCGAACACATGCGGGCTGCGGGTGATCGTTTCCGCCAAACGCGGCGCAGCCCCCATGATGGTAATCAGCAGCCGCAACAAACCGGGATTGCTTTGCAGCAAGGAAAACAGCTGGATGCCGGCGGGAAGGCCCGCCAGAAACGCGTCGAAGCGGATTGCCGTATCATCGGCGCGGCGTGTTTCGCCAAAAGCCTGGAGCAAAGCCGGCGTCAGCTCCGTCAGCCGCTCGCGCGCTTCGGCCGACCGCGTGGCGCGATAACGGCCGAAATGCCAGCCCCTGATCAAGCGGATCATGTCGGACGGGCGCTGAAAGCCGAGCGCTTCCAGCGTGTGCAGCGTATCGGGATCGTCGACATCACCCGTGAAAACGAGGTTCCCGAGATCGCCTGAAAGTCGTGGTGCTGTTTCAAACAAGGCAGCGTAGTGCTGCTCGACAGCCAAAAGCGCTTCGCGGAAGTCCCTGGCAAAATCCTCGTCGCTGAAATACCCCATCAGCCGCGCTATTCGCGAAAAGCCCTCGTCATCTTCCGGCAGGACATGGGTTTGTTCGTCAGCGACGATCTGGACGCGATGTTCGACGTCACGCAAGAACCAGTACAATCGCGTCAGCGTTTCACTGGCAGCGGCGCTGATCCAGCGGTGTTCGGCCAGGGCTGCGAGCATCGCGATCGTTTCGCGGCCACGCAGTTCGGGAAAGCGGCCACCGGCAATCAGCTGCTGCGTTTGGACAAAGAACTCGATTTCGCGAATGCCGCCGCGTCCAAGCTTCACATTGTGACCGCGCACGGCAACATCGCCATGGCCGCGATGCGCATGGATCTGCCGCTTGATCGAATGGACGTCGGCGATTGCCGCATAGTCCATATATTTGCGCCAAACATAGGGGCGCAATTCCCGGAGAAAACGCGCGCCGCATTCCTGAT
>Ga0210040_10004062_pt1 | contig 19348 bp, 20 predicted proteins | sample CryGeyCG12114_NA_FD_185462 | JGI IMG/M metagenome (GOLD analysis project Ga0210040, IMG submission 185462) | Groundwater microbial communities from aquifer - Crystal Geyser CG19_WC_8/21/14_NA (SPAdes) (version 2) | ecosystem: Environmental > Aquatic > Deep subsurface > Groundwater | place: USA...
GCGTCAATATGATGAGAATCTGTATGCTGACCGAAACAAAATTGAACGCTTCTATAACAAAGCCAAGCAATACCGACGACTGGCTACTCGCTACGAGAAAACAGCACGCAACTACTTAGCCTTCTGGTACATCGCAAGTTGTGTTATTTTAACCCTGTAATCGTATGTCAACACGGCCTAGTTCGGGTTTATTCCATAAGAAGCAATTTTAATATATTTTTAAGCCAAAATAATTCTCATTCACCCCTGTATTTTGCTTATCCAGGGTTTTATAAAACCAGATTGCAGCACTAATTAGCTACTTAAAAACGGATGAAGTACTATTTAAATATTAAAAGTGCTTCTTATGCTTATACCGAAATGGTTTGATTTGCTGCTCCAAGAATTTATTGGGGTAACTTTCTACTTCTTCAAAGCCCAGTTCAATATCGCGTCCATTTTCAGGAACGTAAGCCGTGCGGAAAATATAATCCCAAATACTTAAACTAATGCCATAGTTAATGCCGTGCCGGTGCGGTAGTTCTTTCGCGTGGTGCCAGATATGCATTTGCGGGTTATTAAACAAGTACCGCAACGGACCCAAGGGCAGCTGCAAATTGGAGTGATTAAAATGGCCAATGGCCGTAGCAAAAATATGCACCAGAAAAAAGTCCTGAATGCCAAACCCGATCATGGCCAAAGGAATATATTCTAAGGTCCGGTATATTACTGTTTCCATCCAATGAAACCGCAGGTGGGCGGCAAACCCCATTTGCTGCACGGAATGATGCACTTTATGAAACTCCCACAAAAAGTTTACCCGGTGCAACAAACGATGGACATTCCATTGAATAAAATCCCGGAGAATAAATAAAGAGAGAAGTTGAGCCCACACGGGCCAGGATTGAATTTCGAAGGCAACTATATTTTGAAGGTTAAACAGCCCCAGAAAATCGTTAAAGGCTTGTACCCCTACATTGGAAATGGCGTTGAAGCCGACCAAAGAGAACAGGAAAAAGTTGAAAAACATGTAAAAGCCGTCGAGCCAGAAATCCTGCCGGAATTTAGCCTGATGCTGCCGCCAGGGCATTATTATTTCTAAAAACCAGAACAAAAGCGATAAACCTAAAAGCCAATAGAAGTAGTTGCCCCAACTAGGGTACAGTACTTCTTGCCCTAAATAGCCGCCGTAATCTGTAAAGGATTTAAAAAATAACTCCAGGTACTTTTCCATTTGCGCATTTGCTTAATAAACCTTTTTTCCCTTCTCTACCCATTTTCCCCAGCTTCTGGAATAGGTATGTACATCGGAGGTAAGTTCATTTCTGTTCTTATATAACGGATGTCCTTGATTAACCCATTCAAATAAGCTGCCATACAAATTATAAACGTTCGTATAGCCAGCCTTGAACAGCTTTTCGCCCACTTTTTCGCTCCGGTAACCTACCGAACAATAAACAATAATGGAGGTTTGCTTCGAAATGCTGCTTACTACTTTGGTGTTAAAATCTTTATATCCCACCCATTTGGCGTCTTTTATATGACTTACCGCAAATTCTTCCGGTTCCCGGGTATCCAGAAAAACTAGATGGGGTTGTGTTGCTTTCCATCTAGCAGCTTCCGCTACCGTTATTAAAGGCACGGTTTTCTGGTACATATTCTCCAGCATCTTTTTATACGCCGGATTTATCGTTTGGGCATGCGCCGCCGGAGCCATTAGCGATAACCAGACAAAAGCTAAAAATGTAAAAAACTTTTTCATGTAATGATAAATGCGGTTTAGAAGGAAAATCTTACTTCGGTGGTTAGACGCTACTTAAACACAAAAATAAACTTTAAAGAAATGTTACTATTTCATTTACCTCCTATAACTAAAATCTATAATAGGATCAATTAGGTTCAAAATGGAGGTTATATTTAAATCGGCTTCATACAAGTTGCCTGTTTTAAGTTTATCTAAGTTTTAGAATTTAGTAAAGATTTTAATAAGTACTGTAGCAGCAAAACTTTTCTAAATTTGGATCAATTTATATCTTCTTAAAACCTATATAGCACTTTTACAAAGCAAAACAACTTAGCTGGCCAAGGTAATGTAAAGCGGGCTTCTTAACTGGTAAGAGATGAATATACAAAGTGGGCTAGTGCTCTTATGCTTTTAAACTATTTATTATAGAAACTTCATTGTAATTTTTTAATAAATCTTGTATAATCGACTGAAAAGAAAATATATAGCCCGTAAATTCATATCCGGATTTTATCTTTAAACTAAGTTTTGTTTATTTGATATATGCATACCAATAAAAATGAACTGCTGAATCAGCCTCTAAATGGCCTAATTAATCGTCGCCGGTTTTTATTTAAAGCAGGATTGGGTTTAGCTGGTTTAACTTTAGGTAATAATTTCTTCTTATCGAAAGCAGGACCAACAGGAAATCAACCGGCCGGGTTAACCTTGGCCAACGGCTTTGACTTAAAAGAAAAACATCCGGAAATGGTTGTCCTGAGCGATAAGCCTTGGAACATTGAAACACCGGCCTATTTACTCGACGATGCCATTACACCCGTAGATAAACTATTTGTCCGTAACAACGGCTTGGCTCCGGTAAGTATAGACGTTAAAAACTGGACTCTTAATATTGATGGAGAAGCGGTAGAGAAGCCTGTTCGTTTTAACTTGGCAGAATTAAAGAAAAAATTTAAATCTTATACTTACCAATTAGTGCATGAGTGCGGTGGAAATGGTCGTTCTGAGTTTAACCCGCCCGGCCACGGTAATCAATGGACCACCGGAGGCGTAGGCTGCTGCGAATGGACCGGGGTACGCGTACGCGATGTACTGGAGGCCGCAGGTATAAAAAAAGATGCAGTTTATATTGCTTATTACGGCGCCGACACGCATCTAAGCGGTAAAAACGAAGCGCCTATATCGCGGGGCGTGCCGCTGCGAAAAGCTCTGGAAGAGGAAGCACTGCTGGCGTATGCTTTAAACGGGAAAGATATACCACTGATTCACGGCTATCCATTACGCCTTATTTTTGCGGGTTGGCCGGCCTCTACCAGTGGTAAATGGGTAAACCGCATCTCCATCCGGAATAAAGTGCACGATGGTCCTAAAATGAACGGAGCCGATTACCGGGTACCTATTCACCCGATAGCACCGGGTGCTAAAATTACGGCCACTAACCACAACATGCGCATTATTGAAGCCATGCCGGTTAAATCGCTTATTACTTATCCTAAAACGGGGGCTCAATTTTCGGTAACTAAATCATTGTCCCTACGGGGCCACGCCTGGGCCGGCGATCGGCATATTACTGCCGTGCATGTTTCCTGGAATTTTGGGGCCACCTGGCAGTTATGTGATTTGCAGGCCGCCCGTAACCGCAACTGCTGGCAACACTGGCAAACGCAACTAAAATTTCCGGATTCCGGCTATTACGAAGTGTGGGTGCGGGCCACTGATAGTGCTGGTATCATGCAACCCATGTTGGTGCCCTCCTGGAATCCCGGCGGCTATCTAAACAATGCCTGTCACCGGATAGCGGTAGAGGTAATAAGTTGAGAAAATTAGATAGTACTAGCAGCAATAATTAATTTAAGTTTCCGAAAATTTGTATTATAGAGTTTATGCGTAGGTATTTTTAACCGTTTACATTTAGTATGAATAAATATTGGTTATTTATTTCAGGTACGTTTTTGATTGTTCTTTTAACAAGTGTTGGCGGCCAAACGCGGTCAGAAGTTAAGCGACGATTAATTAATTATCAGAAAGAAAAAGTTGATTTTTCGAAAGATAGTCTGGATGTGCAAACGGGTTTATTGATAGCTCCCGGATTTAGTATTGTTAAAAGTACTTGCGTTCGCTGCCATTCTCCTAAGCTGATTACTAGCAAACGGGCTACCCGGGCAGGTTGGCTAGCTACTATCCGGTGGATGCAGGAAAGTCAGGGATTGGAAGATTTAGGTAAAAAGGAGCCTTTAATTTTAGATTACCTGGCTAAAAACTACCCGCTCCGCAACACTGGCCGACGGCAGCCATTACCAGATTTTAACTGGTATAAATTATAGCTACATGGGTAAAGTTTTTTCTTTAACTAAGAGCCTGTTAAGTTTGAGAATGTATCTAAAAAATAATTTTTATTAATCGAACCAACATTCCTAAAGAAGCATACTATTTCCTAAATCATCCAAAATTATAAACTTAGAACAATATAATCTACGATAAATGCAGCTAAAATACGTAGAAAAGCCCTTAGGAATACGGAAATAGTAGTTATTACTACTGAAATAAGGCTGGCACAAGAACTAATTGAAATTTAAAAATGTAAATTCAATTATTAAGATTGAATACATCAGAAATGTTTTTGTTAGAAAAAGAAATGCTGGATAATATTTTATATTATTATCAAAATCAGCAAAAGCTGAAAGAAAATTACGCCGGTAAATTTATTGTTATCAATGATAAAACAGTGGTGGGTAGTTTTGGTACCTGGCAAGATGCTAGTGTCAATGCGCTTAAACTATTGCAGCAAGATAACTTCTTTGTTAAATACTGCGGGTAAAATTTACCTAAGTAACTAGCCGTAAAACCTTATAAAATAACTTGCCAAGTTAATAAAAAAAGATGTCCAACTTTTCCTCCTGCTAGAAGAAATATTGGACATCCACTTAGAGAAGAAAGTATCTTTCGTATAAACTTGGTACAATTTAAAATATAGTAGCAGCACCAGCTATTTAAACTATGGCAACACTTTAATGCTTGCTTTAGCTTACAAATTATTTTTCTATTTAGATTTATTAGTCAGTTTGAATTCTTACTTTAGGCACGATGCCAGTACTTACCTATTAGTTACTTTTAGCCTTAGCTTCTAAAAAAAATCTGAAGCACGCTAAAAAAATTCTTTGCATCGGTACTATTTTTATAATATTTGTTGTTTTTAATATTTAATTATTGTAATCTTAGTACTACTATGAAAAAAGCTACTTGTATATTTTTAGTGGATGACAACCAAACAACTACTTTTATTCACGAGCGGCTAATAAACAATTTGGGCATTACCGAAGAATTAATAATAGCACCTAATGGTAAAATAGCTTTGGAATTGATGCAGCAACGTCAGGACGAAGGTAAAGGCTGGCCGGAGCTTATATTACTCGATCTGAATATGCCAGTGATGGACGGTATTGAGTTTTATCAGGCTTTTCAGCAATTTGACCCGGGGGTGCAAGCTGTTATAAAAGTAGTAGTACTTACCAGTTCTTTTGCTTACCGCGATGTGCAACGCGCGCAGGAAGCCGGCATCCGGCACTTCATAAACAAGCCTTTAACTATGGAGAAATTAAAACACATGTGGCCGGAACAAATAAGAGAATCGCTTCATGAATAATACAGTTGGTTTTGCTACTTACGAAAAAGTATTTCAAACGCTCCCTAACTTGTATGTGCTGCTTTCGCACGATTTTTACATTTTAGACGCGAGCGATGCTTTTTTGGAAGCTACCCGGTTACAACGGCAAGACATTGTAGAAAGACATATTTTTAAAGCTTTTCCGGATAATTACCAGACCCGGCAAACCAACTTAGTACCCAACATTACCCATGCCTTACAACAAGTGCTTTCTACCGGCAAGCCTTTTTATTTGGCCCGGCAGCAATACAATGTACTTAACCTCCAGCACCCCAACCAATTTGATGTTCACTTTTGGCGTATTTCGCTTACTCCTATTTTGGATGAGAAAGAGCAGGTACAACATATAATTCTGCAAGTAATAAATATAACCGAGGAAGTTCAGGCAGAAGAAAAATTAGAAATTAGCCAGAAAAGAGAAAAAAGTGCCGTGGCCGAAGCCGAGCATCAGCGGGCCCGGATGGAAAAGTTTTTAATGGAAGTACCCGCCGGAATATGTGTTTCTACAGGTAAAGATTTTGTTTATGATTTTGTAAATCCCAGTTATCAGAAGCAACTTTTTCCGGGCCGAAATCTTTTGGGTAAAACATTATTCGAAGCAGTTCCCGAAATAGTGGGTCAACCCATTGTAGAAGTATTGCAGCAGGTTATGGCAACCGGCGAAACTTCCGAAGGGAAAGAAGTACTTATTCCATTAGCTCCAGCAGATGGTAAACCATTACAGGATCATTATTTCAATTACATTCAGCAGGCCCGCTACAACGAAAAAGGAGAAGTTGATGGCATTATGACCTTCGCGTACGATATTACGGAACTGGTAGTAGCCCGGAAAAAGCTGGAGCAGGTTAGTGCCGAACAGCAAATTTTAAACGATCAATTAGCGCTTACTAACCTGGAGTTAAGACTGGCCAATGAGGAGCTCTTATTTACGCAGCAAGCGTTGCAGCAACTAAACAATGAGTTAGAAGCAAGAGTAGAAGATCGGACCGAGGCGCTACGATTAGCCAAAGCCGAAGCCGAAAACCAACGGGTGCACCTGGAAAGCTTATTTATGCAGGCGCCCGCACCTATTGTTATTTTAAATGGTCCGGACTTAATCTATGATTTGGTGAATCCAGCCTATCAGAATATTTTCTCCGACCGGCAATTATTAGGGAAACCAATACTGGATGCCCTTCCGGAAATAAGAAATACCGAGATTTCTAAAATATTAAGGCACGTTTATAGCACCGGCGAATCTTTTGTAGCGCAGGAATCATCTTTGTGGCTAGCCCGTACCGAGGGCGGGCCTTTAGAAGAAAGCTTCTGGTCTTTTACTTACCAGGCGCGTCGCAACGAGCACGGCCAAATAGATGGCATTATGGTGTTTGCGTACGAAGTGACAGATCAGGTTATAGCTCGCCGGAAGGTAGAGGAAAACAACCGGCAACTGCAAACGCTCTTCGGGAATACCCCCGACATTATTACCCGCTGGGACCAAGAACTCCGAATGTTGTTTACCAATGCGGCATTTAAAAAAACCACCGGTTTAGAGGAGACAACGGCGCTGGGTAAAACAAATCTGGAAATAGGGATGGACCCTGCCGTTGCTGTACCCTGGATGAATGCGCTCCGGGAAGTAGTGGTAAGTGGCAAACCTAAAGAATATTACAATGATTATCGCTCCGTTACCGGTGATATTTATTTTCATTCCCGCATAGTGCCCGAATTTGACTCTAGTGGGGCGGTACAAAGTGTTTTAGCTATTTCCCGGGATATTACCGAACTCAAAAAAGCAGAAACTACCCTGCAGGAAACAGCACAGGCCTTAGCAACCGCTAATCAAGAACTCAGCCGGACGAACCAAGAACTAAGTCGCACCAACATTGACTTAGATAATTTTGTGTACACTGCTTCTCACGATTTAAAGAATCCGATCCTAAATATTGAAGGTTTACTTATTATGTTGCCGGATCTGTTATCCGCCGAAAGCCGGGCTACGGGAGAGGTGCAACATGTTTTAAGCATGATGCAGGGAGCCATTATACGGTTTAAAAAAACCATTGGGGATTTAACCGAAATTATGAAGCTGCAACAGAACATGATAGATGAGGTTACCCCCATTCATCTCCTAGAAGTAGTGCAGGAAGTAATTCTGGATATTGAACCCCAAATTCAGAGCGCGCAAGCAGAATTAGCGTTGCATGTAAATGATTGTCCGACCATTCCATTCTCTAAAAAAAACCTGAGAAGTATTGTTTATAATTTGCTGTCGAATGCCCTTAAATACCGTTCGCCGGAGCGCCGTTTACAAATTAATATTAGTTGCCGTACAGAATCAACGTATATTGTGCTAGATTTTAAAGATAATGGCTTAGGTATGAATTTAACCGAAGATTCCCTTTTGTTTTCTCTTTTTCGCCGGCTGCACGATCACGTGGAAGGATCGGGTATTGGCCTTTACATGGTAAAGAAAATCATAGAAAACGCAAACGGTAAAATAGAAGTAAAAAGCCAGGAAGGAGTTGGCTCTGTTTTTAGCGTTTACTTTCCCCGGATTATAGCCTCGACAAATTAGTAGGCATTCTCTACAGTTATAACTCTTATTAATTGATTATTATCTTTTTCTCAATGAATTAAGTTTTTATATCGGTTCTTATCCGCATATATACGTATGTTATAGCTTAGATAAAACATTTTAACATGAGCAATAGCAATACGGTCGATAGGGCTACTATTCTGGAAGATATTGCTAAAGATTTCAAACAGATCTATTTCATTTATCAGCTCGATACAGAACAGTTTATTTACTTAAATCCCGCTTTCCAGCAAGTCTGGGAAATTAGTGAAGAGAACATCCAGCAGCATCCTGGTTTACTTTGGAATTATTTACATCCTGATGATAAGAAATTTGTAGAAGAACAATTCTATAAATTAAAGGACGATCAGCAGCCCAAAACAATTGAGTTTCGGATAAATACGCCTTCGCAGATAATAAAATGGATTTGTATTTCGGCCGGATTTTACCGTAGCCAGGATTCTACCGGAAATTTAATTGGCGGTTTTATCCACGAGATAACCAAAAACAAGGAGTACTTGCATACTACGCTAAATTTTAACGCCAAAAAAGATGCTACATTAGAAGTTTTGTCCCATGATTTGGCTACACCCTTCACGAATATTCAAGGCATGATCGACCTGATGGAGCACCAGGTACAGGAGGGTAATGCCGATGTGAGTGAGCTAATGACCTATATTAAACGGGATGCCCAACGAGGTTCGGATTTAATCCGGGATTTTGTGGGTAACGAATTTCTGGAATCATCTCAGGTGATTTTGTATAAAGAGCGCTTTAATGTGAAGGCTGTTATTGAAGAAATGATGGCAGACTACAAGCGAGGCGAGTCCTTGGTTTCGAAACAATTTACATTTATTTCTCCAGAGAAGCCAGTTTACCTCGAAGCGGATCAGCTTAAATTTATGCAGGTGCTAAATAACTTGATCTCCAACGCTATTAAATTTACCCAAGACGATGGAAAAATAACTGTTACGGTGGAGGACCGGCCCACTAGTACGTATTTCACCGTTCAGGATAATGGCATTGGAGTGCCTTTGGATGTACAACCTTTTCTTTTCGATAAATTTACCAAAGCCCGGCGGGAAGGTATTAAGGGCGAGAAAAGCGTTGGGTTAGGCCTAAATATCATTAAAAACATTGTAGAATTGCATCAAGGAAAAGTTTGGTTCCAGAGTCAGGAAAATGCAGGAACCACTTTTTTTATAGAAATACCAAAAGCAGGTTAAATTAATCCGCCATTAATATCTGTAGTTTTTCTTTCGTAAGTGGTTTGTGCATGTACGTGGTAAACGGATAACTTTCGGCTCTTTCTATATCTTTGGGGCTCGCAGAACTGGTTAGCAAAATAATTTTGGAATTGCTGATATCAACTTCTTGTGATTCGTTTAAAGCCATTAATAACTCGAAACCATCCATTACCGGCATTTTAATATCAATTAAAATTAACTCCGGACAGCTACCCTGATTACAGACATCCTTTAACAGCTTTAGTGCTTCTAAGCCATTGTTTGCCATTAAAATCTGTTTTCCTAAACCCATTCTTTTTAGAATAGAATTTGCAATAAACCTGCTGGTTTCATCGTCTTCAACTACTAATACCTTATCTATTGGGCCCATATTTCTTAAGCAGCTAAATCAGGCTGATCTGTATCAGCTATTTCGAGAAGAAAAATTACATTAAATCATCCGGAAATGTTATTATCTCTACGAGTTAAAAACCAAAATAACTAAAAATTTGATGCAGACCGGCAATTATTCTAATAGCAAAATACATAATTATCGCTAAATAAGAGAGTTAATTCCATAATGGTAGAAAGTCTTTTTAAATATAATAATAACGCTCCTTCCGTTTTATCTAGTTATGAAGGCTAAAATCAGGTAAGATTGGTATTTGAGGGCGCTCTATGCCTTCTTTCGTAATCCAGCATACTTTTAGTAAGGGCTTTTATTTTTTTAGCCGAATAACCCTGCGCCGGAGTGTTTTTTAAAGTTTCCAGACGTTTAGCAACGTCTTCGTACTGCTGGGCAGTAACAATAAATATATCTTTCATTTTTACTTAATACCTTTAAGCGGATATACCACTTTTACCTGAGTTTTAGAACCACAAGTTTCAGAATAAAAGGATTAAAATTAAAAATGAGTAATTAACCCCAATAAAATAGAAGAGACTCGGTATTAATTACGAAGTTAAAGGTAACCGCTACGGGTTTAAATGAAAAACACGGATGGTTTGAAAAGTTTGCCGCAAAGGCAATACTCTAAAGTTATGCAGAAAAGTTGATTTCGGTAATTATTCAAAACTTAAATAGCTAAAGAGTTATTTAGGCCCGAATCATGGTAATCCAATTGGTGGCTTCGTTAAAGGATGTAAACTGATTTACTTTGACTTTTGATTGGTATTTGTTTTTTAGTTCTTGTACGGTATTCTCAAACATAGCCCGGTTATCTTCTTTTTCTGAGATTATGCGCGCAACCTTCTTCAGGGAGGAAGCAGCAACAGCCGGCGCAATTTCCTGAATAACTTGTATTTGTTCTGCTAAAGGCAATCCAATTAATCGGTTCGATTCCATTAACCAATATTCAACCTTATATTTCTGCAAACAACGCACAAACAAGGCGCCGGCGTCCTGGTATTCTATTACTGTTGGTAAAGTCAGCCATTCGGTATACATTAACTTTATATTCGTATCAACCCAAAGGTGTAAGTACGAATTTGTAAATTCATAAATATACTCCGGTACCGAAGTCATCTCCATATTGTTGCTAGTAATGATGGTTAATAATCTGATCAATAAAGGCATTTAACAAATATATAAATTTTCAAGTTCTTTAATAAGTTATTTTTTAACTTAAAATCATACATTAATTATATATTATTTGAAAAAAATTTTGCAGCAAAGCAATTTCTATTTTAAGTATTGATGGAAGGTTATTAGATAGACTTGACGCTGTTAGGTAAAACTTGTAGCTGCTAATTTAAAATATGCTTAATCTCAAAAATATAATCTTAAGCGCAATAAATGACTAACAGCATTTATTTAAATAAATATCTGAATTATATAATCACATTAAATATAAATCGACAATAAGCTTCCACCTTAATGCAGTAAGCAGAACAGGCTTAAAACAGAAAAGACCGGCACGCCGGTCTTTTCTGTTTTAAGCAAAAAATTATGAAAGCTTATATTTACTTTAACGTAAAATTAGTAGTGCCAATAATAAAACCATCGGCATATAATTCCACCGTATGTTTGCCTTTTTTATAGTCAGCACCTTTCGAATAAACAAAGGAAACAGGTTGTTGGGTGTTATCAAAAACAATTTCGCGCTTGGCAGTATAATAAGTTTCTTCTCCGTTTACCAAAAATGTACCAGAACCCAGAGCCAAATTAAATAAAGCAGAACCATCGGGCTCAATCAGGCGCATCATAATATCTTTTGTTCCTTTGGGAGCTACATCGTTTTTGGCCAAGTTAAACGTTATTTTAATTTTTTCTACTTGGCGGGCGCGGTATTCCAGATCATCATCATCCTTTTCTTTGCCCCGGCGGTTTAGAATATTCACGTTTATTTTTTCGGCTTGTAAACGCGAGGCAATGGCTACTTTCTGCGTCAGGTTCTCATTATTAGATTTTAGCGTAGAAATAGTGTCGGAAAGTATATTCTGCGTAGTTTTTAACTTGTTGTTCTCGCCGAACAATACTTCATTATCTTGTTTTAAACGGGCAATTTCTCTATCTTTTTGTTTCAGCTGGCTTTCCAGGTTAGCTGCTCTTTGCTGATATTTCCGCCGTTCCGCCGTAGAAAAACCAGTTGTCCGGAACGATTGTAATTTAATCAAATCGGCATTAATAGAAGCAATTCTGTTTTCTAAAGAATCATTGGCCAATCCCATCGCCTGCAATTCTTCACTTTGTCGTTCAAAATCTACTTTAAGGGCTTCATATACTTTTATCTGGTTTTCCAGTTCACTGTCTTTTACTTTTATATCTTCTTGCAACTGTTCTACTTTCTGCGTTTTCTGGTGCTGCATATAAAGCAGAATGCCATTAAGACAGAGTAAGGTAACCAGCAGCCCAATAATCCAAAGTTTTCGGTTGTCCTTTTTTTCCGACGTATTCTCAGCCATTTTTAAAAGTTTTATTTAGTTCTAATTTAAGCAAATATAAATAAAACACAAATATTTAAAAGTAATACGATTTAAAATTAAATAACATAATTATTATCTGGTTAATCTTTCCGTTTTAAATAACTTTGAAGAATAGTATTACAAGTAGCGGCGGTGGCTGATTTAAATTGGCTAAAGCCTACATTTTTAAATAGTTATAATTTTCATCTTTAAAGCGCTTTTTCATGCTGACTATTCCTAAACTGGCTCACGCCACTTCCGGTAATTTTTTTTTAATGGCGGGTCCTTGTGCGATCGAAGGCGAAGATATGGCGCTGCGCATTGCCGAGAATATAAAAACCATTACGGATCGGTTGCAAATACCATTTATTTTTAAAGGATCTTACCGCAAAGCCAACCGCTCCCGCATAGATTCATTTACCGGCATCGGCGACGAAAAAGCTTTAAAAATATTACAGAAAGTAAGCCAAACCTTTGGGGTGCCCACAGTAACCGATATCCACGAATCGGATGAGGCGGAAATGGCAGCGGCTTACGTTGATGTACTCCAAATTCCGGCTTTTTTGTGCCGGCAAACTGATTTGTTAATTGCGGCGGCCAAAACCGGTAAAGTAGTAAACGTGAAAAAAGGCCAGTTTTTATCCGGTGAAGCGATGCGTTTTGCGGTGGATAAAATAAAAGATTCTGGTAATGACAACGTTATTTTAACCGATCGGGGAAATTCGTTTGGTTATTCCGATTTGGTGGTTGATTACCGGAATATTGTAGCCATGAAAGCCCACCAGGTGCCTGTGGTAATGGACGTTACCCACTCGCTCCAACAACCTAACCAATCATCGGGCGTAACCGGTGGCCGTCCGGCTTTAATCGAAACCATTGCCAAAGCAGCCATAGCCGTAGGAGCCGACGGTATTTTTATCGAAACGCATCCCATTCCGTTAGAGGCAAAATCGGATGGAGCCAACATGTTACCCTTAGCCCAACTGGAAAACTTGCTGGAGAAACTCGTGCGCATTCGGCAAGCCATAAAATAATAAGGGCAGCGAAGCTTTATAAAACTAAGCAAAGTGATTTAATACCAAATGGTAAAATGTTGCTTGGGCTGCTTTTTCCGGAAAAAGAGCAGCCCCACCTGGAAAAGATCCACGGAAATTGTAACGGCCGGATGTTGGCAAATTTCCCGCCAAGCTTGTTCCATTTCCCTAGACCAGTAAATATCATCCAGCACAAAAATGCTGTGCTCAGTGTGTTTAGCCAGGCAAAGATTAAAGTAGTGCATGGTGGGAGCATACCGGTGGTTCCCGTCAAAAAAAACCAGGTCTACCGCGGGTAATTGCTGCAGTAGGGGCGCCAGGGTACTATCAAGGTTGCCCAATTCCAGCGAAATATTTTTTAGTTTAAGATCCTGAAAATTAAAGCGTGCCTGCGCAGCTATATTGGGGCAACCTTCTATGGTATATACCTTTGCTTTTTGCCGGGCCGCGGCCAGGTAGGCCGTGGTTAAACCCAAGGAGGTACCTAGTTCCAGGATAGTTTGGGGCTGATAATAATTTACTAGTCGGAATAAAAGCTGCGCGTATTTAGGCGACTTGGCCGATCGCTGCGCAATTTCCTTAATGGTTCGTATATTCCCGGTGTTTAATTTAGATCCGGCTCCCAAATCCGTAATATAAATTTTTTTGTTACTTTTTAGCAGGCGCTTCCGCAAAGATTCAATGGGGGTAAAGGCGTGAAATTGCCCGTTATGCCGGATTACATTTTGGTGAAGATCGTAAATAAAAGGGGAGTGGAGGCCGTGCAGGCGAAATGATCTAAACCAGTAAATCAGGAATTTAAAAGCGAGCCGAAGTATTTGCACCAGGCAAATGTAATTTTAATTTAATTTATACGGAACAATTAATATAAATTCCGGAATTACTACTTCAAATTGTTTGCCATCCACCAATCTTTCCATCAGGTAAGTTCCCCGCATTTTACCTATACCGGTTTTTAAATTACAACCCGACACATACTCGTGCGATTCGCCGGGTTCCAGTACCGGTTGTTGGCCTACTACACCTTCTCCTTCTACTTCCCGTACAACCCCGTGGGAGTCGTGGATGAACCAATGCCGGCGTAATAATTTAACGGTAAATTCGCTGTTATTCTCAATGTTAATCTTATAGGCAAAAACAAAATGCTGCTGCCCCGGACTTGAATAATCGGGTAAGTAGTTAGTGGTAACTGTAACTTTAACGCCCTGAGTGGTGGTCGTATCCATGATGCTGCAGGTTTTCTCGTAATTAACAGCCAATTATAATTAATAGTTTTAGTATAGCAAGTATTTTGGATAAAAACTTTTAATCTTTAATCAAAAGACAATATAAATTTATGAGCGTAAAAATTGAACCAAGCTGGCAGGAAGAATTAAAAAATGAGTTTGAAAAGGATTACTTTAAAAATCTGATCGCCTTTGTAAAAGCTGAATACGCTACTACCCAGGTTTTTCCGCCCGGCAGTTTAATATTTAATGCTTTTGATAAAACACCTTTCCCGGCCGTAAAAGTAGTTCTAATTGGTCAGGACCCGTACCATGGCCCCGGACAAGCGCATGGACTCGCTTTTTCGGTGCAGGAAGGCGTTACACCGCCACCTTCGTTGCGCAATATTTTTAAGGAAATTAGGGATGACCTGGGTATTGCTATCCCCAAAAGCGGAAATTTGGAACGATGGGCCGAGCAAGGGGTTTTACTACTGAACTCCATTTTAACAGTTAGAGCCAATTCGCCGGGTTCGCACCAGAAAAAAGGTTGGGAGATATTTACGGATGCTGCTATCAAAGCCCTTTTGGATAAAAGAGAAGGATTAGTTTTTATGTTGTGGGGCGCTTATGCCCAAAAGAAAGGCGCCATTATCGACGGTTCTAAACATCACGTATTAACGGCTGCGCATCCTTCACCCTTTGCGGCCGATAAAGGTTTTTTTGGCTGCAAGCATTTCAGCCAAGCCAATGCCTACCTCCGCCAGCAAGGCCAAACTGAAATTGCTTGGTAGGTTATTTTCGTTAGTCGTTGTTCGTTACTTGTTATGTGTCGAGAATTTTAGTTAATTTTATAATGATTAAAGTACAAAAGAGAAAAGCATCGTTTTAGGATGCTTTTCTCTTTTGTATAAATTTTAAACAAATAACGATTAACGAACAACGATCAACGAATTATATTAAAAATCCGGTTCCAGCGAATTTTGCCGGAAACGCCACCATTCGGATCAGCGGACATCCAGATTAAAACTGCTTTGCCCACAATATGATCTTCCGGTACAAACCCCCAGAATCTGGAATCCAGAGAATTATGACGGTTATCACCCATCATAAAATAATAGTTTTGTTTAAAAGTATACGAAGCTTGAGCTTTGCCATCAATAAACAACTGATTTCCTTGCAGCGTTACATTTTTATTGTCTTCATATTTACGAATTACGGGCTCGTACAACGGAATAGTTAACGAATCAAGCTGAACTGTTTCTCCTTTTTGCGGTATATGTACCGGTCCGTAATTATCTTTATTCCATTTATAAAGGGAGGGTACGTGGGGGAACACCTGCGGATCAGCTTTACCTGCTTCTTCGGGTTCTAAAAAGGCTACTTTTTTTATAATTGGTTGACTTCCTATTTCTTTTGCCTGCTCAGGTGTAGTAAAAGCATAATAACCACTACCAGAAATTGGTCCAAATTCCGAGATTTTACGATCCCGGAAGAATTCATCATTCAGGGCAGTTTCGGTTTCAATGAAATATAAAAACTGCATTTTCTCCGGGTTAGTACCTACATTTCCGTTTACATATACCTGCATATCCCTTAGTTCTATTAAATCACCGGGTAAGCCGATGCACCGTTTAATATAATTGGTGCGCAAGTCTACGGGATGTTGTTCTTCGGGCGGGTAATTAAAAACGACCACATCATTACGCTGTACTTTCGTAAAGCCGGGTAAGCGGTATTGCTTTAACTGAATCAGATCGGAATAGGAAGGAATATTAGTACCCCAAATAGTTTGATGGGTAAGTGGCACCTGCAAAGGAGTTTTGGGCGTGCGGGGACCATAATGCAATTTGCTCACAAATAAATAATCGCCTACGAGCAAAGAACTTTCCATGGAGGGCGTTGGAATAACGTATGCCTCGAACGTAGCCCACCGGATTAAAGTAGCCGCTACTACCGCAAATAAAATCGCATCGCCCCATTCCCGTAAAAACCCTTTCTTCTGTTTTGGCGCCGGGGTATAAGGAGCGGTACTTTTTCTGAATTTTAATTTCATAAGAACAATATCTTCACTTATAAATTTAGCAAATCTTTCATGCCGAATATACCTTTTTTATTTTGCAGCCACTCCGCCGCCATTACCGCTCCTTCGGCAAAACCAAGCCGGTTATGCGCATCGTGCATCAGCTCAATGGTATCGTATTCCGAGGTGTATCGCACGGTATGTAAACCCACTACATCGCCGGTACGTTCCGAAATAATGTTCAGATCAGGTGATTCCGGGGCCGCCGCATCGCTTACCCATCTTTTTTTGAAAGAATAGTTGTTCATGATGCCTTCGGCTGTGGTAATGGCGGTGCCGCTGGGTTTATCAGCTTTTTGGGTGTGATGCACTTCCTTTACTTCTACATTAAAGTTTTTATAAGCCTGCATTCTGCCGGCTATATATTCATTAAAATGAAAAAATAAATTAACGCCTACACTGTAGTTGGAAGCATAAAAAAAAGCACCTTCTTTCCGGAGACAAAGTTCTTTAATCTCCGGTAACTTACTTAACCAGCCGGTAGAACCACAAACCACCGGAATGTTATTCTCCAAACAAATCCGGATGTTTTCCGGTGCCGATTCCGGATGAGTAAATTCTATAGCCACATCCGTGTTTTCTACCGTATAGGTGCTCAAGCTATCGCGATTATTTAAATCAATAATCCCGGCTATTATGTGGCCTTTTTGTAAAGCAATGTTTTGAATGGTTTTACCCATTTTACCGTAACCAATTAAAAGGATACGCATTATTTTTTTAAATTTAAAGTAAAAGAAAAACCGGGTGAGTAGCTGTTGTGGGCCACTTGCATAACAGTAGGTTGCACCTGCAGCGACAGCTCTTCACTAATATCAAAGCCTTTTAAATGGGCATGTACATAAGCTTCCGTGATATTCATGCCGTAAGCCAAAAAGGTATAAAGAATAGAATAATCCCGATAACGCCGGAAATTATCACGGTTTCTAGATAACACACTAATAGCATCAGACCGGCCCACTAAGCGAGCAGCAAATTCATCCTGGTCATTCGTTTCAATAGTATCGCGCCTTACTATTACAGCCTGGCGGTAGCGTAAATAAGTTTGATGATTTGAAACAATAGCGTAGCCTAAACCTCCCAATGCCGCATAGATAATAGGTACTTTCCAGTAACTTTTATTGTAAACCTGACCGCCGCCTGGAATAATAGCCGAATACAACGCCGCTTTGCCGGGGATACTTAGTCCTTTTTGCGGTGGAGCCAACGTATCGGCACTCGTACGAATTACCGTAGAATCAGGGCCGACCGTAACTACCTGGGCAAACAGAGTCGTAATAGTAGTTGCGGAAAGCAGCAGGAAAGTTAATATTAGGCTACAAAGGAGGTTCTTCATCTACGAATAATTGAGGATTTCCAGAATACGGTTTAAATCATCAACGGAAACAAAGGGAATTTTAATCTCTCCTTTACCCTCATTATTCGATTTTACATTAATTTTAGTACCAAAATACGTAGATAGTCGCGATTCTACCTTTTTTATTTCGCCGGTATATTTGCCGGCAGCTGGTAATGGTTCGGGCTTGGGGTTCTTAGGGCCATTACTTAAATGACGGACTATTTCTTCTACTTTTCTTACGGATAATTCTTCCTTGATCGTCCGGTGGTAAACGTCCAATTGTAAATCAACATTTTCGATGTTAATCAGGGCGCGGGCGTGGCCCATGCTAATCAGGTTATCGCGTAAACCAATCTGAATATCCGGTGGTAGCTTTAGTAACCGCAGGTAATTAGTAACAGTGGTTCTTTTTTTACCTACCCGGTCTCCTAATTCTTCCTGTTTTAAATTGCATTCGCTCAGCAAGCGCTGGTAACTCAACGCAATTTCGATAGCATTTAAATTTTCCCGCTGAATGTTTTCAATCAATGCCATTTCCAGCATTTGCTGGTCATCGGCTTTGCGAATGTAAGCCGGAATGGTTTCCAAGCCGGCCAATTTAGAAGCCTGATACCGGCGTTCGCCGGAAATAAGTTGGTACGTATTGCTATTAAGCTGGCGCACCGTAATAGGCTGAATAATGCCTTGCACCCGGATGGATTCCGCTAGTTCTTCCAAGGCATCTTTATCGAAATGGGTGCGGGGCTGATACGGGTTCGTTTCAATTTGTCCGATAGAAATCTCGCCCACCACGCTTACCGGATTAACTTCTGCTGGCGTCGGCATAACGGTTTTGCTCCCCTCAATCAGGGCGCCTAAACCTCGACCTAAACCACCTTTTCTTTTTACCGAATTATTATCTGACATTTAAAATTTTAAGGTTATTGCGGCTGCAGAATGCCATTCTTCTCTACTATTTCCCGGGCCAGGTTCAGGTAACTAATGGCGCCTTTGCTGTCTGCATCGTGCAGGATTACGGGTACGCCAAAGCTGGGCGACTCGCTTAATTTTACGTTCCGCGGTATAATGGTCTCAAACACCATTTGCTGGAAATGCAGTTGTACTTCCTCTACTACCTGGTTCGATAAACGCAGACGTACATCGTACATAGTAAGCAGAATACCTTCAATTTCCAGTTCCTGATTGAGGCGCGACTGGATAATTTTAATCGTATTCAATAATTTACCTAAGCCTTCCAAAGCAAAATATTCGCATTGTACCGGAATAATAACCGAATCGGAAGCAGTTAAAGAATTTACCGTAATTAAACCTAGGGAAGGGGAACAGTCGATGATAACAAAATCGTAGCGATCTTTTATAGCTAAAAGCGCATCTTTCATTTTGTTTTCCCGGTTGGGCAGGTTTATCATTTCAACTTCGGCCCCAACCAGGTCAATATGCGACGGAATCAGGTCTAAAAAGGCAATATTTGTATTCATGATGATATCTAAGGCCTGGGTACCATCTACCATGCATTCGTAAATACTTTTGGTTATTTCATTCGGGTCGAAACCAACGCCGGAAGTAGCATTGGCCTGGGGGTCAGCATCCACCAATAGCGTTTTAAACTCCAGCGC